>JAEEGG010020830.1_pt1 | contig 13073 bp, 16 predicted proteins | sample 9134161 | NCBI WGS metagenome assembly JAEEGG01 (sample SAMN16246543, study PRJNA631951) | gut metagenome | biome: gut microbiome; feature: rumen; material: CR-attached | host: Bos | place: Iran: Karaj | collected 2018-10
CTCTCCCAAGCCGGTGTTTTTCATGTCACCACGAATGTGTTCGGCCTCAGCGGCTCGACCCGCCAGCGTACGACGTTGCCGTACCCCTTGTGGAACGTCACCAGCCACGAGTTCGACAGGATGGCCCCGACGTATTCGGAGCCGCCGAACGTCTCCTGGGCGATGGTGAAGGAGAACATGTGCGTGTCCGTCACCTCCACCTTTATCTCGCGTCCGTACCCGTCGATTTTCGCGGGGGGGACGATTTCCGTGTCCTGCGTGATGTGGAGCATCTGGAAGTCGCCGTCCTCCTGGCGGATGACGACCCTTTTCGATTCCGCGACCTTGTATGAAACCGTCCCGCCGCCGAGCTTCACCCAGTCCGTCCCGTCGTGCGCCCAGAACTGCCCCCTGCACAGGTATATGCGGTCAAGGGGCTGCCCGGGCAGTTCGTCCACTCCCTCCACGCCCGTCAGCCGGACGCGCGCGGAGCCGATGTCGGCCTCCACGGCGCCGGTGTCGGGCCGCAGGATCACCTGCCCGTCGGAGACGGGGACCTGCGTCGCGGAGGGGGCGCGGACGAGCGTCAGCGGTATTCTGCCGTTCTCTGGCATGTTTCGCCTCCTGTCTTCGGTCCGCGCCCTTCAGGTCAGGACAGCGCCTGCCACTCGACGGTGGCGTAGAGGCCGTCGCTCTTCGCCTGGACGATGTTCCCGCTCTGGGCGGAGACGTTGACCGCCGCGGAGACCTCGCCGTTGGCGGCGATGGTGACGTTGACGGTCGCGCCCGCCTTGCCCGTGTAGGTGTCCACGAGGTCGGCGAGGTTGACCGTGACCGTCTCGCCGCCGGTCAGCGTCAGCGTCAGGATGTTCGTGGTCGCGTTGAAGCTGGCCGCGGAGAGGAAATTTTCCACCGGCAGGTTGACGGTGACCGGCGTACCTCCGTTGGTCGTGAGCGTCAGGACGCCCGTCGCGCCGTCGTAGCTCGCGCCGTCGACGAGGCCCTGCAGGGCGGTCGTCACGGGGCTGCCCGTGCCCTTGCCGACCGTGATGGCCTTGTTGGCGTAGGACACGGCGGTCACGGAGTTCGCGACGTTGCCGTTGACGGTCGTGATCTTGCCGTCGACGTAGGACTTGACCGCCTTGGCGGTCGCCAGCTGGCTGTCCGTCGGGCTGCTGCCGATGGTGGTCACCGTGCCGAGGGACAGGACCGCCCAGGCCGTGCCGTCCCACGTCTTGGCCTCGTGCGTCGTGGTGTTCACGTAGATCGTGCCGGCCTCGCCGGACGCGGGGAACGTGGAGACCGTCTGCACGGGGTGCGTGAACGGCGTCGAGCCCTTGTAGAGCTTGTTGGCGTCGGTCAGGAAGTACAGGGCGTTCTCGTTCTTGGTCGTAAGCGCGTCGTACTGCGCCTTCGTGCCGGTGTAGAACAGGATCTGGGACATGTTGCTTTTCTCCTTCTGCTTTTGTTTTATGTTTTATGGCATGCTCTGCCACTGGACGTCCTCGGACGAGCCGCATCCGCCGCCGTCGCCCGGATGGCCGAAATTGAGGATGACGCGGACTTTCGCCGCGCCGTCTGGCGAATTGCAGGACGCGACCCCCAGGTAGGCGTTCCCCGCGCCCGCCGTGGTCGCGAGGCCGCTTCCCGCGTCGAAATAGACCTTTGCGCCGATGCCGATCGCGCCGGGCGCCTTGTCGACGTCGTAGACGCCGGAGAGATGGAGCGAGCCTAGCTCGCCCGCCTTGACGGGGAGCTTGGCGACCCCCGCCATTCCGTTGCAGACGAGTATTTCGCCCGCCGCGACGTCGCGCGACGGCACGAAGTCTATCGCCTGCCCGAGCTGGACGAACGCCGCCTTCATTCAGCGCCTCCCTGCCCGGGCCGCGCGTCGCGGCCGCCGTCGACGGTGTTCCTGTCCGCCGCCTTGTCGTTCCGCCCCTCGGTCGTGGCGTGCTGCTGGTTCGTGTTGCTCCGCCAGGCGACGTTGACAGGGGCTGTCACGACGCATCCCTGCAGGAGCGCCGCGATGATCATCATGAGTGGAATCCTCTTCATTCGGCGCCTCCCGCGTAGTTGTTCACCGTGTTCGTGGTGCGTCCTCTTGCCCCGTCCAGGGCCTTCCAGCCGAGGGCGGCCCCCGCCGCGGTCCCGCCGAGGAACCGGACGAGGCCGGCCTGCGCGGCCGCGCCGTCGGGGATCGGGATCGCCTGGAACGGCTGGTTCGGGACGGACACCTTCGCCGTCCCGTTGTCGCCGATCTCGAATTTGAACGGCCCGTTCACCGTGAACAGCTCGTATGCGGGCGGATGCGCCGCCTGCGCCTCGATCTGCCTCTTCCGGAGCTGGTATTCGCGGTCCGACATGCAGCCCGCCAGCGCCGTCGCGGCCAATGCCGCGAAAATTGCCTTTCTGAACATTCCCGCCTCCTTTTCAGTTTGTCATGCAAGTGGTTCAAGCGTCGCCGCCGGGTCCACGTACACGAAGCCCGTCGCCGAATACCACCCGTAGTGCAGCCGCACGTCCACCGTCGCGTCCGCCGGGATGTCGAGCGGCATTTCGAGGACTTTCTGCACAAGGTCCGAGTCGTTCACCCAGACGGCGTCCGGGTCGTCGGCCCACCGCCCGTCGGACGCGGACGAGTAGGCCCGCGGCGTCCCGCCTTCGTCCACGGTCGCCGTGACGACGAATTTCGACGAAAGCCCGTCAGGATCGGTGAACCCCTTCAGCGCGACGTGCAGCTTCAGCATGCGCCGCCCGGCCGCGTCGGGCGCGAGCACCAGCCCGCGGAAGGGCTTGCGCCCGAGCGACATCGTCCCCGCCGTGGGGCAGGCGTCGCAGCGGATTTTCAGGCATGCCCCCGCGCCGCCCTGGCGGCGCACGTTCCACGTGTCCGCCAGGGTGTTCGCCGAGAGCATCGTGTAGTGCCCGTCCTCGCCCGCGTTCGCGCACGTCCTCGCGAGGTGGCCGTCGCCGGCCGCCGTCTGGAGGAGCGCCGGGCAAAGCGGGACGTTGCACCTCTCCACGTAGACGTTGCCCGAATGGCCGCCTTCCTGGCACTGTATCACCACGTCCCCGTCGTAGGGGTGTTCCGCGTTGGCGGTGTTCACAGTGATAGATCCGATCCTCGCGTGGGTGTAGTTGTCCAGCCGCAGGACGTATCCTGGAAACCATGTCGATATGGATGTTATGTCCGCCAGACAGCCCGACAGGCATGCGCCTCCCTCCAGCACCGCCTCGGTCACCCGGCAGCCTGACGCCCATAGGGACAGTCCGCGCGGATTCCGCAGCGTGATGTCCCGTATCTCCGGGATTTTCGGGTAGCCGCTCTGTCCCTCGTACTGGTAGCTCTGCACGGAGAGCAGCGACTGCGATTCGGAGAAATTCCTGCATTCCGCGTAGGTTCGACCGTCGCCGATGGCGTTCTCATCCCCCGCGGATAACACGATGTCGCGTATCTCCCTCTCGCATCCCGCGTATGTGTTGACCGTCTGGCCGCTTATGCGGACGAACGGGCTGTCGAAGCGCCTGCAGTAGGGCAGCGACGCCGACACGTCCCGGACGGAGTAGTCGCCGGTGTCGGAGATGTTCAGCAGGCTCCCGTTCATGAACACGCGGGATGGTCGCGTGGCGCCGGGCGCCGCGTCGGCCATCGTGGCGGACACCCCCTTCACGCGGAGCGAGGGGAAGCATGAAAGCGAGAGGACGCGGTCGAAGCACGTTCCGTCGCCCCCGTTGAGCAGATATCGGACCGAAAGGCCGGACACGACGGCCTCGATCTGGCCGCGGCGTGTGGAGGAAAGGTCGATGAGCGCCGGCGGGTAGTCCATGCTTCCCCGCGCCAGCACGTTGACGCTGTTCCCCGTGAAGTTGAGGATGTCGGGCGACTGGCAGTATATGCCGCCGTACTGCTCGGCCGGGCGGAGGTTGACCGCGCAGTCGCGGATGTTCAGCATCCTGACCCGCCCGAGGCGGACGTAGCCGCACAGGGCGTTCTGCGTGTACGCGCCGCCGGAGTATCCGTCCTCGTCGATGTCGCGGTCTTCCAATGAAAACCTGCATCGGTCGAACGTGAACACCCCCTTGCTTTCAGCGGTCTGCCAGGATGAAATCAGATAGGCCGAAACTGAGGAGACGCCGCTCCGGAACAGGTTTATCCGATGGAGCAGGAGCGTCTCAAGCTGGTTCATCGCCATGCCGGCCGAACCCGACGTCGTGCGGACGTTGGCGCGCTCCTGCGCGTCGCCGCCCCACGCCGCCTTCGCCTCGTCGGGGACGAGCGCGTACAGCGGGTCGGACGGCAGCGGCATCCCGATGAGAAGGACGCGGGCAACCGTCTCGTTCGTCCCCGACGGGAGCGAGCAGGCGGACGACCGCGCCGTCCGGCGGATCATGTAACACGTCCCGTCGGCGATCCCCCCGATTGGCGGCAGGTCGTTCAATGCCGTCGCGGGCGACGCGCCGTCCCCGCCCGCCGCCGCGGACGGGTCCACGTACACCACGTTGTATTCAGTGTTCGAATAGAGCATCATGCCTCCCATGTCGATTGAGTTGTGTCGGACTGCGCCGCTCCTCCTGTGAATCCGTCCTGCCCGATGTCCACGCCGGCGCCCCCTCCCGGGCTTCCGCCGCCGGAGCGGCCGGTCGCCAGGGTCCGGCGCAGCAGGGCGGTGTTGTTGAACACCCCGCCGGGGGCGCCGGCCTTGCTAAAAGTCACGACCGCCTCGCCTTCGTCGCCGGCTTCCACGGTCGCGTTCCGGAAGACGATGCGCCGCGTCGCGGGGACCGCCGTCTCAAGGTCGGTGACCGCCACCGCACCGAAGCTCGCGCCGTCGTCGCCGAGGCACTTCTGCCAGACGCATCCGGCGAAGTCTGCCTCCGAGAGGTCGTCGCGGGGTTCCGTCAGGAGCAGCTCCGCGCGGTACTTGCGGTCGGGGGAGGGCGCGAGCGAGAAGCCCGCGCCCGTCGCGTCCCACGCCCACGCCGTGCGGAGGTAGGTGCATTCGCCCCTGTCGCCGCGCGGAATCGTGAATGACAGCACGGCGTTCTGCTCCGTGCCCGTGTTCACGACGGACGCCCGGCTGCCGGGCGATCCCGTCGCCGTCTCGCCCACGGCGACGGTGGCGCGGTCGCCTTTCTCGCCCTTGTCCCCGCGCGGGATTGTGAAGTTCAGAATGGCGTCGTGCTCCGTGCCCGTGTTCGTCATGGAGACGTCCGTGCCCGGGGAGCCGGTCCTGACCTCGCCGAGCGTGAAGGTGGCGGCGTCGCCCTTGTCGCCCTTGTCGCCCTTGTCGCCTTTCGGGACGGAGAAGTCCAGCACGGCGTCGTGGATTGTGCCCGAGTTGGAGACCGACGCCTGCCCGCCGGACGGGGCGGTCGCCACCGATCCGACGCGGATTGTGGCCGCATCGCCCTTGTCGCCCTTCGGCAGGGCGAAGTTGAGGATCGCGTCATGCTCGTCGCCCGTGTTCTCGACACGCGCCGTGTCCTCCTGCGTGACCTCGCCTACGGTGATTGTCCCCGCGAATCCGCGGGGGCCGACGAGCAGCGGCACCGGGGCGCTCCACTTGTCGCCGACCGCCGAGTTCCGGAAGCGGTACCAGCGGTAGTTCTGAGGAGCCTCCACTCCCGATTCCGGCGTGACGGTCGTCCATTCCTCACCGTCTTCGGAGAGCTGCACGTCCATGGAGGCCGTGAACAGCGCCTCGATCTGCGGGACGGTCATGTATTCCGGCGCGATCGCCGTAGGGTTGCCCGCGCCGGTGATCCTGTTCCGAACCGTGAAGTTCTCGATCTGCAGGACGAACACCTGCCTGCCGGTCTCGTCGAAGCCGACCAGCTCGCCGTGGAGCCCGGACTTGCTCCTCTCCGTCCCCAGCCACTCCAATAGCTCCGCCGTGTTCATGTCCGGCATCGGGATGGATATCTCCGTGAATTCGCATTCCGCCCCTTCCACGGTTTCGGATATGGCTGACACTTGTATGTTCCTGCTGTTGCCAACCAGTTTCACGCTTGTCGACTCGTTGAAGTCGCTGTCCATCGCCCACTGCCAGCGGGCGACCGCCGCGAGCTTTTCAAGCGGGTACGGCGCGGGGTCGTCCCGACCGGCGAAGAGGCGCATCCGCAGACGAACCTCGACGCCGCGCACGAACGTCGGGGGCTGTGCGCCCTTGGCGTTCGCGTAGTCGCGCACGACGCCGAGCGTCTCGCCTGCCGCGACGTAGAAAATCACGTCCTGCATGGCTCTACCTCCAGACTTTGAATATGTTATTGCTTTGTTTTATGAAGTTTCCGTCGCGAACTCCGGCCATGTTCCGGCCGGTCTGCCGTTGACGGTCACCGCCCCGTCTTCCGCTATGGTGACATGGGCGACCGTCTTGTAGTCCGAACTTGCTTTCGGATACTCGTCGCTGCCGAGGTAAAGCCCGAAGCACCACACCTCCATGTCCTTGATTTTCGGGTATGGCGAGTGGTTGCGCACCCAGCGGAGGAGCACGTCGAACTCGCCCGGTCCGCCGGAGGCCACGTAGCATCTGCTGTATCTCGTGGTGTCCGTATGGGCGTATCGCGTGAACTCCCGTCCGTCCGTGAGTTTGAAGTCGATGCAGCTTGGATGCTGGAAGCCGTCGGTCTTGACGGCGACGTGCCACTTGGCGCACGTGTGCCGCCCGAGGGCTATCCGCCCGAGGAGCCCCGTCGCGGGGCATCCGAGCAGGAGCATCCTGCCGTCCTTGCCCACGCGGATTCTCAAAGGCGCTGTTCCTTGTCCGTTCGCCATGGTCACTCCCTGTATTCCGTGCTCAGCGGGCAGACCGCCGTGTCGATGATGATCGCCACCGGGACGCGAAATGAACAGACGGAAATGCTTCTCGCGTCGCCGTCGCCCTCGACCGAACAGCTCCCGACTGGATATGTGTACTTGTCCGGCAATCCCACCAGAACCTCCGGCTCCGTCCATTCCCCCGCGTCCTCCAGGACGCTGCGGACGCAGACGAAGCCAGTCTCCGGGGCGATTTCCGCGCCAGTTACTTCCAAAAACTCGCCGTTCCGCGACATGAACCCCGCGTTGATGTTCAGCAGCCCGGTCTCCGCGTTGTATGAAACCGCGAAGGGGCCGTCGTATTCCTCGGCGCTTCCCGCCCCGAGGTTGACGAGCGCCTTGCCGTTGTATGAATGGAGAACCTGCGCCCCCGCGTTCCCGAGCGTGAAGATTGCCGGGCTGGCTGCGGAGGGCATGGCGCGGACGCCCGAGCCCGTGGCGCGGACGGCCACGGGGCCGCTGATGATGCAGTCGCCGGCCTCGTTCACGCCCAGCGCCTGCGTCACGACGCCCCACGGCCTATGCGGGTCGACCAGCCTTGTTGCCGGGACCGTGCCGTCCGCCATGCCTTTCGAATTGTCGAAATTGACCGCCTCGCCGGCCGCCATCGGGGCGTCCGACACGTTGTAGATTTGTATGCGGACGGTCCCCCCGTTGTTCGCACCGAACGGGGCGGCGCGGAAGCCGTCCAGGCTGTTCAGAAGATGCCTCACGTCGTTGGAGAGCGCCGCGCTCGGCGTGAACGCCTCGCCCGGCGACACGTCGCCGTAGAATGCCATGATTCCCCCCCCTAGAGCCCAAGCGCCGAGAAGCTGTCGTACCGGCAGACCTCGTCCACGTAGACGGCCTCGACGTCCGCCTTCGGGACGCCGTTCTCGTCGACGACTGTCTTCGAAAGCCCCCAGGCATATTCAAAGCCTTTCTTCGACACGTTCCGGCCGCACACGGAGGTCTCCTCGTTCGGCTGGATCGCGAAATTGAAGGCCACGTTCACCTTGCTCGACTTCCGCGCGGGGCTGGAGAAGCTCATGCCGAGGAACATCACTTCGCCCCTCTCCCAGCCTTTGAAAGGGCCCGAGTTGACCTTGCCGACCAGCTTCGCCGCCTTCCGCTTGAAGGCCGTGGTGATGCGCGAGAGGCGCATCGTCTTCGTGTACGTCTCGCGGAGCTGCGCCGTCGGCACGTCCACGCCCGAAATGGACATCTCCGCACCGGTCTTTCCGTTCCATCCGATCGCGCCGCCCGCGCTCTTCGTGCCGAACACGACCCTCTGGGCGTAGCTGTGCGTCATGTGGCGCGTCCCGCCGCCGCAGTCGAAGGAGACCGTCGCCTCCTCGTCGTCGTCGCCGGAATAGGAGGAGGACGAGCCGTCCCGGTAGGAAACGTCCACCAGGAACACCTCGTCCGCTTCGCGCCCGGAGATTTCCAGACTGTCCAGCGGCAGCCCCTCCCATTCGGCCGGCGCCGATTCCCTGACGCCGCGCAGCGCCTCCTCCTCGGAGGCCGCCCCGAACACGATGTAGGTCGCCTCGACCCGCGTGAACCGCCCGTTGGCGTCCATCGCCATCGGGCGCTCCTTGAAATGCTGTTCTATCCTCATGCCTATCCCCCGTAGGTCAAAGTCTCCGACGCCATTTTCTTGAGGTAGCGGTTCGTCTCCTGCTGGAGGCGGACGCTAGTCTCGCTGGCGTTAGCGGTCCGCGCCTCGTAGTCGCTGTCGCCCAGGAGCCCTGTAAGTTCCTTGAGGCTCCAGCTCCCCGACTGGCCGCGCTCGCCGTCCGCCGACAGTCCCGCCTTCCCGGCGGCCTGTCTCGTCCCTTCGGCGGCCCGCGCGGTCTCCTCCCGCGCCTCGTCCGTCTTCGCGGCCCGTGCGGCGGCGGTTCGCCTGACTTCCTCCATCGCGGCCCGCCACTCGGCGGTCGCCATGTCGATTTTCGCCTGCGCGTCGTCGATCAGGCCGCCGTATCTCGTCTGGTTTTCGAGGATTTCACTGGACATCGCCTCGTCCAGCGCAGCGTTGGCCGTGTTCCGTTCGCGGTCGATCTCCTCGCGCCTCTCCCTTCGCCCGCCGACGGAGGCGGCGAACCTCTGTTCCCGCTCCTCCTTCGCGCCGGCGTATTTCTCCTCGACGGCCTTGAGGGCCGCGTCCGTCACCTGCGAACTGTCGAACACGGTGGAGAATTTCACCCACTGCTTCTCAAGCCACTCGCAGGTGCTTGCGAACACGTCGCATATCCCGTTCCAGATGCCCGCCCACGCGTCGGCGATCGCGCCGCCGATGCCGGAAAGCCCCGCCAGCAGCCCGTGCCAGAGGTTGTTGCCGAGTTTCAGGATGCCGTATACAACGACCGTCCATGAGTCGGCAAGCAGGTTCCGCAGCTCGAGCCATGCATTTTGAAGCGGGTGCAGCCCCTTGAGCCAGACGAGCTTAAGCGCTGAAAGACCGACTTTCGCGGCTCCCGTCAGGTCGCTCGAGCCAATTGCCAGTTTGATGGTCTCCCATGTCTCGCCGAATATCGCACCTATTCCCTTGAACGCCGCCGCGCAGTCGCCCCAAAGGCCGGAAGCCGCCTCGGCGCACATGCCCCATGCGCCCGTCAGTTTCCAGACCGCCGCGACGATGACGCCTATGGCCGTCCCCGCGAGAAGGGCGGGCGACGATATCGCCGCCCAGCAGGCCAGCGCGGCTGTCTTGGTGACGGCGATGGCCGTTGTCAGCAGATGGTGCGCCCCGATGAGGATCTTGACCGCCGCCACGGGCGCGAGTACCGCGATCCGCGTCGCCGCGAAGACGGTGTTGAGCGTCCCCATGGCGAAGGCGATTGTCCTGAACGCGACGCCCAGCGCGACAAGAGCCGCGCCGGACGCAGCAACGACGCCGATTAACTTGGCCGTCATCACGACGACCTCCTTGTGCGCCTTCGCCCATTCGGCGAGGCGGTTCAGCATCCCGGAAATCCTGTCCATGTACGGCGCGACGGCGTCGCCCATGACCCGCCCGACGGCGATCTGGACGCCCTCCAGAGCCGACTGGAGGCGGCGGAGCGCCCCTCCGACGCCCTTGTCCATCTCTTCGGCGGTCCCCTTCGCGGTCCCGCCGCAGTTATGGAGCATGTCGATGAAGCTGTTCAGCTGGTCGATGTTGCCGCCGAGCTGGAGGCCCGCAAGAGCCCCCCGTAAATCGAATATATCCTCCGCGAACGCCAGTTTCCTCGCGCTCGGCATGGTCGCCATCGCCTTCGCGATGTCCGCCATGATGTCCGGCATCGCCCGGAGGTTCCCGTTTTTGTCAACGGTCGATATGTCGAATTCAGCCAGTTTCGCCTGAACTTTGGTGTTCGCGAACTGGCTGTAGGCCTTTCTCAAGGCCGTCCCCGCGAGCGAGCCCTTGATGCCCATGTTGGCGAGCACGCCCAGCGACGCGGCCACGTTGCGGATGTCCTCCCCCGCGGCCGCCGCCTGCGGGCCGGCCATCTTCAGCCCCTCGGACAGGTCCGTGAGCGTCTGCGCCGACCCGTTGGCGGTCGCGGTCAGGATGTCCGCCGCCTTCGCCATGTCGGAGGAGGCGATGCCGAACACCCTCATGTTGTTCGCCGCGATTTCGGCGGCCTCGCCGAGGTCGGTCCCGGTGGCCCGCGCGAGGTTCAGTACCGCCGGGGTGGCCGCGTCGATTTCTTCGGCCTTGAAGCCCATGCGCCCCATCGCCGTCATGCCCTGCGCGACCTCCCGCGCGGTGAACGACGTCTCGCGCCCGAGCCTTTCCGCCGTCTCCGTGAGACGTCCGAACTCGGCCTCCGTCGCGCCCGTCACCGCCCGGACCATCCGCATCTCGTCGTCGAAGCCGGCGAAGGTCTTCGCCGCCATCGCGAGCGGGGCGGCCGCCAGCGCAGCGAACCCGAGCGTCTTCGCGCCCGCCGTCGCGAGCCCCGCGCCGAAGCTTCTCAGCTTCGTCTGCGCGGCCTTCAGCCCCCGCTCGAAGCGGGTCTGGTCGAGCATGATCTCGACGTAGGCGCGTCCCGCCCGCACGTTTCCGCTTGCTCCAGCCATGCCCGTCACCTCCCTTCGCCAGGCCTTTCAATCTTCTCCGTCCTCTTGATCTCCCCGCCGCGCCCCTTCCGGCAGAACACATCCCGCAGCACCGTCAGCGGCGCCTTCGGCGTGTTCCTTCCCGTCTGTCCGTGCGTTTTCCCCGCGTACGGGTTGAACCGCTCGGGCCGCACGGGCGAGCTCCGCCTAGGGTCGCGGTGGGCGTTCGCCACCAGCGCCATGAGCGCCGCGAAACGCCCCCATTCGGCGCGTTCGCGGCTCTCCGCCATCCGGAGCAGCTCCCTCAGTTTGAAGGTGTCGGGGTCGACTCCGCAGATTCCGGCGCACTCGGCGACAAGCCTGTCAACCGTTCCAGCTCCGAGACCAGCGCGTCCTCGAACCTCCCGTCCGCCAGCGTCGCCTCCAGCCGTCTCCTCGCGGCCTCCCCGAAGCGCCGGCTGGCGGACAGTATCCGCTGGAACGCCTTTCGCTTCGCCGCGGGGAAAAAATCGACGATTTCGTCCAAGAGGGCGTCGGTCGCCTGCTCGACGGCGTCCCCCGCCATCGCCGCGCCGAAGTCCTCGTCGGACACGCCTTTCTGCTCGCACTCCGGCCTGCAGACGGCGTAGAGCACGTCGACCAGCAGCACGGGGTCGCCTGAAAGCCGTTCCAGCAGCTTCGCCGAGGGCTTCCCGTCCTCCACCTCCACGATGGAGTTCAAATCCACGCCGCAGAGGGCGCGGACGCGCTTGATCGTCGCCACGTTGACCACGAGCGTCCATGTCCTGCCCATATTGTCGGTGAAGGTCTTCATCCTGTCTCCTGATTATAATTATATGTATGAAATGATAAGAAAAATACGCAGTTTGCGCTTGTGCCGGTGGCCTGCGGGGGCGGCTTCGGGGGGATTTGCGCGCCTCCCCGGAGCCATCATGTTCAGCCTCCCGTCACCCACTGCGGCGCGCGGGTGGACGCGGTCGGCTTCGCCTTCACGGAGACCGTCATGGCCTCCTCTAGGTTCTGTGTGATGCTGAACCCGGTGATGCTGAAGTCGGCGTCCAGCCCCGTGCCGGCGCCGTCCGATACGAACAGCGCGAGCGGGGTGTTGCTGAAATACGCGGACTGGAACGCCTGGAAGTCGGCGTCCGCCGTGTCGTAGAGCATCCCGAACTCCAGCGAGCCCTCCTTGAGGGTGGCGATTGAGGCCTTCCAGCCCTCCGTCGCGCGGGTGGTGACGTCCGCCTCGCCGGACTCCAGGTTGATTGTCAGGTCCTTCACGTTGGTGACCTCGGTCGCCGCCTTCTGGCCGGCGGTCCCGCGGTACAGGACCGCGTCGAGTCCAAGAACTATGGACATGGGTGTGTTCTCCTCCCTTTATTCCCTAAGTGAATCCTCCCACAGCTTCGGCAGTTGCGGGGCGGTCCGTTCGAGCGCCGGACCCATCAGCGGCCGGCGCGGGTATTCCCGCCCCCGGTACCTCCCGCCGAACTCGTGGGCGGTCATGGATATCCCGATGAGGCTCCTCGCGGGGCCGACCACGACGCGCCCGGCGGCGGCCTCCACGCCGAAGAGCACGGCGTGTTTCAGAAGACCCCTGCGGGTGTTCGGCGGCGTCCCCGCCGCCGAGGCCCTCTTCGACTTATGGACCGAGTTGACGGCCGCCTTGCGGACGTATGCGCCGACCCGGCCGAGGGCCTTCCTGTTCGCCTGCTTCATCGCCCCGATGAGATGGTCCTCCCCGAATTCGATCCTTACATTAAACCCGTCCATCAGCCCGCCGCCTTGAATGTCAGTTCCACGACGCTGACGAACAGCCCCTTCTCGCGCAGATGAGCCGGTGAATAGAGCGGGTCGAACTCCACGCCGGTGCAGGTCGCCCCCGCCATCCGGCGGTGGAGGAACGACTTCCCCAGCTCCTGCACCGAATCGAGCAGCGCCGCCACGTCGTCCTCCGTCGCCTTCCTCACGAAGCCGATGTGGACGCACGGCGTCTCCTCGAGGACGCCGCGAGAGAGCGCCCTGAACCCGGTCCCGGCGGGGACGACGACAGCCTTCCTGTCCGCCGTGTCCCTGATCCTGAACTCCGGCACGAACTGCACCTCGGCGTCCCAGCCGGCCAATGCGGCGGCTATCTCGTCAGCCAGTTCCATCACCTTGCTCATGATCCCCGCCTCGCCAGTTCCAGGATGATGCTCCCGAGCGCGGACAGGAGCGCCAGTATGGACGCCCCCGCCGCCGTCATCATCGT
>JAEEGG010020831.1_pt1 | contig 13072 bp, 11 predicted proteins | sample 9134161 | NCBI WGS metagenome assembly JAEEGG01 (sample SAMN16246543, study PRJNA631951) | gut metagenome | biome: gut microbiome; feature: rumen; material: CR-attached | host: Bos | place: Iran: Karaj | collected 2018-10
AGGACAACTACTGCGAACATCATTTGGGACAGTTTCACTTCGTGAGATTAGTCCGGATATATGAAGGCGTTCTGTTTGAATCATTTTTTTAACAAACTGCTTGCTTCAACGGGGGTATCCATATATGTAACTTGTTCCTGTTCCCTCCTAACTTCACCCATCGTCGATCCCCATAAATACAGCATTTTCACCAGAAAATCCATTGAAAATTAACACTCATTCAAGATTCCGGCTTACTCTCCGCAATTGTTTTTCTACACAACAATTATTCTGAAAGATTTTTCTCTGAAAAATCTTTCAGATATATTTCAAATAAGATAAAATATCTGTTACATGATTAAAGATAAGAATGCAATCAGAAAGTAACCATCAATATGTTTATCGGACGTGAAAAAGAACTTAAAGACTTAACTTCTGCGCTTTCAAAAAGTAACAAAAAGACTGCTGTACTCATTTATGGAAAGCGTAGAGTCGGAAAATCAACCTTGATAAATGAGGCGGCTAAAACATTTGACGGAATTGTAATCAATCACATATGTGTCAGTAGCACTTTTGAAGGAAATTTAGAACTTATCTATAAAAGTGTATCTCAGAGTTTATCTCTCCCTACCTTGCGATTTGATTCATTGTTATCAATGATGGACTATCTTAAAACAACAAATAAGAAAATATTACTAATCATAGACGAATACCCTTATCTTAAGCAGACGAAAAAGAAGTACGAAGTTGACTCCTATATGCAGGCCGTAGTTGATAAACTTCCTGAAAATGTAAAACTGATTCTGTGTGGTTCCTATATAACAATCATGAAAGAACTGCTTACTGAAGATAATCCGTTGTTTGGCAGATTTTCTTTAATTCAGCATATTCATGATTTTGATTACTATGATGCATCACAATTCTATTCCACCCTACCGGCGCGTGATAAGGTTGCATTCTACAGTATTTTTGGAGGATGCCCCTACGTACTTGAAAATCTAGAAGTAAATAAATCACTCAAGGACAATATTATCAAACTGCTTTTGCCGGAAACAGGAATAATAAGATCTCACATTGAAAATGTCATGCTAAAAGAGATCCAGAAATCTTTTGATGCAAGGATATTAGAATCTCTGGGAAACGGAAAGAAAAAATACACTGAAATCAGAGATCTGCTAGGTAACAACGAAACCGGATTACTAGATAAACAGTTAAAAATCCTGTTGGACATGGAGACAATCTGCAAGACCGAGCCGATAAACCGAAGAAATGATAAAAAGAAACAATTCTACGAGATTACAGATAATCTTATGCGTTTTTACTTTACATTCGTGTTTGGAAACGCAGGAACCATTGTCAGAATTGGAGAAAATCGATATTACAATAGGCAGATTGAACGCACTGTTATTCAATTTATCAGCAGAAGATTTGAAGGAATTACATTGCAGTACTTCCATAGGATGTCAGTTCAAGGAAAATATCCCGATATCGAGGATTACGGTTCCTATTGGTATGATGCTCCAAAGATAAGATCAAACGGTGAATTCGACTGTGTAATCAAGAGAACTGGAGATTTGTACGATTTTTATGAATGCAAGTACTTCGATCGACCTATGTCGTTACTTGAATGTGAACATGAACAAAAGCAACTTGATTCCGTAGATGAGATTAAAGCGGATAACATCGGTTTTGTAAGCATTGAAGGTTTTGATTTTAAAAACACGAATAACTACATTCTTATCGATGGAAACGACTTATATCAATAAAATTGCTTTCAGATGTTCAGAAAGTTATGGCTGATTCAAAAAATCCGAATGTAGCTGAACAAACTACAGTATGATATTTTCGCACCCACTAATTTGACAATTTTGATTTGGCAAAAATCCAGTTCCGATAAGGGTTTTTGCCACTTTTTTTAGGCTCCGAAATCAAAAACTCGGGTATAATATATGAATCCTGCGAAATTTATATAGCTCCTAAAAATTTAGACAAATTAAAATAAACTTAAAGCATTTTTTGGACAAACTAAATTAATCATCTCAAAATCATCGATCCACCCAAGATTTTCAAAAAATCACTGTACCCAGAATACTCTGCCTTCCTTACGTTCAGCCGGATGCGGAACATCTCCATCAATGTATCCAACGGCACAGTGACCGATACCTTCCCACTCACCGGTTACTCCTGCACTTCTGAGCAGTTCCTGGAATTCTGGCATCTCAAACTCTTCCTTCGCGCGATGAATCCAGATACTTCCAAGACCGAGTGAATGAGCAGCAAGCATCATATTTCCCATAACAAGACTTCCGTCATAGATCCTGTTTGAATTGTTTTTATCTGCAAGTACCACCAGAATAGCAGGAGCACCGTAAAATGGATCAAAATCTTCTTTCCATCCGCCGATACTGCAGTTCACCGCAGAAAGCCTGTCACGAACTTTCTTTTCGGTGACAGCCACTATAATGGTCGCCTGCTTTCCGCGACCGTTGGCAGCGTAGAGACCAGCCTCAATAATCTGATCAAGATCATCTTTTTTTGGCATATCAGCTCTGAATCTGCGAATACTCCGTCTTTCCTTTATAGCTCTGAGAACTTCGTTCATACACACCTCCGCACTTATCAACCCATATTAATCTGCCGTTAAACAGCTTATATTCATAAAATGCACATTCATACACAATAAAGATTAAGATGCAAATCCTGGCATCTTTCACTAATCATTCATGCATCCATAAAACGAGACCAAATAAAAACCTTTAAATACAACTCAACAGGCAATTAGTTTCTCAGGATACAGCATTCAACCCCGAAGGCAACTATCCAGATAAATCACCTTCGAAAGGTCTTAAGTTCCGTTTTTTTCTCCTGACTGATACGAAAACTTTCAAGAGACTTCTGTATGGTTCTGTTATGAGTCCACGGATCCAGTATGCCTTCCTTTATAAACGGAAATGCTGTCTCGTACTGCTTTGCCAGGGCTGTCGCAAAATACCATGCTATCATCATTTTTACATAATATTCACCGGATCGGATCTCAGAAACCATTCGGAGATACGCAGGATCAAATTCATCATCCAGAAAATGTGACATGAGCATTTTAATCCCGAATCTCAAGGTAAAAGTCCGATCTGAACTGATCCAGATTCTGATGAACTGAAGAAGTTCTTTACGGTGCTTTCTGAAGATTTTAGGAGAAAGCTGATCACATGTGGCCCAGTTATCAACGTAAGGCAGAAAAATATTCGTTTTCTCCACACAATCAATAAAATCAGTATTCAGATCAAGCATAAAGGCATGAAGCTGATTTTCATCAAAATAACGATGAGGCAGAGTACTTAAAAATATCCTGCATTCCTCCGTACCGTACATGGCACGGGCCATTTTTCTTAAATCAGGTGTTCTGACACCGATAAAGGAACCGGGATCTACACCAGGAATCAGACGGCTCTGGAAAACCCGATATTTGAGATCCTGAAGAAGAATCAGATCATCTGTTATTTTTTCAGTATTCTTCATAGCCAGTTCTTGCAGTATCCCAAGGGACCGAAAAAGAAAGATTTTTCACAGAAAGAGACTAAACACTAGTTCCCGATAATTTTTGTGTCTACAACTTTTGTCTGAAATTGCTTAATGCGTAATAAGAATCTTTCATTTTAATTCGCACCGGATGTGATCATATCCGAACCAATCTCTTTTATTATGTCATTCAGATTTTTGGGCGCATGGTATTCAATCTCTGTAGGACACGAAATATTGAAAACAGTTTTGTAAATATGGTTCATAAGCTTTGAACATTCATCTACTATGATTGTTTCGTCATAAATTTTGGATCTATGCTGATCGAGAATCATAAACAGATTCTCCAGAGTTATTTTGTAGTTCTTCAATTTTTTGAAGATTAACTTCATTACAACAGTAGCGATAAACGTAATCAGCAGGTGTCCTTTGAAAGTTTCTTCTTTCCTTATATTCAAAGGCAAAATTTTGCAGTCTCCCTTGCAAAGCTTGAAAATATCTTCTATATGATTTCGCGTGTAATATATAGGGAGAAGATTTTCTTTGGCTATCTTTCTGGTAGAGACCAGCATGAACAATCCCAGACTGTTCCTTGATTGATGTATTTCAGCTATAGATACGTCTGTTTTGTCTTCAAGCCGCTGTGACAGATGAAACTCTTCTTCACGTTTCATAGTGCAGTCAAGACACAGGTAGGCGTAGGCTTTACGATTTGATTTCTCTCCAATGTTACAGTCACAGCATTTGATATAAACCATCCTGCCATTATAAATCACAAGGTTCTCTTCTGTTTCCAACTCGTTTCTGTATTTGTTTACACAATCCTTGTAGATGCAGAAATTACTGTGCATTCTGGAAATAAAAGAGATTTTTGCATCAATAAGAACATCTGCATTCTTGCCGTTGTAGTAACCTGCATCAAGTATGGCAAAGTTGGTGTCTACACCGTTTGCTTTCAATTCTGCTATTGTAGTCTTAACTGTGCTTGCATCTATTATGTTACCGGCAATATATCTGAAGAACAGAGGCAAACCAGTCTCCTGCTGTACTACATATATAAGTCTGATTTCTTCACTGATTTTTCCGTTATGGTTGCTTATGGCTGTTATAGGAAGATTACATGCGTTAGGCAAGCCTGTGCTGTCTATCAGGATCCCATTTTCTATCATATCATCAGTTTTGCTCTGATTTTCATCTGATTCCTGACTGTTGACTGTATCAAAATTAACACTTTGACTTTTTTGTTTTTTCAGAAAATCGTAATATGCTTTGAAAAACAGGTGCTTTGCTTCTTCTGAACCAAGATCTTCCAACATCTCGCTTATTCTTTGTGATGCCAACTGAGCATTTGGATAAAGTATCCGTGCATATGAGTATTCCCACCAGAATGATGCCTGCCTGTTTGAATACCTAGAAATACAGTAATAGGCCAGTAACGCCCTTATTGAATCTCGGTTTTTAAAGCCTATAGCATCAACAAGCTTCCAAATCTGCTCCTGCTCCAGAAATTTATCCAGAAGATAAACAGAACCAAACTCTATATCAAGAATTTCACGCTTTCTGAATTTCGTTTTCCTTTTTAATTCTGATGGTTCCTTAAACTCAGGATCTACTTTTCCATACTGATCTGTATCCTTATTGTACGTAAACAATCCCCGCTCTCGATTTTTATAAATACTTTTCTGCTTATCTATCACTCTGCCAAGATTTATTCGCTTACCTTTTTTTACTTTACCATCAATCCTAACAGAGGATACCAGCATGGCATACTCGATATTATTGATCATCTTGTACTCAATGAACATACCGACCACCGTAGACGCAATAAATAATTATTATATGTGTCTACATTATACAAAAAAAATTTTTTTTATAGGTAAGGAAATTTTAGAGGTTACAAGGATTTGTACAGTGAAATATGCCTACAAAAAAATATGTAGACACAAAAACTTACGGGAACTAGGGCTAAATCAGTTACTCTGACAGTCTGGAAAAACGTTCCCCAGCCTTTTCCATAGAAAGCAGAATACTCTTTCTGTGAAGACCCCAGGCATAACCGGTAAGCGATCCGTCTGAGCCGATAACACGATGGCAGGGAACAACAAGAGCAAACTGATTATGTCCCACCGCCCTGCCGACTGCACGGGCAGACATACATGAACCATCTTTTTCTGATATTTTTGCTGCTATCTCACCGTATGTCATTGTGGCACCGAAAGGAATAGTAAGAAGGATCCTCCATACTGTCTGCTGAAATGCTGAGGCACATATGCCGAGTTTCGGTGTAAACTTCGGATCCCGACCGCTGAAATAGATATCCAGCCACAGATCCAGCTGTCTGAAAATATCAGTTTCTTGAGAGTAAACAGTATTCTCCGGAGCATCGTTCTGATCATCAAACCTTAACCCAAGCAGAGAATCACCATCTGAAGAAGCAATTAAATCACCAAGCGGAGACGAGTATCTTCTTACAAGCATGATGAAACCCGCAGACAGCCCCTAAAAATCAAACAGCATGTTTATATGTAGAACAATTAAATAGAACCGGAAACAGAATACAAGAAAAGTTTCCAGACATCATCAGCAACAGTAACCGCACTCATGGAGCAAATAAAATCCCAATCAGACAGGTTCCGATTTTTTCAATTCCTTTTTGCGCTCATACATCATCCGATCAGCCCGTTGAAAAACTCTTTTAAAACTGTTGTCAGTGCCGTGGATATAATCAGCCATACCTGCAGCTATCACAACAGATCCGTTTTCAATATTTTTCTCTATCTGATAGTTGAACATATCCATCAAATCGTTCTTTTTGCTGTAATCCTCTTTCTCCAGTATCGAGACAAATTCATCACCGCCGACTCTGTACACAGAACTGTGGACAAAAACATTGCTGATAATTCGGAAAGCCGACACAATATATTCATCCCCGGTAGCATGTCCCAGAGTATCATTTATATGCTTGAGTCCGTTAACATCAAAGACGAGAACGGCAAAATTTTCAGGATTTCCTCTGGAAATAACCTCATCATACTGGGCAACCATTTCAGAAAAAGCCAGCGGACTCTTTGCTCCGGTAAGTGAATCAGTGTATGCAAGTCTCCATGCCGTATCCAGTTCCTTAATATGCTGACGCTCCCGATGCAGTGCAACTTCAAGTTCCATGCGGTATTCCTCTCTTTCATTTTCAACAACCATAGTACGAAGAAGACAGCAACTCAGCATATATCCGATGGCATAAAGAGGAAGATACGGATAAAAAATCTGAATAAATATAAAGAGAAGCATTATCAGTCCCGAAAGCCCGACAATGAGATAACGGCATTTTACCTGATTCCCAGATTTTGAATAAACAAAAAGGACATAAACAGATGTCAGAAAAAGGAGAGTTATCTGCACAATCAGAGTCACATAGCGGGCCGGTCCAGGATGGTATACTCCATCGTGATCAAAATAAAACATAACAGGAGAAACGAGATTTATGAATGTAGCTGTGGTAACTCCGGCAAAAAAGACATTTCCCGAGTACCTCAGGAACCTGCGAAAGCCGTTATTATTCTGCAGATACGCGGTTACATACTTTGTCCAGAAGAGTATACCGAGGGCCATGGCAAGAAAATAAATTTCAGTATCAGCATACAGGAACTCAATCATGGAGAGAGCCTCAAAGGCACCCCACAAAATGTCCGAGACGTAGTATAAGATAACAGAAATCAGAAAAAGACGATAAATCTTGTGAACCCTGGTAATGCCGGCATTTCTTCTTATGAAAAGAACATCATAATTGGTGATTACAAGGGTCAGCAGAGCAAGCAGCCCTATCAATGAATAATACATTCTCTATATTATTACCTTTCCTGCACAATTGAAAAAAGATATTCTGTCTGCCTCATGTGCTTCACCTCATTTTTGTGCAGTCCTGCAATCCTGCACATTTAAGAATGAAATGCATATAGGACAAGTCCGGCAAATCAAATCTGTTCACATGCAGCCGGATCATTCTGCAATGCAGACAAACACCCCAAAAACAAACAGGATCTCTAATATCAAAAACACCCTGTGGCCAGACTGTTCAAATCATTCTGGCTTCACATAATTTCACATTTCTTCTGCTCAGGTTACAGATCAAAAGTCTGATGCTTCCCTTAAAAGGATGTACAATCATTTACTTTTTTCTGCAACTCTGCTTTTGGTCTCATTGTAGTCTTTAATGAGACTGTCACGCAGATTATCATTAACCTTTACCCTGTACAGATCAAAATATTTTAGCCAGATTTCATCAGAAATTCCAAAAAAGCGACAATATTTCATCATGCAATAAAAGAGAATTTCTGAACCACGGTTAGAACCGAAAGAGTGCAGTTTGTATTCCGCACACATGTTCCAGTAGAAATCATAACCTCTGTCAAACTTTTCCTGTCTGAAATAAAGACCCATAATCAAAAAAATTAGATTCTCCACAGGAGAAGTAAGCTCAAAACCGCGACCAGATCTTTTGCCGATCTCAGACATTTTTGATTCAGCAAGACCGATCATCTCCGGTATATGCGGATCATTCCCGGAGAAATGAGAAACCAGTACAGCTACCATATCCTCACGTATGGTCACCCTGTCAACTGATACAGTCGCTGCACAATCGATCAAATCTCCAAGAGTTACCTGATCATACGAAAAATTATCAACAAAGACATAATCACAGATCATCTTATAAAAATCACCCTGAGAAATGCCAATTGAAGCAAAAGGATCTTCAGAAGAAAAAAGATATTCCCCGCATCCACGAGAGAGAACCTTAAACAGTTTTATCATACAGCTGACAGCATCGTTATAATCATCGCTTGATCTGCTTATCAGTTTTAAGGCCTTAATCTGTCTCATCACGGCAAAACGCCACTTTGAACGTACTGATTTAGGCACGATTCTGTTAGGAACAAAATAGTACCCGTCATTTGCATAACTGACAAAGGTATCTATTTCTTCCTTCAGAACTGGAAAATCGCAGGTTTTCGATGCCGGAGGAAGTTTACCTAAAGTCTTTCCCTGCAGAATAGCCTTAATCTTAAGATCAATTCCTTCATCACTGCTTACCTTTAAAGCTTTCGGAACATGCCTGTACAGTTCGGAAACAATTTTAATCAACATTTCAGGAGATGCATTTTTCAGCAACCCTCTTAATTCATCAACTTTCATATGTAAACTCTTTTAGACTGTATATCCGGTACTTTCACTATAATCTCGAGTTTCCTGGAAGTTTTTTCAACCTGTGTCCTCGTCACACCTAACATTATACATCTCAAAAGACCTTTGTTGACATTGAGCGATTTTTAAGTTTTGAAGTTTACCGACATTTTGCTCTTAAGGGTTATGGTTACCGTATTGAATGGTGTATCCGGATACAGACATCAGGACTTTCAAACACATGGCACATCTATCGCAAAGCCTTATAAATCAAGGGCTTACAAGGGTGTTACTTTCGAGATATGAGCACTACCGTCTCAACATGCGATGACACCCTACTGACTATGTCTGACATCCATTAGCACTAACGCATCAACCTAACAGCTGTTCACGTGGCAGTGGTAACGTGAAAACATAAGCACTGACGTTTTAAGAACAGTCTACAAATAACTTGTGCAGATTACCGCTGAAATATGGTGTAATTAAGGTGGCCGCAAAACTCACTCCTGACCAGATTGAAATCTGCATAATCATCATCTGAGACTTTGATTCCTGTTTTATACTCCGTTTCATCAACTCCGCACTGTACATTCAATCCAGCTTCTGTCGTTGTTGCGGCAATTAAGCTAACCATAACCTCTATACTATCCAGCGACCTACCCCGCCAGTTTCTCGTTATCTGGCTGAATAGTCTGTGTTCTATCTTATTCCATTTTGAAGTCCCCGGAGGAAAATGCGAGACCTCAATTGGAAAGCCAAGATCATTTGCGAGCTTCTGAAGTTCATATTTCCAAAGCCTGCAACGATACCCGTTACTCCCTCCTCCATCAGCTGTAATATACAGCTTTGAAGCTTTGGGATAACGTTCCTTCCCCATGTAGTTCCACCAATTACGAATGGAATTTGCTGCAAAAACAGCCGTATCTGAACTGATTCCTACAGTGACATATCCCTCATTTCTGCTGTTGTCATACACACCATACGGAGAGGCCTTTCCTTCCTTTAAGGGAAAATCATGATCTAAAACTTCTACTGGATTTCCTGCCGGCCGATAATCAGCGCCGCTATTCTTAAAATTACCAATATTTTCCTTCTTCTTGCAATCTATTGATATTACAGGAATGTTCTGGCTGATATATGCGGCTACAGTATCGTTAATGTGCCTGAATTGCTCATCGCGGTACTCAGCTTCCGGTCCGACCTGTTTCATTTTTTGGTTCTGCTGAAGGCTGAAGCCAAGCTGTTTCAAACAATCGCCAACCTTGTCTTTATGGATGATAAAACCTTCCTTCTGCAACTCGGCGGCAAGCGTCCTTAAGCTTTTGATTGTCCAGCGCAACGGGCGCATCGGATCTCCGTAGGAGTCTGGATCTACCAAACGATTCAGAGCCTCAAGAAGTCCTGGTTGCTTCTCAATAAGGCTTTTCCTTCCACCTCCTTTGGCTCTAATTCTGACATTATTGGAGGTTTCAGTTTGGTCGGAACTGCAGGGAGTGTCTCCTGATCTGAGCTCCTTGATCCCCGTACTAATGGTATTTCTGTGAGTCCCCGAAATCAAACTGACCGTTTTGATACCTCCCTGTCCCAGTGCAAGAGCTTCGGATGCGAGATATTTCCGTTTTAGGCTTTCATTCAAGTGGGGAAGGATGAGTTTAAACTTCTCTTCAAGAGTATCTGTGGTGGTATCAAACATATCTGTTTTCCTGCAGCAAATATGTTCTATTATACATCATGTCTACTCTAGTTTTGCACAGGTTATTTATAGACTATTCCTAACTTTCAATCAATCGATAATTATCGTATGAACTGAGAGTAAAAAGGCATCTGAGAAGATCTTTTGATACGGATCCACGAATATGCCTTTTGCTATGTGGATAAGTGGTATGCCGGACATACCCGAAAGGGAGCTTTCCCTTCCCTGCCTTCTTTCTTCCTTCCTCTTCCCCCTTAGAAAGAAAAACGAAAAGAAAGATTTACCCCTATTATCATCATCCATCCTATCCCATCCGTCTGTCTCCCGTCGGGGAACGGCTGCGCACGTTCCCCTAAGAGGGAGACGGGATATACGCACGCATGCGCGAGAAAGGAGCCCAACAGAGAATGAAGTTAACAAGATACGAGCAAGAGACCATAATCTATTTCAATGCACAGGATCAGATGGCGATACTTTATACCCGAGATCCTGCCGTTATGAGAAAAGTTGATTCGTTAGTTATCGAGTATCCGGACACCTTTAAGTGCATAGGTGAAACAGATATCGATAAGACCTATGAGATGCCTAAATCGGTCGTTACTTATCGTAAGCCGAGAAGAATATCAGATGAAAGACGAAGTCAGTTACAGAAGATTATGGGAAATATAAACAAGTTGCAAAATATACTTTGAAAGTAGACTTTAACTATCCTTTGTGGTAGACTTTACTCAGATATTTGAGATGGAGGTATTATCATGAATCTTGGTATAGAGGATGAATTCACCGAGTTCAAAGAGAGTTTAGCACAGCTAGATAAGGGCTTGAAGTCGGTAACGGCTATGCTTAACAAGCATGGTGAAGCCAATGTTTATTTTGGAGTATCAGACAATGGTGATGTAATCGGTATGGATATTGGCAAAGATACTCTTATGAATATCAGGAATCGTATTCGGGATAGAGTTGAACCCAGAATATATGCCGATATCAAGGATTACACAGACGATAATGGCAAAAAATATATAAAAGTATCTGCAAAGGGTACGGACATACCATATTCATATGATGGCAGATATTATGTTCGTAATGTATCTGCTGATGAGCATGCTTCAAATGATATTTTAAGAAAAATGCTGGCTTCATCGGATGCGGATATCATCCGGCAGAAGGTGGCACCTACACAGCAGCTGACATTCAGATCCTTTTTTGCTATCCTCTCCGGCTTAGGGATTCATCCAAAGGATTCGGATGAGTTTTACAGTAATTACGGTCTTTTAAATCGCGAGAATAAATATAATATAAATGCCTATCTTATGTCTGATGAGAATGATGTTTCGATAAAAGTTGTGGTCTTTGAAGGCAATAACAAAAGTGTCATGTCAAAGAGGACTGAGTATGGTAAAAAGTGTTTGCTGATGTCTATTTCAGAAGTGTTGGAGTATTTCAGTTCTATCAATTCAACTCATGTGGATGTAAGTGGTTCTCAAAGAAAAGAACAGACATTATTTGATTTTCCGAGTCTTAGGGAAGCATGGATAAATGCCTGCTTACACAATGATTGGAATGAAGGCATAGCTCCATCTGTATATATGTTTGATAACAGAATTGAGATAGTATCGTATGGTGGGTTGCCATATTCACTGTCTCGGGAGGGATTTTTCAATGGAACAAGCGTGCCGGTGAATAAGAGTCTGCTTATGATATTTATGGCATCAAAGTATGCGGAACAAAGCGGACACGGCGTACCTACAATAGTTGAAAAATATGGACGGGAAGTCTTTTCTTTTGATGATGGAATGATCAAGGTATCCATCCCCTTGGCATATGACCGTGAAGAAGTGACAGAGCGGAAAAATAGGGTTTCCTTGAGAAAAGGTTTAACCAAAAATCAAGAACAGGTTTTAGATTATTTGAAAAATAATCCTATGGCAACTCTGCAGGAAGCTGCTTCCGGTTGTGAACTGAGTCTTGGCGGTGTAAAGAAAATATGCTCAAAGCTGCAGGAAATAGGCGTGTTGGGAAGGGAAGGCTCGAAAAGAGACGGACGCTGGATCGTAAAGTAGACTTTGAGTAAACTTTAAGTAGACTTTGAAATTCAAAACTACGAAATCTTTATGACAGTTTCTTTTACCATCATTGATACGACACTTACATAGTTTTCTTAACGAAAGGGGATGCGGACAAAATTCTGGACACCTAGAAGAGGTGATCTATGGCATATACTGTCCAGCAAATCAAAGCGGCTTTAAAGCTTTATGACAGACTAAAAAAAATTGTTCCAACCGTTCGGCAATTAGGGTATCCATCTGCTAATACCCTGTATGAATGGATTAACCAGAGCGAAGCAACAGGAGGTAAGTTTCCTAATATCGAACCACGTGGTGTCAGGAAAATAAATCTCAAGGTTCGGATGAGTAATGAAGGTTATTCTGCTGAACGTAAACTTGAGATTTTAAAACGATGCTTTGAAGGAACTGAAAACATTCGCGATGTTGCTATTGATGAAAAGGTTTCACGTACTATAATCTATTCTTGGAGAAAAATGTATCTTAAGTACGGAGTGTTTGGATTGCAACAAAAGAAAAAGCAAATCAAAAGGACTGCATCGATTGAAGAACAAAAAGCAGACAATTCAACAGACAATGGAGAAAAATCATCTGATAAATCGGCAAGTTCTGAAGAAATTGCACTGCTTAAAAAGCAGATAAA
>JAEEGG010020837.1_pt1 | contig 13069 bp, 10 predicted proteins | sample 9134161 | NCBI WGS metagenome assembly JAEEGG01 (sample SAMN16246543, study PRJNA631951) | gut metagenome | biome: gut microbiome; feature: rumen; material: CR-attached | host: Bos | place: Iran: Karaj | collected 2018-10
TTCAAGAGAAAGGCTGGTAAATTTTGCCACAAGTTCCGGCGACATGCCATCTGCCAGCATGTTGCGCACCGTTTGTTCTTTGTCGGCACGGGCTTCGAGCATGGCTTCGGTTTTTCCTTCTCTTCTGGCGAAAGAGATTTCGCACATCTTGTCCAGTTCCTGTAGGAGTTCCCTGTCGTAATTCTGTCGTTTTTGCACACTCATACTTGCAAGTTCTGTTGCATTAAACAAATCCACGAGAAGGGGATCGTCAAAGGACTCGGGTCGCTCTGTAAGCATGTGCATGTTCTTCATGGAGAAGATGAACTTTTCAAGAAGATTCTTGCACTTGTTGGGCTCTCCTGGCTCCAATTCAAGCCGTCCCATCTCAAGGAACACGAAGTTCAGGCTCCGGGTGAGAATCTCGCCATTGCGGCCGTTCCTGATCTCATACCGGCTTATGTACTCCTGCTCCAGCGCTTTGTCGCTTTCGTGGGGAAGCGAAAAGTCTATCATGCTTATTACATATACCGGATTGAGGCTGTAGTCCATGTGATCATACTTCTTCTCCCTCATCTTTTTCAGTTTAACCGCCAACTGCTCCCTGATGGGATAGGTTGAGTAACTCAACATACGGTCTAAAAAACTGTCTTTCTCCCGGTTCTGAACCTCAACCAAAAACCTCTCGCCGGTATCCTTGTCCAAGCACAACATGTCAAAAGTAACATTTTTTTCTTCAACAACCAAACCGTGCTGCTCCTTGTTGATGAATTCAATACTGGAGATATGCTTCTCCGGGATTAGAAGTTCGATGAGTTCAATTAGTAGTTTCTCGTTTTCAGGCGTGCATACAACGACTTTGAATGTCGCGTCGAAAAGAAGATAGGCGTATCTGCCTTTACATACTGCATCCTTCACCGTGAAGAATGCCCGGCCCGCCTCAAGAGGCGAACCGGACCACAATAATATAGATATTTTCGTCAGACCTTGTTAAGAAACAGAAATTCTTTTTTTACTTTTATTAAAAAACAAAAAAATCTACTTTATTTCCTCCCATGTGGGAGCCTTTTCCAAATACTCGTACCCCTCTTCCCCGCGGCGGAACATGAAGGTTTTCCGCCCGTTGGTTATTGTGATGTACTTCACGTCCAGAACCTTGTTGTACCGCAATGCCTGGTCCACAGTCTCCTGCCCCAGTTCCACTTCCGGGCGCTTGCACTCCACTATCATCGCGGGTTTGCCGCTTCGGGAGTACACCACGATATCGGCCCGGCGATCCATGTTATTAAAGGTAAGCGACACCTCGCTCATCATCATGTGCTCCGGCACACCCATCTCCTCGTGCAGCACTGCGCCGATGAACCATTGCCGCACCTCCTCTTCGGGGGTGCAGGCAACGGATTTCTTCCTCAGCGGGTCCCATATTTCACTGCTGTGAACCATTGCTACCCGCAAAGATAATGATTTTAGAATTTCCAGCCAAGACCGCCGTGGGCAAGGAGGGCGATATCGCTCAGGGGTACCTCGGCAAAGAAGTAGAAATGCGGCGTGGTGTACCGGGCGCCGAAAAGCGTGATAGCCGGGAGCGGGAGAGCGCCAGTCTTCAGGTCTGTGACAATGCCAAGGCCGATGCCGGAATACATCTGCACCCGTGCCTTCGGATTGTACAGGTACCGGGCCTGCCATGTGATAGAAGCAAAGGGGCTTGAATCCGCCCAGCCGGCGGGTGTGCCGCTGGTGAGATCGTAGCGTGGCCTGCCTTGCGGATCCGTGCCGAATTCCTCATACTGAAGCACCTGATGATGGCACCACGACACTCCAGCGGTGAACGCATGCTCCCACTTCTCGCTGGTGCGCCAAACAATGGACATATCCACAGCGGGGTAAAACGCATTGTCCATATCGGCATCCTGCCCGTACTGCGCAAATTCCCTCCTCCGTTCATACGAGGGTGACATATATATTATACGCATGTGAGCGGGGGCAACGCCGGTTCCAACCTCCAGGGAAAGGCTTCGCTCGAAAGGATTTATATAGGCCGATGACGCCCCGTCCTCCTGTCCGAAGGCCGATGCCGCCACGCCAATAAGCAGCGCTCCGATGAGAAAACGCCTTCTCATCACTCAACGGGATCCATTTTCACGAGAACTTCGCGGTCGCGAAGATCCGCAAGGGTTGTATCCTTGATGAGGAAGTTTCCGTCCGGGTCCATGAAACGGAGATTCGGCCCGGGCTGATTGCGCCAGTAATTGAGGGTGACGCGGCATTTGCCATCGGCCCCGGTCACCCCCAACTCTCTGTCGTCATAGTTGTAATGCTCCATAACCTTAATGCCCTCGAGAGGTGTCCCGTCGGCATGGGAAACCAGCGAGAAAGACATCGGCGCCTGAGCGCCTTCTTCATAAAGCGGAGGCATGGATATGCCATAGCAGGCGTGGAAGACGAAGAGCGCTCCCGTGAGCGACACTCCCTTAAGCAGATTATGAAGCCATTTCATACTACGTGCGTTTTACATAGGGGTAAATCCCGCCGCCGCGGAATCTTGCACAAGATACAGAAAAAATCGCGGGAGCACAAACAATTGTGCCCCCACGATTATCGTCCGGTGTGCGTAGGGGTGCCGGGTAATGGACCTCTGCGCACGGTTTTGCGGGTTTTTCGTGCGTAGAGGTGCCAGGCGTTGGACCTCTGCGCACACCCGCGCACCTACATCTTCACGAACTCAACGCGGCGGTTGCGGGCGCGGCCTTCGTCGGTGCTGTTATCCGCAATGGGTTCGCGGGAGCCCTTGCCAACGGCGCTCAGGCGGGAGCGGTCGATGCCCTGGGCCACGAGCGCGGCCACAACGGCCTCTGCCCTCTGCTGACTAAGCTTGTCGTTAACGGAGGCGCTGCCGGTGGAGTCGCAGTGGCCCTGAACTTCGAAGTTCAGATCGGCATGCTCCTTCATAAGGTTGGCGATGCGCACGATTTCCACCATCGACTCCGGCTTCAGATCTGCCTTGCCGCTGGCGAAGGTGATGCCGTAGGAAGTGATCTTGCCGTCGTTCAGGAGGCGGTCATACAGAGGCACTGCACCCTTGGCAACGCGGATATTCTTGATATAGAAACGGTCCTGCTCGTCGCAGTTGGATACCGAGCGCAGAAGCATACGGGTGGGACGAGCCACGTTGGGCAGATTCACCATACGAACGCCGTTAACATAGTACTTGAACGCGCGCTTGTTGAAAGAAGCCGCCACGTGAAGCCAAGTATTGGCCTTGATCAAAGGTTCAAGAAGGGAGCCTTTTGTTACACCATCCCTGTAATCACCTGCAGGGGTGTAGAAGGCAAAATTAATGTCAGCGTTATCATAATTCTCCTTCTCTTCATTCCAGGCGGGGTTGAGAGCAACATATAAGCAGAAGTCACCGAATTCTTCCGAATAAAGAACCAGGTCCAGGTGGTCGTTGAGGCTGGAGCCGCCGGTAGCGGGAGACCATACATCGAACTCAATTGTAAACTCATCCGGCAGATAGTCCGCCTCATTCATAAGAGGAGCAATATCGGTGAACCAGCCTGGAAGCTTAATCACCTGCTCACCGTTAAGGGATACTATCTCGCATCCTTCGCCGGAAAGGAAATCCCAGTAGTGCGGGAACTCACCCATCCGTTCATTTTCTACGGGGTCGTCGAAAAAGATTTCGTCACCGGGGACAAAGTCGGTTTTGGCATAAGTGACAGCCAGATCCTGTGCGAACGCCGCGGCGGCGGAAAGCGTCACGGCAATGGCAAAAACAAAGATTCTCTTCATAGTAAAAGTGTTATTTGGGACAAAAATAGTGTTTCGCCTGTAAAAATGCAATACCCCTAAAGTGGGGAAAAATGTATATATTTGCAAAAAACAGGCTATAATGAGAAAACTATTTGCCATCGTTACGGTTATACTTATTGCGTCCACCGCATCGGCCCAGGAGAATCTCCAGAGAGGAGCACTTGCAGGCGGAGCAGCGAAAACCTTCACCACGGTGCGTGAACTCCCCATCACCAGCGTTAAAAACCAGTACCGGAGCGGCACCTGCTGGGATTATGGAACGCTTGGCTTCCTGGAGAGCGAGATACTCAGGAAAACCGGCAAAACCTACGACCTTTGCGAAATGTTCGTAGTGAACAAGGACTATATGGACTGCGCCACGCACTATGTCCGCATGCACGGCTACAGCCAGATATCGGAGGGAGGTTCGTGTGACGATGTCATCGAGGTTATCCGCAATCACGGAATATGCCCGGAAGATGCAATGCCCGCGCCCGGCTCTCTCACCGGCGATTCCCTGGCAAACTTCAAGGTGTTCTTCCCGGAGCTGGAGAAGATGGTTAGCGGTATCGTCCGTCCCGGCGAAAAAGAGCCTCTTCCCGGATGGCAGGCTAAGGTGCAATCCATCATCGACAAATATGTAGGCCGATGCCCGGAAACCTTCGTGTATGAAGGCAAAACCTACACGCCGGAGTCTTTCGCGGAATCCCTGGGGCTCGATTTGGACGATTATGTGAGCATAACCAGCTACACGCATCATCCCTTCCGTGAGTGGTTCATCCTCGAAGCCCCCTACAAGTGGAGGCTGAAACCCAGCTACAACATTCCCATCGACGAACTCATGTCCGCGCTGGACAGGGCTCTTGACAAAGGCTACACTGTGGCCTGGGGCGGCGACGTCTCCGGCGATTTCACCCGCACCGGCCTGGCATATCTTCCGGACGGCGTTGTTCCCACCCAGGAACTCCGCCAGCAGCTGTGGGACAACTGGACCTTCACCTACGACCACGTGATGCTCATCTACGGCAAAGCACTCGACCAGGACGGCAATCCCTACTATCTGGTGAAAAACTCCTGGGGCAAATCCGGCCTCTACGAGGGCACCTGGTACATGTCGCGCGACTACATCGCCCTTAACACCACCTACATCTTCCTGAACCGCCGCGCCCTCCCCCGCTCCCTCCGCCACGCCACCTCCCACGGCATGGTACACTGAACCCTCAAAAAAGGGAGGGCCTAGCCCTCCCCAATACCACAGGTCGCTTCAGTGCTCCGAGGAGCATCCATTATCTATTACCTAACGTTCCACAACGCGACGGTAATAGGAATGGACCTTTACAATTCTGCCATTATAAACGCGCTTGTACGCTTTTACTTTGACATAAACCGGAGCCTTGAACTCTAAGCACAGGCTCACCTTCATTGAAGGACGCTTCTTTTTTGTCATGGTTTAAGATTTTGAGTCTTGTAGAAGGTCTTCGGGAGGGTTAGACAGTACCCCTGCGGCATTAATAAAAGAAAAGGCATCTCATTGTGGACTGAAATGCCTTTGATTCAAGACTCTTGCCATTGGAAATGGCACATCTTAACCATGTTGCCACAAAAGTAGTATATTTTTAGTTAACTCGCAAATAAATATAGACTTTAACCTGGTACGGCTCTCTCATAAAACAGCACTTTATCTTTATTGATAGATTCTTTAGCAAACTCCTTCACGGTACTGTCCACCACAAGATCGATTTGCTTTCCCGTGGCCGCCTCCAGCGAAAGAATTATATTTGAGAACTCTACCAAACCCATTGTAACGGGCTTACGCAAGTGTATCAGAATATCGATATCGCTGTCCTGCCTCTCCTCCATTCTTGAAAAAGAACCAAACAACCACGCTTTTTCCACAGGAAAGGCTTCCAAACTATTCTGCAACGCGTGAACCATATTGATTCTGTCATAGTCCAACCCGTCCACTATTGCCTTTACCTCTGTCTTTTTACCCCTTCTTGCCGCATACCGCACAAGTCGCGAACTGTTAATTGAATATTTTTCGAATGATTGCTGAAATAGGCGCCTCAATTGTTCGGTAGTCATATCCAGACTCTTCTCAGAGACCCGGTCTACAAGCAGTTTTTCAATTGATGGAGTGGTAATGATGTTCCTCCTTTCCAGCGGGGACTCGCTAATAAGGGAACCCACGAGAATAAAGTCGTGAAGGTACTGAAGCATCTCTACTGCCTTGGAATACGGTGCAACGTCTTCGAATTTTGTCTTTAGTGCCCAAACAACCCTGTCTATCTCCGTCTTCCCCACTTCCACTATGATGTTCCTGGCCAACGTATATATACAGTTATTCACACCCTCGCATTCCGATATCAGCAACTCTGCGACAGCCAGCATCTTTGGCGATATTTCCACCTTATGCTCCATACTTCTGCAAATATACGCATTTTGGCAATAAATTCAAAATATTGCCAAATCTTTTTGGGCCGATGCGCACAAAAAACACCCCCGGGCCGATGGGTGCGCGGTCCGGGGGCGAAAGGGTTAATGCTAAACCTGCATACTAAAGTGCATTAAGATAATCGCTATGCTGGGTGCAGAAATACACATATCCTGAAGGAGCCGCTCCGCCGTGGGAAGTAGTCTCCGCAAAAGTAGGTTTAGTACCTTCGTTATATGTGGAATAGCTTGTACCAAAAGCGTTGTAAGGGGCCGTGTTTAGAAGTGTTGACACATAACCCAGGCTATGGACCTTACAGCCGCTCACGCCGGCAAAGGCATTGTTGAATTTCGCATAGAACTCCGTGCCGCCGCCAAGTCCGGGGCTTCCGCTTCCCTTAATCACCAATCCCTGGAAATCGACTGTCTTAAGCTTTGTACATCCGGAGAAGATGGACACATAGCTGTTGCTGTCGGTAGTGTTGAAGCCGGGATACAGAGTCAGGGCGGTAAGACTTGAACAACCCTTGAACATTTTCTCAACAGATGTGGGCCTTCCGTTAAAGTTCGTAGTGCCGATACCGGTAAGGCTAGAGCAATTCAGGAACAGGCCGGTCACTTTGGTGAGGACCGTCGTAGTTTGAGGCAGTTTGATCAGGGTCAGTGATGAACAATTCTGGAACATACTGCTCATATTGGCCAGGACCGGTGCACTCTTGCTTGAAAGATCCAAAGTGCCGGACAGTCTCAAGCAATCATAAAACATCTGTTCCGTTGTTGTGACTTTCGTGAAATCGAAACCGCTGAGGACCAGACTTGTCAACTTGTTGCAATTGTAGAACATATGGGACATAGTTGTCACTTCAGGGGTAACGAAACTGCTACCGAGAGTCAAAGAGGCAAGGTTGTAGCAATAATAGAACATATAGGACATATTGGTCACCTTTGCCGTATTGAAGCCACTGAGATCAAGACCCGTGAGGCCACTGCACAAATAGAACATTGAAGCCATATCCGTAACCTCGGAGGTGTTGAAACTGCTGAAATCGAGACTTGACAGATTAGAGCAGCCAAGGAACATTGAATTCATATTGGTGACCTTAGCAGTATTCAGGCCTGTCAACGTAAGACTAGTCAAGTTGCCGCAATTATAGAACATTGAGTTCATATCAGTAACTTCACCCGTGTCAAGCCCGCTGACATCAAGACTGGTAAGCCCACCGCAACGATCGAACATTCCGGACATATTCGTAACCTTACTCGTATTGAAGCCGGTGAGATCGATGCTTGTCAAGCCGCTATTGGAAAACATATTCCCCATATTTGTAACATTGGACGTATTGTATGCGCTCAGGTCGATACTCGTCAATGCTGTGCAATCTGCAAACATAGATGACATATCCGTCACATTGGACGTGTTAAGCCCAATTGCCGGAGTATTTTCCAATCCCTGGAAGCGATAGAACATATTATGGCAGTCTGCATTCGCATAAATAGTGGAAGCCTCTGAAGACAGGATAACAGTACCGGAATCGAAATTAGCATAAACCGGTTTCTCTGATCCAGCAGTACTGACAACTGTACCTGTATTTACGTTACTCTCCGTATCAAGAACTATCCTCTTGACATTACTATTATAAGCACTCTGGTACAGGCCGGTTGTATTGGCAGCAAGATTCTTGATTGCAGCATTGAATAGGTTCCCTTCTTTGAGGGTTGCCGACGGGCCGGTGATTGTCTTCACGGCCATAGGAATAACCTTGTTACGTTCGACAGTAATCGATTTGGTTGTTGTGAAATCAATCGTTCCTTGAGTAGTCGTTCTGACATGAACCGTAAAACCATGTTCGAAGGTTCCTGGAAGTGAAGGAAAATAGAAATCCGTTGGCCTGTCCATTGAAAGACGGACTGGATCTAATCCTGCATTGATAAAATCTATTTCATAGCAAGGAGACAATCCAACACTCCCGGGAGTAATAACAGGTTCACCAGAGCTATCGAATTCAACATACACGGGTCCGATGAAATTATGATAATCTTCTTCATCCCAAAGAGACAGACTCTTTATTGCCAAATCTCCCTGAATACTAATTTTAATCCATCCCACAAGATTCTTGAAGCTGAGTTGGTTACCATCGGCCCTTGCCACCATCACGTTTCCATAGCCGTACGGCTCGGTCAAGCGGGCGGAGGAATATGTATCCACCACGATCTTTCCATCGGCATCAATGATAGTAGGATAATCGTCTGTATCAATATTCCAAAGAGCATCATACGGATAAACCGCATAATTATAAGGATAAGTAATGGAGGCAGTCCCCGCAGCCTCGATGTCAAGAACGAAAGTTCCGTTTTCAATATTCGCACATCTATACCTGTCATAAACATTATCCATCGGGAAAACCGCTATTTGATCGGTTGTCTCCCAGAAGTGTGAATACGTCTTTGCGCTTGAATCATATGTGAAGCCGGCTTTTGTTTCAGCTTCTTCAAAAGTGGCTGTAAAGACCCTGGCGTCGGAAGAAACAGTCTCTTCGGGGTTGTTTTTCTCAATCGGTTCTACCTCCCTCTGGCAGGAGAACAGTACGGCAGCGAATGCCGTAAAATAAAGAATCTTTTTCATACTACCACTCCATTTCTTCTGCTTCAGTTGATTGCTGTGTACCATTAGAGGATCCACCTCCGGTATACGTTGCGAAACTGTTTTCAAGTCTCACCCGGATTTCCTCGCACTCGGGGACGAGGTACCCTTTTTTGTTTGCATTCATAGTGCTTATCGGTTATTATTTGTTCTCGCGATTACTAATCTGCAAAAATACCCATTAGCAAAGCTAAAAGCACCCCCCAAAAGGGGGGAATTATGGCGGGGGACGACAATCAAAAGGGTTAAAACCACAATCTAAGAATCAAAAATGACTATATTTGTTTTATGAAACGATTCGCAGGAATATGCATCTGCCTGGTGGCGATGAACCTTCAGCCGGCACTCGGCTACAACGACCACCGCAACCATAACATCGACTCGCTGGAACTGGCCGTGTCCATGTGGACGCCGGACCGCGTGGCCAAGGCATCGACTCAAGAGCTCATCGACCTTGACAATGCATACCGCGAACTGATGATCGCCTTCAGCAACCTCAGCGGCGACAAATGCGAGTTCTACGCGCGTAAATCCCTAACAATCAGCGTCCCGCACGGATGGGAATATGCGAAGGGCGATGCATACCGCTATATCGGCCTGCGTTTCTACGGTAAGGAACAGTGGGACAGCGCCCATTTCTATTACAATCTGGCCCTGGAGTCCCTGAACAAGATGGAGGCGGGAGCAACCTCCCCCACCGCTCCGGACGGCTATCCCCAGAGAGAGATCGATGACATCAAATCGGCCCTTTACGGCACCATCGGCAATATCTACAACATGCAGGATTCTCTGGAGCTGGCGATGGACTACTACGCCAAGGCCGCCGAAATCTTCGATAAATGGGGCTGGAACGAGAGCAATTCGATACTATATTATAATATAGGCGAAACCTGGGTGGAAGAGGCCGATTATAACAAGGCGATGGATGGCTACCGCAAGGCCCTGGAATATGCCGATGCCGCCAGCGACTCGCTCCTGATGGCAAACGTCTGGAAAGGCATGGGCCGGATATATTTGGAAACGGGCCGATATTCACGCGCAATGCGCTATTTGAAGAAGGCTGAATCATACTATTCAGCCCACGTAGGCGAAGAAGAGGGATTCCATCTCGAGAACCTGGACTTCATTTCGCGGGCAATGTCGGCACAGAAAAAGCGTCTCTACTGGATCCTGGCAGCCGTTTGCTTCGCAGCCCTTCTTGCCTTGTCAGGAATACTGATCCGGCGCAGACGTTCTTCAAAGGCCGATTCTACCGCTCCGTCCCATACCATCTCCTCCTCCGACAACGTCAAGCTCAACGACCGCGAACTGGAGATCCTCCGCCTCATGGCCCAGGGCAAAACCACCGCCCAGATTGCCGATGAAATCTGCCTGAGCGCCGAAACCGTGAAATGGTACCGCAAGAAGCTTTTCACCAAGTTCGACGTAGCCAACGCTGCCGAACTCATCCGAAGGGTAACTGAAGAAGGAATAATTTAATAACCACAATATGAAAAGAACACTGATTCTGGCACTGCTGCTCCTGCTTGCGGGAGTTAGGCTGAACGCACAGATGCCCAGGACAGATATGGAACGCCTGGCTTATCAGGACGTCGACTTCAATCGCGTGATCACAAGCGCCGACACTGAGGTCCCCGTCCTCGTCACCATCGGCAGGTACCAGTTCGACGGCATGCTCCAGCTGGAAGGAGTCTATCTCTCCGAAAAGGAAATCGTAAAGGTTATCAAGGACGTATGGGCCCAGATGGACCGCGACTATGCCGACGACGGTGGATTCGGCCCCGGCTTCCTTGGATATGCCAAGCACTATGCATCCCAGTTCGACCTGAGCCCCAATATCGACTGGCCTTTCGTAATTGCGAACATATGCCAGATGGCAACCGTGGTTCCAGGCGCCGTTGGCACAACCGCGGGTATAGCGGCCGACATCATCAACGTGACCTCGGGAAAAACCACGATGGGAGATTTCGTTACAGCCCAGGGATACACCGCGGCGAACATGGCCCTGGGAACCGAAGCCTTCGGCCTGTTCGGCGCCGCCAGCGTTGGGATGGGCAAGGCGGCGAAGGGAATCCTTAGCGGTGTAAACGTCGTTAACGGTGTATTCAACGTCGTTAATTCCGGAGTGGCGATGCTGGATTATATCAAGCGGAAAGGCTACCTTCAGCCGGAGGATCCCTTCACCAAGTGCCTGGAGAACCAGATGCGCATAGAGGATTTCTACTGGCGCATAAACAAGCGTCTGTATCAGATGATTCAGGAAAAGGGCCGCGGCAAGAAATGGAAGCTGTCTTTCGATTCCTTCGACAACGACCTGAACAAAACCCTCTTCGGCTGCTCGGCACCACAGACCGCACATCTTGTAATTGACATGGAGTGCATCGAAAGGCTCGGCCCCACCAAGGACGTACGCGACTGGCAGGGAGTGTACAGGGGCTCTTTCAAGCTCTCCCTTACCCACGGAATGTACGAGTTCGACAAGGAATTCAAGAACAACGTGGTGATGAACGGCGATGCACTCCCCTTCCACGCCCTGGCCAATTCTGGCATGTTCCTGGTCGAGGATTCGGTGGGCGAAGAGGCGAAGCTCTACAAGGAGTTGTCCACCGAGCGCTATGAACTTGTCCTTGTGGGAAAAGACGGTTCCCGTACAAGCGGCTATGAACATAACTACTCCCTGGGCGGCCTGCCCGACAAAACTCTCGTCAGAATTGACCATCTCGTGGATCTGAAGCCCGATATCGGCGTGGTGCACGAGGGCGTGGTGGATGTACCCATGCTGGTGCACAGCGAAGCCAACTTCTGCCTGAAATTCAAGCAGGGCACCGAATCCAATCTCAGGAACCTGCAGGTAATAGTTTACGACCCCAACAAGACCGATGTCATAAACTTTGCAAATGGCGAGACCTGGATAAACAAACAGTTCCAGACCGATCCTGTCAAAGGAGAAAACATGATAATAATGACCGACCGGGACATTTTCAAGGAGCTGAGGAACGGTTATAAAATAAAGATCGGAGCCCTCGTCACCAAAAATACCCCCTTCAAATGATGAAAAAGTCAGCTATAATTGCCGTGGCATTCTTTGGTATATCCACGGCGGCGTTTGCCCAGAGGTTCGATGTAGAGCCTGTGCATAAATCATATACAGAAGCGGAGAAGGCAGCCATTCAGAATGCCATCGCCGAAGAAAAACGTTATGCCGATCTGGAAGTCACAGGCACTTTCCAGGAAGGAGATTTCGGGGAGGGTCTGGAAATCCGCAACTTCTGGGACTCGATGACTCCCCAGCAGAAGGCCGAGTGGGATAAAGGGATGGAAGAACTCTCTGCCCTTAAAAGCACCGACGTTCCCGCCCAGTACAGTTGGATATTCGACGGTGGCCGCAAACCCGAAGACATGGTAACTGTCGAAAATGGCGAAGTGATGGTTTATATGAACAAGCGCACGCAGGCCGATTTCACCGCGCTCATGGCCCTGGTGAAAGCCCATGGCTACAACCTGAGCCCTGAAGTCACATCCTTTGGCGGAATATCCGCCTATGAAGCCCGCTCGGCTTCCGGAGTTTCCTGCAGCATAATGTTCACTAACGGCAATTTAATGGTAGCATTCCATTAAACGAAAGAACCCCGGGTCTTCGAAAAGACTCGGGGTTCCCTAAAAAACGGCAGCTACCTACTCTCCCAACTGGTGGGTCAGTACCATCGGCGATGGTGAGCTTAACTTCTCTGTTCGGAATGGGAAGAGGTGGTTCCTCACCGCTATAGCCACCGCAATATATGGCTTGAGAGAAAAGATCTTCGGCACTAGCTCCGATAGATTTGCTCATTCTTCAGCGTATCTTTCTTCAGCGAAAGTCTTTCGGGCAATTAGTACAGGTCTGCTGAGGCCGTCACCGACCGTACACATCCTGCCTATCAACGTGGTAGTCTCCCACGACCCTCAAGGGAACATTCATCTCGAAGAGTGCTTCGCGCTTAGATGCTTTCAGCGCTTATCATCACTGAGCGTGGGTACCCGGCGGTGCAGCTGGCGCCACAACCGGTATGCCAGAGGCTCATCCGACCCGGTCCTCTCGTACTAAGGTCAGGTCTTCTCAATGTTCCAACGCCCACAACAGATAGAGACCGAACTGTCTCACGACGTTCTGAACCCAGCTCGCGTGCCACTTTAATCGGCGAACAGCCGAACCCTTGGAACCTGCTCCAGCCCCAGGATGTGACG
>JAEEGG010020842.1_pt1 | contig 13066 bp, 10 predicted proteins | sample 9134161 | NCBI WGS metagenome assembly JAEEGG01 (sample SAMN16246543, study PRJNA631951) | gut metagenome | biome: gut microbiome; feature: rumen; material: CR-attached | host: Bos | place: Iran: Karaj | collected 2018-10
TCCTGAGTATAATCTTTGATCTTTGTCGCTCTTTTTTGCATACAAAGAAACCGGATATGCAATAGCCATATCCGGTTCGAAATCTCTTATATTTTGGGAGATTGAGTCCATGTATGGCTAAGCATACATGAGTCTCGCAATTTGAAACAAGCCAGGTATTTACACCAGGATGTTGACTTGCTACTCGCTTCGGCGAGCTTGCTACTCCCCCATGGGTCGAGGTTATTTTATAACCGCCGTTAAAAATTTGTCAACCCCTAAAATTGCAAAATGGATTTTTCGAGTTGACGCGGGGAGGTTTCTTTCTACCGCTACTGCTCTTTTGCCGCAAGCTGGGTCTCGTGGAGTTTAAAGAAGTCAACTCTGGGCTCAAGGAACTTAAACTCGTGGTTTGCGGGGTCGGGCATGAGGTCCGTGAGAGTCGAGAAAATGTAGTCCCAATTGTAAATCCTCTCGTCAACGTTTAAGTATTCGCGGATCTTCTCGCAGCCGCTGGGTGCGATGGGATGGATGAGCGCAGTTGCGACTCTTATGCCGTAGAAGGAATCCGCCAGCACCTGAGCCTTAAGCTCTGTGTCATTGTTGGCCTCGGCCGTACGCATGTTGTTTACAAGATACTTGTTCATGTTTCTGATAAGCGTGTCAAGAACGTAAGTGATCTTGTGGAACTGATGATCGTACATGTTCTGCTCGTAAGTAAGGATGGCGTCCTTTGCCTCCGCAAGAATGTTCTCGGAGATCTCGCGAACGGGAAGCTTGCCGTCAAAATCCTTCTGTATGGTATAGAAGCACGTTCTGATGATCTTGTTAAATACGTTTGTTAAGAGGTTGCCGTCCTTAAGCACGGGATCGGCGCCGTTTCTCTCTTCCTCGGGAAGGTAAACCTGAGGGTCGAAGCTTACGGATTTGTTTGCAAGTCCGAGGCTCAAGAAATGCATACGCATCTGCTCGGGGGTGTAGAAATCAAGCAGGTCCTTAGCCATCGGAGGCTTGATGGAACCTGAGCTTGAAGCTTTCTTGTTCATGAAAAGGATGTGGTTGTTGGGTACTAAGAACGTTTTCTTTAGGCCCAATGTCTCCCACATTGCCTGCTGGGCGATGCCATAGAAGGAGATGTTGTCCTGACCTATGAACTGGTATACCGTTGCGTCGTCGTCGTTCCAGTATTTCTTCCACTCGTCGGCGTCCGCGCCCTTGCTCTCAAGGTAGGTGCGGGTGAACGAGATCGGTGCCCAGAGTGATTCGGGCCATACCCAGAATGTAAGGTCCTTTAAGCCTTCCTTTTCGGGGAAGGGCACGCCCCACTCGATGTTGCCGGAAAGTCTGAAAGGAACCAGGGTCTTGCCGGTACGGTAGTTGATGTTTAAGCTCTCAAGCACCTTTCTGGCAGCGTCTCTGTCGTCAAGATTTTTGAATACGAATGTATATGAATTTTTGTTGTCGTCTATAACGTCATGCTCGGGGAACTTGGCACGAAGTGCGTCCAGATCCTCCACAAACTTCTTCTGCACGTAGATGTACGGGGGCTTTAGGAACTCTTCGATCGTGGTGAGCATGTACTTTCTGGCGTTTGAGTTGGCGCGAAGATCGTCAACATAGGCCTGCATCATCGGGATGCAATCCTCGAGCTTGTAGTACCAGTTGGTAACGTCCACAAGTTCGGGAGTAAGGCCCGAAAGCGTGCTGTGAGGGTCGATGAGCTCGGTGGGCATGTACTGGTGGCCAAGGTCGCACTCGTCGGCATAAGCCTTTTCGGACTGGCAGCCCTGGATGGGGCACTTTCCGATTACCTGACGGCCGTTAAGCAAACACTTGAATTTGGGATCGTAAAACTGAGGGGAACTCAATTTCTCAAGTGTTCCCTTCTCGTAAAGGCCTTCAAAGACTTCCTTTGAAACCTCTTTATGGATCTCGCCGGCTCTTCCGAGTGCGGAAGCTCCGAAAAGATTGAGACTTATCTCGTATTTATCAAGTGTATCCTTCTGCGCTTCGTGGTTCTTACGAACGTAATCTTCGATGGTTCCGTCGAAAGTTCCGGCTTCTTTGGCCTTTCTGTAGCCCTCCAAAATGGGGGAGCCGTAGCAGTCGGTACCGGACACAAAGATAACGTTCTCCGCACCTATCCTGTCACGAAGAAATCTCGCAAACGTATCGGCATGCACAAACACACCGCCGATATGGCCGAAATGAAGCTCTTTATTACCGTAGGGCATACCTGCGGTCACAACCGCGCGCTTGGGAAACTTAGGGCGCATTTTGGGTTCTTTTACGTATTCCATGATCTACCTCGAAATATTAATACTCGCCTAGTTATTGTAGATTTATTGAAGGTCTATGTCAAATCAATTTTGAACCTAGGGGACGGTGGTGTTGGTTCATTTTAAAAAAAAGCAACGCTTTTCGCCACCCTCCGCTTTTACGTAGCCTTTTCTGCTTGCTTGCCTTCCGAATTGCTACGTATAGCAAGAGTCTTCGCTCTCACGTTGCCTTTTTTTGCCAGCTTGCCTTCCGAATTGCTACGTGTGGCGAGAGTCTTCACTCTCACGTTGCATTTTTTGCTTGCTTGCCTTCCAAAATGCTACGTATAGCGAGAGTCTTCACTCTCACGTAGCATTTTTTGCCTGCTTGCTTTCCGAAATGCTACGTGTGGCGAGAGTCTTCGCTCTCACGTAGCTTTTTCTGCTTACTTCCTTCTCGAAATGCTACGTGTGGCGAGTGTCTTCGCTCTCACGTAGCTTTTTCTGCTTACTTTCTTCTCGAAATGCTACGTATAGCGAGAGTCATCACTCTCACGTAGCATTTTCTTTTTGCAGGCATGAAAAAAGGCTACGTTTCGTGCAAATTTCTGCATTTACGTAGCCTTACACTTTTTGAACCGGGTGGACAGCGGTGGAGGTGTGTTTTCCTTGGATTTATCGGCGACGGTCTTTTCCGGTCTCCTTGTAGTAGCGCTCTTTGTCGGCGTACATCATCTGCTCGGCGTTCTTGATCGTTTCGTAGATGTTTCTTCCGGCACCAATGTCATATCCGAAGGCGGCGATGCGGTCGTTCTTTGCAAGAACGCTCTCAAGGCGCTTCATGGTGTGGGCAAAGGCGTCCGTTTCGGCATGCCTTACTATGCACACGAACTCGTCGCCGCTTATCCTGCAGGCCACGGCCTCGGGCGCGGCGTCCGTAAGAATGTCGGCTACGCGCTTTATCAGGATGTCGCCTGCCTCGTGGCCCTTCGTGTCATTTACGTATTTAAGGGAGTTCACGTCCGCGAAGGCGATGCCCACCTTTTCGTCCTCGTAACAACTGTCGAGGACCGTCTGGTAGCCGCGGCGGTTTTTAAGCCCCGTGAGCATGTCTTTTTCGGAGATCTCGTTGTACATCTTCGCTTTTGTAACGGCTTCGGCGATGATCTTTGATTCAAGCACCGCATAAATGACGTTCATCGAAACCGCGGTTCCAAGAAACGCAAATCGCTCGCCCGGAGCCAGATAGAGTACTATCATCGACATTGCGGGCACAAATACGATCAGTACGACAAAGAACTTACTTTTGATCTTGAAAGTCTTATACTTGAAAACATAAAAGAAACAGATCAGGAAAAAGCTTAAAATGCTCATCGGCGACAAAAGATCGCCCCATGGGCCCTTCACATATAATCCTTCTTCTATCGTGAAAAGATTTCCCGTTATCACACCGACGATATAATATACAATCTCGATTGAGCACAGAACGGTTATCACATATGCTATTTTCTTTGTGAAACGGCGTTCTTTATCATCAACAAGATCGTCCAGATAGAATGAATAGACTATCGTTATCACATCGACCAAGACGAATGCCAAGAGATTCAATACAATCAGTAAAAAGCCATACTTGGCCTTCCCGTCAAAAATATCCGTGGCCATTTCAACGATAAGACCTAATAACGTGATCCACGTGCAGATTCTGAAGAGCCTTGTCGTTTTAAGTACCTCCTTCGGCACTTCATAAAGACTTACGATGATCACAAAGATAAAAAGAGCGGCTACAAGATTCGACGCCAATAAAACAGAATGCATAGTCACCTCAAATAGAAATTCCCTTAACAGTTACTCTATAAGTGTAATGGATATCGTGATTTCTCGCAACAAAAAAGCCGGGCGGTTGCCCGGCCCGGCCTTATTTATACGATTCGTAGATCTCTTCGAATCTGTCTTCTGTTTTTATCCCAAGCTGCGAGATGAGCTTGCTTCCGAAGTTGTACACCATCCTGCACGCTTCTTTTCTTGGGAGCTTGCCGCCGTCAAATAGCATCATTAACGCAAGACCGTGGGTGTAGATCACTATGTCCCTTATCATTTCCGACAGCAGTTCGATCTTTATATCGTACTGAGCAGCGAAGATATTTAAGGCCTCTTCGTCAAACTGGAAAGAAAAGATACTTTTTTCTCCGTGGATGCTTTCACCGATCGTCTCCCTCGTATCATCCACGTTTATGAACCTGAATACGTTGGGGTGATCGATAGCGATGGAAAGGTAATGTAAGCCCGATACAAAAAACGCTTCGATGGCGTCTTTTCTCGCTCTCATTTTTCCTTCCAGGTCGCCGAAGACTTTGTTGCCCGCGTAAAAGTAAAGTTCCTTTTTAAGTTCAGCCATGCTTCCAAACTGCCACGAGACGGGTTGCGTGGAGCATCCGAGTTTCGCGGCGATCTGCTTGATCTGCACAGCTTCGATGCCGTGTTCTTCGAGCAGCTCGTAAGATGCTTCGAGGATCATCTCTTTAGTGATCTGTGTTCTTCTTCCCATTTTGTCCTCTGTTACTTGTAAGGCCTGTAATTAAGCGGCTTTGTGCAGCCCCAATCTTTGGCTGCCTTTTTAAAACCTCTTTTGGCAAGTGTTTTAAATATTATACCTACCAAAAGCCTTACATGTACAGGAAAAATCTCGGGGCCGGTAAATTTTGCGCATTTTTCCGAGAAGAAATTGCCGCATTCCGCGTACTCGCGGCCCATGTCGGTGTAAGCGCCGGTGATCTTTTGGACAGTTTTTTCGTCCACGAATCTTATGCCGAAGTTGTCGCCTTTAACCAGCGTTCCGGCGTATTTGCAGCCAAGTTTTTCCGTAAGTATCTTAAGATACGCCTCGCCGCAGCGAAGCTGCACGCCTTCCGCAAAGCCGCCTTGCAATATAAACGCGATCTCTGTGCCGTCGTTCTTGGGCGTAAGTGTCTCCAGAAATTCGATGAGTAGTCCCGGAATGTTCTCAACATACAAAGGAATGGCGATCAGTATGTTTTTGTTTTCGCCAAAAGCCTTTCTCATGCCGTCCCACTGTTTCCTGTCGGACACCTCGCAGCGTGTGAAAGTGGCGCCCTTTTCTGCCATTCCGGCCTCAAACTTATCAAGTATCTTGTCCGTATTGCTTAATTTCTTTACTCTGGGACTGCCGTTTATTATCAATGCATGCATGACACCGCCTCCTTTATCTCACTTGTCGAAAAAACTCCCAGCGACTTGCTCTCAAAATTGAGCGTCGCCCTCTCGTTCCATCTCTTCAAATATTCAACGTCGGGATCTCCTTTATAGATGAGACCGATGTCAAATTTATCCTTGTAACGTGCCACGTGACGCATCTGGTCTCCCACGAACTTAAGATACATCGTGGCTACAGGCAATATCCTGTCAAAGAAGTTCTTCCCCTTGTGGTCCAAAAATCCAAGCGCCGTGTCCGAGATCACCCACAACTGCTTTGCGTGGATCATCTTCTTTAAGATCACTTCGTAATCGTCCTTTATCGAGCATTCGCCCGGTGTCTTCAGCCAGCAGTAGTTGCATCCTATGCAGTGGCTTATCTTCATCTCACTTGCTTCTACGATCTCCGCCTCGACAGCGCTGTTTTTCAGTTCTTCTCTTAACGCTTCGCTCACGCTTTTGTCTGCGGTCGTGTTAACTATCAAGATCATAATGTCCTCCTGTTTTGTGTCTTCCCTTTCTCTCTTGATTTTTTTGACTTGTTTTTTGTGTAAACGCGTTTATATAAATATGTTTATATTATATTCGGTATTAAAAGTCAATAGGGGAAAAAGAAAAAGCGACCCAAGGGCACAAAAAAACTACGGCCTCACGACCGTAGTTTTCGTTGTTCTTATTTCACTTCTGCCATCTCTACGCCAAGGTTTCCGAAGATCTTCGCCATCCGCATAAATCCTGCAAGACCGTCAGGTTCTGCGGCAAGTGTTGCGAAGTCTTCCGCATAAAGAGGCGATTGCTTATTCACCGGGCCGATATGTAAAACATATCTCTTGCCTTTATACCGGAAGTAACAATTCTTAGATACTCTGTTATCTGCGAACAACGCCGTCATAAGTTCGGGCGTAAGGCAGATATTATCTTCAAATTCGAGATCGAGCACTGTCGCATTCGGATTGCTCTTAAGAAGCTCTGCGATAAGTACTGCTACATCTATGTCCGCGATGCATGATCGCTCCGTGTATACCGGAGGCTCTTCAACTTCGGGCTCCGCCTCTGTCATTTTTTCTCCCTTTGTATCATCTACAGATTCAACAGGATCCGGAACCGTTCCTCTCACCGTTACGCCCTGAACCTGTTTCTTAGTGATCTGCTCTACTGTTGTGCCTGCGGGGTAAGTCGTTACACTTCCGGTATCGTAGAGCCCTGAAATATCTGGATCGACATCTTCGCCGGCAACCGGGTTGGAATCTGAGTCAGTGTCTCCGCCCTCGCCTATGGCAGCACCTTTGCCATAATACGGAGGATATTCCACTCCTCCCGAAGCATAAACATTTGCCGAACCACTTATTGTAATCGTCGAACCGGTCGAAAATAGTCCGCCACCGATTCCCGCTCCACAATCTCCGCCGGTTGCAGTTACAGTACCGCCTTTGATAGTTATTGTCCCCGATCTTTGATATCCGCCACCGATTCCGGCTCCACCCTGTCCGCCGGTTGCGGTTACTTCTCCGAAATTGATAGTTACTTCTCCCGATCCTTGATATCCGCCGCCGATTCCGGCTCCACCCAGTCCGCCGGTTGCGTTTACAGTACCGCCACTAACAGTTACTGTCCCCGATCCTTTATGTCCGCCTCCAATTCCGGCTCCATATTGTCCGCCGGTTGCAGTTACTTCTCCACTTTCGATCACTATATTGTTGGCCGATCCAGATTTACCTCCACCGATTCCCGCTCCATAAAATCCGCCTTCTGCTTCAAGGCTTCCTGCAGTACCGTTACTGTCTTTTATGGTAAGCAAACCGGTATTTTCTTTCTGTATCCCGGCGCGCTCATCTCCTGATTTTACCGAGCTGTTGCCGTCAAGTTCTATCGTAACATCTCCCGCACCGCTTGTTGTGACTGCCACATTACGATTACGACCGCTCTTATCAATATTTAACCCATCAAAAACGACCACTGCTTTAGCTCCGGCTCCGGAATTGATAACAACATTTGCTTCGACTTCAGAATCAGTGGTCCCGTAGATCACTATCTGTGAATTGTCCGCCACATTGTTCACGGTATAAATTGTCTTTCCGTCGCCATCAACTGTGGCCTCGATTACAACATCACCTTGCTCGATGTTGTACCTCTCCGCCATCGCCACTGCCGGCATATACACGAACATCGCGCCCGCCATCACAAGTCCTGCTATTTTTCTGATCGTTTTTTTCATACCCTTTTACTCCATATAAACAAATATCAGTTACAGTTTTTATCATATCACAATCACCGACCCAAACAAATCCCCATTCGCCATGAGTTATGGACCACCAACCCCGTTCCCTTAGTCCATACCGCACTTGCAAACATCGCACCATCCCACGGCGCCGGTCGCGACCTCAAGCTCCTCAGGAGTGATCCTCACCGAAGTGAACTCATTTCCTCCGGCCGGATGCACATATTCAAACCTCTTCATAGAAACATCAAGCCACACAGGAATACCGGTCGGCACCGCAAACGGGCACACCCCGCCGGGCAAAAATCCCGTGATGCTCTCAACCTGCTCTCTTGGGATCATATGTGGCTTGGTATGAAACACTGCCTTAAACTTCGAACTGTTGACCTTGCCGTCGCCCGCCATCACCACGATCACAGGCTTTTCATCCACGATGAACGACAGTGTCTTTGCGATCTCCGCCTCAGTGCATCCTATCTGTTCCGCCGCATGTGCTACCGTATCTATTGTATTTGCGTGCTCAGTAAGCCTATCGCCAAGATTCTTCGAAACAAGAAACTCTTTTACCTTTTCATTTATCATGACATTTTCCCACATTTTCCAATTATTTGTTTCTATTATGAACGTATCGCAAGTGACTGTCCACAAAAATGATGACCCAAGGGGACGGTGGTGTTGGTTCAAAAAATGAACCAACACCACCGTCCCCTTGGGTCAAAATCTACTATGCTTTTTCTTTCCGCTTAAGTTCCTGTTTGTTGTCGTACATTTCTTTGTCGGCTCGGTCGAAAATGTCTGCGACGAGGGAATCCTCATCCGGCATATATTCCGCCATGCCCGACGCCAGAACCGGTCCGTCTCCCGTTTGCAGGTTCGCCTTCACCCGGGTGCGAAGCTTATCCATCAGAATTTCCCTGTTCACGTAGTCGTTGCCGCTTAAGAATACCACGAATTCGTCGCCGCCGACTCTGAATACAGGGCTGTGGGCGAAGATGTCGCAAAGCAGCAATGCCGCTTTCTTGATATACTCGTCACCGGCAACATGGCCTTCCGTGTCGTTTATCTGCTTTAAGTTGTTGGCGTCGCACACCACAAACCCAAAAGTCAGGAAATCCATACCCTTGTCAATACTTGTCTGTACCGATTTTTCAAGTTCGTGGTAGGCGTTCTTATTCTTTATTCCCGTCAGCTCGTCGCGTCTTGCCAGCTCTTTTTCGGTATTGAGCGCCTTGAGATACTGCTTTTCTTTCTTAACTTCATCGTCCGTATTCTCGATACCGATGATGTAATGCGTTCCGTTCGTTGATTTACGTATGGTCATGCGCACATAATGAGTCTTTCGAAATGCCGTAACACGATAATCCTTGCTGATGCTTCGCTGACTCTTCATCGCACGCTTCACGTGGTCTTTATCGACAAATTTGAGAACCGCATCACGGTCACTTCGATGAACTATCATCTCAATATCTCGCAGCGTATCGGCAAAGAAATCATCTCCCGATTTCGGGAGCGACAGATTTCCGTATATATTTCGGCATTCGTAGCTGATGTAACTCGAATCCTTTGCATCCACGTAGTAGATCACATCGTAGTTCACTGCCAGTATCTCCGCGATCTGGCTGAACGTAACATGCTCACTCTGATTTTCAAGTCGCATCTTCTCTGCGGTCAGTTCGTCGTCGATGTCCTTTTCGTACAAAACAAAATGCTCGCCGTCTATGGCGCGTAGTACCGTAAACAGGAAGTAACGAGACTGGCCGTTTATCATTAACCTGTATTTGTAGGAATATGATTTCTTGTGTTCAAGCTTCTTAAGCATCACATCTTTTGTGTACAAAGAAGAGGCAAACTGCCTGTCGTCGGGATGCACAAATCTGTCGACATTTGCCTGTGTTTCGGTGTAAAAGTTCTTGCCGCCGACAGGAACGTTCATGGAAGCATATTTCTGGCTTGCCGAAAATTCCCTGTATTCTCCGGTTTCGATGTTGATGTAATACATAGCGTCGTAGTCTTTTGCAAGGCTGTTTGCTATGTGGTCGTAGATCTCTTTTTCTTTTTTCTCGCCTGCCTCAACATAGGAGTGGATGACACCGATTCCCACCATAAGGCCCGCTGCGTAGAACGGATAGTTCGGATTGAGAATCTGAAGTATTAAAAATACCTCCATCGAAAGGCCCGTGAGACCCACCGCGATATATCGGGCTTTCTCCATGCCGACAGATTTATGCGCTATATAAAGCATATATGTCGACGTCACAAGATAGAGTGCGATCTGCGCTATAAAAGCCAGATGCCTTCCCGATCCCGGAAGATATTCATGCGCATCGTTAAAAGAAAAGATGAACGGATTGAATATGTTGACGATAAGATCTACCAGGGTCACCGTGAACATTGCCCACACGGAGTAAAGCAGAACTCTGCTCTTGCGACCGTGCTTGTCAAGATAAGCCACTATGTAGCGTATCCAGGTGAGCATGCTAAGGAACATAAAGAAAAAATACAGAACACAGTCTATATACAAAAAGGGGAAAAGAACATCCATGTCATGATGCTCGTAAAGAAAGCCCCAACCTATATCTGCAAGAAAATAGCAGTTCGCCGCGATCAGAAAATGAGCATGGCGACGTACGTCAGGTCTTATTTCACCCTTCGATCCGTCGGAACGTGTCTTCAGAACCTGAAGAGTTTCATGATTTATGATGTTATTAAGCACAAGTGCCAGTAAGCTTATTATCGAATAAGACATCGTTGATCAAATTGATAAAGCCGGTCGTACAGTTCATACGACAGGCTTATTACCTTTCGTATAATTCCCTTATATCGAATACGTTCTCATACCCGATTAATATTTTTACCATAAGGGAATTAACGATTTGTCAGAAACCGCGCCAAGTTTCGATGCTAATCAAAACCCTGAGAGATCGGTGCGGTTTCTTCTGCAATTTCCGAATTTTCAAGTGTTTTAAGCTTTCTCAGACACATAAGATAAACCGAGATCAGAATGAGCAATATGCCGGCGATCTCTATCACGATCGAAGCACCTGTTCCGACTCCCTTGCCGGTGCTTTTCCCCACAAGATCGGCCGCAACTCCCGACACCGCATATGCGACAACATATCCAAGCTGCGATATCAGGCCGATAAAGCCCCAGGCTCTTCCCTGAACTTCGCCCGGTATGTTGATCCTCACAAGGTATTCAAGAGAATTGTTGGCAAACGGCAGTGCCGTAAAGAAAAGAAATCCGAACGTGCATATCAGAACGATGTTTTGCTTAAAGCCAAATCCCATCATGAATATACCGGCAAGCATGAGCGAAAGGCCGAGGGTTGCGATGAATTTTTTCTTTATACCCCTTATCCCGAGGTAGAGCGAGGAGAAAAGCATTCCCAGCGCGCAGATCGTCTCGCCTGCGCCCAATGTTTTGGAATCGGCGAAAGAAAGGATGAACGGCTCGGCAAGTATCTGAAACATTCCCAAAAACAGTGTAATGAACGACGATACGATGACGAGCGTGAGTATGCCGCTTTTTGCGGTGATCACCTGCCAGCCGCCCTTAAGGCTTGCCGCGAAGTTTTCCCTGTCTTCTGTGGCATTTGTGGGTATGCCCTTTTTAACGACCGCTGCGCTCGCAACAGTCAGGAAAAATGTGCAGATGTCTATCACAAGCAGCAGTTTTACGTCGCTTACGGCAAGCAAAAATCCCGCTATTACAGGCGAAAACAGATATCTGGCACTCCCGGCCAAAGAAACCAGACCGCCTGCCTTGGAAAATTCCTCAGGGGTCAGAAGGTCGGTGATAGTCGCCTTAAAAGACGGCTCCAAAAGGGCCGAAAAAGTTGAACTTACAAATACGCCGACGCATATGACGGCAAGGCTTGCCTCGCCGCGGAGCATGTTTATGAGAATAAAAAGGATACCAATCGCGGAGCATCCGTCGCCGATCATCATCATGATACGTCTGTCAAATCTGTCGGCCAGGATGCCTGCGGGAACGCTTAGAAGAACTGTCGGAAGAAAGCCAAGAAGCGTGACGAGCGCCATGCCTGCGGCGCTTCCGGTTTTGTTGAATATATAGACTCCAAGTCCGAAGCTTGTGAGGCCTCCGCCGATCGCGGAGATGAGTTCTCCGGACCAGAGCAAAAGAAATTTCCTGAAATTTTTGTTTATTTTCATATCAACCTTTTATAGCCTGCGCCAGAAACGCCATGGTGTTTGGCTTGGCGCACAGAATCTTTTCGACTATGTCGATAAATACTTTAATGTCTTTGTCGGTAAAGCCGTTCCCGTCGAACACTTTATTGGCGAGGATGAGCAGCATCTTAACCCTCTCGGGCACGTCTTCGCAGTCGAAAATGCCTTCTTCGATCCCCTCTTTTACAACATCGGAGAGTATGGGAACGACTCTTTCTATCAGTTTTTCGTTGAATCTCTCATGCATGATGAGATTTTCGGGTTTGTTAAGGGCATCCACCATGGAAGATTCGCTGACATCGGGCTTAAAACAGGCAATGACCGCCATTATCTTCTGCGGCACGGGTATGTCCGATCCTTTGATCGCCAAAGCCTTTTCGGTCTCGGTATCGAGGATCATCCCTATCACTTCTTCGAGCGTCTGTTCTTTGCTGGCAAAATAGTAATAGTAGGTCCCTTTGGCGATCCCGGCTTTTTCTATGATCATATCAACGCTGGTGTTCTCGTATCCGATCTTTGAGAACATCTCGTAAGCCGTCATTAAAAGATCCTGTTTTCTTTTTTCACCCTTTTTCATAACCAATCTTCCTTTATGTGATCATTGCTTTTCGTATCTTGTTTCAAGCAGTTTGCCCACATGCCTTGTCTCAAAGAACATATCTTTGTTGGTGATAACAAGAAAAGCTGCCACCACGAAGACCACTATCGTTTCCACGCACTTGGTCTCGGGCGTCATGGCTATCTTCTCTTGCAGGAAATTCACCACAAAATGATAGATGATACAAGCCAGTATCGATCTGTCACTCACAAGGTAGACCCATGTGATGATGAAGCCCATGGGCACTGCACTCACAAAGAAGTTTACCACAAATAAAGGATTGACCATAAGCCCCGCATGATAAGTTCCTTCAATAAATATTAGCGGCAGATGCCAAAGCGACCATATCACGCCAAAGATCATGGACTCCCAAAACCAGTTCATGTAAGCTCCGATGGAGTCTTCGCAATATCCTTTCCAGCCTACTTCTTCTAAGATCGCGGCCAGCGTGATCGTTACAAACGCCGTTCCTATGCCAACGCCCGTGAAAGAAAAATCTTCGGTAAACGAAAACTGATCAAGAGACTGCCCAAAGCACAAAGAAAGAACTATCGACGCCGCAACTATCCCGGCGAATTGAAGTATTGCCAGTCCGACGTTGCCCCATCTTAC
>JAEEGG010020843.1_pt1 | contig 13066 bp, 9 predicted proteins | sample 9134161 | NCBI WGS metagenome assembly JAEEGG01 (sample SAMN16246543, study PRJNA631951) | gut metagenome | biome: gut microbiome; feature: rumen; material: CR-attached | host: Bos | place: Iran: Karaj | collected 2018-10
GGCAAGCAGAAACTTTTTCGGCTTTGTCTTGCATTGCCCATGTGGCAGACTCGGTTAAAATTTGAATCAAATCAGTAAACTTAGTAGATAATTTCTTTTGATCATCTGCAATTTGTGAAGCACACTCAGCAATCGCGGCAACTCCACTCGGATCAAACGGTAAGGTCTTATCTTTTTCACAAAATGCACTAACGAATGCTGCTAGCCTTTTCAAATTTGCTACCGTATTATCCATTTCCTCTTCAAATTCTACTTTGACCTTAAATAATTTTGTAAAATCATCATCTGCTTCCCAAAGTAAATGGTAAATATCTGGTGTACCAACAAGTATTACTTTAATATTAAGCGGTATTGCTTCAGGTTTTAACCCAGAAACAGGAACAACTGTAAGTTGATCTTTCATATTTTCAATAAGGATTTCTCCAGTTCTTAAACAACGCTTTAATGCTTCCCAAGACATTGGATTTAATAAAACATCTTTTACTTGTAAAATCAAATATCCGCCGTTAGCTTTATGAAGTAATCCAGATTTAATTTTTGTAAAATCAGTTGTCATCGCACCAAATTCATTATCATATTCAGTTTTCCCTACTAAATTATGGAATGTAGGATTGTAATCTACAACTATTGGCGCGCCTTTCGTTTTAGAGTTATCTACGAATAAATTTACTTTATAATTATTAACTGGAGAATCATTCTCTTTTTTTAGTACATTTTGAAGAAACATTTGAGCTTCTTCTGGGATATCTTCTTCTTCAAACTTATCTATATTCGCCAAAATATCGTTTTGAACTTCATATAAATAATTAACTATCTTAGGGTATTCTTTGTATTTAATCATTAAATCATCTATATGAACTCCTACTGCAAATAATGCTGTTTGATTTTCCCACTCTTCTATACTATCTTCAGTTTCTTTTTCTAGTTCTTTTATCTTACGGATAGTTTCCATTGTTTTAAGTTGGACTTTTCCAGATTTAGCCATAATCTTGTTTTTTACTTGATCATCTAAATCATTAAACTCTTCTTCTGTTAAGGCTTCTCCATTTATTATAGGTAAGAAATATATTCCGTTTGGTGTGGTTTTAACCTTAAAGCCTTGTTTTTCAGCTATAATATTAAGTTTCTCAACTAATTCCGTTCTTTGATCTTGAAACTCTTGTAAAATTCTATTCTTTTCATTTTCATAATCGCTATTATCAAAAGCTTTAGGAAGTTCAGCAGAAATATCTTTTACGAACTCATCCATATCCGCTGCGAATGCTTGGCCTTTCCCAGCAGGAAGCGATATTGCAAGAGGTTGATTTGGATCATCAAAGTTATATACATAAACCCAATCATTTGGAGCTTCTTTCTTCTTTGCATATTTTTTCACGAATTCTTTAGCAAAACTCGTCTTCCCAGTTCCTGTTGAACCTGAAAGATATATGTGATATCCTTTTGCGTCGATATTAAGTCCAAACTCAAAGGCTTTAGCTGTCTTACCTTGACCAATTATTTCTCTTGATGGTGAAACCTCCCTTGTATCTTTAAACTTAAAAATTTTCTCATCGCAAAAAAATTTCAGCTCATCATAATTTAGTTCTTTCAAAACTCTCATCCTCCATCTTTTGTTTCCATTCGCCACATTATAATAGCATCTTCATTTGTATCTGCATAATATCCTTTTCTAGTACCACATTCTGCAAATTGGAACTTCTTATATAAATTTTGTGCAATAACATGGCTACGCCTTACTTCTAAAGTAAAAGCGTTAATTCCCTCCTTTTCACACAGAGAAAGCAGTTCGGAAACTAACATACTACCAATTCCCTGACCTCTGTAATCAGGATGAACTGCAATATTAGTTATATGTCCTTCGTTTTGAATCCTCCAGACACCTATATATCCGACTGCTACGTTTTCAACTTTTGCTACTAAATATAAAGCTATTTCATTTTCAGTTAATTCTCTAATAAAGGAGTTTTTAGACCACGGGATAGAAAAGCATTCATTTTCTACCACTACTACATTCTCTATATCGTCAATTGTCATTCTTTCTATAACAATTTTTTGCATATTTTTTTAAACCTCGCGTTCTGGTTGAGCTTTTCTTAGATAAATTGGCAAAATTTCATGTGGAATTTTTGCAACATTTTCATCTTTGAAATACTTATTTAATGCATATTTCCCAATATCAGAACTCAACTCTATTTTTTTCTCAAAAATTTCACAATTTATTTTTTCTTTTAATAAATCACAAAATTCCTCTGTTGCATCCCCCACTATGATAAATTTTTCTCCAATTTCTTTTAATTTGTCTATTACCTCATTAATTTCATAACAATCTGCATCCAACAGCTCTCCATTATGCTTTATTTGGGCATAAACATTCCCATGTCTTGCATTAATTATAGCGCAAACATTATTGCTATCTGCCATTTGAATTAAGCCTTCTAAAGAAGTAACCGGTATTACCTTTTTATTTAATGCCTGGGCCATACCTTTTACTGTTGCTACTCCTATTCGTATTCCTGTAAAAGAACCCGGACCTACGGACACCACAAACATATCTATATTGTCTATAGATATGTTTTCTCCTTTTAACAATTCATCTAGCATAGGCAAAAGCTTTTCAGAATGAGTCTTTTCTTCATCTGAAATCTTTTCTTTTATAAGTTCTCTATCTTCAAAAATAGAAACAGATGCTACTTTATTTGATGTATCAATAGCTAATGTCTTCATAATAATTCCCTTTCAATCATTTTAATTAGAAATTCTAAGTCTTATTCTAACTTCTGTACCCTTTCCTACATCACTATCTATTTTAATTGTACCACCATTTGCGTCAATCATAGTTTTTGCAATAGATAACCCAAGGCCAGTTCCACCCATTTCTCTGCTTCTCGCTTTATCTACTCTGTAAAATCTCTCAAATATCCTTGGTAAATCCTCTTTAGGAATTCCAATACCATTATCTTTGACTAGTATTTCAACATTGTCTCCAATTTGCTCGACTTTAACAGCAATTTTTCCCTTTTCAGGAGTGTATTTTATAGCATTAGAAATTATATTTAGTAATACCTGGTCAATATCTGATTCGTTTGCATAAGCAAATATTTCTTCGTCATCATTAAATAAAACTAATTCTTGCTGCTTCTTTTCAGCTTCAATAATTATTTTATCTATACAATTTGATGCCATTTTTACCACATTAAAGGAAGCTCGATTAACAACATTATTTTGGAAATCCATCTTAGAAAGTTTAAGTAAGTCGCTAACTAATCTTGCCATTCTCTCAGCTTCTTTATTTATAACCTCTAAGAACTTAGACGATGTTTCTTTATCTATTTCCTTATCTTCAAGTAATGTTTCAGAATATCCTCTAATAGATGTTATTGGTGTTTTTAACTCATGAGAAACGTTTGCAACAAATTCCTTTCTCATTTTTTCTAGGTTTTCTTGTTCTGTTACATCCTGGATAACAACTATTATACCCGTAATACTATCATTATTACCACCAAAAACTCTCGCAAACAATAAATTTAAGAATTTATCATTAACTTCAAATTTCTGACTAATAGAACTTCCTTGATTTGCATGCATAATGTCTTCAAAAGAAACATTTATGCCAATATTAGAGAAAATCTCGTTAAATTTCATTGTTTCGCCGGAAATACTTAAAAATTCTTGGCCTGACGGGTTCGCATGGATTAACTCGCCATTTTCGTCAAACGCAATAACTCCATCGCTCATATTTTGAAGTAATGCCTCAAGCTTTCCTTTTTCTTGAGATATTTCATTTAACGTAGTTTTTAGCCTTCCGCCCATGTAATTGAACTTACTTGCAAGAAGTGAAATTTCATCTCCAGATTTAGGCTCTTTTATTAAAGAAAAGTCTCCGTTTGCCATTTTTTCAGCACTTTTGGTAAGTTTATCTACAGGTATTGTTATTGCTTTTGCCAAAATGAAACTAACAAACATCGAAACAAGCAAAGCTACTACAACAACATAGACTATACTTTTCTTTAGTGAAGCAATAATCTCGTTTATTGTATCTTTTCCTTGCTTTAAATAACAAATATATTTCACTTCGCCTTTTATTATAACAGGCTTAGCATAATCAAAATAATCCTTATCTATTGTACTATTATTTCCAATATTCCCACTCATCGCCAAAATAATATTGTCTGTTATTTCAATTGGTTCAGATAATAAACTCTTATTTTCTGGAAGTATTATATCTCCAACTGGAGATAATAAATAACCTTTTTTGGTTGTATCATCTATTTGGAAATACATCTTAAATACTCTAAATAATTGATTTGCATATTCAGTTTCATCATCAATAAGTATATCATCAGATATAATATCTGATTTTACCAAATCATTCTCGAATTGTTGCATATCTGCAGCAAAACCATTTGAATATGTATCTTCTATTGTTGAAATCAAAATAGTTCCAACCATTATCATAAGGCAGATGATAAATAAAAACATAACTGCCATGAGTCGCCATTGAAGTCTTCTAAAGAATTTCAAAGTGCCACCTCCGTGAATTTATTTTTTAAAGTAATAACCAACACCACGTTTTGTTAAAATATATTCCGGTTCAGCTGCATTATTTTCTATTTTTTCTCTAAGTCTTCTTATTGTAACGTCTACTGTTCTCATATCACCGTAATATTCATATCCCCAAACTTTTTCAAGCAAAGCTTCTCTCGAAAAAACTTGTCCTGAATAATTTGCTAAAAACTTTAATAATTCAAACTCTCTTAGAGTAAGATCTATTACTTGATTATTCTTAGATACTTCATATCTTGTAAAGTTTATCGCTAAATCTCCTATCTTCATTTCATCTTGTGCTTCTTGGGTATCTGCTTGAGTTTCAGTTATCTCGCTTCTTCTTAAGTTAGCTTTAACTCTAGCAAGTAACTCTCTTATTCCAAAAGGTTTTGTCATATAATCATCTGCACCAAGCTCTAAGCCTAGGACCTTATCTACCTCTTCTTCTTTTGCTGTTATCATTATTATAGGTGTAGAAATTTTTTCACGTAACTTTCTACATACAGTAAACCCATCCATCTTAGGAAGCATAACATCTAACAAAATAACATCTGGTTTTTCACTTAAAGCCATATTATATGCTGTTTCTCCGTCATAAGCCTCAATAACTTCATGGCCTTCTTTTTTTAAGTTAAAACTAATTAAATCTACAATTGGCTTCTCATCATCAACAACCAAAATCTTTCTTGCCATCACTATACACTCCTTTCTTAACTTATTTTAACATATCGCTAACTGCTTTCATAATACCAATTTTACCAGACTCAAAAGTAAGTCCACCTTGCATATATACAATATATGGTTCTCGTATAGGTGCATCCGCACTAAGTTCTATCGAAGAGCCTTGATTAAAAGTACCAGCAGCCATTATAACTTCGTCTTTGTACCCTGGCATAGCCCATGGTACCGGAACTACATACGAGTCTATAGGCGAAGCACTTTGTAGTCCTTGACAGAATTTTATTAATTTATCTTTATCCCCTATTTTTACTGATTGAATAATATCATGACGTATCTCATTTGAAGCTGGTTCTGCTGTAAAACCATATTCCTCTAATAACCCCGCACAAAAGATAGATGTTTTTAATGCTTGAGCCACTACATGCGGTGCCAAAAATAGTCCTTGTAAAACTAATTTATTAAACCCTAAAGTTGCTCCACACTCTTTTCCAATTCCAGGACAAGTTAATCTTTGAGCAACTAAATCAACATACTTAGTCTTTCCTACAACATACGCCCCATTAGGAGCGATTCCGGCGCCTAAGTTCTTTATGAGTGAACCTGCAATTAAATCAGCTTCATATGGTTCTACTTCATCAACAAACTCTCCATAGCAATTATCTACAAAACAAACCACATCTGGGAAGCTACTATGTATTTCTTTAATTACGGAATTTATATATTCCGCAGAAAAAGTTTTTCTCCATCCATAACCTTTAGAGCGTTGTATTTCTATCATCTTTACATTATTTTTAGATATATAATCTAATACTTCATCTAATTTAATATTAAACTCTTCATCTAAATCTATTGCTTTATAATTAACTCCAAAATCTTTAAGCGACCCCATTCCTTCGCCTCTTATAGTATTACCTAATGTATCGTATGGCTCACCAGATATTGCAAGTAAAGTATCTCCAGGTCTTAATATACCAAAAAGGCAAGTAGAAATAGCATGAGTTCCAGAAACAAATTGAACTCTTACTAAAGCGTCTTCTACGCCAAAAATATCTGCATAAACCTTTTCAATAGCCTCTCTGCCCAAGTCGTTATATCCATAACCAGTAGTACCATAAAAATGAGCCTCAGCTATTTTATTTTTTCTAAAAGCAGATAATACCTTTAATTGATTATACTCTGCCATTTTTTCTATATGTTCAAATTGATCTTTTATTTTATTTAATACAATATTTGAAGTATTTATAACATCTTCACTAATTTCAAATTCTTTATACATAGTTTTCATTCCTTCGCAAAATTTTCCAAGCTAATTCTACTACTTTCTCCAAATACTGTCAACTTTTACTAGCACCATATTGTCTTATATTTCATATATTGAATTAGGAGAATATGAAAGAAGGATTGTTATGAAATTAAATGGCAAAAAAATAGGGCTTGGAATAACAGGTTCCTTCTGTAACTTTCCAAAACTGCCTAATATAATAAAAGAAATTAAAAGTGAGGGCGCGGAAATATTACCAATATTTACTTCTACCGCCCAAACATATGATACAAGATTTAATAATTCTGAAGAGTTTATAAAAAATATAACTGAATTAACAGGTAATAAGCCTATTCTTAATATAGTTGAAGCCGAGCCAATCGGTCCAAACAATATGATTGATATAATGCTAATTCTCCCTTGTACTGGAAATACTATTGCCAAGCTTGCTTATGCAATAACAGATAATGCAGTACTGATGGCAACAAAATCACATTTAAGAAATGGAAAGCCTGTAGTTATTGCCCTATCTACTAATGATGCTCTCGGTATGAGTGCGAAAAATATAGGGTATCTACTTGCTTCGAAGAATTTTTATTTTGTACCATTTAATCAAGATGCACCAGATAAAAAGCCTAATTCACTAAGTTTTAATTCTGAAAAAGTTGTTGAAACTTTAGAAAAGGCACTAGATGGCATACAAATTCAACCAGTTATTGATTAATTAAGCTATAATATAGGGACTGCTAATTTTCAAAATCATGCAAAAAAGACTTCCGAAAATCTCGGAAGTCTTTTTATGGTGCACCATCACGGGCTCGAACCGGGGACCCACTGATTAAGAGTCAGTTGCTCTACCAACTGAGCTAATGGTGCATGACTTTATTATTATATTGATATTTTTGTTATTTGTCAATATTTTTTACTCTTTTTATTAATTTCTTACTGTTGACAGTATTTTTATTTGCATATATAATGCAATTGAATTTAAGTTTATTAGAGGTTTCTATTCTTTTTGGGGAACGGACGTTTAACAGATTGGAGGTGTAATCTGTGCAGTATCTCCATTACCTCGTTACAGACATGGACGACACTATGATTGAAGCCTATGGCAAACCTACGGAAGAAGTAAAAAAACTCTGGAACAAGATTAGCGAATCCCCTGATATCGTAACTGTAATTGCAACTGGCCAGCAATATACCAAAGTCAAAAGCACCTTTCTAGCGAACCATCTTCCTCTCCCTACTTATATAATCGCCGACCAAGGGACCGTTCTTTATAGCACCAAAATAAACGAAATCTTAAAAAACTTCTGGCTTCCTTGTGATGAGGTTTTCCCCATCGTAGCCGAATTCCTCGAAAAAGGTGGCCAACCCGAATTCATCCGCATCTGCACCCCCGAAATCATATTTGCTTACGACTGTAAGCAAGCAAGAGATTTCTTCGATAGCACCAAGCAAAAGAACGTGATCTACGGAAAAGATTTGCTTCATGTAATCAAGCACGGTCACTATACCAAGGTTATTCTTATGAATACTCCTGAATTGGTTGATGAACTTGTCTTGTTTTCTGCCAATGCAAATACTCTTATGGCAGTTAACACCGGTGAAACCAAGTATGGAGACTGCCACTATCACCGTTTTGAAGTTGTAAGTTCTAACAAAAAAATCGGTCTTGAAGAACTCCTCAACCTCTCTGCTGATTTTCCAAACAACTCTACGCCTATAAACATCATTGGGCTTGGAGACGAACATTCCGATTTCGGTTTGGCAGAAGCTACTATCGGAATAAATCTTACCCCACCAAACATCGGCAATTTTGCCATCATCCAGAATAACACCAAAGGTGGCCTTGCACTTACCAAAGACTGCGAAAACCTCGTAACCTGCATAGGCTACCCTGAACGCCTTATAAAGGTCCCCGGAGTAAAAGAAAACGGCTGGGTAGAAGCTATAAATACCTGGCTAGAAGTTTAAAAAGTTACTCCCTCGGCATTTTACTGCCGAGGGAGTTTTTTATTTAAGTAAATCTGAAATTTTTCTAAATATTTGAATCGTTTCTATTCTTGTAACTTCATTCGTTGGATTTATCTTATTGTTTTTATCTGTAGAATACACATTGTTCATAACAAACCAACAAACTGGTTCATATGCATATTCTTCAATTTCGTCTCTGTCAGCAGCATCTAACAAGAACATCCACATTCCAGTAAATCCTTTTCCTTGAGATTTTACATACTTATAGAGGATAGTTGCTAAATCTTGTTTTGTTACATTTGCATCAGGAGCGAATTTATTGTCTCCTATTCCGCTTACAAAACCATTTTTAGTTGCCCAAGCAATTGGAGCTGAATAATACTCTTCCTTATCCACGTCTTCAAAATCTGACAATCCTATTTCTTTTCCATTTGCAAATTTGTATAAAACTGTAACCAACATACCCCTTGTTATTTTTATATTAGGACCAAATTCTGTTTTAGATATTCCGCTAAATAATCTATTTTTTACTGCATACTTTACATCACTATAGAACGAATCAGTTTTAGATACATCTTCAAAGTTAATCAAAGATATTTCTTCATTATCTTCTTTAGCAGTAGCTGATTCATTATTTTCTTCAATAACGGTTTTTCCAGCTTTCGCAGTCTTAACTTCTATTGTATGGTTTGCTCTTACCTTTTCTATTATATAGCTATCTACAACTCCTATAGATTTACCATCTACCAAAACATCTGTTATTTTATACCCTTCATTTGCCTTAAATCTAAATTCCTTTGATTCATTCTTCTTCATACTTGCAGCATTAGGTGTAACTGTTCCGTTTTCAATATTTGTTGTTATTTTATAACTAGATGGGATTATACTACCAGAAGAAGATTTTCCGCTAGATGAAGAGGCACTATCAGTTGGTATAGTTTCTTTCAACTTCCATAAAATCTTAATATTAGCATCTTCAATTAATGTATATGTTGAGCCAACTTCATATCTTACCCCATTTATTTCTAATGCATCAAATTCATATCCTTCTGGAGCTATTGCAAAAGATTCTGGAACATCTAATATTGGTCCTTCTGTATTTGCATCTAATTGTTCAGATTCTTGGAACTCCGTTCCTGCGGTACCACCATTTAGATCAACTGTTAAAGTATATTTTACTGTTGTCACTGGTGTTAAAGTATCCCAACCAGCAATTAAAGAATGTGCTACATTTTCAATATTGGTTTCAGATGTAACAGGAGTTTTATATATAGAAAACTCATTTATTGTGTATCCATCATAATCATATGGATCAACATCTTTTGTAATTTCTACATCTATAAAATCAAGTACATACCAAATATCATAACTATTCGTTATTTCAACAACACCTTTAACATTATGTCCATCCTCAGAAATAGTATAGCAAGATGTTGGAATATAAGTATCATTTAAATCAACTCTTAATATTTCTGCATCAGGAACAGTTACATTAAATACTAATATATCTCCATAATTAAAATAGTGAACACCTGAATTGTGATGATTCATGTCGGCTGCTGGAGTCGCACGAACAACATAATTAGTTATTGTTGTATCATTGAAACACGCATTATCATCATAAACTACTCTGCTCTTAAACCAGCCTAAGAAATTTATTCCTTCTTCAGCAGGTTCTGGAATAGGCAACTCCCCATAAGTACCATCTTCTTCGACTTCTATACTTGTAGGAGTAACACTACCACCATTTGGATTTAAAGTTACTTCGTATGTAACTGGTGCATCTTCTTTACTTACTTCAACTAACATGACTCCATCTTCAGTAACGGATCCTGTTGAAGTAACATTGCCTTCTTCATCAATTATAAAAGTACTAAAAGTAGGAAGTACATAATTATTTGGAACAACAGTCACAGCTAAAGTATATTCTTCCCCTGTCTTTAATCCTTCTATTACATGTTTTTCGGTTGTTGACTCCCATTCTTCTACAACATTACCTTCTCTATCTAGTATTTGAATTGTGACTCCATCAAGTTCAGAACCATCTGAACTTTTTACACTCGACACTTCAACATGAGTTTTAGCAATTTCCACTAATAAAACTGTATTGCTATCTTCATCAGTTGTTGTACTTCCTGTAGAAGTAATTCCTCCGTCAGAATCTATAGTAAATGTTGTATCTGTTGCAATTGTATAACCTTCAGGTGCAACAATTACCCTTAGAATATACTCTTCATCACAATTTAATTCTTCTGCTTCGTAACCTTCACTTACTGAAATCCACTCTTTAACTACAGTTCCTTGACTATCTATTATTTGAATAGTTGCTCCTTCTATTTCCTCACCATTTGCAACATCTATAGCATACACTCTCGCTGTATAGGTTGTTGGTGTAACTTCAGGTAAATCTTCCATTGAATCAGTGGTATATACTTTTATATTGTCATAATACACGGTATTTGTTGCAATATTACCACCAGTTAAACTAAACCATTCAGGAGTTGCTGAAGCAGCTTCATAACCCTCATTATTAACAAAAGAATCATCTATACTTATATAAAATAAATTATTTGTTCTATCTAATATTAATTTAGTATCATACCAATTTCCATTTGAATATGTTAAATTTGTATCTGCATCCGTTGAAGTATCATTTTTTCCATACCAAAATCCATTATCCTCAAGGCCAAATCTGCAAACTGCATTTGTCCAAGTTCCTCCTGCAGAAGAAGATGCAATTGTGACACTACTAGGTGATGTTCCAGATACAGGTTTAACACTAGCTTCAATAACCATGTATTGTTCGTTATCTGGGGTAAAAGCATGTCTTACTTCTGAAGCCCATGAATTTCTTCCTTGCAATTGTAAAACTTTTCCTGTATAACCATCTATTTGTTCAGAAGATATTATTTTTTGATTTCCGCTTCCAGTACCCTCATATTTTAAAGTATACTGAGTAACTGCGGAATTTGCTGCTGTATTCTCCTCATAAATTTCAAAATCATCATAATAATAAACATCATATGGCATCTCAACAGTTAATATATCACTTGTAACACCATTATCTACTAAAATATAAACATATTGTTCTCCTGAAGATAGCCCAGTTAAATCAATGCTATTTATACCAACTACCGCGCCATCATTTCCATATACCCCACTACTTGCCTCTTTAATATCACTTACTGAAGGTACGTCATCATCATCTGTTACGTAATAATAATAAGTTCCAACAGAATCAGAATAAAATTTTACTGTTGCTTTTTTTGCAGATATTCTCCAGACACTACTACCTACAATCACTGGTTCTACTGCGGTTGTTGCTGCAAATGTTATATTTCCTAAAACTATTACAGCTACTAAAGTCATAACTACGAAAAATAATGTTTTTTTAATTAGTTTGTTTAGCATTACGTAAACTCCCTCCTTTAATTTTTATTTTTAAGGAAGTCTGATTTTCTGCTTTGTTAATATGTTTTGTTCTCCTTAAAAAATTTATTTTTTAATTCTTTTATTTTCTTAAGTAAAACAATGCACCTACACTATATCATATAATCCTTATTTTTTCAAGGTTTTTGAAAAATAAACATAAAAAGTTTTCGGCTTTTTACGCACATAAAAGAAAGAATACCTTAAAATAAAGGTATTCTTTCTTTATTTTATTCTATTTTACGACTTCTTCTACAACTTTTATCATTTCATCCTCGGTTAAACGGGTAGTTTCAATATCTAAATAGTATTCACCTTTTTCGAGGTTAATAATATACCTATCTTCATACTGTGAAATTTTTACATTAGTTCCAGCAATCTTGGATTTATCATTAGATATCTCTTCGAAGAAATAATCTCTTAATGGAGTTCCTACTTCAGAAGCACTAACTTTAATACTTGTATTTTTCTCTACATCATGAAAATATAAAACATAATCATGAAGCAAATCAAATTCTTCACTTGAAGGATCTGTCTTTGTAGAAAGAGTAATAATATATTCTGGTTCTTTACCATTTAAGTTTGCAAGATTTATAAGTTCAGCTGGTAATTCCTCTTTAGTAATATCCATCGATTCTGCATTTATTTTGGTATGCGCCAAATTTTCTATTTTATTAATCTTAATATCCGAGGCATTAGAACTATCTCCATTTTCTTGTTGTGATTTTGGGCCACAGCCCACCACGCCGATAGCAACTACCAAACACATAATAACAAGCACCAATTTCATTTTTTTCATATAACTCATCCTTTCATAACAAATAATTAACTTTACTTCTCATTTTCCAAATATTATAAAAATCATTCCTCACTAAATATTTTACTTCTTTTAATATAAATTAATCAACTAATTATAAAAAATAACTATGTTTTAAATTATCGGTTAGTATTTCAATTTTATTTAATTAATTTGATATTTTTGTACTCATTCCATTCACAATTTTTAAAGCAATCGCCTATTACATAAAATATATAGTTTAAAATAAAAAAACCTGGTAGCCGTGTAGCTAACCAGGATTTTTTATTATTAATAATTTACCATCCTGTTCCATAATTAGTTATAGTATAGATATCATCTGCTTCGTTATATCTTAAAATTCCAAGTCTGTGAAT
>JAEEGG010020848.1_pt1 | contig 13065 bp, 8 predicted proteins | sample 9134161 | NCBI WGS metagenome assembly JAEEGG01 (sample SAMN16246543, study PRJNA631951) | gut metagenome | biome: gut microbiome; feature: rumen; material: CR-attached | host: Bos | place: Iran: Karaj | collected 2018-10
GCCTGGGTAATCAGGGGGCGGTTGGGCAGGCCGAAGGAAATGTTGCTGACGCCCAGCACGGTTTGCAGGCCCAACCGGCTGCGCACCCGATGCACGGCCTGTAAGGTTTCCTCCGCCTGATCCTGCTGGGCGGATACGGTGAGGGTCAGGCAGTCGATCCACACGTCCTGCCGGGGGATGCCGAAGGCCAAGGCCCGGTTCAGGATTTTTTCCGCGATGGCGAAGCGCTTTTCGGCGGTGTCGGGCAGGCCCGCCGCGTCCAGCGTCAGGCCCACCACCGCCGCGCCGTACTTTTTCACGATGGGCAGAATGGCGTCCATGGATTCGTCCTTGCCGCTGACGGAGTTCACGGCGGCCTTGCCGTTGTACACCCGCAGGGCGGCTTCCAGGGCGGCGGGATCAACCGAATCCAATTGCAGGGGCAGGTCCACCGCCGCCTGAATGGCTTTCACCGTCCGGGGCAGCATGGTTTTTTCATCCACGCCGGGAAAGCCCACGTTCACGTCCAAAATATCCGCGCCCGCGTCCATTTCCTGCACGGCCACGGACACGATGTAGTCCAGATCGTTTTCCAGCAGAGCCTGCTGGAAGCGCTTTTTTCCCGTGGGGTTCACCCGTTCGCCGATCACCCGCACCCCGTTCAGGGTCACGGCGGCGGTGGGGGTGCAGATCAGGGGCGGGGGAGATACGGCGATCACCGGGGCCTTTTCGGGCAGCGCCCGCTTTAAGGCCGCGATATATCGTTCGTCCGTGCCGCAGCAGCCGCCCACCAGGGCGGCCCCCGCCCGGATCAAATCGGTCATGGCGGAAGCGAATTCCTCCGGCGGCAGATCATAATGCCCGTCCTCCGGGTCGGGCAGGCCCGCGTTGGGCTTGGCGATGACAGGCAGGGCGGTATGGCGGCGAAGCTCCCGCACCAGGGGCAGCAGCTCCTTGGGGCCCAGGGAGCAGTTCACGCCGATGGCGTCCGCCCCGAGCCCGGTCAGGGTATGGGCCATAGAAGCGGCCGTGCAGCCCGTGAAGGTGCGGCCGGAAGCTTCAAAGCTCATGGTGACGAACACGGGCAGGGCTGTCTTTTCCTTGGCGGCCAGCAGGGCGGCCTTGGCCTCGTACAGGTCGGTCATGGTTTCGATCACCACTAAATCGGCCCCCGCTTTGGCCCCCGCTTCCATCATTTCGGCGAAAATATCATAGGCGCTTTCAAAGGTCAGGGTGCCCAGGGGCTCCAGCAGCTCGCCGATGGGGCCGACATCGAGGGCCACCAGGGCGTCCGTGCCCCGGGCCGCTTCTTTGGCAAGGCCCACGGCGGCGAAAATGACCTCCGCGCTGCTCCGGTTCACCCGGGCCAATTTATGGCGGTTGGCCCCGAAGGTGTTGGCGTAAATGATCTGGCTTCCGGCGTTCAAATACGCCCGGTGAATGGACAAAATCCAGTCGGGCCGGGAAAAATTCAGCAGCTCCGGCACGGCCCCCGGCTCCATGCCCATCTTTTGCAGCATGGTGCCCATGGCCCCGTCCAATAAAGTGATGCGGTCAGGTTGAAGATGCACAGGTCATTCCCCTTTCCCGAAAAGCGCAGTTTTGCCTGAAGGAACAAAAGGCGCAGCCCCGGATGCGCGCCGGCTGGGGCTTGTCCGAAAGGCCCATCACCGCCGTGACCGATTTCATCGGGTTCAGCAGACAGGAGGGCGCGGCGCAGACTCCTAACCGTTTTTCCCCGTTCAGGACGCGGAGCAGGTCAAGCTGCAAGGATAAAGGCAGATCGCCGTAGCCGGGGCTGAACCGGTCGGTGAGATACAGGCCCGGATGGCGGGCTGCGATTTCCTGTTCCGCCGCGTCGCAGCCCTGCTCCACATAGCTGCTGCCGCAGGCGTCGATATACAGGGCCTGGGCCATGTCCCGGGCCTGGGCGGTGCGCAGCAGCCGGTCAAATTCCGCGCCCAGGGTGCACAGCAGCAGCACCGCCCGGTCACAGTCGGCCAGCATGGTTTTTGCCAGATTGCCCGGCAAAATCAATCCCGCCTCCGGCAGGGAAACGCCCTGCTCCGTGCGCGCTGTATCAAATACCCGATAGGTATACCGGGGCGCGGCGCGCTGTTCCACCTGCTCCGCCGCCTGCCGTGCGGCGCGCAGGGCATTTTCGTCCGGCTCCTTCACGCCGGCAAAGCGCAGGGCCTGGCTCACATCCACGTTCATGGGCGCTTTCCTTTCTCGCAATTCCTGTATCATTATACCGGAATCCCCGCCGCCGTGCAAGGAAATACAAAAAAAGACCGGAAGAACCGGTCTTGTAAAATGCTGATGATCCTTTAATCCAGATCCATCCCCGGCAGGGCGGTGACGGTGCGCACGAAGGAGCCGTTCAGGCGGCGCAGCAGAGCCACCTGGGGCACATTCCGCCGGAAAATGTGGGTGTACATGGTGTTCACACCCCGCTCCCGCAGCAGGGCCGAGGCCGCGCCGATCAGGTTCTTCGCCATGCCCTGGCGGCGGCAGTCGGACCGGGTGTAAATCATGAGCAGCGTGGCGGAGCTGCCCGCGCCGGTGAGGATGCATTCGCTGACGGGCTGGCCGTTGCGGTAAAAGCCCAGGGCCATGAAGTGCTGCTGCTGCTGCCACAATTGCAGGTAATCCCGGGTAAAGGGCTGGATGCGCTGGGCGTTGAGGCGGCTGAGGAATGCGTTCTGGCTGGCTTCGTCCTGCAAAGGCACGGAAGCGAAGGTCATGCCCATAGGGGCCTGGGGCACCCCGGGAGGCGGCAGGAAACGGAACAAATCCTCTCCGTCGTCATTTTTCATGCCGCAGGATTCATAAAACCGCAGCAGCTGCAAATCGTCCGGGGACACCTGGGTATACAGCCGGGCGGGCAGCTCCGGATGCTGGGCTTTCAGCTGATAAGCCCGCGCCAGCAGCGCGCCGAACATCAGCGCCCGGGCCGAGGGCTGGCAGTCGATTTGCAGGAACAGGTGATTGGGGCGCTCGGGATACAATTCGCCCTGAAAAAACTGCATCACATAACCGGTGCCCAGCTGAATCTGCTGGTCACTGGCGACGAAGAACACGTTTTCAGGCGCGATGCCCTGAAACGCGGCTTGCGGATGGGTAATACGCATAGAATTCCCCTTGCTTCGGTGTATTTACTGCGAAGCAGTAACGATTTTATTGGTTACCACTCTACGCCGGAATATTTAAAGGCGGGGGTCAGGTCGTAAGTAACCCGGCCCACGGATTTCTGATCCCGCAGGATCAGGTCGGTCACGGTTTCCATCACGTCGTAGGGCAGCCGGGCGGCGTAGGTATGGCTGCTCTCCGCCGCTTGAACGGCCCGCAGGCAGATGACGGATTTTTCTTCGCAGTCGGGCATGGGGATCAGCACCGCGAAGTACTGCCACAGCCGCTTGGCCGCGTTGGAGCGTAAAAGCTCTCCCCGGAACAGGGCGTCCGCCGCCCGCAGGGTGGTCAGCCTTTCCTCGGTCACTTCGCCCATAATGCGCAGGGCCAGGCCGCTGCCGGGGAAGGGCTGGCGGGAAATCATATCGGCGGGGATGCCCAGAAAATCGGCGATCTGGCGAATTTCATTCTTGAACAGCTCCCGCAGCGGTTCAATGAGGGGCACCTGGTCGCCCAAAGCGGGGCTGAGCGCGCCGCCGCCGTACAGGATATCGTTGCAGCTGGTGCCGCGAACCAGGGCGGTGATGGGCCCTAATTTTTCTTCTTCTTCCCGCAGGATATCCTGAATCAGCCGGATGATCACGCGGCGCTTTTCCGCGGGTTCCTTTACGCCCCGCAGGGCGTCCAAAAACCTGTCCTGGGCGGAAATGCGGGTAATATCCAGGCCGATCTCGTCCCGGTAATAGGCGATAAACTCGTCGCCCTCCCGCGCCCGCAGAAGGCCGGTATCCACAAAAATGCATTTCAGCCGGTTTCCCAGCGCCTTGTGGGCCAGCAGGGCGCTGACGCCGCTGTCCAGCCCGCCGGTCATGGCGCACACCACGCGGCCGCTGCCCGCTGCGCGGCTGATTTCCTCCACCGCCCGGGTGACGAAAGCATCGTCGTCCCACCAGGCGGTGCAGCCGCAGATATTCAGGGCGAAATTTTTGAGGATCAGGGAGCTTTCCGGATCGTTCTGCTCAATCTGGAGCTGCGCGCCGTACAGCGGCAGGCTTTCGTGGGCGAAGCCGATGACGGTTTCCTGGGCGGAGGCCAGGGGCCGCACCTGCTCCGGCAGATGAAATTCCCGGACGCAGGGCAGCATTCTTTCTCCGCTCTCCATGCCCGCCAGCAGGGCGCAGTCGGTATAGCTTACGGGCATCACCGCGCCCTGATAAGCAATATCGCCCACCGTGCCGCCCAGCAGGGACAGCAGAAGGCCCGCGGCGTCGCCCAAGGCCAGCACGGGAATATCCGCGGCGGGGATGCGGCTGTCCAGCCCCGCGGGGGTCTGGCCCGATACGCCGCCTGCCAGCAGCAGCCCCAGGGGCTCCTGGGCCTTGATTTCTTCCAGGGAAATATTCCCCGGAACGATCTTGCAGAAAACTCTTTCCGAACGCAGCTTTCGCGTGATGGCCCGGCTGGCGTCGTTATCAAAATTCAGCACCAGCAACATATCGCGCATGGGTGTTCACCCCTTACTGACATGAAAATGAAACTGCCAAATATATCTTATTCGACGCGGAAGAATAAAATCCTGCCTGACGCTTTACCGGGCGGACAGTTCCCCGATCATACGCCGAAGCGCCATGCGGGTTTCCAGGTTGGCGATGCCGGTTTCCTGGATGCCGTACTTCTGCTGAACGGTTTTAATGCAGCCCGTGGTGATGGCGCCGTATTTCCCGGTGGTATATTTTTCTTCCAGCAGCCCGGCCTGCACCAGTTCCGTTTGCAGCGCTTTCACCTTGGGGCCGCTGTGGCCGAATTTCAGGGTAACGTCGGCCAGATCGCGCACGGTGCCGTAGCCTAAGATGCGCCAGTAATCAAGGGCGTAATCGTTGCGCTCCACGCCCTGGGGGGCGGGCTTGGTGACGTTGTTGCCCTCGATCACGTGCACCCGCACCTTGCCGGAAGCGTCGGCGGCGCAGTATTCCACCATGGCTACGTGGCTGGTGTCGCCGCTGGCGTTATCGGTGAGGAATACCCAGTCCCCCGGCTGGGGAACGTAGCTGTTTTTTTCAATGGCCGCGCCGGTATCGATCCACCACTGGGTGCCGTAGCCCGGCAGAAAGCCCGTGCGGGCGATATAGCGGCCCTGGGAAATAAACCAGTCCCGCCCCACGTTGGTGCCGCTGTAATTGGGATATTCCCGGTTGAGCAGCCTGGTGCCGTGGAGCTTATCTACCTGATTCACGCACCAGCACTGGAATTCGGCGCACCATTCGGCGCTGGGATAGCCCGCCCAGGTGCCGTACTTGGTCACGCCGCCGTGTTCCTCCGTATAGCCGATTTCTCCCCGGGCCACGTCCAGCAGCCACAGCACATGGTCGGGCACCGGATAGGCAGGCTGGATCAGGGTTTCTCCTTCCAGCGGGGGAAGCCCCGCCTCGTAGGCGGAAAGCTGGTTTTCGTTTCCCTCCGCCAGCGCGGGCGAAAGAAGCAGAGAAACGCACAGGAGAAGGCAAAGGAGCTTGAAGGAACTGCGCATGTTTTTTTCTACCTCCGTCTCGATGGAAACGGGGCCGGAAGCCAGGCTTCCAACCCCGCGGGGATCACGCGTTGCGGTTGTTGCTGTCGTACAGATCCTTATTGCGTTCCGTCCGGCGAATGCGTTTCCTGGGCGCTTCCGCCGCCGTTTCGGCGTTTGGCGCGGTCGAGGATTCCAGGCCGATCTGAGCCGTTTTGATATTCAGGTTCAGGTGCTGGCTGCTGGAGTCCACAGGGGCGGGCCGGAAGGCGTCGGAATCCTGGGTCACCGGCTTGCTTTCACGGATGGCCCGGTTTTCCGCGCTTGGCTGGACGGCAGTACGGCTGAAGGTCTGGGTGGCTTGAGGATAGGAACCGTTTTCCCGCCGCAGGGGCTGATACGCCTGCGTAGCCTGCCGCACGGGCGTAAAAGGATTGGTATCGCCTTTTACCGCGCCCGCCTGCTGCTGAGACGCGCTGACGGGACGATAAACCCCGGTATTCTGAGCAGCGCTCTGCGCGGACTGCGGCGCACCGCTCTGGGGCGGCATGAAGGGCGCGTTGGGGTTGGGATACGCGGGACGGGCCGGATTCTGGGAGGGATTATTCTGGGCCGTGCGCATCTGGGGCCGAATGGCGGCGCTGCGGCTGGCGCGGGCCTGCTGGGCCAGAAGCGCCTGCCGACGCTTTTCATTCTGCCGGCGCACGTAAGCGTAGTACGCGCCGCCCGCGCCTGCGACGCCCAGGCCGACCAGCACCCAGGGCAAGGGAGAACCGCCCTGCTGCACGTTGTTTTCAGGCAGGACATTGTTGCCGTCCGGCGCAACCGGAGCGATTTCCGGGGTGGGCGTGGGGGAGGGAGTGGACGCGGGAGTGGGCGTTTCGGTGGAAAGCCGCTCCGGGTTCGGCGTGGGGGTGGCGATGGTGAAGGGCTCGTAGGAAGCGGTCAGCGCCGGATTCTGCCACACGGTCTTGTTGTAGTCCTCCACGGGCTGAATCTGGCTGGTGCTGGCGCTGGAAGTGGTATTGTTGCTGCTGGCGTTCAGATATTCGCTGCTCTGCAGGAAATCGGACAGCTCGCCCAGGGTGAGCACGTGGAAGTAATCGCCGCGGATATAGCCCTCCACGCCGCCCTGGCTGATGTGATACCAGGTGCCTTCGTCGTTGACGACGGTGCCCATGACCAGGGCGAAAGCGTAATTATCCAGCAGACGGATGGCGTTGCTCTTTTTGGTGGTGGGTTCGCTGCGCAGGTTCACCCGGCCGCTGGTGCTCTTTACATGGCCGTAGCTGCTCAGGCTGTTTTCCGTCACAGGCACAGGCGTGGGCGCGGGTTCGGCGGTGGGCGTGGGCGTTCCGGCAGTCAGGGATTCCTGGTAACTCTGCACTTCTTCCTGGCTCATCATGCGCAGCTGATCCTGGCGGATATAGCCCCACATGCCGTCGTAGTACACCACATGCCAGGCGATGCCGCCCGCGTAGATCTGCTGATCCACATACGCCACCGCCATGTAAGGCAGCAGGGCCATGATTTCGCCGTTGGTATTCGCAAATTGGCGCATGGGCACGCCGTTGCCCAGGGTCATGGCCAGGCCCTCGGTCTGCTCCATGGGCAGATCGGTGGGGGCGGGGGTGGGCTGCAGCCGATCCAGGTATTCCCGGGCTTCCTCGGCGTTAATGAACTGCAGGGCGGACTGGGGGATAAAGCCCCAATTGCCGCTGCTCAGCGCCTGTACGGAATCCCAGACCACATTGTCCACATAGGTTTCGCTGTTGACGAGGATCAGCGAGTCTCTGGGCAGCATTTCCAGAATATCGTCGTCCTTCTGGCTCACGCCCGTGCGCAGCGCGGTCTGAGATTTCGTGACGGCATAGCCCCGATAGGAGGGCATTTCCGTGGGAACCGCAGTGGGCTCCGGGGTGGGTTCGGAGGTGGGCGCCTCAGTGGTCGGCAAAGTCGGCTCAGCGGTCGGTTCCGAAGTCGGCGCGGACGTGGGCTCAGAAGTCGGCGCGGACGTGGGTTCGGGGGTGGGCACCGCGGTGGGCTCCAAAGTGGGCTCCAGGGTAGGCGCTTCCGTCGGCACGCTGGTCGCGTTCGGCGTTTGGGTGGGCATGGGAGAGGCAAGCTGGGCCTGAATGGCGGCGCTGTCCGCCTCGCTGGCCAGCTGCACGAACTTGGCCATCATATAGCCGTCCACGCCGTTGCAGCGCACCGCGTACCATTGCTCGTCGCCCACGGTCTGAACGCTGTAAATCCAAACCCGGGTATTCTTTTTCACCGTGCTGATCTTATCTGCGCTCCGATTGGGCTTCTTGCGGAAGTTGACGGAATCGGTGGTGGTGCCCCAGCGGTCGATCACCGCGCCGTCGGGGATTTCCGTCGGCACGGGCGTGGGCGCCTGGGTGGGGGCCAGGGTGTAGTTGAACAGCGCGGCGGTTTCCGCTTCGCTGAGGATACGCATGACGCCTTCGCTCATGTAGCCGATGACGCCGTTGATTTCCACGACGTACCAGACCTTGCCGTCGCGGTTGGTCAGCTTGCCCAGCGCATGGCCCAGGGTGCCGCTGTTGACCTCCGTCAGGATGTTGTTTTCCGTGGTGGTGGGGGTGGAGCGCACGCGGACGGCTCCGCCGTTGGGATAGAAATAGGCGTCCACAGGCGTATCGTAGGAAGGAATCTGGGGCGCGGGGGTCGCCGTGGCGACGGAAGCGTACAGGAACACCACTTCATTGGGCGTCAGATTGCCTTCCGCATCCAGAATGACGGTGGCGGGGGAGGCACCGGGCACCAGGACGTAGTTTTCTTCCAGATCCAGGGGGCGGATATCCACGGTGTTGGAGCCCACATAGCAGATTTGCTGCTGGGGGGAAGCTACGTTCCGCCCGGTGGCCGCGTCCTGATAACGGATGGTCACAAAGGCGTTGATTTCGTTGCGGAAGCGGAAGAGCACCTCGTCGGGGTAAGCCGCGCCGGTCTCGTCCACGGTCACATACACGACCGCGTCGGACGCCAGCTCATAGCCCAGGCTGCTGTCCACCTGCTCCCAGTCCAGCTCCACTTTGTTTTCCTGCCCTTCCACACAGGTGGCGGAATAGGAATAGAACACTTCTTCCTTGGGAGAAATATATTTTACGGTCACCAGCGCCACCTTGGGAACCGCGGGCTCCGCGGCCAGGCGGTAGGCAAAGACGATTTCAGCGGGATCGGCGCCGTATTCGTCCACATGCACCAGGGCGGTCTGCGGCCCGTCGGGCACATAGCCGCCCGGCAGATCCGCGGGCGCGGCGGTGATTTCGGTATCGCCCAGGCCGCACCATACGACGGTGGGGGAGGCCACGTCCGCGCCGTCCTGATCCGCGTAGCGCACAGTCACCATCACGGGCCCGGGTTCCGGGGTGGGTTCAGGCTCGGCAGTGGGTTCGGGTACGGCCGTGGGTTCTGCGGTGGGCTCTACGGTAGGTTCCGCCGTCGGCTCGGCGGTGGGCTCCAGGGTGGGCTCCGCCGTCGGCTCGGCAGTGGGTTCCGCGGTGGGTTCGGGCGTAGGCGCCACGTACTGATACAGGAAAACGATTTCGCTCCGGTCCGCTTCGCCGTCAGCGTTCACCGTAACGTACACGGCGGAATCGCCCAGAGGGAAGTAATCGGGGAGCAGGTTTTCCGGCGCGGCGGTAACGGCGGTCGTCGTATCAGGCTGCAAAGTGACAGTACCGCCCAAGGCCACGTCTGTGCCGTTTTCCGCGTCGCGGTAGTAAATGGGCAGCGTCACCGGCTCGGCGGATTTATATGCATAAATAAAGGTGATTTCGCCGGGGTGCGCCCCATCGGCGTCCACCGTCACGGTCTGGAATTCGGGGCTGCCTTCCGCCAGGAAATACCTGAACGGCAAATTGGCGGGCTGGGGGAAGACCACAAAGCTGCCGCCCTCAAACCACATCTGCGAATCCTCGGCCACGGGCGTTCCCTGGGCGTCGGTATAGTGAACGGTCACCATGGCGGGTTTTACCGCCCGGACGTAGGTAAAGGTGAATTCGCTTTCGCTGGCCCCCGCCAGATTCACCGTCAGGGAATAGGAATCGGGCTGCGGCTGCTGATAATCCTCGGCAGACACCGCGGCGGAGGGGGTGATTGCGTGTTCGCCTTCGCCGTACGTGCGCACTTCATCCGGCGCGATCAGTTCGCCCCGGTCGTCCACGTAATGGATGGTCACGTTTACGGGCTGCACCGCACGGCGGTAGGTGAAGGTGACTTCTGCCGGGGACGCCCCGTCGGCGCTCACGTAGACCTCCTGCGATTCGGGGGAGACGGGCAGATACAGTTCAGCGGAGATCCCGGCGGCGGGGTACACCAGATTATAGCCGGGCTGCAGGGTCTGCGCCGTATCCGCGGCAATCTGGGTGCCTTCCTCATCCACATAATGGATCACGATATTGACGGGCAGCACTTCCCGGGTGTACCGGAAAGTGATTTCTGCGGGGTCCGCCCCGTCGGCGGCAACGGTCACATAGGCGTCGCCGGAGCCTTCCACGGTATAGCCGTCGATGAAACGGGCCTGCAGCGTGTGGCTGCCGCCCTCCAGGGTGGTCACGTCGTCCGGCAGCAGCGGCGTGCCGTTTTCATCCACATAATGCACGGTGACGCTGGCCGGGGCGATATAGCGCATGTAGGTAAAGGTGATTTCTTCGGGGGCAGCGCCGTATTCGTTCACGGTCACGGTCTGCTGTTCGCTGCCGGTGAGCACATAGCCGTCCAGGACGGGGGCGGTCACGGTATGCTGGCCCGCGTCGTAGGTATAGAACTGGTCGTCCAGCAGGCGGTAGCCGTTTTCGTCAATAAAATGGACGGTCACGGTGGCGGACACCGCGATGCGGGTATAGGTGAAGGTCACTTCGGTGGGATATGCTCCCGCCTGATCCACGGTGACGGTATAGGAATCGGGGCCTGTCAGGGTATAGCCGTCGATGGGCGCGGCGTATACGGCGGAAGCGCCTTCCCCAAAGGTCATGGTCTGATCGGGCAGCAGGGGATAGCCGTTTTCATCCACATAATGGACGGTCACGTCGGCGGGAAGCACCTCGGTCTGCTGGGGAAGCGGCTGGTAAGAAATGTACAGCGAATAAACCGCCACCTCTTCGCCCGCGGCGTTATACCCGGAAATGCTCACAAAGGGCTGATCCAGGCTGCCCATGGCGTCCGTCACGTATTCCAAAAGAGCGTCCTGACCGGGCACGAAATAAGCGATGCTGCCGCTCAGATCGCTGATGTTCAGGGTAAGACCGCTCAGCGGCGTTTCCGGAGAAAGAACCAGCCAGAATCGGGTTTCCTCCGGCGAATCGGTGACGGGCACGGCAGGTTCGCTCCATTGCAACGTGCCAAAATCGTCCGTCCACTGCACGGAAATGCTGATGTCCTGGGCGGACGCGGCAAACGCCCCAAAGGGCAGAAGCAGGCAGAATAAAATCAGGCAGAGTGAGACGATGCGGATGATTCCTTTCATAGTAACATGATGCCTCCTTCGGAAATCATCGAATGATCGTAAAAACTGTTTCAATTGTATTACAGAATTGTATCTGTGTCAATGCTTCGGCCTGTGAAAAACCTGGGCAAGCGCGGATAATTCCCCATGTCAGGCAGGATTTGGGGGCCGGACGTGGAATATAGGAAAGGAATGCTTGCAATGGAGGAATATGCCATGATCAGGGACGAAGCACTGCGGGAGAAATTCCTTTCCAGTGAAGAAATATACCCCGGGAAGATCATTCGTGTGGAAAAATGGCGGGTGGAGCTGCCCAACGGGGAAACGGCCATGCGGGAAATCGTGCGCCACAACGGCGCGTCGGCCATCGTGCCGGTGGATGAGGAGGGCATGGTCACGCTGGTGCGCCAGCACAGGGTAGCCATCGGCCAGTGTACCTGGGAAATTCCGGCGGGCAAGCTGGATTCTCCCAGCGAGGACCCCTTCGCCGCCGCCCAGCGGGAGCTGGAGGAGGAAACGGGACTGCGCGCCGAAAACTGGAAGAAGCTGACGTCGATCTATACCACCCCCGGTTTCTGCAACGAACAAATCGCCATCTATCTGGCAACCGGTTTAAGCCAGCGGAATGCCCATCCGGACGCGGATGAATTCCTGGGCCTGACCCGGATGCCCCTGTCGGAAGCCGTGGCCCTTTGCTTGTCCGGCGAATTCCGGGACAGCAAAACGGTGGTCGGCCTGCTCATGGCCCATCAGGTGCTGGCGGCGGCGGATAAGCCGGTGCTGGACGCCTCCACAGCCATACAACGGTTCACAAACGCGTGTTCATCCCGGGAAGCCAAATAATTGCCAAAAAAGAGATCGTCAAAATGAAAAAAGAGAAGCATACCGTATACCGGCTGATCCTTTTCGCGCTGTTTCTGCTGCTGATCCTGGGCGTGCTGCTGCTGATATTCGCGCCGGGGACGATCAGCGGCGGACCCTTCGCGGGCCAGCCGCTGCAGCATATTTAATACTTACAGTTTAGAAGGAATCGATACATCCATGCAGCTTTTTCAGGGGATTTTTTCCCATCTTCCCGCCCTGGAAACGGAGAGACTGATCCTGCGCCCCCTGCGCATGAGCGATGCCAGGGATTTGTTCGCTTACGCCCAGGATCCCCAGGTGAGCCGCCACGTGCTGTGGGAAACCCACGAAAGCCTGCGGGACTCCCGCCAGTTCCTGCGAGCGGCCATCCGGCAGTACCGCCAGGGTCTGCCGGGCTCTTTTGCCATCACGCTGAAGGATTCGGGCCGCATGATCGGCACCATTGGCTTTATGTGGGTCAGCCATGAATACAGCAGCGCCGAGGTGGGGTACAGCCTGAGCCGGGAATACTGGAATCAGGGCATTATGACCGAGGCCCTGCGGCGGGTGATCTCCTTCGGCTTTCAGGAACTGCGCTTAAACCGCATCGAAGCCCAGCACGAGGTGGACAATCCCGCTTCCGGCCGGGTGATGGTTCACGCGGGCATGCAGTATGAAGGCACCCTGCGCCAGCGCGTGAAAAACAAGGGCAGATTCGTGGACGTGGCGCTGTACGCCATTCTGCGCGGAGACCCAAGGACGTGACCGCCTTACCATAAAACTGATAACCAAAAGAGAGTTCAGAGTACAGAATTCAGAGTGCAGATGAATATGCTTGTCCATTCTGGAATCTGAACATTTATCTATATAAATCTGAACTCTGTACTCTGAGCTCTGCACTCTCCCTCGCGTAATGATAAAAGGAGGTATGTTCATGCAGCAGCACCGGATGACCGTCCCCGGCTCTTTGCTGGATGCAAACGGGCGCCTGACGGAAAGGGGCTACGCCCTGTCCCTCATCAAGGATTACGACCGTGAGGCGGTGAAGGCTCCTTCATTCCGCATCAAGGAATGGGATTATTACTGCATCGTGTCGGATCGGTACGCCCTGGCGCTGACCGTGGCCGATAAC
>JAEEGG010020859.1_pt1 | contig 13062 bp, 9 predicted proteins | sample 9134161 | NCBI WGS metagenome assembly JAEEGG01 (sample SAMN16246543, study PRJNA631951) | gut metagenome | biome: gut microbiome; feature: rumen; material: CR-attached | host: Bos | place: Iran: Karaj | collected 2018-10
GGACTGCACTGGCTATGGAAATCAGGCTCATTCCCTTCAGATCCATATAAGAATTGGTTGCCAGACCGTAAACCACGGTGATGACAGAAGAAAGAATCAGGAAAACTCCCAAAGCCTTGAGCAGGATTTCACCTGCCTGGCTGGACCATATTACAAGGCAAAGGCCCACGAGGAAAACAAAAACTCCTCTCAAAATACTCTTTATCATAACTGTTCTTTTTGTATCAGCAAATATAGTAAGAATATGCGATGTCTGAAAACCTTGGAGGCTATGGCGCGGAAGCCGCTGCAAAATCCTTCTCCCTCATCAAGGTGGCGAACTTTGCGCTTCCCGCCACGTTTGTGCGCTCGCCGATGTTCGTGAAATTGAACTTGCGGCGGTTTATGACAAGGTCTTCCAGCCGCTAAGATGCAGGTAATCGATATCCGTCTCTGTCTCGGTCAGTGGCCTTGGCGCACATCCCTTCAGAGCAGACGATATTGCCGCAATGTGCTCGGGAGTCGTACCGCAGCATCCTCCGGCGATGTTGATGGCAGGACTGCTGCCACTGACAGCCATCTCCCTTATGCAGGAAGCCGTATAATCCGGAGTCTCTGAATAACAGCCCATCTCGTCCGGAAGCCCCGCATTTGGATAAACGCTTACTGCACAACCGGATGCAAACTCTGCGATATCTTTGATGCAAGAAGTCATGTCCTTTGCCCCGAAAGAGCAGTTCAGTCCGAAGCTCAAAGGATTGTAAACCCGAACCGATGTAAACAGGGAACGCACATCCTGTCCGGTCAGAATACGGCCAAACTTGTCGTTGATTGTAGCAGAGACCATTACAGGAACTTCAAAGTCTTCCGGATATCCTGGCTGGTTTCTCAATTTCCTGAAAACCTTTCTGATGGCGTAAAGCGCAGCCTTTGCATTCAGGCCGTCGTAGATGCTTTCCACCAGAAGCACATCCACCCCTCCTTCTATCAAAGCCTCAGCCTGAACCATATAGGCCTGAGCCATCTCATCGAACGATATGTTGCGGAACTCCGGCCTGGATACATCCGGAGACAAGGACAGGGACTTTACCGTAGGCCCCATGCTCCCCGCAACCACAGCACGGGCAGGCCCCCATTCCTCCCTCCAGCAGGCTCTTGCAGAATCCTCATCGCGGAGGAAACTCAAACCCTCTTCCTCCGCGGCCTTTCTTGCTATCCTGGCACCTTCAAAGTTTATCTGAAAGACTTTATCCTCACATCCGTACTCCTGCTGGGAAACGGAAGTTCCGCTGAAAGTGTTCGTCTCGATGATTTCCGCCCCGGATGCGATATATGACCTGTGAATTTTTGAAATGCCCTCTGGATCAACAAGATTCAGCATATCAAGATTACCGCCCACGCCCCTTCCTTCAGACGGGTTGTCAAGGTGGAGCTTCTGGATCATGGTGCCCATTGCTCCATCCATCACAACTATCCTGTCTTTCAGACGAGCCAGTATTTCCTTCCGTGTAACCCTTCTGCTTTCCACTTTAGAAACTGTTGTGGATTTACCTGGTGATGTTGAATTTAGAACCAGATTTAACTTTATGCCGATTTATAAGATAAAGCCCCCATCCAAATGGCAGGGCCAGAACGGTAAGCAGCTTCTTCGGCGATTCCCTTAAAAACCTCCTGTTACGGCTGCGGATGGAGTGGTTCACATAGTGGACATTAAGCTGGAATCTGCGCTTGAGGCTCTTGGCGTGCTGCATGTCAAATTTCCGGACATAAGCCATACCTTTTGGATTGTTCCAGTACTGCTTCCACATGCTGAAGGAAGACCCGTCCGGCTGGTAGTCCACATTGACCATCACCTTGTTGCACACCAGCAGCTTGTAGTCTTCGTCTATCATGTTGTACAGAAGAGCCAGACCCACATACCTCTCACCTTCAAACAGCGGATAAGGCGGATACTTCTTCACCACTTCTGTCCTGTAAACCAGCTTCTTGTCTCCAAGACCCCCAAGCACCTCGTAATAATCGCGTAGGGTAGTCTCCTTCAAGCCGGCAGGAAACTCCTTTCCTATCACCTTGCCGGAAAGGTCCGCGTCAAGCCCTATGATTCCCGCAATGAAGTCCTTGTCTTCATCGCGATAATTATTCTTCCAGAAAGTGATAATTGTCTCCACAGCATCGTCCGGCATATAGTCGTCGGAATCTATGCAGACGTTAAGCTCCGTGGTAATGTTGGCGTATGCGGTATTGTGCGCCCCGTGCATGCCCTGGTTCTTCTGATATATGTAGTGGATAGGAATCTTTCCCTCTGAAGCCCAGCCTTCTACAAGCTCACGGGTATTGTCAGACGACCCGTCGTCCACCACAAGCCACTCAAAATCCTTGCAAGTCTGCCGAAGCAGGCTCTCGTATGTACGTCCGATGGTGTGAGCCCTGTTGTATGCGGGAGTAAAAACCGTTAAAGTCTTCATACCTGACAAATATACCAAAAAGATTTCTACCGCCCCTCCAGAATCTTCTTCAACTGGCGCTTGGCGGTCTTGCGGTCGTACTTCTTCTTGCTTTTGGCTATGCGCGTAGGACGGGTGGAGATCAGTTTTCCGAACTTCTCTATCTCCAGCTGACGGTCCACCGTCTTGACCGCGGCAATCACCGTTTTCCGCTTAACCTTTTTCATCGATTCATAACCTTCTGGAAACGGAACATCCCGTCTCTCATGCCACCATTGTCCTGAGAAATATCAGGATCATTCGGGTCCGGATGATGGCTGTTGTAAAACTCCACAATGTGAAACCCGCACCGGTTCACATAGAAATGGATGTTGCGGGTTTCAAAATACGGTGTAACCGTCTCCCACACTTCCACTTCCGGGTGAAGATTCTCGATTGCCTTCCAGGCTGCATATCCAATGCCCTTGCTGTGAACCTTCGGCGACACAAACAGCAATTCCAGATCTCCGAACTTCCTCTCAGGTTCCAGACGTATAACCACCCCGCCCACTTCTTTCCAGTCAGACTTGCCGCTGGCTTCATCAGCGTCAATCCTGCACAAGATCCTGTAAGCCTCTGCATTCTCACCTTCTATAGACCTCTCTATAGTTTCCCGGGAAACAATCTCTCCCTCCTCCTCGAACGTGTTGTCTCTTAAGCCGAACTCTTCCAGCGCCCCATACCTGAACGCCTCCTGATTGTCCAGGATGAACTGCTCCCGGCCCTTGTCTGTCAGCCTCACCAGCTTTACATTTGCTTTCTTCCTGCTCATAGACTCATTTCATTTCTGCAAATATAAAGCAATTAGCAAAAACTTTTATAACAACATATTTATTCCCAACAAAATGCAATAAATAACTCTTTGTATATTATTAACATCTTTTAACATCTTTTCTTTGGCGCTGCTCTAAGGTATTGGAAGAGAATCCCGGCACCTCTCCTTCCGTTCTGCTGGAGCGTCTGGAGAAAATGCTGCAAGCTGAGATTATTCTGCTTCCGTGGGATGTCAACGAAGAATTCGGCCACGCAGACGGAATAGTTCGATTCGTAGACTCAGACACTGTTATCATGACCAACTACAGCCAGTTCGACAAGAAGATGGCAGATACCACTGACCTTATAAAACATGAAGGCTGCCTGAACTGCGCCACCTGGACAATAAATAGTAATCCTTGTGCAGAAGAAATACAATTGTCCTGAATTGCAAAGGGCAATGCTTTAAATAAAAAACCGATGGGATAGAATAGAGCCGCCTTTCGGCTGAGTCAAGTTTGCTTACTGCAAGTACTTAATACCTCCTGTAATGAGACTTGACTCTGACAACCTTGCCATTCTGAATGCGTTTGTGCGCCTTCACTCTGACAAGTTTCTCAACAACTATTCTTGTTGAGCATTTTATACGAATAGTCTTGCTTGTCTTTCGTTTCATGTGTGTTTATATAATGTTAGTTAAAGAGTGCAAAGACAAAGAGACCTCGTATTTAAGCTACCTCCCATCGGTTAAAAGAAAAAGCAGGCATCTCTACACTTTTCAATGTTTCGATACCTGCTACTTGCTCTTTAACTAACGTCACTCACATGACACTGCAAATATAGATAAAACTTCAAAATCAACAACACTTTCCAACATTATTTACCGCACCTGTTTCACTGATAAAAAACGCTCCGGAAATCCGAAGCGTTTGGGAGGGTGGCTGGTGGGTCTCGAACCCACGACCTCCAGAGCCACAATCTGGCGCTCTAGCCAACTGAGCTACAGCCACCATATATGTTTGGGGTTGCAAAGATATAATCTTTTTGCCAATCTCCAATCGCTTTTTTTCTAAAGTCAGAACAATTCTTTTGTTATCGGCAATCTTTTGCTAACTTTGAAGTCTGCAAATTAACTGAATACTAATTCACTTTAAAACTATATGGCAAGAGAAATAAAATTCTCCCTTCTGTACAGGGACATGTGGCAGTCTTCAGGCAAATATGTGCCTAAAGTGGCTATGCTTAAGGAGATTGCACCGGTTATCATCGACATGGGATGCTTCGACAGAGTTGAATCCAACGGTGGTGCCTTCGAGCAGGTGAACCTCCTTTTCGGAGAGAATCCTAACAAGGCTGTCAGGGAATGGACCGCTCCTTTCAACAAGGCCGGTATCCAGACCCACATGCTTGAAAGAGGTCTGAACGCACTGAGAATGTTCCCGGTGCCAGATGACGTGAGAGCACTGATGGCAAAGGTCAAGAAGGCTCAGGGAACCAACATTATGCGTTCCTTCTGCGGACTGAACGACCACCGCAACCTCAAGGGTTCCGTAATCCATGCCAAGGAAGCCGGAATGATTGCACAGGCAGCTCTTAGTATCACCTACTCCCCGATCCACACCGTAGAGTACTATATGGGCGTGGTTGACAAGGTTGTAGAGTACGGTGCAGACGAAATCTGCCTCAAGGATATGGCAGGTATTGGACGTCCTGCTTTCCTGGGAAGACTCGTAAAGGCTATCAAGGACAAGTATCCTCACATCAAGGTTCAGTACCACGGACACTCTGGCCCTGGATTCAGCGTAGCTTCCATGCTGGAAGTCGCAAGAGCCGGCGCCGAGTACATAGACGTGGCAATGGAGCCGCTGAGCTGGGGTAAGATCCATCCGGATGTCATCACCATCCAGGCAATGCTCAAGGATGCCGGATTCCTTGTAAAGGACATCAACATGAACGCCTATATGGAGGCAAGGGCACTGACCCAGAAGTTCATCGACGACTTCCTCGGATACTGGATTGCTCCGGGCAACCACCAGATGAGCTCCCTTCTCGTAGGCTGCGGACTCCCTGGCGGAATGATGGGCTCAATGATGGCCGACCTGAAGGGATTCCAGGGCGCAATCAACGCATCGCTGAGAAACCAGGGAAAGAAGGAACTGGATATCAACGAGCTGGTTGTGATGCTGTTCCAGGAGGTAGAATATGTATGGCCAAGACTCGGTTATCCACCATTGGTAACCCCGTTCAGCCAGTACGTGAAGAACACTGCCCTGATGAACCTTATGCATATGCTCAAGGGCGAGCCTAGATGGAAGACCATCGACAAGGACACCATGAACATGATCCTCGGCAAGATGGGTAAGCTCCCTGGAGAACTTGCTCCTGAAATCAAGGAGATCGTAAAGCAGAAGGGTCTCGAGTTCTACACCGGCGTTCCTCAGGACGCATTCCCGGACGATCTGCCTCGCTTCATCAAGATGATGGAAGAGGAAGGCTGGGACAGAGGCCAGGACGACGAGGAACTCTTCGAGTTTGCTATGCACGAGACTCAGTATCGCGATTACAAGAGCGGAATTGCAAAGCAGAGGTTCGAGAAAGAACTGGAAGCCAACCGCGCAAAGGCAGGCGCTCCTATCGTCATCACCCGTCCGGTTGTTGAAGTTCCGGCATTTGACGTGGAGAAGATCATGGCCAAGTATCCTGATGCAAAACCTGTACACGCTACCGTCAAGGGAGAAGTTGTATGGCAGTACGATGTTGACGACAAGTCCAGCGCACCTGCAGAAGGAAGCGACGTCAAGATGGGCCAGACCCTGTGCTATGTACAGGCCTTCTACGGAATGGAAGAGATCATCAGCCCGGCAGACGGCAAGCTTGTAGCCATCACCGCAAAGCAGGGCCAGAAGGTCGTAAAGGACGAAATCATCGCATTCGTTCAGTAGAATCTTCTTCCTCAGCGACAAAAAAATCCGCCGGAACCGGCGGATTTTTTGTTTTGTTGATGCGGCTTGTTAAACCTGCTTTCCGTTAACATAAAGGCAGATGCCCGTATCCAGACGGCGGTTGAGAGCCTTTGCGTCCATCTCGAAGTAATGGATCGGGAAGAGGTTCTTAGGCCTGATCAGATTGGCGGCCTTGATGAAGTCGTCGTCGCTCATCGTGTAAGGGAGGTTCTTCGGCAGGAAAGCCACATCGATTTCTCCCTGGAGGAACTTGGACCAGGAATGTGCCCTTACGGCACCAGGAGCAAGTTCGTTCATTTCAGGAATCGGCTCGGTGTCTCCCGCAAAGTAGATGTCGAATCCCTGCATGGAAATAAGATAGCCGTTGCCTTCTCCCTTGATGTGGAACGGATGTCCGTTGTCTCTCTTGTAGTTGATGTTGTATGCAGGAATAGCCGTTATCGTAAGGCCGATGGAAGATACGCTGTCTCCGTTTTCCAGGGTGATTACCTTGCAGTGGCGGAGCTTTGGAATGTTCAGCATGCTCACAAGGTTGGTGGAAGGATCCACGTTCAGAGGATTGTTGTCCAGATCCAGCTTAGGAAGAGGCTTTCCGTCCGCGTCCTTGGCTGTTCCGGCACGCATTGCCAGAAGGTCGTTCTCCAGGACGGTGCGTACGCCGCGGCTAACTATGAAAGTAGTGTTCGGCATCGCGATCTCTTCAATGGCCTTGGTGTCGTAATGGTCTGTATGAGCGTGGGTCAGGAAGATCAGGTCGGCCTTCTTGCAGCCCGCAAAGTCAAAGAAGTCTGAGCAAGGATCCACGTAGATGTGCATTCCCTCCCACTCCATATGCACGCATCCGTGAGCCAGATGCTCGAAATTGACTAGCCCCATAGGGGTGTAGAACGAATTGTAAACTCCGGTTTTCATATCACATTTTTGTTTTTTGTTTCTTTTCAGCGATTATAAAGTTACGCTTTTTTTTCAAGAATCCAAAAACGCTACAGACTGAATTTGACTCCGGCCATGAACCAGAAGCCCGGCTGGGGGATTGCTCCGTGATCGAAGTATGTGATATCGGTGAGGTTGTTGCCTTCTACATAGAATGTATAGTCCTTCCACCTGTAGGCAAGGCGGGCATCTACTATGCCGTACGGCTTGTAGCCTTTGACTTCTCCGGATGTGCCGGTGAATGTTCCCACACGGTCCTGGAACCTGTAGAAGAGGCTGAGGGTAAGGTCCGGAACAATATCCACATCCGCGCTGGCCACAAACTTCTGCCTCAGATACTCCAGGGTGTACATGCTCTGGATGCCGGACGTCTCGCGGGTTTTCTGGTCGATGTAGCTGTAGGCCAGATTCACTCTCTTGAGATTGAAGACGCTGGAGTGGAACTGTGGAGTCCAGGAAGTCTGGAGCAGGATTCCGGTGGACTTTATCTTTCCGAAATTCACGGACTTCCAGATGGCTTCTTCGCCGTCTTCGGTGCTGCGGATCCAGTCTATGAGGTTGGTCATCCGGTTGCGGAAAACGCTGGCGGAAGATGTAACCGTCGCTGAGGAGAAACGGAGTCCGCCTTCCAGAGCCTTTACCTCCTCAGGCTTGAGGTGCTTGTCCGCCTTGTGTCCGCCTACGGAATAGTACAGCTCGGTTACTGACGGCATCCTCAGCGATGAGTTATAGGAGGCGAACAGGCGCAGACGATTGTCTCCCCGTTTCAGAAGGGCCAGTGAAAGGTCGGCGGAAGGATAGACTTTCATATCCATCTCCGCCCAGCTGTTCTTTATGGCAAGCAGGGCGGCGGAAACGGTGAACCTTTCGGTTATCACATTGTGTTCCAGGAAGAAACTCGTGTTGGTTCGGTTGAGGCCGAACTCGTAGTTGCGGTCCGTTCCCCTGATATGTTTCGGCTTGTCCAGAGGCTCGCCGAGGTTTCCGCTGACAAGGTCCTCGTTGCGGATTTCTCCGCCGAAAGCCGTGGTTCCTCCCGCCCACTTGAAGTAGTTGTTGAGGTTTGCGCCGTAGACATTGGTCTTGTGATAGTTGAACGGATAGGCTTCCGGATTGTCGCGGAAGAGTTCAAAACGGTCGTTGGTATGGTTCCAGTACAGGGACGGGCTTATCGTGAGCCTTCCCTTGACGTTATGGGCCTTTACGGCGGTAAAACTCTTGAAGGTGTGCTCGAACTGCTCGTCGTAGGCGGCCGCGTAGAAGCGGTTGGAGCCCCAGTCCTTGTTGCTCACTCCGGCATACCAGTTCACCTGGACGTCATCATCCCTGAACTCTCCCTCGTAGAAAGCCTTCAAGGCCTTGTAGTCGCTGTTAAGATGCCCTTCCCCGCTTCTGGAATAACCGTCACTACGGGTATAGGACGCGGAAAGAGAGTTCTTGAAGGAATTGCTCCCTGGAGTTTTCCTCATGCCGGCAAAGTCATATTTCGCACCCACGCTCAGATAGCCGTACGATCCGGTTTCAGCATTGACAAGAAGGCGGTTGACGTCTGAAATGCGGGTCCTCACGTTTACCGCTCCAAGCAGGGACGAACTGCCGGTAATCTTCCCAGACGGGCCTTCCAGGATGTCTATTCCATCCACCTGAAGCACTATGAACGGAAGGTCGAAGGAATTGTGCGCTGTCTGCGGATCGGATATGTTGATGCCGTTGAGAAGGATCGCCGCCTGCTCGCTGTTTCCGCCCCGGATGCCCACATCGGTCTGTGCCCCTATCGGCCCTCTCTGCCTGACATCGATGCTGGCTGAGTACTTCAGCAAATCGTTTATGCTCTGCGACGGAGAATTGCCTATTGCGGCAGCGTTCAAGGAAGAAACCATCCTCGCCTGCTTATGCCAGACTATCGGCACTCTGGAAGCCAGGACGCTGATTTCGTTCAGAGAAATCGTTGTCGTATCCTGAGCCGCCGCACCTGACATCGAAGTCAAGCTCATCGCGGAGGATAATATGCTTATTACAAATGCTTTATATAAAGTGTTCATAAATACTGCCGTAAAATTGAAGTCCCAAAGATACAAAAAAAAGGGCTCCAAATCTGGAGCCCCTTCTGATTAGCTTGAGCTGTTTACTTGCCTGCAAGTTTCTTGTAGCCCTCGTAGCGGAGTTTAGCATACTTCTCGGTGAGTGAGAAGAGCTCCTCTGCCTCCTGAGGGAAGGTCTTCAGCAGTGAGGCATATCTTACCTCGCCCTTGATAAAGTCCTGGAACTTGCTCCAGTCTGGCTCCTTGCTGTCCAGAGTAAACGGATTGGTTCCTTCCGGAACGTCCGGATTGAATCTGTACAGATGCCAGTATCCGCACTCAACTGCCTTCTTCTCCTCGAGCTGGGAGTGTCCCATTCCGGCCTTCAGACCGTGGTTGATACAAGGAGCGTAGGCAATGATCAGAGACGGGCCGTCGTGAGCCTCAGCCTCCTTCAGAGCGTTCAGATACTGTGCCTGGCTTGCGCCTGTAGCTACCTGAGCCACATAAACATAGCCATAGCTCATAGCCATCATTCCGAGATCCTTCTTGCGGATCTTCTTGCCGCTGGTTGCAAACTTGGCAACTGCTCCGGCAGGAGTACTCTTGGATGACTGTCCGCCGGTGTTGGAGTAAACCTCGGTATCCACAACCAGGACGTTCACGTTCTCGCCGGAAGCAAGCACGTGGTCAAGTCCGCCGTAGCCGATGTCATATCCCCAACCGTCACCGCCGATAATCCACTGTGAACGTGGGATGATGCAGTCAATGTACTCTGCGATGCCCTTGCAGTGAGCGCACTTGCAGTCCTTCAGGGCTGCAGGAAGAGCCGCTGCGATTTCCTTGCAGATTGCAACATCCTTCTTGTTCTCGAGCCAGCGGGTCAGAAGGTTACGAACCTCCTCAGAGCACTTGTCGTCTGCGATGGCAGCCTTTGCCCTGTCCTCGAGAGTTTCGCGGAGTCTTGCGAATCCGAGCCTCTGGCCCAGACCGAACTCTGCGTTGTCCTCGAACAGGGAGTTAGCCCAAGCCGGACCTCTTCCGTTCTTGTCCTTGCAGTAAGGTGATGCAGGGAAGCTTCCGCTGTAGATGGATGTACATCCGGTAGCGTTGGCAACCATCATCCTGTCTCCGAACAGCTGGGAAATCAGCTTGATGTAAGGAGTCTCGCCGCAGCCTGCGCATGCGCCGGAGAACTCGAACAGAGGCTGTGAGAACTGGGAAGCCTTGATGTTGCTGTCCTTCTTCATAACCTCGTCCTTGTAGCCGACCTTGCTGTGCAGCCAGTCGAATGCCTTCTGCTGAGCGGCCTGAGTGTCTGCTGGTTTCATAACCAGAGCCTTCTCCTTTGCCGGGCAGATGTCTGCGCAGTTAGCGCATCCTGTACAGTCTGCAGGGTCAACCTGCATCACAAACTTGTAATCCTTGAGGTTAGCCTTTCCGTCTGCGGTCTTGAGACCCTTGAGAACGGCCTTAGGAGCCTTCTCGATTTCTGCATCGGTGAGCAGGAACGGACGGATTGCAGCGTGCGGACAGATAGTGGCGCACTGGTTGCACTGGATACAGTTTGCAGGATTCCACTCAGGAACGTGAGTAGCGATTCCTCTCTTCTCGTAAGCGGCAGTTCCGGCTGGAATTGTGCCGTCAGGGAAGTTCTGGAATGCGCTTACAGGCAGGTCGTTTCCGCACTGTGCGTTCACAGGGTCAGCTATCTGCCTTACCCAATCCGGAGCAAGACGGTTGTAGCTGTCAGGAACAAACTTGCTTGCTCCAAGGTTCTTCCACTCGAACGGAATATCCACCTTGATATACTCGCCGCCACGGTCAACTGCAGCGTAGTTCATCTTTACGATGTTCTCGCCCTTCTTTCCGTAGCTCTTGTCGATCATCTTCTTCATCTCCTTGACAGCATCCTCGTAAGGAATGATGCCGGTGATCTTGAAGAATGCGCTCTGGAGGATGGTGTTGGTACGGTTGCCCAGTCCGATTTCCTCGGCGATCTTGGTGGCGTTGATGATGTAGAAGTTAAGCTTCTTGCTTACAATCTGGTACTTGATGAAGTCCGGAAGTCTCTTCAGAGTCTCCTCGGTATCCCACAGGCTGTTCAGCAGGAAGGTACCGCCCTTCTTGATTCCTCTCAGGACATCATACTTGGTCAGGTATGAAGGCACGTGGCAAGCCACGAAGTCAGGAGTGGAAACAAGGTAAGGAGAGGTGATAGGATTGTCACCGAATCTCAGGTGAGAGCAGGTGAAACCGCCGGATTTCTTTGAATCGTAGTCAAAGTAAGCCTGGCAGTATTTGTCTGTTGTTCCGCCGATTATCTTGATGGTGTTCTTGTTTGCGCCAACGGTTCCGTCTGAACCAAGTCCGAAGAACTTGAGCTCGTATGTACCAGGCTTTGCAAGAGAAATCTCCTCCTTCTGCGGAAGGGAGAGGAATGTAACGTCATCAACGATACCGATGGTGAAGGAGTTCTTAGGCTCCTTGGCCTTCAGGTTCTGGAATACGGCCAGAATCTGTGCAGGGGAAGTGTCCTTTGAAGACAAGCCGTAGCGTCCGCCGACGATCTTTACCTTTCCGGCAAAAGCGGTGTCGGCAAGTGCACTCTTTACGTCAACGTACAGAGGCTCTCCGACTGCTCCAGGCTCCTTGCAGCGGTCGAGGACAGCGATCCTCTTGGTGCTCTTAGGCAGAGCCCTGAGGAAGTACTGGGTGCTGAAAGGCCTGTACAGCCTTACTACTACAACGCCCACCTTCTCGCCCTTGGCAACAAGGTATTCTACAACTTCCTTTACGGTATCGGTGACAGAACCCATAGCGATAACCACTCTCTCGGCCTCCGGATCTCCGAAGTAGTCGAAAGGCAGGTAGTGGCGGCCGCAGAGCTCTCCAAGCTCGCCCATATAACGGGCCACGATGTTAGGAACCTCAGCATAGTACTGGTTCCTGGACTCGGTCTCCTGGAAGTAAACGTCTGCGTTCTGGGCTGTGCCCTTGGTTACAGGAGCGTTAGGATTGAGGGCTCTCTTGCGGAAAGCGGCCAGAGCCTTGGTGCTTATCATCTTCTTCAGGCCTTCTTCCGGAAGAACCTCAATCTTCTGGATTTCGTGTGATGTACGGAATCCGTCGAAGAAATGAACGAACGGGATAGAAGACTTGATAGTGGAAAGATGAGCCACGGCAGCCATATCCATAGCTTCCTGAACACTTGCGGAAGCCAGCATTGCAAAGCCGGTCTGGCGGACAGCCATAACGTCCTGCTGGTCTCCGAAAATACTCAGAGCGTGAGTTGCAAGGCTTCTTGCAGTCACGTGGAACACTGCAGGAAGCATCTCTCCCGCAATCTTGTACATGTTAGGGATCATTAGCAGCAATCCCTGTGATGCTGTAAATGTTGAAGTAAGTACACCTGCCTGAAGGGAACCGTGTACGGCTCCGGCGGCACCAGCCTCGCTCTCCATCTCAACCACCTTAACGGTCTCTCCAAAGAGATTCTTGCGTCCGAATGCAGACCATTCGTCCACGTGCTCAGCCATTGGAGAAGAAGGAGTGATAGGATAGATTGCTGCAAGCTCACTGAAAAGATAAGCTACGTGAGCAGCTGCCTGGTTTCCGTCGCAGGTCAGAAACACCTTTTCTTTACTCATGATATTAATAAGTTGTATGCTTTGTTATTGTTCTTTCAAGCGCTCAAAGATAGCAAATTAAAAGGGCTTAAGCAAAGATATTTACTGAATACCGGTAATCTTTGTCTCAGCCGGTGCAAGTTTCTTTGCAAGGCCCTGCAGTACAGCTCCGGGACCGAGCTCGATAAACTCGTCCGCACCGTCTGCAACCATCTTTTCTACGATATATGACCACTTGACCGGATTGGTCAGCTGGATAAGAAGGTTCTTCTTGATTTCCTCAGGATCTGTGTGAGGCAGG
>JAEEGG010020867.1_pt1 | contig 13060 bp, 13 predicted proteins | sample 9134161 | NCBI WGS metagenome assembly JAEEGG01 (sample SAMN16246543, study PRJNA631951) | gut metagenome | biome: gut microbiome; feature: rumen; material: CR-attached | host: Bos | place: Iran: Karaj | collected 2018-10
GTTATAGAAAAAAGCTATCAATTGCCATGAAAAAATAGTATTGGACGTAAACCTCCGTAAAATCTAATATTGAGCCCGATTTAAAACGAATACAAACGGAGGCTTCAATGACAATTCATAATAATTTTGCTTTATTCTCGGCAGCAATTCTTGCTTCTACACTTTTCTTTGCCGCCTGCTCTGATGATTCTAGTAGCGCACCCGAAGAAAAAACATCTCACGAAGAAAATGCTTCTCACGAAGAGCACCATGGCCATCATATGGAAGAACCTAGTGAAGGCGACCTGACGCTTGGAAATGAAGATATCCAGGATGGATTCATTTTCTTGCAAGATACAACAATCAATGGGGTGCTGACGGTTTCTACGACAACGCCAGGTGCAACGGTCCTAAAGAATGTCAAGGTGACCGGAAATTTGCTCATCAAGCGTTCTGGCCGTGTCGATTTTTCTGGAAGTGCTGATGTTGTTCATGTGGGGAGCAGCAATACGGATGTCTATGCCTTTGAAGATGAAGCTCAGGTGAACGGGCATCATTTTATGGGCAAGAACAATACCTTTACGACAAAGAGCTTTGCCGAATTCCAGGAGGTTGACTGGACTGAAAAATCGGTTGACCTTGCAACGGGAATACATTTGGCCTATACGGTGACAGGTGATGAAAAGGGAACGCCGGTCGTGTTGATTCACGGACTTACCGATGGTCGAGTTTCTTGGTCGCAGGTGGCGCCGGCGCTTGCCAAAAAGGGTTATCGCGTTTACGTGCCTGAATACCGCGGCAACGGAAAAACGGACAAGCCGATTGATGAATCTTCGTATTCTGTCGCTGAACTTGCAAGCGATATAGCAGCCTTTGTCGAAAAACTTGGCCTGAAAAAAGTTCACATTGTGGGACATTCGCTTGGAGCCTTTATTGCTCAGGAATTATCCATCACGAACGCAGAAGTTGTTTCTTCAATCACCTTGATTGGCTCGGGCGCTTCGGTCGACAAGAAAAATTCCACGCTGGATTGGCTTGTGAACGGTACCGACGATGAATCGTTCGATGGCATTTATGCTTACGATTCGACGCAGAAACTCCCTGAAAGCTTTATTCAGGCGTGGGGCTACAGCACGAATCCGGATAAGGATTTTCAGGCCGCCAATCTGGAACACTTGAAACAAGTGCCTTACTATGTGTGGAAATACTTGGTCAAGAATCTTTTGAAAATTGATAATACCAAGCGCCTTTCTTCGATTGCGACGGATGTTCAAATCATATGGGGTACTAAAGATGCCTTGTTTGACAGCGAATCTCAGAAGACTTTGCAAAAGGGACTTTCTAAGGCAAAAAGCGTCGTGTTCCACGAAGTCGAAGGTGCCGATCACAATACCCATTGGGGCTCTGCCGAAGACGTGAAAACGGTAACGGGTTATATCGACGAATTTATTAAGAGTTTGAAAAAGTAACAAGTTGCGTTACGGGTGCCAGAATTTATTTGTATGAATAAACGAATATTACTATATGTCCTTCTATTAGTCGGTTTGTCGCTTGCCTTTGAGCGTCCTAAGCTGGACCTTTCGGGAATGATCATGGTTCATGCTTATGCCGACTGGAATACCGATGAATCAAACGTTGTGCATCGTTATGAATCTATGCTAGACTTGGATTTCGATGTCCGTTTTAACGATCGTTGGTCTGCATGGCTCGAAATTGAGGCTATGGGAATGGCGATGGATGGAATGGAAGAGATGGAAGGCATGGATATGGGCGATGATGCGACCATGGATCCTGTGCACCCGACTGTCGTTTTTAACGGAGCTTATGTTCAATATGCGCCTTCTGAACACTTGGCGTTTCGTATTGGCGATTTAAATTATTTCGAAGGTCTGTTCAAAAATTATTATGATTTTGGCGACCCTCGGGACGATGCTGCGGGCATAAGGCAAAAGTCTATTCGCGGCGTTGAATTCTTGTGGAATGGCTTGCAACTCAATGCCGGCTTTGGTAGCGGAAGTAACGACCAAAGTTGCTATTACCACTATATGTTCGGCGAATACATGGGAATGGATTGCAAAGAAGGCCTTACGTACGAAATTCATGCCGCTTACGATCTTGAAATTGCAGGCCAGGTATTTCGCCCTTATGCCGATTACAAGAGCTATCAGCGAAAGGATTTTAATGAACTTTATGCTGGGCTAGATATTTCGCTTTCGTCGGAACATTTTGCCTTGCATGGATTATACGGCTTTCATTCGGTCTTCTTGGCTAGCGATGATGCGGTATCGAATCATGTATTCTTGGCTGAACCGTCGTTTGAATTTTCGAGATTTTGCATCATAGGTTCTCTGTTCTATGCGGTTATCGATGACCCGGAACGTACATTCTTGGAAATGACAACTCGTCCGGAATACTTTTTTGTAGCAGTAGAACCGAGCGTAGCCTTGCTGGAATCCTTAAGTATCGGTATCCCTCTTGAATACCATACGAATACTTTAGACAAAGATGAAGATTTGCAATCGTGGCGCGTCGGTGGACGGTTCTACTTTAATGTTCCCAGTTACAAAATAAATGTTATCTCGATGGTTCTTGCCGATATCCCTGACGATAAAGATTGGCCGTCCGAAGGCAATAAAAACGATCCTTCTCTGATATTCGGCGTCGAAGTTATGTTCGATTTCTAGGGGGGACTGTGAAAAAAATACTTTTATTATGTGCTTTATTAAGTTCTTTTGCTGCGGCTCGATTTGACTGTTGCGCCCGTAAGCATGCAACCCTCAAAAAAGAAGTGACGGCAGTGACCGTGACGGTGGGCGTCGTAAACGCAGAAGATGAATCAACGCTGAAAAAAGTGTCGGCTTCGCTTTCTAGCGAAGGAATCCAACTCCAGGTAAAAAAGTTGGGCGACCAGGGCAAGGCATCCGAAGCGCTTTCAAACGGGCTTGTCGATGCCCTGTATACAGGTAGCCTCCATGCTCGCCCTGATACCGAAAAGAAAGAAGTCCTTTCAACCTTAAAAAAGAAACTTGAAAGTGTTGCTCGATAGAAACTTGCATAAATTGTAAAAATTTCTATATTTGTCGCCCAATATGGTCGACGCGATACTCAATAAGTTCTACAGACCGTCTAAATTCAAGAAAAACGGCGATGTGAAGGATGTGCTCGTGGTGGCACTTCCCATGCTCATGTCGATGTCTTTCGACACGATCATGACTTTTATCGACCGCCTGTTCCTTTCGAAATTGGGCCCAGCCGAAATGAATGCGGCGCTTGGGGCGGGTGCGGTGCAGCTTGCACTCACCATGTTCTTTACCGGTGCCATCAGCTACACGACTGCCATGGTGGCGCAGCGTCTGGGTGGCAAAAAGCGCTGGGATTGCGCCCGCGTGTTTATGCAGGCGGTTTACCTGTCGCTTGTTTCGGTACCGCTTTTGTACCTCACGATTCCGCTGGGTCATGTAGCATTTGGAATGGAACACTTGCCGGCAGACCAGCTGCAGTATCAAAAGACCTACTTTAATATTCTGATGTTCGGCGGCATCATTAACTTGGTGCGCAATGCGGCTCCGTGTTTCTTTAGCGGTATCGGTGAAACCAAGATCGTGATGAAGGCTGCTTTCGTGGGCATGCTCGTGAATGTCGTCTGCAACTTCTTCTTGATTTATGGCTTTGGCCCGATTCCTGCTTTAGGTGTCGCGGGTGCTGCTTACGGAACCTTGATTGGGAACCTGGTTTCGACGGTGATTTTGTTCGCAAAATTCTTCGGTAAGAATTGCCACAACCGTTTCCGTACCCGTTATGCGTTTGCGTTTAGCTGGCCTTTGACCAAGGAACTCTTGCAAAAAGGAATTCCCTCCGGTGTCGAAATGTGCCTGAATATGGCGGCGTTCCAGCTCCTGATTCTTATGTTCCATGCGCTTGGTCCCGAGGCGGCGACGGCATCTTCGATCATGTTCAACTGGGATATGGTGGCCTACGTTCCGCTGATGGGTCTTGAAGTGGCGTCTACGAGCCTGGTGGGGCGTTACGTGGGTGCCCGTGATGGTGCCGCGGCGACCCGTTCGACTTATTCCGGCCTCAAGCTCGGCTGGGGATATTCCTTGTTGATGGGCGTTTTCTTTATCTTCTTGCCGGGCATTCTTACCGATATCTTTAAGCCCGATGCGGCCGAGTCTTCTGCTGAGGCGTTTGCCATTTTCACTGCTGCGCGGCCCATGAGTATTTTCATGCTGCGGATTGCGACCTTCTACATTTTCGTGGAAGTCCTGCTGGTGATTTATGCGGGTGCGCTTCGCGGTGCGGGCGATACCGTATGGGTCATGTTCGCGTGTGCCATTATGAACTGGTGCGTGGCGGGTGCCTTGTACGTGGCGGCCTACATTTTCCACCTGCCGCCTCAATACGCCTGGATTACGGTCGTTGCCGTGTACAGTACGGCACCGCTTATTTTCTGGCTCCGCTGGAAGAGCGGTAAATGGCGTAAGCACGTGATGGATAAAGACCGCCTGGCGGCCTAGCTTTTATTCGTCCAGAGAAATCTCGACGATTTCCATGATTTCTTCGGCATATTCCAATTGCTTCGAAAGAATCTTGACGGTGTTTATTTTTGTGTTGGTCCGCGGGTTAGGTGTGACGGCGGAATTTACGCCTGCAAGTTCCTTGGTAAAGAATCGGGCTAGGTTCCAGAAGAAAAGCGCGAACTGGCGCTTGCCTTGCTCGCGGCCTTCGAAAAGGCACTTGGCGTAATGTCGGTAAATCAGGTAGGCGAGCAGTCGCGCGCTTTCGGTTTCCGAGAAGAATCCTTGGTCTACAATCGGTTCGCTTGACTCAATTCGGGCCTTGATGCGCGAAAGGGCGGCTTCCCAATCTGGGCCGTAGCTTTCGAGCTTTGCCAAAAGTTCGAACATAGCTTTCGCATTTTCAAAAGGCGCAAACGGATTCTCGCCTGTGTAGCCGAAGACTTTGTAAAGTTTCTCGGCAAAAGGAATGTTTTGGTCAGCGAGCGTTTCGAACATCCATTCGCGTTCCCCGAGAACCTGGTCGCGGACTTCGCGGTCATCGTCATCCAATTCGTCTTCGGGCTCGTCACATTCTTCGCTGGTAAAAGCCAACGGGCCTTCGCCTTCAAGCAACAAGCGCGTGGCTTCTTCGCAGCAGAGCCCGAGCCCCCGCTCCATAATGTCCCCATAGACTTCGACAAATCGCGGATGCTCGGTGCAAATATCGCAAAGAGCGTCTTCGCCCAGATTCTGGTAGACTTCGCAAAGGTTGTCCTTGTCTAAAAACGGGCAGCGGTCGTGGGGGAGTAATTTAAAATGTCCGTCTTCAATATTTGCGCGGAGCCTGTCGCCGAAGGCTCCAGCCACCTTGCGGTAAACCTCTTGTGTCGCCTCGTCAATATCGATTTCCCAGCCGACACAACAAGTGTCGCTGCACCGCGAGGCAATGCATTTGAACTGGTCATAAAAATCAGGCTTGCGGAGAATCATAAATATAATCCTCCATGCAGGGCATGAAGGATTTCCAGTGAATGTTTAAATTAGGCGTTTTTTACGCAACGGACAGAAATGGCGTCGGATCTGTAAACTCCTTCGATGTCCATGGAGTCTTCGGTAAGGTTAAAGCGGTAGGCATTGGCCGTGCCGTATTCTTCCTTGCACCAGAAACGAACGCGCTTGCCGAACTGGCAGAAGGCGCCATTGTCGAAACGGTAACCGGCAGGGAGTGCGAAAAATCCCAAAGTGTCGGTGCCGGGCTTTTGCCAGACACATTCACTGCGCAGTTCCGCACCGTTTGACTTGGCGGACAGGTTTTCCATCAAGGTTTCCCATTCCTTAATGCTCGGAATGTGCCAGCCTTCCGGAGCGATGCCCTGGTAGTTATCGGCCTTGATTTCGCGATACATGTTGATGTCTTTTGCTGGGGACTGTTCCTGGTATTCTGCAGGAATGTTCAGTGCGGTTGTCCATTTATAGAGCCTGCCGTATTGAGCAACGTTGGATTCTTCATTGCCGGGGGCGAAACTGTCTTCTGTCTTATAGCGCAGGTTTTCGGCCATCCATACCTGGTTGCCGATCTTTACAGTGTGGTAGGTTTCGCCATCGCGGGCGTCGGTGAAAGAACCGTACTTAAAGGCGTCCTTGTTCTTGGCTAGGCATTCATCGTAGGGCTTGTTGTTTTGCGCTTCCGGGGCTTCCAACTTTGCCGCCTTGCTTACCTGCATGCCGATGCGGAATGCGGCAATGATGACGATTACAAGACCGATGATGTTAAAAACGATAAAGGATGTACTCATGTTTTCTCCTTTTTGAGGACTTCATAAAAGTAATATATTTTTTATTTCGATGAACATTTTTTTTGAATTTTTAGTCGTCGGACAACAGACCTAGAAATTCACCTTTCACAAGCCAGCTGACACCGAAGAAGGTCAGCGCAATTGCTTCGACGACGAAAGTTTTTGCGAAGAAATCGACGGGGATAACCATCAGGGCCAAGGAGGCCAGCATGCCGATACCGCAGATCTTGAAGATGATGTTTTTGATGTGCTTGTTGCGCGTGTCGTCTTTACCTTGAGTAAACTGGCACAAGCTCATGTACGACAAAAGCAAAAAGAACGCGACTGCAGATGCGCAGTGAATGATGTCAGAAATTTTTACGGGCAACTGGAAAAATCCAACAATCTCTTCGGCGGCTGGGCATTTGCACGGGAACAGGACAATCATCAGCCCAAAAATGCCTGCCAAGGCGGAAATCACGTGATCTTTCGTGCTATAGCCCTTGTAACACATCAACACGACTGCCGCTGTCGTCAAAATGCCTACCAGCGGAGGTGTCACATAGTACGTTTCCGAAATGGACAAAAGGCTCCAGAAGTCGTCAGGAAAACCTTTGGTGCGAGCAACGAGAATGGCGCCGAGTAAAGAAACCCAAGGCAGAATCATCCCCATCAGGCCTGCCAGATTACGGATTCTCTTCATCCAAACTTTGTCCATATCTTCAGACTTGCATTCGCTCATTGCATTTTCTCCTTTTTTTAGTTTATCCTTATACACTCCGAATATACTTTATTTTATGTGGAACTGCAAGCGTACAAAATAATGAGGGCGGCCTTTCGACCGCCCTTTTGCTTTTTTAGGGTGATAATATGAATCTTCTTATTCTACGTATTTCTTGATCAGTCGTATCATCAGGTCGGCGAGTTTTTCTACGTCGGTGTCACCGACGGATGCTTCGATATGGGAAAAGCCGATACCGCTGTCGTCGGTGAGGAATACGTAGGTGCCGCCCGTGATAATGTCAAAGAAGCGCAACATGGATTCCGTGTCCTTGTCGACACCGCTTGCCGCTACGGGAATAAGCTTGATGCCGTTCTTGGCGTAGAGGGTAATTGAACTTTGAAGGCTTTCGATGACGTCGTCCTGGTGGTGTGCAGGAGCGTCAAGAATCAAGAAGGCGATTCGTGCGCGGGCTGCTTCGTTCCAGGAGAAATTCTGCAACGAGGCTTCAAGTGCAGAGTGCACGGCTTCGGGGTAATCTCCGCCACCGCTTGCATTCTGTTCAGCGATGAATGCCTGCGTGTTGGCTACGTCGGTGGAAAAGTCCTTGCCTTGGATGAGGTATTCATCGCTTTCATCGCGGTAGAATAAGACTGCTGTACGTAATGCAACGTTGGTTTCCGAATGGGCATGGTCTATGATGTAGCTGAGGTCCGATTGGAGGAAGCGTATTTCGTCGCCCATAGAACCGGTGGCGTCGACGATAAAGGCTACGTCGGCCTTGGCGTCGGCTTGCTTGGCATCGCTGGTGATGACGTTTACTTCGAGCGAATCTTTGTAATTGTAGGTAAACTTGACCGGGTCTTCGGATGCTTTACCGTCGACTTTCAGCGTGAAATCTTTGCTCTCTAAAGCTTCTTCCGTATAGCCCTCGAACATTCTTATCCAGCAGTAGGCGAGGCCCTTGTTGTCGGTCTTGGTGGCGAATTCCACCTTGTCGTTGTTAAGAAGTTCTACTGAAACGTTGGCTAAGCCGGAGCCGTTTTCATCGACCACTTGTACGGCCACGAGTGTGTGCGGATAGAATTTCCAGTAGCTAGTCTTGTCGGAAAATTCGCCCGTCAAGATTTCTCCCCAGGCACTCCAGTTGTCCAAATCGTTCCATTCGGAGGCCGTGAGCAGGCCGTAAGTCTTGCCGTTAAATCCGTCATCTCTTCCGCCGGGGGCGTAGTCTACGGGCTCGTATTCTTCAACGACACCTCCGGGGGCAACGGAAGGCGTTTTTACGGTGCTATAGGCGGCGTCGGCCGTACTTTCCACCATGACATCGCCCTTATATGAGTCGTAAACGACCATTGGCTCGAGGGAATCGTAGATTTCTCTAGAGAAATCGCTGCCTTTGGTTTCGAAGGTTGCTCCGTTTTCGGTTTCTACATTGGGATTCTTGGTTTTGCCGGTGTCTGCAACCTTGTCGTTGTCGCTGCCGCCGACAACATCTGATACATCGGCACTGCTGCTGTCACTACAGGCGGCGCATAGCAAGCTGAGTGCAAATCCTGCTGTCAATAAAAATCTGGATTTCATAGGGGCCCCTCTTGTCGAAAAAAGATAACCGGGTCTCATAATGAGACCCTTATAAAACAAAATTAGTTCTTTTTTCAGATAAAAAGAATACCTAAAAAACAACATGCAAAAACGCATGCTAAATGTCACAGGTTATTGCGAAATGGGTTAAATCTCCGAAACAATCGCCTTTAGAACGATTCGCGGCTTTCCCAGATTTCGGCTTCGGTCTGACAAATATCCTTGTCGGAACTTACTGCTTCGCCGGTCATCATGAAAAGGGCGTCTTCTACGACAGCGGCAAGGACGCAACGCTGGTATTCGCCGTTCACAGTCTTGATGGTGCCGTATTTCTTTTCGCTGTTGAAGGTGGGACCGCTGACTTTACCGTTTTTCATCTTTTCTTGCCTAGTTGCCCAAAAGTTATGATCCCATTGCAGGTAGAACTTGATGAACTTCTCTTCGGGGGCGTTTTTGTTTACGGTGAAAGTGGCGTCGCGGTAAAGGTCTTCGATGCGCATGCCTCTGAACTGGATATGTTCCGGTTCCTTGGTGCACATGAAAAAGGCGAGATTCTTTTCTAACGAATAGTAGGTGGTTTGAATATCCCAATCGCCGTCAAAGTTGACAGAAATGGGCTTGGGCACGGGGGTGCTTAGGGTGCGGCTAGAAACTTTTGTGTACAGCCCGTTGAATGCGGAAAATCCTTTAGTCGTAACAGTCGGTTCTACGCGGCTGGGGGCGCAACTTGCAAGCAACAGGGCGAAAGGCAATAATAAAAGTTTTTTCATAATTTATCTTTAATAATAGGAAAATTTTGCAGGCTAGAACCTGCGCACCACAAGGATTTCGAAGGCCGCTACGTATTTTTGTTCCAGGTGCTCGCCAAACGCGATGGCGGAATATCCGTTTTTAAGAACGATGTTCCAAGCCCATTTTTCCCCGATGTAGCCAAATGCGGTTTTTATGTCCGATTCGGGCAATAGCAGGTTGCCGTCATCAATGCGTTCGCGGCCGTACGCGATGCCTACAACGCCCCAGAGGTTCCAGAAATACCCGTTGCTGAAAACGAAGGTGTAGGTGTACCCGACGTCACCCCAGATGGAGGTGATGTCGCGCTTGTCGTTTTCGTAGCCGAGTACGCCGTCGTTGTCTTCGGCGATGTTTCGCTGCAGTCGCCCGCCGATAATCAAACTCCCGGCAGATTTCTTTTGACGCCTGTCCAAAAAGTAGGCGCTCCTGGGTGCGAAAATTTCTTTCGCGGTCGCCATCCAGAGCATCGAAAAATACATGTCCGCAAACCAGAGATCAATGAATTCTTGCTCCTTTTCGCCGTCGCGTTCGACTTCCGTGGTAAAGCCGCTGTAAAAGCGGAGCTTTGCCGCAAGCCACCAGTTTCCCGGGAAAAAGTCAAGTCCCGTCTCGAAAGCTTGGGTGTCCGATTTTTCTTTTGAAGTGGTAAAAGGAAGGCTGTATTTGAAATCGGCGGACACGTCCCACGAAATTCCGAATGTGGTAAACAGGCTGTCGTAGCCGACGCCGATACCCACATCGACCGGGCGGTTCGAATTGAGCATCGAGTTGTTGTAGGCGGAATTCCAGATAGCCACGAAATTGTAATCGCACAAGAAACGCAGCGAGAACCGTTCGCGGAACTTAGAAACCGAAGGCTCATCGCTGTTTTGTGCTTCGGCAAAGGCAAACCCTGCGAACATCAGGGCAAACAGGAATATTTTCAGGACGCTCTTCATCGGGGGTTTTGAAAAGATAATAATGCTTAAAAGCTAATGTTAAATTGAAATTTTGATTTCAAACAGTTGGTTCGCAAGCCCGACCGTTGGTTCGAAATCGGCAATCTTCTTGAACCCGTATTTTTCGTATAGGCCGTGGTGCTCGCTTTTGAGATAAACTTTTTTGTAGCCGAGCCTTTGGGCGTAATCAAGCGCTGCGTCAATTAAGCTTTTGGATAGCCGCTCTCCCCGGAATTTTTCGCTAACGTAAACGAGGCTAATAAAGGGGCTGCAATTGAATTTCGGAGGAATGTTCCCGTTCTCCTCGAGAACGCAAAAGCCGACAGCATCTTCACCGTGTACAGCAATGAAAATTTTTTCCCAGTCTAGGAAATCGTTTTTTGACATTCGCTCGGCTAAACGACGCCCCGGCAGCCATGGGCAATCATTCGCGAATGCGTGCGTCTTTTCCCACCACGGTTCATCTTTGTTGATTGCGATTATCATTTGCGTACTTCAGCTCATAAAGAGCCCCTATAAGACCTGCTTTCTGAATATACCTTATTTTATGCGGGTTCGCAAGCGTTTTGACGCTGAAAAAATCAGAAGAATTGGATAGATTCTTGACTTTTGGGCCATTTTTTTCGGAGCCCTGGTGCTGCCGAAGTGGCTGTAGATTTCCAGGAATTCCCTGTCGGAGACGCTCAGCAGGCAGACCGTAGAGCGGGGCTCGATTATATTGGCGATTCGTCGCCGGACGGCATTGTGCCTTTATTGCGCCGTGCCCCTTGACCGGGAGTACACATTTACTTATATTACAATCGTAATTCGATAATCCTCGCGACAGTCGACATAGACCATTTGGTCCGTACGTGCATTCGCGGCTTTTTAAGAGCCAACAGAATCGCAAGATTATTCCATTCCACGCAAGGCGTGGAAACTCCATTACAAAGCAAAAAAGCAAGGGCGTATAGTGCGTCGTTTTTACGGTGTATTCGCACCGTTGTGCAGCCATTTTAAAGAGGATATCAATGTCGAAAAAATCTATCAACATCTTGGACAAGGATTACATTCACTGGGTCAAGGAACTTTCTTCCCGTTATCGCAAGAGCCAGATCAAGGCAGCGGTAAAGGTAAATAGTGAAATGTTGCGCTACTACTGGGAATTGGGACGCGATATTGTAACCAAGCAGGCTGAAAGCAAATGGGGCTGTGGCTTCATGAAGAATCTGAGCCGAGACTTAAAGGCTCAGATTCCCAGTGCCACTTGTTTTTCTCCCACGAACATTCTGTACATGAAGAACTTTTATCTTATGTATCGCCCCTATTTGGAAAATGCACCCAAGATCGGGGAACAAAAGGAAGATTTTCCAATTACTCAACAAGTTGTTGAGCAAATTGCCCATGACATCTTTTCCATCCCATGGGGACATTACCGTTTTTTAATCGATCGATTTCAAAATTATCCAACAAGCACCCAACAAGCACCCAACAAGTTGAATAGGGAGCTCGGTGAAAGGTTTGGTGAATGAAACGTATTTGTCCCGGCAAAATTGGTTATTAGAAAATCCTATAACAACCGTCCGTCGCAAAAAGTTGTATCTTTTCGGTGTAGAAGGTAACATCATGAAAAGACATTTCGCTTTTTTGCTTTGCACCCTGCTCCTCGTGGCAGGCGGCGCATCTTATGCATTCGCGGCCCCAAAGGCGGCCCTGGCCGAAGACATCAAGATTGTCAAGGTGAACGACGCTAACTTCGAGAGTGAGGTTCTGCATTCCAAGAAGCCGGTCATCCTGGATATCACTTCTACGAGCTGCCCGCCGTGCCTCATCATGATCCCGACGCTCATCGGTATCGCGAAGAACTATCCCGACATCAAGATTGCGACGGTGGGCATCGACGAACCGGGCATCGACAAGATCAAGGCTACGCTCCCGATTCGGGCGTTCCCGACGTTCTTCATGGTGCGCGACGGCAAGATTGTAAACCAGCTGGTGGGCGCCGTGAAAGAAGAGGAACTGCTCTCTGCCCTGCAATATACGCCGAGTCCGCTGGCAAAACCCGCCGCGAAGCAGAAGAAGGTCAAGAATGCGAAACGCAACATGGTGTGCAAGACTCCGGGCCAGTTCAACGGGCTCAAGAACCTGGTGACTATCTCGTTCGTGTTCGGCGACTACGAAATCGAGAATGTGGACATCGTGACGGACGTGTTTGTGCCGCCGGCGATGGAAAGCCAGCGCGTGCAGATGATGGAACATGTGCGTTCGAGCGGGAAGGGCGAGGTGGAGCCCACTATGACGGGTTTCCGCATCCATATCGACAACAACTGCCGATTCATGAAGGCGATGGACATGAAGCGCACGTCCACTTACGGCGAGATGCGCGCGGGCCTGGAACTGCAGGGATTTACCTGCCAGTAGTCGCTCCCGTTTTGTGAAACAAGTCCGTTTTTTTTATCTTATCCATAGGAAACTTGTTGCCCCCGAAAAGGGCAAGGGAGTGAGGATGAGAATTTCTTGGCTAGGGCTGGCTGCATGCCTGGCTTTTTGGGCGTGCGGTTCAGATGAGTCGGACGACTTCGGCGGAACGAGCGAACCTGCCGATGCGGAAATTTCAGGGAACGAGGACCCAGACGCAGGCGACAAGCAGGAGCCTGGTGAAAAGCAGGAACCGGGCGACAGGCAAGAGCCGGGCGCAAAGTCGGAACCCGAAGCGAAACGGGACACGACCGACAAGGAATACTATATCAAGTCGAACCTGGAGGCGACCGGGGATTTCTCGATAGACACGGT
>JAEEGG010020869.1_pt1 | contig 13059 bp, 15 predicted proteins | sample 9134161 | NCBI WGS metagenome assembly JAEEGG01 (sample SAMN16246543, study PRJNA631951) | gut metagenome | biome: gut microbiome; feature: rumen; material: CR-attached | host: Bos | place: Iran: Karaj | collected 2018-10
CGTTATCCCCTTGGAATTCAGATAGTCCACTATTGCCGGAGTATTGGCCGAGGAAACATCATCAATTGTAAGAACTGCATTTATCATTTTAAACCTCTTTCTACATATATATAGTAAAAATCTTTGTCGGATATGTAGGATATATCAATTCTACATATATAAAATTATATGCTAAAAAGTGTATATTGTCAATTTTAGCATACTATATTTCTATGGTAACTGAAACAATACTATGAATTGGTGGACAGATTGTGTAATGCTTTTTAAACATGTTATTCAAACTGACCACCAATTAGGTGTATTATCTCTATTTGGTGGTCAAATTGAATTATCTCTTCCTATTAATCGATTCAAATCGTCCACCAAAAGGAATAAAATGTCTTTTTAAACAACAAAAACCCTGATTTTTATTCTGATTTATATTCTTTGGTGGACAGTTTGGATCAACCCTTTATTCAAATTGACCACCAAATATCACATTGTCCACCAAAACCTCAATTAAGGCATTCATACTGTCCACTAATCACCCTTAAAAATTTTATATTGTATATTTATTTCCTATTTGATATATCTGTAGATTGTCCATCACTTATCATATTTCCCATATTGAATATAGGGAATGTTCTTATGATAATACATGGTAGATATGAATGAAATTTCGAGAGTGTATGGCTATCATTTTTATGTGCATGATTATACAGAGGGCATTGGACATGTAACTGGACACGACACTGGACACAACTTTGGACATAAACTGTTAATGTCTGGACACGGCTTTTTTACCTATTTGAAGGCAATTATATAATCATATATTGCTTTATACAATGTATGTTTTGCCCAAATATTGCTCTAAAAATCACTGGACAAGGATCAAAATCACTGGATTTGACAGGGAAAAGTTATTTGGACATGTCCAAAGTGCATTCTTTCTTTGTCCAGAACTCGCTAACGCCCTATTATCAATGCTTCAAGGGGTGTTGTCCAGAGCCAAAACACAGGGTGTTTTTTGGCGAGATTAAAGCCGATTTTGTCTACTTTTGGGCCTATAATCTTTGCATTTTGTTCCCCCGAGTCATAAATCATATCTGAAATACTATTTTTTTCTCAGTGTATCTTTAGAAAATATCTCCTTAGAGGGTTAGATGTAAAAGATATCAAAACTACTATGAAATCTGACATGATATATTTAATGAAATATAAAACTTCATATTAAATATATAGCATGATATATAATTTGATATTTCATACCTCATATTTGAAATATAGTAAGTAATATAGAGTGAAATAGCTTATTTCATATTAAAAAAACAAAAAATGCCTGCCAAACCTCTATTATCGAGACTGACAGGTATCCCAAAATTTCGAAGGTTTTGGAGACTTATAGACCAAGATTGCCATTTTTTGATAGTACCCAAATTTTTCTGCACCTTATTTCTGTCATCATTGCTATGATATTTTCAGGTTAGTACTATCTTGAAATTCATTTCTTCATACTTATCTTGTTCTCAGAGTCTCTTTTTATCTTGGTAATAATACATAAAAAATGTTGTACAGATCTAAAAATTGAAGTGAGTTTTTATCGGTAAACCCTTGCAGTATATTGTGTAGTATGAATGTAGTATTAATGTAGTATCATACTACAAATATTAACTTCCTTCAAAGACCTTTCAAGACCCTATTCTGTTGGCTTAGCGGGCTTTATGAAATCTCGAAGAAAACCGAGACTTCTATACCAAACTACCCCGTTTTTTCGAGAGTTAATTTTCTTGTGGTTTTTCCGGGTATTCTTCAAGATCTATCGAATCAAAAAATCGTGCGATTTCTCCACAATCCGGTTCCGGTATGTCTTCTATCACCATCCTGTGGTAGGCTCCATCATAAAAATCTGATAACCATAGTTCTGCCATTTCCTGTGTTTCAAAAACAGCATACATCGGCTCATCATATCCATCAACGAATCCTTTTGCTTCATATACAACAATTTCATTATCTTCCATTTAGACTACCCCCGATTCCTTTCCGATATGCTGCTTATATTGCCGTACAAATTTTACGTTCCTTGCGGGTGAAAAAATCTCCTTCCGGTACTCCTAAAATCCTGCTGATGATAATGAGCTGGGTTATGGAAGGCTGACTAAGCTTCTTAGTGTTCTCCCATCGGCTCACACTTCTCCGAGATACCCCAATCTTATCTGCAAGGCATTGCTGCGTCATGTTCATCCGTTCCCTAGCCTCAGACAGTTTTTCCGGATTCCATTCATAATATGACATGCCATCCTCTCCGCACAAGATTTTGACGATTTTATACCCTATTTCAAGCCTCGGCATATGAATCCCCTGTTCAATAGACTTCATCTCTCTTGATGATATATCTGCCATTTCTGCGAATTTCTCCACCGTCAGCCCAAGCTCTTTTCTCCTGTTTCTCAGTTTCTCCCTCATAATCATCCTTCCTGAAGGAACATCTTTATACTGAATTGTCAGTATCCTTCCTTCTCCTAGCCTTTTCAGCTTCCTTCCATTTCTTCTTCTCTTCAAGCTGGCACTGTATGTATGCTATCCCAAAGCTTACGACCCATGCAGTACCCACAAATACAAATGTAGCTTCCTTAGATGAAACGATGAACCGAAAAAATTCTATTATTATATTCATAACCGCATCTGTCCTTTCATTATAATAATATGCCAATGACAAACTCTGCGAGCCTACTACTGTATGCAATTGCTGTAACCGATATGAACACGACACAACTGCCTATGACCATACTTGGCTTTATGTCTCCAATCTTCTTCATCTTTCCTATTGGCATGGTCAGCAGTCCCCTCAAGCACCACATTCCGGCAAGCATGGCTATAAGTGCTACAATCATTATGATTTTCTTTACAAACATAGCATCTGTGCTCATACCCTCTGTTACATATCCCGTTATCTCTGTCATAACTATCTGTCTATGGCTCATTTCTCAGCCTCCTTCGGTACGATGAAATAATCCTCAAGATCCCCGATATAGTCATAGCAGATATCACTAATACATCTATCTGCATCTGCACAGTCTTCCTCGCAATTATAATACTCCTCGCTTCCATACCGGTCTTGGCGGTCACCCAGCAATCTGTACTTCCCCGGACAAACGAGGCATTGCTCATACCGGTCACATCCATGAAAGTCTAATAGTTTTAAACATTCACAATAAGAATAATAAGCTGTTGCGGCTTCCGTACCCGGCTCCGGCTCATCCTCTGAAAGGTACATTTCCCTCATGCCCTTCATCCGGATATAATCCAGCTCATATTTTTCTTCCTTAGGAGTCTCCTCATCTGCAAGGTGGAAGCCAGCTATATATGCATCCAACATGTTCATACGTTCGTGCTCGTCATCCATTGCATCAAACATCCCCATCAATCTCTGATCTGCTAGCCAGAATGGATGCTCTGTATGTTCCCTTGCCTCCATCCCGTACCTGAATGCCGATTCTGCCTTTTTAACAAGTTTAAGTACAATAGGTTTTCGAGAATCTATCGGCTCACTGTTCTCCCCTGTCAGGTTACGTCTCTCGTCCTGCCCACGGAAATATTCATATGCATATACCATCTTCAGATAATTATCAGAGGATTTATACTTTCTGTCATGATACAATGTTGGCAGTTTATCCGAGTCAGTAGGACTGAGACCGTTAATACCTGACATAAAACCCTTCTCTCTTGTATTTTCAATTCTTTCCCTGTAGGTCATTACTCATCCCTCCTGTACGATCTGATTATCAGTATGCTGGCTACGAGTTCCAATATGACATCAAGTATTGCCAAACATAAAAGTATCTTACTTCTGCGTTTTATTGCCATGATCATCACTCTCCTTTCCTTTCCTTGTTGCTGTCTTGCATTTTCTGCAGCTCTTCCTTTATCATTTCCTTTTTAACATGCCGGAAATATGAAGACAGTGTATTCACGCTCACATCGTATTCCGCCATAAGCTGATACCTGTCCTTATTTCCGGTCCCGTTCAGGTTTTTGACGATCTCTGCTCTCAGCTCGGGAGTCAACTTCTCAAACCCATGCTTTGGCCTGCCGGGTCTCTTTTCGGATGCATCCATCCCCTCTACCACCTTCTGCTGAAACATGGCACGTTCACAAAGAACCCTGTCGATGGCTGCATAGATAAGCACAGGCATCATAATATCTGGCTCTGGGATATGGAGACCTCTTATCCTTTCTGTTTTTCCGATAAGATCCTCAATGTAGTCTGTATTTATAGTAGGGTTTTCGACAAATACAAGTCTGACTCCCATCTCGTACATTATCATGTACGTATACTGCCCATCGTCAGCATCGGTTGTAAAACGACTGACCTCTTTCATTATGATGGTATCACCTCTTCTAAGACAGCACTCCAGACTATGCCATCCTTCCCTCCTAAAACTATCACCCGGGCAGCTGTCTTTGAAAATATTCCCGGAACTTTCATTATCCCCGACTTCAAACGGAAGACCATTTTCCTCAGCATAATCCCGCAGGACCCGCTCCTGGCGGTAAAATCTGGTTTCATCTCCGTCCTCTTGTGAATTTATTCTCATATAGTAGTAAATCATAACGCCTCCCATATTCACAAGTTAACACTCCTTTACTTGTGATTTATGACTATAATTTAACATGGTCTTTTAAAAAAATCAAGTGAAATATGTGTCACATTTTACGCAGAGACACCCAAACCTCTATTAAACCGTTCACATAATCCACGAATTATCTCAAATTAAATATTTTATCACATATAATAATATATTATGTTATTTTATATTTTTCAGAAAACAATCTTCTCGATAATAGTTTGCAGACCACTACATATTTTCCGATTTTATTATCATCTTCCGCACATATTATCATTTTTTTCCGGATTTGATATTCTCACAAAAACAGAAAAGCACCCGTTTTGAGTGCTTTTCTATATCACATTTTTATAGATAATACCAATTTTTACAAGCTATTTAACGATATCAGTATTTCGTCACAACCTTGAATGAGCCTTCAGCCGTCTTTTCTCCATTTACAATCTGCCACATCTTAACAGTCTTCTTCTTTTTTAAAGTTTTAACTTTCAAGCGGTATACACCATTTGCATCGGCCTTAACACTATAATCAGAATTATTATAAGTTGCATATACCATTGATCCGGGTTCTGCTTTTCCGACTATCACATTTGTTCCCGCCAAAATACTAATAGGACTTTCTAATTTGGTTGATTCTCCTGTTAAATCCTTTGTATTTATATGATATACGAATCTATTATGGCATTCACTATTATATTCTGTTTCTATCATTACCGTATAATCCCCGGCTTCAGGGAGTAAAATGCTTGCTACGCTATCGGTATTGGTACTATCGTAGTCTCCATCTAACCAATTATTATTGTAGCAGCCTGCTGCTGATTTTGTTCCTTCCACAGCTGTTGCTTTAATCTTGGCTTTCTTATCAAGCGATGTGATATCCAAATATATCCTGCCGTTTTTTTGCTTTGTTCCTTTAATACTACACTTTTCACTTCCTGGAACAAATCCAAGGTAAAAACTTTTCAAATCACTCAGTGAAAAGTAATATGTGCCTGCTTCAACAGGCATACAGCTATATTTTGTATCAGTTTTCATGTTACTACTAAGGACCACGGTAGTTTTCGAAGAATCTCTGTACACATTAATACGTCCATCAACTAATGAAACTGAATATGCGCCGGTTCCTCTTAATAATATATAACCGGGTTCACTAAAAGTTACTGAAAAATCAACATTAAAATAATCCTTCTGAGGTGTAAATAAAGGTAATGCACCCATTTCTATCTTATCTTTAAAATCTTCATAAGAAGAGACTATCATCACCTTTTCAATATCTCCATACGATAAAGTAACATAATTGGTGATAGACTTCTCAGAAGATTTTGCCTTCACAACAATAATATCCGACAAGCCTACACATAGCAGCAAAGCCACACAACAAAACCATATTTTAAATAATTTTTTCCCCATAAAATCTTCCTCCTATAAAGTTAACTCACAAAACAACAATTTTATTATTATTGCTTGATATACAATATATGTTGTAACACAGCAAATTCATATTGTCAATCTTTTTCTATACAATATTAATAGGATAAGTTAATTTTGAGTATATTTGCGAAGCAATCAATGCTATCTATTGTTTTGCTCTCCAAAGAAAGGTAAGACATGAAAGATAAATACTTCCAGAAATATAAAATCATAGGTTTAAAGATCGCCTATTACAGAAAACTAAAAGGTTTAACCCAGGAACAGCTTGCAGAGAAAATAGACAAGAATCTTGCCTTCATCGGAGCTGTTGAAGCTCCAAATGTAAATCGCACCATTTCAATAGATACTTTATTTGATATTTCTGAAGTTCTTGGCATTCCAGCCTATAAATTTCTTGAAGAAGATTAATTGCTGATACTAAAAAAGGGCCTGCAGGTCAAATCCTGCAGGCCCTTAAGTTCTAAATTGCTATTTCTTTTTCTTTACTCCAAGCTTTCTAAGCTCAAATTCCTTCATCTGGTCATCCGAATATTCTCTCTGCTCATAATCCTGGAACTGGTTCTTAGCTTTTTTCTCCTCACGAGAAGTATTTTTTTCATACTTTTCATTTAACTGAGCAATTATATATTCCTCATGTGCATTATAAAGAAGGGTAACTATGTAATTCTCTGTTATCTTTGAACCGGTCTTCTGCTTATCTTCCAATTTCTTATATACAAAACCTATCTCTTCAGAAGTTAAGTTAAGCAGCCTGTCCTTTACAAGAACTGCGGGTTTCACAGACCGTCCTATCTTCATAGGATCTTCCCTTGAGTTCAGCTTCTTGTACAGGATGTTCATCACAAGGTCTACCGCTTCCTGAGGCATACCCTGTTCTTCAATGAGTTTTCCGCCATTGTTAAACTTCTCACAAATATTTCCATATGCATATATCTCTTCATGAGCTTTACTAACGGGTGCAGAATAACCCTTGCGTATAGCATCGATAAGAAATCCTACTATATTCTCAATCTCAGAACCATAATTACGCATATAGGCACATGCCGCCTCAACTCTGTGGATGTCATTTCCAGCAGCATCCATGAGCGCATTGATATCATCGTATGTCAGTTCTATGCCGGCAATCTCACTGATATCGAGCCTAAACCTTTCATGGTGTCTCTCTTCATCTGCCTTCTTCTCTTCCACTGTCGGCTCTACTATCTCGCCCTTGCTCCTGTAATCAAACTTCTTGTCCCAGCGTACAAAGAACCTGAGGCCGCATACTGCCTGACCTCTCTTTACCATTTCCGTTCTGTAATGAATATCGGTTGTATGGTTCTGATCACACAGCTCATCAAATTCCTTATCCCCGTGCTTGTAGAATGACTCCTTGAATCCGTTTATGGCAAGAGAGGCTGAAGCTAGGGTTTTACGCCTAAAGTTATACCAGTTGTCATACATCCTTCCACCGATATCGGTCTGAGATGCTTTTTTCAGGCTCTTCTCAGCATCTTCCCATCTTCCGTCCCTTATCAGGTCCCTGGTCTCCTTCTCCCTCGGATCTTTAAAGGATACCTGGTTTATAGAGATAAGGAACTTTAATTCGGCAAGATTAAACTCCACGCAATATTCTGCCAACGGTTCCTGCTTACGTACCTTCGTCTGAAGGTATTCCGCATAGGAAATCTCCTCCTTAAGCAACTGGTACATGTTAAAACTCTGAAGGTCCTTGAAATCAGCCATCAGGTCAAGAGAAAGCATTGTGCCATTACCTTTAGAGCAGAGTATTTTTTCAGCCAGATCAGGATTCCATTTGATGAAAACCCTGCCGTTCTTTCTATCATAGGTAGTGCCGATTATGCAGTGTACCTGGTGCTTTGCATCCTTGTCACTGTTCTTTACGGTCGACATGATAGTCCAACTCTCCTGAAAAAGCTGGTTATTCATATATTCGTCCAGCTGGTCATAATACCGGCTGGTTTTTATCTTCAACATCGATTTAAGCTCTGAGGTACGGAACTCCGATACCAGGCCGTCCGAGAAGTCATTTTCGCCGTCCTTTTTAAGCTCAGCAAGATAAAGCCCCTCTTCGGTGCCTTCATAATCCTTTTTCTTTCTCATGTTCGCAGTCGCAATAGCAGCGAGCAATATCTTCTCACTCATGAGCGTAGTCGAACCTACTCTCTTTATGAGCATATTGGACTTCTTGACGAATACGGGAATATCTATATCATATTTTTCTCTCTGGTCATATATCCTGTACTGACCAGTGTTAGGCTCAAGATAATACAGCTGCTGGCCATTCTCCAAATTGGGATCCGACATGCTATTCTCCTCCAAACATACTATAAAGTATATTTTAATTAACTTTTATATCACTGTCAAGCATTTTTAGTTCAATCTGTACGCTTTTTTCAAAATAAATTTTTAAAAAAGCGTACAATTTGAACTTGCCATCAAAAAATCTCTCCTTTTAATAAGTAATCTTTTCTCAGTTCAGCCGGTACGCTTTTTCATCTACACCACTATGCTATATCATTCCCACTTCAAAGTGTACGCTTTTTACTCATTTATAAAAAGCGTACGATCTGAACTCAAAACTATTCATTTCGGTTCAATCTGTACGCTTTTTCAATGATAATCTTTCTAAAAGCGTACACTTTGATTCCTGTATTCCTCTATAACACTTCAGTTCGTACGCTTTTTACTCCCTTAAACCCAAAGCTGCGTACTCCGTGAATTGGCATGACCAAAACCATGCTTTTTCACTTCAATCTGTACGCTTTTCCCCCGAGTCAAGTAATAAAAAGCGTACAGTCTGAACTCTTCTGCCCTGAACAATGATCATTCCAATTCAGTATGTACGCTTTTTAACTCATTTATGATAAAAAAGCGTACAATGTGAACTGCTCAGGTTAAAACAGCGGTTTATATAGTTCAAATGGTACGCTTTTCATTAAAATTGATCTTTTAAAAGCGTACAGTCTGAACTTTGATATCCTAAATTGGTGCATACCAAGATTCAATTTGTACGCTTTTCTCTTTCATAAATATAATAAAGCGTACGTCCTGAACCGGTATATCCCAAATAATAAGGCCGTTAGTTCAAATGGTACGCTTATTACCATATTTAAACATCCAAAAGCGTACTTTCTGAACTTTAAGGCATCCTTATAGCTATAATATCAATTCAGTTTGTACGCTTTTTCTTTATTATAATATATAAAAACGTACGATCTGAACTTATCACAAAGCCAGCGAACTTCATTTCGTACGCTTTTTGTCAATAACAATTACAAAAAGCGTACAGATTGAACTGTAATTAGAGAAACATCAATTCAATCTGTACGCTTTTTAAGTTCTGGTTATACGCTTTTATTATTCAGATGATACGCTTTTTTTATTCACAGCGTACGCAGCTATTCATGCTATTCTATACTATTTCAGGTTCAAGCTGTACGCTTATCATATTCACGCAGTACGCTTCTTGAGTTCAGGCTGTACGCTTACCAAGTTCAAATGGTACGCTTTTTAACAAGACTCGGATCTCGTAGAGCCCTATTTTTTAGGCTATTCCGGCATTTTTCCATTTACTAAAAGAAAAACTTAAACTTAAATTGTTGTTATAAGAAATAAAAAATAAAAAAAATAAAAATTTGTTTGTTTGGCATTATAACTAGTCCATGTGAAGATGCGATCCTCAATGCTATATCATGTCATGGTCAAAAGACTATTAATAATGCTCTCCAAATGGCATTTGATGAATTTGATTATAAATATGTTCACAGGATTTTGCAAGGAATTTTATTAATAATAGAATTATTATACCACTCTCCAGCTCTCCTGTATCCCTTGAAAGTTAAAAAATAGGCTTTATACATAATTTTCTAGTTGACATAATAATCATACTATATTATATTATAAATAAATATTATTAAACATAGTATAGGTAAGTAAAATATATAATATCATACATAAGCAAATAATAATTTGTAAAGATATAATATATTATAAATGGATATAGGATAATATATTATAATACATTATAATATAATTAAATATATGTTTGTATAATATAACAAAAATATAACAACTGTATTATCAGTAATAGAATAATACTATGAAATGATAATGCCTATGATAATATAATATAGTATAGTAATAAATAGCATAATAAAACATATATAAACATAATATAATATGTAAAGTGCCTTTATAAAACTTTAGTTGCAAGATGAATAAAGCATAATATAGTAAGATATATAATAACATATATTAATATAATATAATATGTAAATATATAATATGATATAATATAAATAAATATATTTAAATATATATAAACATAAATAATCATGCAATAATATGAAATAATATATAATCTCAAACAATGTTGCTGCAAAACAATATGTAAAAACAGCAGAAGTGAACATTTTATATTATTAATAGACATATTAATACATAATATAACATATATTAGTATTAATTAATATATAATAATATAATATATCATTGAAAAATATCATAAAAACCAATTATAAAATTGTGAATGGATGCAACAAAAAAATTGAATTATTTAATGCAATAATATAATATAATAAATCAATAAATAATAAATAATAATAATATATAATATAATATAATAATGTATAACATGTTATAGCATGATATATTATTGAATATCATAATTAAATTAGATATGCCGAAAGGAGAAGGGCTTAAAATGATCAAAATGACAATCAGCAACATAAAAGGCGGTGTTGCTAAAACGACAACAGCAGCTACGTTGGCTGCCGGGTTGCAGAGAAAGGGGAAAAGAGTACTTGCCATAGACTCAGACCCGCAGACAAATCTCACAATGTGCTTTGTTAAAGAAAACGAAGACATGCCGACACTTTATCAACTGTATGCAAATGGATCCAGTATTAAGGACATTCGCACAACAGTAAAACCAGGACTGGATATCGTAGCGGGAGATTTTACATTATGCAGCGCAGATATGGAATTCCTTGCAAAGGTAGGTAGCCTAAAACTACTGAGTAAGGCCTTAAAAGAAGTCGAGAAGGAATATGATTATGTTATAATCGACACACCTCCGAACCTTGGATTTTTATCGCTAAATTCATTTATGGCAAGCGATTATGTTATTACTCCTATGGCTGCAGATTCATTTTCACTAAAAGCGATTAGACTTCTTAAAAAGACAATTGATGATGTGGCAGAGGAAGCAGGCAAGGAAATACCGGTAGCAGGTATACTCCTAACAAGATACACTGATAGGACGAACATTGCTAGAGCACTAGAAGATAATGTTAATTCAGCTGCAAAAATGCTTGATACAAAAGTATTCAATAGCAGAATTAGACAGGCGACGGTTATCCAAGAAAGCCAGCTGATGAGGAAGGACATTTTCGAATATGCACCGAAGGCTCCTGTAACTGCAGATTATGAGAAATTCATAAAGGAATTATTAAAGATAACGGAGGGTAAATGATATGGGACTTAAAGACATGTTAAAGAGTGCAGCTGCTTCAGAGATGGAAGATGCAATAAAGGAGAGTAAGGCACCGGCAGCTAAGAAAGAAGAAAAGAAAGCACCTGCAAAAACAGAAAAGAACGAAGTAAAAAAAGCAGTAGAAAAAACACCTGAGAAAAAGCCTATTGATGCAAAAAAGACTGAAGTAAAAGAGATAAAGCAGGTTCAGGAAACACCTGTTATAAAGACAGTTAAACAGGAAGAACCTAAGCAGGATGTTCAGAAACCCAAAAAGATGGGACGTCCTTCATATGAAGATCTCGGAATGGGAGATAAGAGAAGAATAAACAAGAGTATCACATTTGATGAGGAAATCTATAACAGAGCATACCAGGCGGGAAAGAAGAGAAGAATATCAGTATCACTTTTTATAGAAGATGCTATAGTAAAATATCTCGATGAACTGGGCGAATAAACATATAAACAATGCTTTGATTAAGCACCATCCCTATTTATTTTGGAATGGTGTTTTTTTATGTCAGTCTATTGTTTTTTGTTGCGTCAACACTCGTATTATGTTATAATTTTTAATGGTTTGGTGCATGATTTTTTTAATGATTTTTAGGTATTATATGGAGACATAGAATGATAAAAGCAGTAATATTTGACATGTTTGAAACACTGGTAACACTGTTTGAAGGCAGGACGTATTTTAGTGAAAATATAGCTGCTGACCTTGACATATCTCCGGAGGATTTCAGGCGCGAATGGCACGCTACCGAGCGTGCAAGAAGTATCGGAGTATATAGCATGGCAGAAGGTACAGCGATTACTCTGAAGAACCTTAATGCTTATTCAGAAGAAAACGTACAGCTTGTTGTAAGGAAGAGAAAGGAAGCTTTGGGAGATACCTTCTCAGCTATACCTTTGGAATCGATAGAATTACTTAAAAAGCTTCGAGAAAAAGGTTTGCTCACTGGGCTTATTTCTAATTCGTTTTCAGATGAAAGGGACCTGATAGTGGAAAGTCCACTGTATCCGCTTTTTGATGTGACTATGATCTCTTATGAAACAGGACTTTACAAACCGGATCCGGCTGTATTTAAGGCTATGATAGAAAAACTTGGTGTTAAGCCGGAAGAATGTCTCTATGTAGGGGACGGAGGTTCAAGAGAATTGTATGGTGCCAGAGATGCCGGTATGAAAGCAGTTCAATGTACATGGTTTCATGACAGAGCATTTGAACCACATGTATCATGTCCGTTGCTTGACGAGTTTCCACATGTGAATAAACAAAGCGATGTACTGAAATTGATATAATAAAAGAAAATCAGAAGCCATTGTTTACAAGAAGTTAAATTTATAATATATGGGAGATACTTTTATGAATGCATATGATTTTGATGGAACAATATATCCGGGCGACTGTTCAGTAGAGTTTGGTTTATTCTGTTGCATGCATCATCCTAAGATGTGGGTGACTTTTTTCCCAAAAGCAATAACAAACTTAATAAAGTATAAAAAAGGCAGCATGAAGAGAGCCAAAATGATGAAAGAATATCTCAA
>JAEEGG010020871.1_pt1 | contig 13058 bp, 13 predicted proteins | sample 9134161 | NCBI WGS metagenome assembly JAEEGG01 (sample SAMN16246543, study PRJNA631951) | gut metagenome | biome: gut microbiome; feature: rumen; material: CR-attached | host: Bos | place: Iran: Karaj | collected 2018-10
TGTGCCTTATTTTAGGCATTTCTACTTCAAGTTGCTATTTACCTGCCTCGTACGGTAGAAAGCTCAGGACTACTGTATGCTGCTGGTGGCAACTTTACTATTCTTTTCTGGTAAACCAGCCAGGAACTTTGTGTGACAATCTCACAAGACTCTTCCAATCTCCTCCGGATTCCTTAAGTATCTCATCCGCATTTACTCTGTTTTACATTTAAGATCCGGATCAAGCTGATATAACGTAGATTTACCAGCACCATTAACTCCCGCAACTATAGTAAACTTTTTCATCTACTCAAAAAAGATTCCTTTCAACAACTTCTTTTTGCCTTCTTTGTAGTAAAAAATCTCCTACCATCTTATAGAAATCTTTTTCTTCTTCAGTCTCACTCTCAAGAACAAGCTGTAAAGTATCCTTAGGATTTAATTTAGCTATTTCTTTATAGATATCACTATATTTTTTTACATCACACATAGACTTACCTCGTAAATCAATACAATGATTCTAAAAAAGAGAGTTCACGCATGAACTCTCCAGGCTATGGGCATCTCAAGATTCCATAGCGCATCCACTCACAATCTGTGTGATCTGCTCAAACATTTCCTCCCGAAAAGCCAAAAGCTTCTGAATAGCATCTATAAAGGTTGCTTCCTTCGTCAGCAATTTCTGTATTTCTTTATTGTTTTCTGACCATGATTTGTCCATAATCTATCTTCTCTCATCGGTTAATCCGACATTATTATTCCATATTGCTTTCTTACATTTTAATAAAGTCATATCAAAATAGGCAAGCCTTATCCTTAATCTTTAAGCCCAAAAGTGGACCACTAACCCCGTCCCCAGGGACCATTTCTGCTACAGGAGCTGAGAAAAGAGCTCCTTCAACTCTAAATATCAATTCTAATGTCTGCAGTAGTATTTGGCGGAACTACAATGTCATACTTGTACTTGCCATCTTCCTGAAGACTCCATGTGCATGACACAGTTCCATATATACTGTCATAACTAAATGATGCCCTTGTAAAATGTCCTCCGGGCTTTGGTGCTATACTAAAGTGATTTTCTCCATCCACCTTAATGCCGCACATCTCAGAGAATATCCACTCGCATACAGCTCCCTTTGAATAATGGTTAAGGGACGCAATTCCGCCACCCAGTCCGTTGTCGGAAGTAGGTCCGTTCCAGTCTTCCCAGATAGTAGTTGCACCGATTTTTGGCATATAGAGCCATCCGGGAAGTTCTTCATTCTCAAGCAGCTTATATGCATAGCTGACATCAATCTGCTGAAGAACATACAGAATAAGAGGCGTTGATAAAAAGCCTGTTCCGACTCTCCAGCCATATTCATCAAGAGCTTTTATGAGCCTTTTTCTGGCATACTCTTTTTGAGTATCATTCAAAAGGTCAAAGTACAGCGGACGAACAAGGCGCGCCTGTCTGTTTGTATCAAGAGAAAAATCTTCGTTCTCTACAAGCTCCTGATAAGCCCTTTTGCAGCCTTCAGAATACTCCTGGTATTCCTTTGCATCCTGATCTTTTCCAAGAGCTGCGGCAATCTCGCTCATAAGCCCTAAAACATAACTTGTGTATGCTGTAGCTTCTTCAGGCTTGGACTTTGAAAAATCTTTAAAAGACATCTTGTGAACATCTTCAGGTTCGGCCCATTCACCGTAATGCTGCCCGACATTGTAGAGATATCTGCGGTTTTCCTTTGATATCTTAACATTCTCAGACATAAGAGCTGAGCGTTTGCCCAGACGCCCTATGGCAAACCTTGCATACTTTTGCATGTTGTCATAGTACTTTTCTATAAAAGAAATATCACCATATTTCTTCCACAGTCTGTAAGGGATCATTATGCCTGCATCAGCCCAGCCTACAGAACCATCCATGGATTTCATGTAAAAGTCAGTTCCGCCCTCCGGTGCTATCTGTGTAAATGCACCATTCTTTCGCTGAAGGTCACAAAGATCATTTTCATACTTGTCAGCAAAGGGTGCATAGTTCACCATATAGCTTGCAGTATTCACAAAAATCTGCGCATCTCCTGACCATCCATGGCGCTCTCTTGTGGGACAGTCTGTAGGAAGATCGGCAGAATTGTTCTTAAGGGACCAAAGTGTATTCTCGACGAACTTATTAAGAAGTTCATTTGAGCTGTCAAAAGAAAAAGTGGTTTCAAAATCAGAATAGACAGCAATGGCTGTAATATCCTGTGGACGTATCTCCACATCACTTTCAACAAGGACATATTGGAATCCGAAAATCGCAAATCTGGTCTTATAGTAGTTATCTTTGTCCTTGCAGAAATACTCTATCTGCTGAAGCGGAGTTACAAAGTCCTTCTTAACGCACTGGATATTTGTCTGAGTAAATTCCCCGTTCTCATCAAGCTTTTCTCCGAATCTCATAAAGATTCTCTGCCCGGATTTAGCATTTACTTTAAACTCGATATATCCTGCTATATTCTGCCCAAAGTCAAAGACCTTTTTGCCGCTTGGTGTAATGATCAGTTTTGGATTTGTAAACCTCTCATGTTCTGTAAGCGCAAAGTTATCTGATGCAGTAGGTATCACGTTATGCTTTGTTATCTTTGTCTTTCCCCAGACTGCTTTCCTGAAATCTTCTTTTGATGCATCATAGATTTCGCCATCCTTGTTGTCAGCAAATCTTATTGGCCCGTCATTAGTCCATTCGAAGTTTTCACCTGAGCAGATGACCTTTTTGCTGCCATCAGAAAAATACACCTCTATCTGAACCAGGAGTCTGGTCTCATTTCCATAAAAGTTCTTTATTCCCCAGGCTCCCACAGACCCTCTGTACCATCCGTCTGCCAGCATAAAGAAAAGGTCATTGTTCCCCTCTTTTACCTGGTCGGTGATATCTACTGTCTGATACTGAACTCTTTTTCTGTAATCTGTGTGTCCCGGAGCAAGGCAGAAGCTTCCAATCTTTTTTCCGTTCAGCTTTCCTTCGTAAAGACCGCAGGCAGACATGTAGGCTCTTGCCTTAATAACCTCTTTATCCGCTCCAACCGTAAAGCTTGCTCTGAAGCAGTCTACAGGGTATCTCATTTTTCTTTTTACAGAGTAGTTACCCGTTATCCATGAAGCCTTCCAGTCGCTTTCATCTATAAGCCCCAGCTCAAAAGTAGCTTCATCGCTTGCTTCTCCCTTATTGCCATTTTCATCCCAAAGCTCAACGCTCCAGGTTACTCTCTGTCTGCTCTTTAAGGCTTTTCCGCCCCAGGGGATAAGATGCATCTTGGAGGAAGCTGTTTTCTCCGAGTCCCAGATGACATTTCCATCATCATCTTTTGCTATGACCCTGTATGCTGTCTGCTTTTTGCCTCCTTCGCAGACCCAGCTGAGTCTTGGCCTTGTGTAATCTATTCCGATAGGATTTGTTAAGTACTCTGTCTTTAGTCTGATTGCCTTCATAGCTTACCTTCAATCTGCATAAAATTCATCGATAGTTCTGATCAGCCTACTTGCGTTGATCTCAAGCTGTTTCCTTGAAAGTGTTCCATCCTTAAGTGCCTTAAGAACTCTCTCATAGTCCTTTTTTGTTCCCGGCATGAACAGTTCTCCGCCTGCCTTTGCAACTTCATCTGAAAGAGCATTGCGGTATTTCGACTTAGAGCTGGTCATAATTGTCATTACCCAGTCTGTCATCACGATTCCCTTAAAGCCGAATTCACCCCTGAGAACATCCTCAATCAGTCCTCTGTGCTCGGAAGTATGTATGCCATTTAGCAAGTTGTAGCTGGTCATGACTGCCTTAGGCTGGGACTTCCTGATGCAGATATCAAAGCCCCGAAGGTATATCTCTCTCATAGCTCTTTCACTTACCTGAGAGTTATTGCAGTAGCGGTTAGTCTCTGCATTATTGGCAGCGTAATGCTTTATTGTTGTGCCGCATCCCTTGTGCTTTTGCACGCCTCTGGTGATAGCAGCTGCCACTTCACCCGACACAAGCGGATCTTCTGAATAGTATTCAAAGTTTCTTCCGCAGAGAATGCTTCTGTGGATATTAAGAGCAGGGGCAAGCCAGAGATGTACTCCAAACTTTTCCATCTCTTCTCCCACAATATCTCCAAGTGCTTCTGCCAGTTCTGTATTAAAGCTCTGAGCGATAGCTGTGCCGATAGGAATCATGGTTGCCGAATGCTCTTTGATCACAGCATTCCTTGGAATCTTCTTTCCGCCAACGATCAGTTTAGCTATAAAAGCTGTTACGGGTCCCATCATCTCAAGCATGCTCTCCGGCATCATACCTTTATTTCCGGCATCATACTGATTTTCGCCCTCTTCGTAATACTTTAGTGAAATCCTGATTCCCGCAGGGCCATCAGCCATGATAAGAGGTCTGATACCTTTATTTACAAGCTGTGAAGTTGTTTCTCCCGCAGCGCCTGCAAGATGTGTCGCGGCATTACCGATAATGCTGAGCCCTTTTGCATTGGGATCAAAGTTTCCGATCTGCAGGTAAGAAAGCTCTTCATCAGTCAGGTTCTTTATCCTGGAATCTACTGAAACCTCGTTGTCAAAAAAGACTTCTCTTTTCTCAAAGTCATCTGCAGTAAGTGTGAAGGTTACAATACCTTCAGGAATTGGCAAAGGCTCTGAATGCTCAGACTTTATGTCTGTAAAGTCAGGTTTTCCGAGACAGTTTCTGGTCTTTAAAGTTGTAACTGTTTCTTCCAAAATAGCAACTGCAGCAATTTTTGTATCCACCGAGCTGTTGCCTACACGGATTACATATCTGCCCTTCTCAAGAACATAACTTTCAGATTCCTCGTCATAGGAAGCAAAATCAGAAAGCCTGAAAGACATCTCCAACCTGCATTCTGCGTTTCTTTCAAGAAGAGGCGTCTTGGCATAGCAAACCAACTGCTGGTATGGCTGATCCAGCTTATCTTCAGGGACTGAGAGATAGACCTGCACAACCTCTTTTCCTGAACAGCTTCCTGTATTCTTAACAAGCACCTCGCATGTTAAGGTATCCTTATTAGCCTTTACATCTGATACCTTAGTCTCAAATGTTGTATAAGACAGTCCAAATCCAAAGGGGAACAGAGCTGTCTTCTTAAAGGTATCAAAGTAGCGATAACCTACATAAATACCCTCTTTGTAGCGGTTATCGTTCCAGTCGCCAAAGGTTCCTTCCGCTGAATATTCTTTAATCTCCGCCCAGGTGGTTGAGAGCTTCCCTGAAGGATTCTGTTTTCCCAGAAGAATATCCGCAAGTACTGCCCCGCAATCAGTTCCAAGCTGGGATAAAAGAAGAATATCTTTTACCTCCATCACAGGTGAAAGATCTACTACACCTCCGACATTTAAAACAAGCATGAACCTGTCATACATTTTATTCAGAAGAAGGATGTCACGGATCTCAGACTTTGACAGCTTAACATCGCCTTCTAAAACCTCTCTGTCGCTTCCCTCTCCGGAATTTCTGCTGACAACATATATGGCTGTATCGCACACCTTAGTGATCTCAAGATTGTGGTCAGGCTCTTTCATGGTCTTTCCCATGGAATACATGATTGCGTTCTCATGCTTTGCCTTTGCCTGCGCCTTAAGATCCTTAATAAACTGCTTTTTGGCTTTCCTTCTTACCTCATCATAGGCATCAAGCCAGCTCTTTGAAGCGATAATGAATCCTGCCCGTTCAAGTCCCTGCTCTATTGTGAAAGTTTCTTTTGAATTAACCTCTCCCGAACCTGTACCGCCCTTTATCGTATAGCGAAGTCCGGCTCCGTAAGCAGCAATCTTACCGGGTTTATCTAAAGGGAACTGTCCGCTCTTTTTAAGAAGAACTGTGCACTCTGCTGCATTGCTAAGAACAAATGATAATTTGTCTGTATCTTTCCTCTCCATATTGGTCTCCTTGTAAATAAAGGGAACAGAAGCTGCTCCCCTCTTTTGACTTTATTACTTTCTCTTTGCTATCTCTTTCTGGATTTCCGGAAGTCTTTTTTCCAGGTCAAACCGCATGGCAAAAGCAAACAATATGATAAACAGAATAAGAGGAATATAGATGCTGAATGTATATATTGCCTGAATAACAGCAGGTGATACAGTAGTTGCAAGTCCGTCATAAGCTGCAAGTCCAAGGCACCATCCAATTATTGAAGCTCCGATACCTGAGCCGACTTTATTACCAAAACTGCATGCACTCTGAGCTGTAGCGACCATTCTTCTGCCATACTTATATTCATTATAATCTATCGCCATGGCGGACATAACTCCCATAAGGCACATCATTGGAATGTTTGCGAAAGTTCCAAAGCATGAAAGAGTGGTGTTATAAACAAAATGAGTTGGGTTAAAGAGTCTTAATGCTGTGCCTATTGCTCCGATCAGGAATGAAACTCTGAGTGTCTTTGTAACTCCGAGTTTTTTAGACATCGGACCAACAGCTACAAAACCAAGGATAGTAGGTATCATGCCGATTGCGCCCTGAATAGCAACCAGGTTATCGTCACCGTATATCCACTTGCAGTAATATGTCCCTGATGCTCCGCCAATACCATAAGAGATATTAGCGCAGAAATTCATGATCAGAATCATTACCCAGTACTTGTTTCCAAAAAGAGATTTCAGTGCTTCTCCGAAAGGTACCGGAGTCTCATCATCATGTATATCTTCAGCCTGAACTCCCTCACCGATAGCTGTTTCTTTTGCCTTCAGGTAACAGATGAACAGAGCAAGTGCAATAAACAGTCCGAAGATAGCTCCCATCTTGATCCATGCACTCTGATTACCGCCAAGGGCATTGGTAATAGGAATTACAGCTACTGCAATTATCATACCTGATACATATCCGGATGCAGCTCTCCAGATTCCCATATTTCCACGCTCTTCCTGGCTGTTGGTTCTGACAACAAGTATCGAAGAATACGGTATGCATATGGCTGTATAAATAACTGCTGACAGCAAAATATTAGTTATAAGCAGATATCCAAGCTGCATTGTCTCTCCCCAGCCCTTTGGAACAGTGAAAAGAGAAATAATAACAATCGCTGCAGGTATAGCCATCCTCAGTATCCATGGTCTGTACTTCTCTTTTCCGGGAGCTGTATGATCAACAATGTGCCCCATAAAAATATCTGTGAAAGCATCGATCATTTTACATATAAGAAGCATTGTTGCTATAGCGCCGGCAGCAATTCCCACTTTATCTGTGTAGAAGTAAGTAAGCTGGCCAACAAGTCCGGAAATAATGTTAAGTGAAAACTGTCCCAGACTATCCGCAAAATAATCACCGGTACGCATAACTTTCTGTACACCATATTTGTCTAACCCTAATGGTTTCTTTGACATAGTTTTTCCCTCCGTTTAACTTAAGTAGCTCTTATGTTGACATTATAAGATTGGAGGCAATATAATTATTGCAGTTATGTGAATATTATTGTAATTATGTTGCGATTATAATCGTGCGGTAAATAATATGAAGAATAATACTAAAGACGTTATAAGCACATTGCAGATCATCTATAATTCCACATTTATGCCGATCCACTTATTTGAGAATGGTAAGTGTATCTGCTCAATACCGGCTTCGGAACTTCCTGAGGATTTTATAATTGCATACAGGAACAATCTCATCTCCAGCAACAGATCTTTGTATTATTATTCTACAAAAGAATTCTTACTTGTGGGAATGATAAAAAGAGATACAAATGATCTGGATATCATAATAGGGCCTGTATCTACTACAGCCCTGTCTGAAGCAGATATTGACTCGCTGATAGCAAGCTACTGCCTGCCTGTGGATTGCAAGAATCAGATATGGGATTTTTACGACAGGACTCCACGTTTTACAATGTCGCAGTTTCTGAATATAATGACCCTTCTCAATAAAGAATTAAATGGAAATATAATAGATCCTTTCATGTATTTTGGTCTTACTGATACGACAAAAAAACAGAGCGTTGGAAAACATCATTCCCACGCCCTGATTGAAAACAAAGAACACTCTCAGTTCCACGACACCTACTTTTTTGAACAACAGTATTATGGCTACATAGAAAGAGGAGACCTTGACGGTCTTCAGCAGTTCATTAAGCAAGTGCCCTCATTTACAGAGGGACGTACCTCAAACGATTCGCTGCGTCAGGCAAAAAACATTTTCATTTCGTCCACTGCAATAATAACCCGTCGTGCAATAGCCGGCGGCCTTGATATAGAAACAGCTTATCAGCTCTCTGACTCCTATATCCAGGAGGCTGAAAAAATGTCTGATCAGGCATCAATCCTGGCTCTCAATGCAACTGCTGCAATTGACTTTACAGGCCGCGTGGCGGAAGCCAGGATACCAAAAGGAATGCCCGAGGACATCTATCTGGCAATCCAGTTCATTGCAAATCATGTAAACCAGAATATCTCCGTAAAAGAGATAGCAAAACACCTGAACATGGACAGAACTACACTGTCCAAGAAGTTTAAGAGAGCTCTTGGTTTTAATATCAGCTCTTACATCATGCGCCGAAAACTTGAAGAAGCTAAGAGTCTTCTCACCTACACGGATAAGACTATCAGTGAGATAAGCGAGTATCTGTGTTTCTCAACCCAGAGCTACTTTCAGAATGTTTTTAAAGCAAAATACAAAATGACACCGAAGGAATATCGGCAGAATCAGAAGAAGTGACTGCGCTCATAGCAGCTTATCTCCTTAGACATTTTAAACTGTAATTTCATGCTACTGTATACCCTTCAGAAGCCAGCACTTCCAATGCCCTCTCAAAGTTCTCTTCTTTCACAAGGATATAATCCGTATTATAGGTTGAAACAGCGAAGATTCCTATCTTGTGTTCTGCAAGAATCCCTGAAAGTCTTGAGAGAATCCCGATAAGCGAAAAATCCAATACTCCCTGAATACGAAAACCTCTCCATCCATCATCACGTTCTAATGCCTTTATTGGTGTGTCCTCCGTTTTGCAAACAAGCGATAGCTCTTCGTCTGTCTTTCCAATAAAATAAAAATCCGCAGTCAAATCTATATTCGATATATCTGTCACTTTGCAGACAGTCAATTTATGCCCAATTTTCTTCAGTTCCATTCAGGTTTATCATCCTTCCCGTCAGTCCGGTTGCTGACCTTCATGCGCCTTCCATGCACACTCCGTAATCTTCAAATCAGTAAACACCGCCTTAAAAGATGAATCCTCCGGGCTACAGGCATAAATACCAAAGCGGATTTTTCCTGCACCCTCCCACACATGGCAAACACGCATTTGTGAGAAAAACACGCCATCCTCGGAGCACTCGATGCAATAATCATCTTCCCTGCGACTAAACCGATACCACATGTTCTTCACATCAACTGGAATCGCAGTTGTTGCCCAATCTGAATATCCGTGATTGGTCACAACAGATCCCAGATGCTGAAACTTATCATTTTCATATTCCACGGATGCTTTCAGCCAATTCTCGGAGTCAAGATACATAACTATCCCGCACTGGTCGAAGCGATGATGGCTCTCTGAAAAATCAGTCTTCACAACGAATGAAAAAAACTTCTCTTCCGTCTCCATCTGTAACACAGGTGCATTATCATTTTGGAAATGATAGTATGTCCTTTGCCAGAGATCCGTATGCGGTTCTGTTGTGATTTCTATTCTGTCCTCGTTAAGAACAAACACTCTCGGAGTTCTTGTCCATTTCATCTTTTCAATCATCGCGTACTCCTCCTTCTTCTTAGTATGTTATGCTGGAAGTTAATCTTCTCCATTATTTCACTGTATTTTATTCTAAACTGTTGCTCTAACATCGTTACCAATAATCCCTACTCCCACTTCTTCCACACATCCGGCATATACCCGAGGGTGGACTGCTTTCCGTTTCTGACAACAGGTGTCTTGATCACCTGCGGATTCTCCAGGATCTTTTCAAACTTATCCTCTTCTGCGGTATACCGGATCAGGGCAAGCGTATCCTGGTCCTTGCAGTTTGGATCCAGCATGGCATCGATGCCGCCATTGGCCTGGGCAACAGAGGTGAACTCACCTTTGCTCATGCCCTTCTCCTTCATGTCGATAAACTGGTACTTAATGCCGCGCTCCTTAAAGAAACGCTCTGCTTTCTTTGTATCGTTGCACTTCTTTGTACCGAATATCTGTATGTTCATTTCCCTAAGTCCTTTGCTTTTATTTCCCGGTATTCTCCGACAGCACGATCTCATATGCTTCCTTCAGAAATCCGGCAATGTCTTCTTTGTATGATGCATAGCATACTTTTACCCTGTCCATGATGCTCAGCCCATTCTTCTTAACATAGAACTGAGGATAAGCACGATTTTCGTATAAAGTAAATCTCCTCACTCTTTCATCATTCAAAGTGGGATCAACTATTATCTCTTCGAGATACCACAGAGGATCCGGGAAAGCCGGCTCAGTGCCTTGTGTTCCGGATATTTCTTTCCACTTTTCCCAAAAGATCATATGGTTGATCTCATGCACCGCTCCGGAGAATACTCTTTCTTCATCATGGTATGAGACAAAAAAGCATTTATCTTCAGCGCTTCTGGGGTAAAACGGAAGGTAACCGACATAGCAGACTATCTCCGGGTATCGTTCACTCCACTTGTAATCGAACAATTCACACTGCGCTTCAATATTCTGATAGATAAACGAATCAAAAACTTCTTTGAAATGAGCCATTCTTTCGGTAATGACAACGTCATTTTCACATAAATGCCTTCTAACCGATTCGCTAATGACTGCATTTCTATCTGTTTCATTATCGATCCCGCTTATACACTCAAGTTCGGGAAACAGCTCTATGGTTTTATCGTAAAAGGGCCTAGCAGTATTATCCTTCTTCTCTTTCGATCAGAAACTTGTTATGAATTTTGCGTTCATCGCGGGATTGATCTTCCGGACGTTCAGTGTGGGTATATACATGTCACTATTCCTCATATCATCTGTCGCTTCGGATCATTGAATGCCAGACTTCATCGCAGATTCCCTGATTGTTTTTGCCTGCAGCGCGAAGTATTCCTTCCTGCTTCATTCCGGCCTTGTCCATAACACGTCCGGATTTGGGATTATTTACATCATGGCATGCGGCAATACGATTTAATCCGACTTCATCGAACAGGTAATCCATAACTGCCTTCAGAGCTTCCGACATCAAACCTCTGCCCCAGTACGCTCTGCTCATGCAATAGCCCATATCCGCAGCCTCAGTATCTTCGTTTAACTTAACAACAGAAATGTTCCCGATAACCGCTCCGTCTTCTTTAAGTTCCATTGCCCAGTTAAAGTATCCGCCGTCTTCATAACGGGATACCCAGTCTGTAAGGATCTTTTTTGTTATCTCGACATCTGAATGAGCAGGCCATGTCAGGAACCTGGTAACCTCGGGATCCGAGGCCCAGTTCTCATACATATCCTCTGCATCTTCAATCTTAAATCTTCTGAGTATAAGACGGGTAGTCTCAATTGTTTGCGTTCCGGTTTTATTCATATCAAGAAAACCTCTTTTGTGCTTTTCAATCACTTTTAACGGCTTAGTCACAAGGCTTACGAGCCAGTTCAAGATCTATAGTATCACTTATAGTTATCGTTCCGCCATGTCGGTTGATCGCTTCCTCTATTTTCGAGAAAAATTCATTTCTGATCTTCTCATCGATCGCAATGTGGTCAGAATATGTCCCTAAAAGTTTGGTATATTCATCAGCGCTAAAGACTCTTTCCCTGTAAAACAGATGATATTGAATATCAGCAAAACCATACTTGAAGGGGATCAACGATATCTCTTTGGCTTTATCTTCAGTAAACCATTTTTTCGTCCCCGGCTTGACATCATAATAATTGTTGTAATAGAAAGAATAAAGCTCATCTATCTCATGGGCCAGGTCCGGATCATTCTTACTGTTATGAGGGCGGTTCGCAAAGCGTGCGAATGCTCCGCCGGGCTTTAATACAGAGAAAACTTTAGGGTACCCGATCTCTTCGGGAACCCAATGAAATGCTGTAGCGGAGAAAACAAGGTCATAAGCATTTTCTTCAAGATCAACGTCCTCAAATTTGCCGGTGACTACATTAAACTTTTTATATGCTCCGAATTTTTCCTTAAGTATCCGCGATAAATTCTCTCCGTATTCAACGGCAGTAAGTTCGCATTCCGTCTTGAGAACCGGTTCGGTGGCCTGACCTGTTCCGCTTCCGACCTCAATAACCCGGCTGTTCTCATTTATGTTAATGTAATCGAATATAGCCCGATACAATTCATCAACATATCCCGGGCGCATCTTGTCATATAAAACGGCTTCAGTATCAAACGTTCCCCCAAGCTTATTCCTATTATCCATAGTACAGATCCTTCCGGAAGCATTTATCGCATCAGCACCCTATGGCCCTGTCTCTACCACTTTTTTCAGACACGCTGTATTATTGCTAAGCTTCTTTATTCTTCAGATGAATTCTTTAACAATGCAAATTTGTCTTCAGTCAATATTTTTCCGAGTTCATTCATGGCCTTGTCATATTCATTCACATAGTTTGAAAATGTATCTGTCTTCTGCAATTTGAATCCCAGAGAAAGGTACAATAAGATTGCTTTCCAGCTCCATGGTTGGGTGTGGATATATACTGGAAAAGCACTCTGCCCGGCATATATGTTCATCACGGAAACACTAAGTGCTCTTCCCAGACCGATCCTCTGATATTGTTCATCAACCACTAGCCAATGAAGAGAAGAAACCGCCTCTAATCCACGCTTATCCTGCCAGGCAATACATGAACCAACTACAGCATTATTACTGTCCACCGCGAAAAGAATATTCGGAAGCATTTCAGGATCCCGCAAATAAGATTCCGAGAAATACCGTTCAGCTTCCATAGGTGACTCAAAATCGCCAATAGCGCATTCGAGTCTTGCCCATTCTTTTTCATATCCGGGATGATAAGATACAATCGAAAATCCTTCCGGCAATTCAACTTCTATGTTTTTATAACTCGAGCATTTCAAGATCGTGTTACAAAACGGTATAGTTCTGTCAAGCATATTGCTCCCCCAAAAATCCCACTCAATACGTCAGTTATTCTGCATTC
>JAEEGG010020873.1_pt1 | contig 13056 bp, 6 predicted proteins | sample 9134161 | NCBI WGS metagenome assembly JAEEGG01 (sample SAMN16246543, study PRJNA631951) | gut metagenome | biome: gut microbiome; feature: rumen; material: CR-attached | host: Bos | place: Iran: Karaj | collected 2018-10
AGACAATGCGTAAGGATTCCGGCTTCGAAGTTATGGACCGCATCAAAGTATACGTAGAAGGCAACGACAAGATTGCTGAAATCGTAAAAAAGAACGAAAAGGCAATCGCCGACAAGGTTCTTGCCAACGAAGTACTCTACGGTACCAAGAACGATGCCGCAAAAGAATGGAACATCAACGGCGAGAAAGTATTCCTCGGCGTTGAGAAAATCTAAAAGTGTATAAAGGGGGGACGGTTCCTTTAGGGGGTACTTTCGGGAGCCGACCGCACGATACACCGCGGGCACGCTCTCGCTAAGATAAATACGTAGCGGATACTAAGTTCGACTTCGCACTTTGTGCTTGTCTCACTAAGTACCGACGCATTTATATTACCCGCTTGTGCATCATACGGTCGGCTCCCGAAGAAAGCCTTTAAAGAACCGTCCCTTAACATGTTAAATAATTGCAAAAATCGGACGATATGTATTTGGGATAAATGTTCGATTAAAATAAATGGAGGAATGAAAGACATATGGCAGCAGCAAAAAAGGAAACTGTAAAGACAACTGCTAAAAAAACCTCGACCGACAAGAAGACTACTACTAAAACAACAGCAAAAACTACAGCTAAGGCACCTGCAAAGAAGGCAGCCGCAAAATCAGAAACAAAAACAACCAAGGCAGCAGCTAAACCCGCAGCTAAAACAACAACCAAGGCAGCAGCAAAGCCCGCAGCAAAAGCTCCCGCAAAGAGCACTGCAAAGACTGCAACAAAGACAACTGCTAAAGCTCCTGCAAAGAAAGCATCTGCTAAAACAGCTGCCAAAACAACTGCTAAAGCTCCTGCTAAGAAAGCAGCAGCAAAGACAACTGCAAAAGCACCCGCTAAAAAGACTGCAGCAAAAACTACAGCAAAGGCACCTGCAAAGAAGACCGCTACCAAGGCAGTTAAGGCAGAACCTAAGAAAGTTAAGATTCCCAAGGCTAAAAAGCCTACAATTACATTTGATAAAGAATTATTCAAAAGAAGTGTCCTTTACAATGTAAGAACACTTTACAGAAAGAATATGGAAGAGGCCACACCTCAGCAGGTATTCCAGGCCGTTTCCTATGCAATCAAGGATCAGATAGTCGATTACTGGATGAAGACCCAGGAAGCATATGAAAGAGAAGATCCCAAGACGGTTTACTATCTCTCGATGGAATTCCTGATGGGCAGAGCACTCGGCAACAATATGATCAACTTAATGGCTTACAAGGATGCAAAGGATGCACTCGAGGAACTCGGCGTTGACATCAATGTCATCGAAGACCAGGAGCCCGATGCGGCACTCGGTAACGGCGGCCTCGGACGTCTCGCAGCATGTTTCCTTGATTCACTTGCTACCCTCGGATATTCAGCATACGGCTGCGGTATCAGATACAGATACGGTATGTTCAAGCAGGAAATCCGCGATGGTTTCCAGGTAGAAGTTCCCGACAACTGGCTTGACAACGGAAATCCTTTCGAGCTTCGCCGTCCCGAATATACCAAGGAAGTTCGTTTTGGCGGATATGTATCTGTCAGAACAGACGAAAAGGGCAGAAATCATTACTATCAGGAAGGCTATCAGGCAGTAAAGGCAGTTCCTTACGATCATCCCATCGTAGGTTACGGCAACGGCATCGTAAATACACTTCGTATCTGGGATGCAGAACCCGTTGACTGCTTCAGACTTGATTCCTTTGACAAGGGTGATTATCAGAAAGCCGTTGAGCAGGAAAACCTTGCAAGAAACATCGTTGAAGTTTTATATCCCAACGACAACCACTATGCAGGCAAGGAATTAAGACTTAAACAGCAGTATTTCTTTATTTCCGCATCGGTTCAGGAAGCTGTTGCGAAATACATGAGAAATCACAAAGACATAAAGAAGTTTTATGAGAAGGTTACCTTCCAGTTAAACGATACACATCCCACAGTTGCTATCGCAGAACTTATGAGAATACTTATGGACGAGTATTATCTTACATGGGATGAGGCATGGAAAGTAACAACCAGAACATGTGCTTACACCAACCATACAATCATGGCTGAAGCCCTTGAAAAATGGCCCATCGAACTCTTCTCAAGATTACTTCCCAGAATCTATCAGATCGTGGAAGAAATCAACAGAAGATTTATTGCTGATATCGAAGCAAAATATCCCGGCAACAAAGATAAAATCGCCAAGATGGCAATTGTTTACGACGGACAGGTTAAAATGGCACATCTTGCAATCGTTGCAGGTTACTCAGTAAACGGTGTTGCAAGACTTCATACAGAAATTCTTAAAAACCAGGAACTTAAGGATTTCTATGAAATGTTCCCGAACAAATTCAACAACAAGACCAACGGTATTACCCAGAGAAGATTCCTTCTTCACGGAAATCCTCTTCTCGCAGACTGGGTAACAGAGCATGTCGGCGACGAATGGATTACAGACCTTCCCAAGATTAAGGGCTTAAAGGTTTATGCTACCGACAAAAAAGCTCAGGCCGAGTTCATGAATATCAAGTACAAGAACAAGGTAAGACTTGCCAAGTACATAAAAGAGCATAACGGAATCGACGTAGATCCCAGATCAATCTTTGACGTTCAGGTAAAGAGACTTCATGAGTACAAGAGACAGTTACTTAACATTCTTCACATCATGTATCTTTACAACGAAATCAAAGAACATCCCGAGATGGAATTCTTCCCCAGAACATTCATCTTCGGTGCCAAAGCGGCAGCAGGCTACAGAAATGCCAAGCTTACAATCAAACTTATCAATTCCGTAGCGGATGTTATCAACAATGATAAGTCCATTGACGGTAAGATTAAGGTTGTATTCATCGAGAACTACAGAGTATCGAATGCAGAGATTATCTTTGCGGCAGCAGACGTATCAGAGCAGATCTCCACAGCATCCAAGGAAGCGAGCGGAACCGGTAACATGAAGTTTATGTTAAACGGCGCTGTTACAATCGGTACAATGGACGGTGCAAACGTGGAAATCGTCGAAGAAGTGGGCGAAGACAATGCATTCATCTTCGGTCTTTCATCGGACGAAGTTATCCGTTTCGAAAATTACGGCGGATACGATCCCATGGAAATCTTCAACAACGATCCCGACGTAAGAAAGGTTCTCATGCAGCTTATCAACGGCACATATTCCGAAGATACAGAGCTCTTCAGACCGCTTTACAACTCACTTCTTAACACACTTTCAACCAGCAGGGCAGATACTTACTTCATCTTAAAAGACTTCAAATCCTATGCCGCAGCTCAGAAGAGAGTCGAAGAAGCTTACATGGATAAGAAGAGATGGGCATACATGGCAATGATGAACGTAGCTTGTTCAGGCAAGTTCACATCTGACCGTACCATCAAGCAGTATGTTGACGAAATCTGGCATCTCGACCATGTAACACTGTAAAAGAATCATAAAAGAAATTCACGAAAGTCCGGCCTCATAAAAGAGGTCGGACTTTTTTCTTTTTTGCCGTTATTTTTCACATTAAAAGGTCATTTTTTATAGTTAGTCCTACAATTGACATTCATTGAAAGTTTAGGTTATTATAAAGGGTAACCTTTTTTCGGTTTGAGGGATTTATTAAGAAAAATGACGGGTAAAGAAAAATTAAAAACGGCGGTGCTGCCGATAATTCTCCTCATTATCATACTGATTTTGGCCGGAGTATTGCTGGCGCATTTCGGCGTCCCGCAAAGAGCATTTAATAAGATCCGTGCTCTTTCAGACAAAGAAGTTACCGTTTATGAAGAAAAAGTTGATATCGAGGGACTCGAAGAACCTTTTACCATATTTTATATAGCCGATGCGCATATATGTCTTTGCGACGACAGAGATGCGGAGGTTAAGGATATCTGCGCGAGCCGATATAAGGAATTCGAGCGCTTTTCAAAGGGTTCCGAAAAGAACTTTTCCATCGTCATGGATTATGTAAGAAAAGAAAATCCCGACCTTGTGATATTCGGCGGAGACATAGCTGATGAAGCAACCTATGCCTCGATTGAATACATAGAAAAAGAGATTAATAAACTGAAATGCCCGTATTTATTCTTAATGGGAAATCACGATTTCGCCTACGGAAGCGAGTATTTCAGCGAGAAGGCTTACACTGATTATTTTACGAGGTATGATGCCTTAAACGAGGTAAAAGAAGGCTGCCAGATAAAAGAATATGACGATTTTGCCATACTTCTTTTAGACGATCAAAACAATCAGGTCTGCGAAGAGACACTTGATGCAATCATAGAATTAAAAGAAAAAGGCAAGGAAGTAATCATCGCCGAGCATGTTCCAATCCTTCCACTTTATGAGGAAACGGACATAGTGGAGCGGACCAATGAGGTCTGGGGCGGCGACGAAAACGGAAAATCCAGAGTCTTAATGGGAGACGAAGCAATTTACCCTAAGGGTGCAACAAGATACCTTGTATCATTTGCTTCGGAAGATGACGGATTGGTAAGACTTCTTTTAGCCGGACACATACATTTTTATCACAGAGATAAAATAAACAATAACGGTGTGCAGGTAACCGCAAAACCTGCGTTTGAGAGGGGAATAGTAAAAGTAACATTATATTGAGAGGTTTTTTATGACCAGATGGATTATTGTAGTTGACGACGATACTGCCAATCTTCAGATGGCAGGTCATATCTTAAGCAAAAACAACATGAGAGTTACCGCACTTAGATCCGGTGCCCTTTTGCTTGATTATATCAAAGACAAGGGAATTCCCGATCTTATTCTGCTTGATATTAAGATGCCCGAAATGGATGGTTTTGAAACTCTCAAGCGTCTCCGCGAGATGGAAAAAGAAAAAGGAATCAGAGAGATTCCCGTTATTTTCCTAACCGCTGACGAAGATACCAATACAGAGACCAAAGGCTTTGAAATGGGCGTGTCCGATTACATCAGAAAGCCCTTCAATCCCGAAGTACTTCTTAAAAGAATCGACAATGTAGTTTCCGTTCAGAAGGAAATGAACAATCTTAAAACAGAGGCTACTACCGACAAGCTGACGGGCTTTTTAAACAAGGCCGCTACCAACGCTCAGATGCCCGCATTATGCGTATCTTCCGTCGGTGCCCTGATGATGATTGACCTTGATTCATTCAAACTCGTAAATGATATTTACGGACATGAAATGGGTGACGAGGTTTTAATTTCGTTTGCCCGGATTATTCGCGATACAGTTCCCGCAGGCAGCAAATGCGGCCGAATAGGCGGCGATGAATTTGTTGCGTTCTGCAACGGCGTCGAAACCGAGGAAGCAGTCGCTTCCATCACAGCAAACTTAAACGAAAAACTCGTAAAATCCGCGAAAAGTCTGATGGGTGCGGATATGAGCATTCCTCTGGGAGCTTCTGTCGGAGCTGTCTTTGTTCCCAGACACGGCAACGATTACAATTCACTTTTAAAACTTGCCGACAAATCCCTTTACAAAGTTAAGAAAAACGGTAAACACGGATACGATCTTTTCAGTTCGGAACTTTTCTCCGAAGACGAAGTGAATTCTCCCTTACCCGACATCAAGACGATTTCGGAAATCCTCGGAGAAAGAACCATTCCAAATGTGGCACTTCAGCTTGATACCGAAGCATTTGCACATGTTTACAGATATGTCATAAGATACATACTTCGCCATCATTTGGGCGCATGCAAGATTCTTTTTACATTAAGTAAAAAAGGTGATATGAGTGACCTTGTTTACAAGGATGCCTGCGACGAATTCGGCAACCATGTCAGAAAATCGCTTCGTAAATCCGACATCCTCATGCGTAACAGATACAATCAGTACTTTGTATTTTTAACCGATGTAAGAGAAGATTCGACAGGAACCGTACTCGAGCACATTATTACCAGATGGCATGAAAATTATGAAAACGATTTGGCCGTTTCCTACGAGACCGAATTTGTCGGAGACAGCAATTATGTTTCCAATGTTAAAAAAGAGAAAAAAGTCATTATCGTCGATGATGACGTATTGAATTTACAGGTAGCGGGCAAGGCACTTAGCATGAGCGGAATTCATGTAATTGCGCTTAAATCCGGACAGGCACTGCTTGATTATTTTGACACTCCGGGAACTAATGCCGACCTCATTCTTTTAGACATTAAAATGCCTGAAATGGACGGCTTCGAAACACTTTCGAAATTAAGGAAAAAAGATTGCGAGGCATCGCAGATTCCCATCCTTTTCTTAACTGCAGACGAAACGAGCGAGGCCGAAAGCAAGGGCCTTTCGATGGGTGCGATGGACTTTATCAAAAAGCCTTTTGTACCGGAAATTCTCCGTCTTAGAGTAAGCCATATTCTCGAACTCTTGACACTTCAGAAGCAGCTTAGCAAAGAGGTTGAAGAAAAGACCAGGGAAAACAGAAATCTTTTCCTTCACCTTGTGGAATCTCTCGCGGTTGCTATCGATACAAAAGACAATTACACCAACGGCCATTCGCAGAGAGTAGCGGATTATTCGAGAGAAATCGCAAAGCGTGCAAGATTCTCCGAAAAGGACCAGGAAGAGATTTACATCATGGGTCTTTTGCATGATATCGGTAAAATCGGAATTCCCGATGCCGTAATCAACAAGCCCGACAAGTTAAACGACGAAGAATACGAAATAATCAAAAAACACCCTGTGATGGGTGCCAAAATACTTGACAACATTAAAGAAGATCCGAATCTCGCACTCGGCGCAAAGTGCCATCACGAGAGATACGACGGAAGCGGATATCCGGAAGGCTTAGCCGGAGACGGTATCGCGGAGTTTGCGAAGATCATCGCCGTAGCCGATTCCTATGATGCAATGTCAAGTTACAGAAGTTACAGAGACGTTCTCGACCAGGATATAATCATAAAAGAATTCGAAAAAGGCAGGGGAACGCAGTTTGATCCTAAGTACGCTGATATAATGCTTTCCATTATACACGAAGACACAGACTACAATCTGAGGGAAAAGAAGAATGAAGAATGATGATAAAAACGACAACTTTCAGGCGTCACACTTAATGCTGCTAATCGGTTATACGATTCTTGCAGTCATTCTTATAGTGGAGTCTTTCCTGATGGGATGGGAAAAATGGGCATTAATCCCTATTACCGTCGGAATGGTTTTCAGCTGGATATTTCATATCCGTCAGCTCCTGTCGACCAATGCCAGACTCTGGTTTTATGCCATTTTAATGATGTTCTCGTTTTTCTTTTACGGTATTCACCAGACCAGTACATTTGACCTTGCGGTTGTAATGTCCGGAATCATGGTTTTGTATACCCTTACAGGAAAAAAGGCGCTCATTAATTTTGCTGTAATTACATATTATCTGTCGATGGGTTATTCCATAACCGTGATGATTCTGACTGGGGAACAGTTTGATTCGCTTATCATAAGCAGAACCGTAATGCACTGTGTCATTATCTTTTTAATCGGATGGTTTTCAAAGGCAATTATCGACAAATGGACGCAGGTACTTGATAAATCCAAAGACGAGATTGTAATGCTTACCGACGCAACCAACAGATTAAACGATTTTCTTGCAAACGTTTCGCATGAACTTCGTACACCCGTCAATGCGGTCATCGGTTTATCCGGAATCTGTATAGACAAGGAAGAAAAGGATGATATCCGCCGTGATATGATTTCTGTCAGAAATGCAGGTAGAAAAGTGGCCGAGCAGATAGGCGATATTCTGGATTATTCGGAAATCGACCGTAAAAACATCGTCGTTAACTGTGAAGACTACATGCTTTCATCCATTTTAAACGACCTTGTAACGGAAATCCGCGAGTACAAGTCAAAGGATGTCGAACTTATAATCGATGTCGATCCCGCGATTCCTTCGGTCATGAATTCCGATGCGACGAAGATAAAGAAGATTTTAAGAGCACTGATTTCGAACGGCTTAAAATACACCCACGACGGCGGTGTTTATGTTCGTATTTCCTGTGAAGACCAGGATTACGGCGTTAATCTTTCCATAGAAGTAACCGATACCGGTATCGGTATGAGCGAAGAAGAACTCGAGAGAGTATACGAAAGATTCTATCAGGTGGATTCCGGCAGAGCCAGACTCGGCGGCGGTTTGGGACTCGGTCTTTCAATTGTCTCGGGATTTGTATCGCTTCTCGGCGGTTTTATGATTATTAAGAGTAAGCCCGATGTAGGAACCACAGTGCATGTTTCCCTTCCTCAGACGGTTGTCGATGCATCAAGCTGTATGTCGGTAAACAATCCCGACAAGCTCTGTCTCGGGGCATTCCTTCATTTCGAAAAATACGAAAACCCTGTTGTGCGTGAATACTACAATTCGATGGTTCTTAACATTGTTAACGGCCTCGGCATTCAGATGCACAGAGTTGATAATACAGACAACTTAAAGAGATTAAAAGAATCTCTTCACATGACACATCTTTTCGTCGGAGAAGAAGAATACTGCTCCGATATCGAACTGATGGAAGAACTGGCCAAGGAAATGATTGTTGTGGTTGTGGCAAACCAGGATTTCACACTTCCCGCAAAGTCCAATGCAAGAATCATGGAAAAGCCGTTCTACTGCTTCCCCGTTACAGCTATTCTTAATACCGATATCAACACGCGTATAAAAGAGGGCGGAAAGCTTCGTCTTAACGGCGTAAGAGCCTTAGTTGTCGATGACGAACCAATGAACCTTGTCGTTGGAAAGAGTATTTTCAAGAGATACGGAATGGTTGTATCTACCGCAACGAGCGGACCGGAATCCATCGATATCTGTAGGGAAAAGCAGTTTGACATTATATTTATGGACCATATGATGGGCGGCATGGACGGTGTCGAAGCCATGAAGAAGATAAGAGGCGATGTAACGGGACTCGACAACAATGTTCCCATCGTTGCGCTTACCGCCAATGCAATGAGTTCGGCCAAGCAGATGTTTTTATCCGAAGGCTTCGACGGATTTGTTTCCAAGCCTATTGAGATAGAGGAACTTGAGAGAGTATTAAAACAGGTACTTCCTAAATCTTTATTAAGTTTCGAGTATGAGGACGAAGATGGAAATTCATACATCGGCGAAGAGGAAGATGAAGAGCCTGAAAATATGGCAAAAGCAGCCCCCATAAAAGAACCGGAAAAGAAGACTCTGGCCGAAAAGCTTGAAGGCAGCAATATAGATGTTGAAGCGGGATTAAAGTATTGCCTCGGAGATGAGGAATTTTATAATACGCTTCTTATCCAGTTTGCAAACGAAGCCTCAGAGAAAATCCCTGCCCTGATGAACTTTTATGAGCAGAAAGACTGGGGCAATTACGAGATAATTGTTCATGCGTTAAAGAGCACGTCGAAGATGATCGGTGCGATGGACTTATCCGAGGAAGCTTTGAAACTTGAAAAGGCTGCCAAGGAAAAGAAAGAGAATTATATCTTTGACAATCACGATCACGTGATGAGTGTATATGAGGTATTAAAAGAAAAGATAAATCAGGCTACCGGTTTTGATTCGGGCAGTGAAGGCGACAGCGAAGTCCTCGAATTTAAGCCCGAAGGCAGCATGGAAGAGAAGTCATCCGATGATGTACTTGAGTTTGCACCCATGGAGGAAGAATGAAACACGAAGGATTTAAGGATAAACTGTATAACAACGACATAGACATCCGACAGCGCCTCTTTGTACTAACCACACTGATTACGGAAATTCTTTTAGCGGTGTCTCTGATAGAAATCTTTATAACGGACGACAGACTTTTAGACAGAATTCTTATAGGAGTGGCTATTCTGTTTGTTTTTGCCATAGCCATTTTCTCCGTCAAAAAGAAAAAGATTAAATTCGGCGCAAGCATGATATGTTTTATGCTCGGATTTATTTTCTTCCCGATGACGTTTATTTACGGCGGCGGAATCAACGGAGATGCACCTATCTGGTTTATTTACACGATACTGGTAATCAGCATTCTTTTAGACGGAAAGACCAGAATAGTGTTCTATGTTTTAGAGCTTCTGGTTGCGACAGGCTGCTATTACATCAACATCATGCATCCTGAAATCGTGGTTGAGTCATCACGAATCATGGGAAATATTTTCTCATTTGTTTCTCTTGTACTCATTGGCCTTGCAATAAGCGTCTTGGTCGGTCTTGAAGTAAGGCTCTTTACGAAGGAGAAAAAGAGAGCGGAGGAGCAGAAAAAAGAAATCGAAATGCTCAATGCCGCGCAAAATCAGTTCTTCTCAAGCATGAGCCATGAAATCCGTACACCGATTAATACCATCATCGGTCTTAACGAAATGATTCTTCGTGAAAACATCAACGATGAGGTAGTCGAGGATGCTGTAAATATCCGTTCTGCCGGAAAACTTCTTTTAAATTTGATTAACGACATTCTCGATATGTCCAAATTCAAATCCGGCAAAATGCATCTTTTAATCGGACCATACAACACGGGCAATATGCTCTCCGATCTCGTCGGAATGCTCTGGATCAGGGCAAGAGAAAAGAATCTGCAGTTTAGAATCAATGTTTCGCCCGATGTTCCCGCAGAGTTGGTCGGAGACGAAGTAAGAATTAAGCAGATACTCATAAATGTTTTAAACAACGCCATAAAATACACCAAGGAAGGCTCGGTTTCTTTAAACGTTCAGTGCGAAATGCTTGACAAAGAAACCGCCAACATTATTTACTCGGTTTCCGATACGGGTATCGGCATCAAAAAAGAGGATATTCCGTTCCTTTTCTCCGCTTATAAAAGAGTGGATGAGGATGCCACGACACATATCGAAGGTACGGGCCTCGGTCTTTCAATCGTAAAACAGTTCCTTGATCTGATGGGCGGTAAAATCGCAGTTAACAGCGTTTATACCAAGGGTTCGACATTCATCATAGAGATTCCCCAGAAGCTTGTAAATGACAAGCAGATCGGTGAATACGATTTCGAAAAGAATCACGGATACGGTAAGAAGAGTGCATACAAGCAGAAATTCGAAGCGCCCGAAGCAAGAATCCTGGTTGTTGACGACAACGAAGCCAACCTCATGGTTGTATCCAAACTTCTTCGTGACACAAAGGTTGTAATCGATACCGTAAGAAGCGGCGAAGCTGCACTTAAACTGACACAGAACATTGAATACAACGTAATTTTCATGGACCATCTGATGCCCGAAATGGACGGTATCGAATGTAAGAAGAGAATTCGAAACCAGACGGGCGGCAGTTCGAGAAACAGTAAAATCGTTATCCTTACCGCCAATGCGGGCGAGGAAAACAGAGATTTATATGCAAAAGAAGCCTTTGACGGTTATCTCGTAAAACCTGTCAGCGGAAGCGAACTTGAAAGCGAGCTTTTGCGTCACCTGCCCAAGGATATGGTAAAGGTTATGGGCGGCGATGAGGAAATCCTCGAAGAGACCATCTCCTGGATGCACGGCAGCCAGAGGAGAAAGATGGTTGCGATTTCAACCGAGAGCGTGGCAGATCTTCCCAAGGGCTTTATAGAGAATTACGGCATAGCCATTATTCCGCACAGGGTACGTACCGAGGAAGGTATGTTTAAGGACGGCTATGAAATTGATACGTCGGGCGTAATCAAATACATGGAAAACTCCACCAATGAGATCCTGCCGATGGCACCCGATGCCAAAGAGCATGAAGCATTCTTTGCGAAGCAGCTTTCGTATGCCAACAATGTCATTCATATTTCGATTTCTTCGGGAATTGAAAACAGCGGATGTCCGAGCGCAATGGAAGCAGCCAAAGCTTTCGACAATGTATTTGTAGTCGACTCGGGACACTTGTCCAGTGCACAGGGCTTAATGGTACTTGAAGCCTGCAGACTCGCAGAAAGCGGTATGAGTCCGAAGCACATCATCGAAGAACTTGAAAATATCAAAGGTAAAATTCATACAAGCTTTATCGTTGACAACCTTGATTATCTCGCCAGAGCAAAACAGGTTCCTTCGCGTATGGCAAACCTCGTAAAATCCCTGATGGGACGTCCGGTACTCGTATTAAAACGAGGCAGGATGAAGCTTGGAAAGATTTACTTCGGTTCTTCAAAGAATGCGTGGAAAAACTACATCAACGCATGTCTTTCCGCAGGTTCGAAAATAGATACGAAAGTTTTGTTTGTAACCTATGTCGGACTCAGTAAAAAAGATATGGACTGGATAAGAGAATATATCGAAAAGAAAATGAAATTCGACCAGATTATCTTCAAGCAGGCCTGCGCTTCCATCGCAGTTAACTGCGGACCGGGAACCTTCGGACTACTCTTTAAAGAGAAATAAAAAATATAAAAAACCGCAAACTTTGTTTTGCGGTTTTTTTGTGCGTTATTAATCGATGATTACTTCCAAAGAGTCCGGAAGCATATTTTCTATTTTGGTTAAAAGCTTAAGAGAGGCTTTGTTTTCGCTGTTTACTTTAGCGATTATCTTAAGCTCCGGGTGATTCACCTTCAAATATGTGATGCAGTTAAGGCATGCTTTGAGAGCGTAGCCTTTATTTCGCATATCCTTACGAATCATAAAGCCCAGCGAGACGGTGGATTCGTCGAAATACTCAAAACCCACGCGGCCGATGACTTCGTTTGTTTCTTTAAGTTCTATGATCCACATTCCGTATTCAAAGAGCATGTAGCCGTTTTTAACGGATTCAAAGCGTGCCTCGGGAGTGATGTAATCGGGCTCTGAATTAAGAGGAGGCAGGGGCTCGAGGAACCTTTTACAGGCCTCGTCTTCATACATTTCAAGGATCTTTGGCAGATCCGTCGGACATTCCTCGCGTATGATAAAATCTTCACCTTCACCTGTTACATAGGGAATATTTTTTAAATGACAGTAAACCATGTCGAGGTGTCCTGAATATTGGACACCTTCCGTGATAAAATATTTATAACCTTCAAAGGCGGGCAGCTGCTCCTCATTTTGCACACATATACAGACTGCTTCGCCTTTTAAGGTCAGATAATCGGCGATGTCTCTTTTAGACGTTATATAAAGCACCGGCTCATCGCATGGTGTGTATTCGGTTATTTCTTTTATGGTGATGTGTTTAATCTCTGTCCTATTTGTTTAAAAATAT
>JAEEGG010020875.1_pt1 | contig 13054 bp, 11 predicted proteins | sample 9134161 | NCBI WGS metagenome assembly JAEEGG01 (sample SAMN16246543, study PRJNA631951) | gut metagenome | biome: gut microbiome; feature: rumen; material: CR-attached | host: Bos | place: Iran: Karaj | collected 2018-10
AGCGGCTCTATCACAACGTTTGAAAAGTCGATCTTTTCCTCCACGACAGGGGCTTCAACAGTGGCCTCGACGGACTTCGTTTCGGCCTTGTTTTCGGCCTTGGGCATGTCCAACGGCTTCATTGTCGGGAACAGGATCACGTCCCGGATGGAGTCGCAGCCCGTCAGCAGCATGACGCAGCGGTCGATGCCGATGCCCAGGCCGCCGGTAGGAGGCATGCCGTATTCCAGGGCGTTGATGAAATCCGTGTCCATCATGCCGGCTTCCTCGTCGCCCTTGGCCCGCAGTTCCATCTGCTTCAGGAAGCGCTGCTCCTGATCGATGGGGTCGTTCAGCTCGCTGAAGGCGTTGCCCATCTCGCTGCGGCAGATAAAGAGCTCGAAGCGCTCCGTCAGCCGGGGATCCTTGGGGCTGCGCTTGGCCAGGGGGGACACGTCCACGGGATGCATGGTGATGAAGGTGGGCTGGACCATCTTCTCCTCCACCTTCTGGTCGTAGCATTCATAGAGGGCATGGCCCCAGGTGGGCTCCACCTTCTCCATGTCCACGCCCACGGCCTTTGCTGCCTTCACGGCCTCCTCGTCGGAGGTGATCGCCATGAAGTCCACGCTCAGGTATTCCTTCACCGCCTCCGCCATGGTCATCCTCCGGAAGGGTGGGGCCAGGGAGACCTTCTCCCCCTGCCAGGTCACGTCGTAGGTGCCCAGAAGCTCCATGGCCGCGCCGGAAAGGAGCTCCTCAAAGAGGTCCATCATATCATTGAAGTCCGCGTAGCTCTCGTAAAGCTCCACGGAGGTGAATTCGGGATTGTGCCGGGTGTCCATGCCCTCGTTGCGGAAGATCCGCCCGATCTCATACACCCGTTCGATGCCGCCCACGATGAGCCGCTTCAGGTTCAGCTCCGTGGCGATGCGCAGATACATATCCAGGTCCAGAGTGTTGTGGTGGGTGATGAAGGGCCGGGCGGTGGCGCCGCCGGAGATGGTATTCAGCACCGGAGTCTCCACTTCCATATAACCCCTGGCGTCCAGGAACCGGCGGACATAGCTGATGAAGCGGGAACGGATCTCGAAATTGCGGCGGCTTTCGTCGGACATGATGAGGTCCACATAGCGCTGCCGGTACTTCAGCTCCGTATTGGTCATGCCATGGAATTTCTCCGGCAGAGGCCGCAGGGACTTGGCAAGCAGAGTCAGCTTCTCCACATGGACGCTGATCTCCCCCGTCTTGGTCTTGAAGACATAGCCCTCCGCCCCCAGGATATCCCCGATGTCGTCCTTGCGGAAATCGGCAAATTCCTGTTCGCTCAGGGAATCGGAGCGGACATAGAGCTGGATCTGGCCCTTGTCGTCCTTGATATGGCAGAAGGCGGCCTTGCCCATGCCCCGCTTGGACATCATCCGCCCGGACACAGCCACGGTCTTGCCTTCGTAATCATCATAGTGCTCCAGGATATCCCTGGACCAGGCGCTGCGGGTGAACTTTGTGATCTGGAAGGGGTCCCGCCCCGCGTCCTGCAGGGCCTTCAGCTTATCCCGGCGTACCTGCAGGATCTCGCTGAGCTCCTGCTCCGGGACTTCGTTTTTGATCTCTTCAGCCATGCTCCGCCCCCCCTCAGCGCTGCTCCGCCGCCAGGATGCGGAAGCGAAGGTCGCCGGCGGGAGCCTCCACCAGGACTTCGTCCCCGGCCTGCTTGCCCATGAGCGCGCGGCCAATGGGGCTGTCCTCGGAAATGCGGCCGATGCGGGGGTCGGACTCCTGGGAGCCCACGATCTCGAAAACCTCTTCCTCCGTTTCGCCCACTTCCAACAGGGTGACTTTATAGCCCAGGCCGATGGCGTCGCCGCTGCCGGTGATCTCTATGACCTCCGCGTTATCGATCAGCTCCTGGAGCTCGGCGATCTTGGAATAGAGCTTGCCCTGCTCCGTCTTGGCCTCGTCATATTCGCTGTTTTCCGACAAGTCGCCGAAGCTGCGGGCTTCCCGGATCTGTTCAGCCACTTCCTTTTCCCGGACGGTCTGCAGGTAGTTCAGTTCTTCCTTCAGCTGGTCCAGACGCGTCTGGGACATCTTATACTTGTTATTCATGGCAATAACTTCCTTTGCGATGTTAGTATAATCAGCAGTTGATCGTGTTTCGGCTATTATAGCGGATTCTTCGCCGCTGTCAAGAAGAAACCCGCGCGCCTCCCAAAAGAAACTCCGCTGCGGCGAGGAGCTGAAGGTCGTCCTCCTCCGGGAGCATGCCGTAGTACAGGAGGCTGCGTTCCTCCTCCCCCAACTCCACGATGCGGTCAGGCGTCAGCCCGACCCCGGAAAGGCAGACGCCCTTGGGGGTGAAGTAGGCGATATGGGAAATGTGGATGGCGCTGCCATCGGTCATGGGCACGGTGATCTGGGCATAACCCTTGCCGCTGGTCTGTGCGCCCACCAGTTCCGCCCAGTCGTATTCCCGCAGTGCTGCGGCGAAGAACTCCGCCGCGCTGTAACTGTCCTCGTTGATAAGGACGGCCATGGGCAGCCGGACGCAGGATTCCTGGGAATAATCCACATGCTCGCTGCCGTCGATATTCCGGCTGATGAAAAGCTTGCCCTCCGGCAGCAGATAATCCAGCAGCTGGAGCAGCTCGCTGAGCTGGCCGCCGGGGTTCTCCCGCACGTCGAAGACGAGGCCGGACACGCCGCGGGTCCTCAGGGCTTCCACGGCCTCGATGGCGCCCTGGGCGCTGCGGCCCTCGAAATTCTCGATGCGTACATAGCCAAGTCCGCCGGGGAGTACCCGGAAGGTGACCGGCTCGGTATACACGTCGCCGGGGATCAGAGTATATTCCCGCTCCTCCCCGTCCGGGCAGAGAAGGCGCAGCGTCACCCGCTGCCGGGCGATAGCCTGGCGCACCAGCTCCACCACCTCGTCTCTCTCCATCCCCGCCACGTCCCGGCCGTCCACGGAAAGGAAAAGGCTGCCAGGTGCTACCCCGGCTTCTCCCGCGGGGGAATGCTCATAGACCTTCATCACGCGGGCTCCCTGGGCGTCGTCATTATCCTGCACCACGATGCCGATGCCGCCGTAGCTGTTGCGGCTGCTCATCTCGTAGGCAGCGACTTCCTCAGGGTTCATATAGAAGGACCAGCGATCATTGAGGCTGGCGACCATGGCTTCAATGGCCCAGTCGGCCAGTTCGCTTTCGTCGTATTCCCCGATAAAATTCTCGCGGATGATGTCCGCCGCCTCCGCCAGCTTGTCCTCTGTGGGATAGCTTGCCGGGCCCCGTTGCGAGATAACATTCTGCCGGAGGTAAACCCCCGTCAGGGTCAGGATCAGGGTGAGCAGGCAGGCGCAGATGCAGGCCGGGATACTGATTCTCTTCATGATTCAGTCCAGGATGGTGTAGTTGGAAAAGTATTGCAGCGGGTCTACCCGCTCGTCGTTCTCGTAGATCTCAAAGTGGATATGGGGGCCAGTGGCATAGCCGGTGGCGCCGACGTAGCCGATCACATCCCCCTGGGAGACCACGTCGTCCACGCTCACCGAGCGCACGCTCATATGGGCATAGAGGGTGTAACGCCCGTTGCCGTGGGCGATCATGACGTAATTCCCGTAGGAATAGCTCTCCTCAGAGGTGATGACCACGCCGCCGTCGGAGGCATAGATCTTAGTGCCGTAGCTGGCGCCGATATCGATGCCGTAATGCATGCGGGTATAGCCCAGGATGGGATGCAGGCGCATGCCGTAGGTGCTGGTGACGTAATAGCTGTCGGCGCTGGGCCAGAGATACGTGCCGGTGGCGGTGACCCCCGCGTTTTTGAGAAGCTCCAGCCGTTCCAGTTCCTCGATCCTGGCGGCGATCCGGGCGTCCTCTTCCCTTTCCAGCTTGATCTGCTTTTCCAGGGCGGCGATCTTGTCCTGGAGCTCCGCGGCGGAAGCTTCCTGGGCGGCCTTTTCGTCCTCCAGCTCCGCGATGCGGGCGGTAGCTTCCCGGATCAGCTGTTCCAATTCCGCCTGCTTGTCCCTCTGGACCTGTTCCTTGGCCTCGCATTCTTCCTTGGCGTCGTACAGAGCCTGCTGGGCCAGGACCACTTCCTGCTTGGCCTTTTCCATGGTGGCGATGATCCCGGCGTCCTCCGCCACGATCTCGTCGATCATATCCATTCTGGTGAGCAGGTCGCCGAAGCCGGTCAGGTCGTCGAAAAGGATCTCAAAATAGGAAATATCTCCCCGCTCCTCCATGGCGCGGAATTTCAGCTTGAAGATATCCCATTGCTTTTCCTCTTCCTCTACGGCTGCATCGTACTCGATGCGCTTATAGTCGATCTGCTGGTTCAGCAGGTTGATCTGCTCGCCCAGGTTTTCCAGTTCCATCTCCGTGAGGCGGATCATCTGATCGTATGCCTCTTTCTCCGCCTGAATGGTCTCGATGGAACTGTCCAGGGCGGCGATGGTGCTCATGAGGGCGCTTTTCTGCGCGGCAAGATCGTTGCGCTGTGCTTCCAGGGACTCCCGTTCCTCCTTGTTGGCCTGCTGCTGTTCCTGCAGCTCGTCCAACTCTTCGCTGGCGCGGACGGAGCTTATCAGGGAGGTGATGATGGTGAGGCCCAGGCTGCCCAGGAACAGTAGGGCCAGGATGATGGCTACGATCTTGAACCAGAGTTTGCGTTTATTCATAGTTCATAACCTCAGATCCGCATATAGTTGCGGATGGCGATGCGGCTGCCGAAGATGGCCACCAGAAGGCCGATGGCCAGGAAGCAGGCCAGCAAGGGCAGGGCCAGCACAGAGAAAGGTAAGATCTCCAGGAAACTGAGGCTGGAGGCGGCGATCCGCCCCGTGACGGAGATATAGATGAGCCACTGGGCCAGGTAGGCGATCAGAGAGCCGGTGAGCCCCAGAATCATGCCCTCCACGTTGAAGGGGCCACGGATGAAGCTGTTGGTGGCGCCGATCATCCGCACGATGGCCACCTCGTTCCGTCGTGTAAAGGCCGCCAGACGCAGGGTGTTTGCCATGATGAAGGTGGACACAGCCAGCAGCAGCGCGATCATCACGATGCTGACCACATTGACGATGCGCCGGACCGAGACCATGCCCTGGGCGATGCCCAGGTGGGCGTTGACCCTGGCGATGCCGGGGATATCTTTCAGGCGGGTCTGGGTGCCGGCCATTAGGCTGATATCCTTCAGGTAGACCAGATAGCGGTCCCTGAGGATCGTGGGCTCCACCTCGTCAAAGAGCGGGCTGTCGTCCAGCTGTCCCAGGTATTCTTCCAAAGCCTGAGCCCTGGTGACGAAGGTGACGGAGGCCACGTTGTCAATGGCTAGTATCTGCGTCTCAAGGCTCCGCGCCTCCTGCTCCGACCACTTTTCGTTCACGAAGGCCAGAAGGGAGACCTGATCCTCCAGGTTGCCGATGATATGGTTCACATTCACGGCCACGGAGGCAAAGGAGCCCATGATGAGCAGGCATGCCAGAATGACGCATATGGTGGTAACGGAGATGAGGCCGTGATTGAAGATGCTGTCCACGCCCTCCCTGATATAATAGCCGATCCTGTTCATGCCTGATACCACCCCTTGTTGTCGCTGGCGAGGCGCCCGTTGACGATGCGGATGACCCGCTTGGCAAATTGGTTCACGAGGTCGTGCTCATGGGTAACTACCAGCATGGTGGTCCCCTGTTCGCTGATCTTGCTGAGGAGCTTCATCAGCTCTGCGCTCAGCTCCGGATCGATATTCCCCGTGGGCTCGTCGGCAATGATGGTGCGGGGGTTGTTGGCCAGGGCGCGGGCGATGGCGACGCGCTGCTGCTCACCGCCGGAGAGCTCCCTGGGCATATCCCGCATGCGCCCCTCCAGGCCCACCAGGCCCAGCACATAGGGTACCCGCTTTTTGATCTCGCTGTTCCTTGCCCCGTAGACGTGCATAGCCAGGGCCACATTTTCATAGACATTCCGGTTGTCGATCAGACGGAAGTCCTGGAAAATGACGCCCAGGGTCCGCCGCAGGGCGGGCAGGCGGCGGCGGGAGATGGTGCTCATATCGTAGCCGTTGACTACCACGCGGCCCTCGGTGCTGGCGATCTCGCCGGTGAGAAGCTTTATGATGGTGGTCTTCCCGCTTCCGGAGGGACCCACCAGGAAGGCGAATTCCCCGTCGTCCATGGCGAAGGAAACGTCCTCGATGGCGGGAGTGCCGTTTTCATAGGATTTATAGACGTGCTCTAAGCTTATCATGGGTTCAGCCCTTCTGCTCCTGAGAATTGAGGTATTTTTTCACCATCAGCGCCACCTTGAAAACGATGGCATGGTCGAATTCCCGAAGATCCAGCCCCGTGAGCTTTTTGATCTTTTCCAGCCGGTAGACCAGGGTGTTGCGGTGGACAAAGAGCTTGCGGGAGGTCTCGGAAACATTCAGGTTGTTCTCGAAAAAGCGGTTGATGGTCTCCAGGGTCTCCTGGTCCAGGGCGTCGATGGGGCTCTTCTTGAAGACTTCCCCAAGGAACATCTCGCAAAGGGTCCGGGGCAGCTTGTAGATGATGCGCCCGATACCCAGGTTGTCATAGTGGATGATCATTTTGTCGTCGTCAAAGACCTTGCCCACCTCGATGGCCACCTGCGCCTCCTTGTAGCGCTCCGCCAGCTGCCTGAGGTGACCGGAGACGCTGCCCACGCCAATGACCGGCTTGATGAACAGCTCGGAGGTCAAAGTGTCCTCGATCTGCTGGGCGTACTTGTCCAGCTCCCTGCCGTCGCTGCCGGCGATAAGCTCTTTGATGAGCACGACGTCCGTGTCGTTGACGCTGAAAATGAAATCCTTCTGCCGGTCCGGGAAAAGGTTCTGCAAAACCTCCACCGTGGCGCTGTCCACCTTCTCCGGCAGGCGGATAAGGAGGACGCCGCGGGGGGCGGTCACGTCGATGTGCAGCTCCTTGGCACGGGAATACATGTCCACCAGCAGGGTGTTGTCGGAGATGATGTTCTTGATATAGACCGACTTGTCGAATTTCTCTTCGTAGTTCAGCTTCGCTTCGTTGAAGGCGATGGCAGCCAGGCGGCAGATCACCTGGGCGTCGCCGTCCTCTCCCTTCACAAAGGCGGCGTAGTCAAAGCGGGCATTCTGCCCGCCCAGGACGCAGAAGGTCTTGCCGTCATGGACAGTGGCGGGCTTACCGCTTGCCAGGATAGCCATGCTGGCCCCTTCGATCTCAGAACCCACAAGGTTCAAAGCGCTGCAGGCCTGCACAGTCCCGTCTGCATCGATGACGCCGAACACCCTGTCCGTGACTTCCTTCATCTGAACGATCACGCTCTGAAAGATTCTGGCTGACATAGTGAGTCCTCCTCATGGCATGCGTAACACAGCATGCCTATATTTATGTTGGCTAACGACGGCCCTCTTTCCTGCCCCTCGCTGCCGTGATGCTGCATATCCCTTCGGCGTTTTGACGAAAGAACGCTTTGAATCGACGCTGTGATTTGCTATTTAAGCCCTGATTAAATAATAATACCTTTTTTTGTCGTATATTTCAATAGCTGGAGGGGGGTAGAATTTGAAAAATATTTGTGAAAATTCACGAATAACCAGAAAACGGCAAAAATCGGGGGCGGCGCAAGGCCGTCCCCGATTTTCAGGCTTATGTGCAGTTTTACTTCAGCAGGCGGAATTTGCCCACAATAGGCAATTCCTTGGCACGTCCGTTGGCAGCATTGACGATGCCGATGATAAAAAGGATGAAGCAGATAATGCCGGTAATCGTTCCCAGCAGGCCCCAGATCCTTCCCAGGAGACCACTGATCACACTGCAGATCAGCAGGATCAGGCCCTGATTGGCGTGGTAGCGTGCAAAGGGGGAATCCTTCCGTGCGATAATGGGGATCAGCACCAGGATCCAGAAATATGCCAGGACCGCCATGCCCTTGTTGGCTTTCACATCGTCGACGTCAAAGGAGCCGGTGGTGTCCGGCGTATCATTAAGCTGGGCAACCTTGTTGCTGAAGTCGGAAGCAGCAGGTGCAGGAGCGGGTGCGGGCTGCTGGGGCTGAGGCTGGGGCTGGGGCTGAGGCTTGTACTCCACTTCCGGCGCAGGGGCCGCCTGCACGGGCCCGTCGTCATAGCTGGGGACCGCGGGCGCGGCGGGGGCTTCGATCTGTGTGCCGCAGTTGGTGCAGAAACGCTCACCCTCTGCCAATTTTGTTCCGCAATTGGGGCAAAATGCCATCTCTGTCTCTCCTTTTTGTGAATGTCCGGCGCAGCTGGGAACCAACTGCAAAAGCAAAGGAAGGCTGAAAAGCATCGCTGCTTTTCAGCCTTCCGCTGTTGTCTGCTTCTGCGGAAAAGCCGCAGCGAATGTATCCGGATGAAATCAGTTGGTGATGGTCTTCTCGGTGTCGTAGTCGAAGAGGTGGACGCGCTTGGTGTCCACGCAGAGGCGGACCTTATCGCCCATCTTGCAGGTGGTGGTGCCGGTGGTGACGACGGCGGTCATGCTGATGTCGCCGTTGGTCAGGTACAGGTTGGTGTCGGCGCCCAGCAGCTCGGTCATATCCACCTCGGCCTCGATGACCTGGTTGGGATACTTAGCCAGGAGGTCCTGGTCGGCCTGGATGTCGTTGGGGCGGATGCCGAAGATGACCTTCTTGCCGGCATAAGCCAGGACTTCGGGCTTCCTTCCCTTTTCCTCAGGCAGGGCGATCTTGCAGTTCTCGCCGAAGGTCAGGTAGGTGACGCCGTTCTCGTCCACGATCTCGCCCTCGCCGGTGTTCATCTGGGGCGTGCCGATGAAGGTGGCGACGAAGAGGTTGGCGGGAGATTCGTACAGGGTCTGGGGCGCGGCGACCTGCTGGATGAAGCCGTCCTTCATGACGACGATACGAGTACCCATGGTCATGGCCTCGGTCTGGTCATGGGTGACGTAGATGAAGGTAGTGGCCAGCTTCTTGTGGAGCTTGGCCAGCTCGCTGCGCATCGCGGTACGCAGCTTGGCGTCCAGGTTGGAGAGAGGCTCGTCCAGAAGGAAGACCTTGGGGTTACGCACGATGGCGCGGCCCAGGGCGACACGCTGGCGCTGGCCGCCGGAAAGAGCGGCGGGCTTGCGGTCCAGCAGGTGCTCGATCTCCAGGATCTGGGCAGCTTCAGCCACGCGGCGCTTGATCTCGTCCTTGGGCATCTTGCGCAGCTTCAGGCCGAAAGCCATGTTCTCAAAAACGGTCATATGAGGATAAAGGGCGTAGTTCTGGAACACCATGGCGATGTCGCGCTCTTTCGGCGCAACGTCGTTGACCAGCTTGCCGTCGATGTACAGCTCGCCGAGGGTGATCTCTTCCAGACCGGCGATCATACGCAGGGTGGTGGACTTGCCGCAGCCGGAAGGACCGACCAGGATGATAAACTCCTTGTCTTCAACATCCAGGTTGAAGTCGGAGACCGCGGTGACGCCGCCGGCATACTTCTTGTAAATGCCCTTCATGGTAACGCTAGACATAAATTTAACCCTCCAAATTTTCAAGACTCTCTTGAATTTTAGGATAATGATAGCATACTTGCATCAATTCTGCAATTTATCTATCCGCCAAAGCTGGATGGGATTATTTGTGCAAATTGTCCGATTCTCCACAAATCTTCCGGCGTTCCGCTTCCGTCAGCTCCCGGAACCCGCCCGGCTGCAGCTGCGGGTCCAATGCGACGCCGCCCACGGAAAGCCGCTTCAGGTACTTCACTTTTGTCCCGGCGGCGATGGCCATGCGTTTGACCTGGTGGTACTTCCCCTCCCGCAGGAACACCCGCGCGCATAGGCGGTCCGGAGAGGGCTCCAGCCGCGCCGGGAGGCATATTTCCCCGTCCTCCAGCACGGCGCCTGCGGAAAAGAGGGCCTCCGCCCCCTCCGGGAACGGGCGGTCCACTTCGATGTAATACTCCTTCTCTATGCCGCTTTTGGGAGAAATGACCTTGTGGCAAAAATCCCCGTCGCTGGTGAGGAGCAGCAGGCCTTCGCTGTCCTTGTCCAGCCGACCCGCCGGGGAGAGATTGCGCCGCCGCAGCTCCGGGGGCAGCAGCTCCAGCACCGTGGGGGTCTTGGGGTCCTCCGTGACGCTGAGATAGCCCGCGGGCTTGTTCATCATCAGGTAGAGGTATTCCTGCCAGACCACCCTTTCCCCGTCCAGCAGCACTTCCGAATCAGGGTCGCAGTGGGCTGCCGGATCGGTGACGGCTTTGCCGTCCACTCGGACGCGCCCGTCGCGGATGAGCTTTTTTGCTTCGCTGCGGGTGCTGCGCCCGCTCCCGGCAAGCAATTTGTCCAGGCGCATGGCAGTCATAGGCATTTTTATCCCCTTTCGGACATAGGATTCTTCCGATGAACCGCCGCGCTTCGGTGGGCCGACGCCGGCAGGAAATGGAGGAGAGCATGTTTGTCTTTACCGCGAAATTGAATCGAAAGAGCGCCGTCGCCGCCGTGGTGGTCCTGGCGCTGCTGCTGATCGCCGTGATCCTGCTGGTGAGCCTGCGCAGTATCGGCGGCAACGGGAAGCCCGCGTCGGAGAAGACGGGCGTGGCCGACGCAGCCGACGCGGCCCGCTACCTGTCGGGTCTTGGCTGGCAGGTGGAGACGCAGCCCCTGGAGATCCGGGAGCTGGTGATCCCCCGCAGCTTCAGCGGCGTCTACGCGGACTACGCCGCCCTGCAGGCCAAGCAGGGCTATCCCCTGGCAGAATACGGCGGCATGGAAGCCAGGCGTTATTCCTTCCGGGTGCTGAACCACCCCAGCGGAGAGGAAAACATCGTCGCCGACCTGGTCGTCTGCGGGCAGACGGTCATAGCCGGCGACATTCAATCCACGGCTTCTGACGGCTTCATGACGGGGCTGAAAGGGGAAACGTGACTGCCCGCAAATCTGCTGCTCTTCGGCTCCCTCACTGAGGGAGTCAGTGCCGAAAGACTGTAACCGCCGTGATTTTCCCGGACCCCTCAAGGAGGGGGCCAAAGAGGAACAGATTCAGAATCTCCCCTTCATGGCGTCCAGGATCACGTCGCCGCAGTAAGCTAAGTCCTCCGCGCTGAAGGCAAGGGAGATATTGCTGGAAAAGAGGAACTGGGCGGATGGGGGAAGATCGTCCTCTCCCGGCCACACCGTCAGGCGGACGGTGAGCTCCGGCAGGAAGGGTATATCGTAGCTCAGGCCGCTCCCCGTCTCCGCTTCCCTGCCCCCGATGCTCCGGCAGGCTTCAGAGAACTTCTCCGGGGTGTTCCCGAAGGAGAAGGCCAGGCGGCTGATGCAGCGGCCCCGGAACTGGGTGAGATAGGTCTCCCCCCAGGGCAGCTCCGCATAGGATAGCATCTTGCCCGTTGGCGGGGCCAGGGTCCCACCCGTCAGCAGCCGCAGCAGCAGGATGGAGGCGTTTGGCCGCAGTTCCCCGCCGGAGGAAGCCCAGCGTGCCTCCCCCTGCGGCCAGGATACCGTCACCTCCCGATCCAGGAGCTTCGTTCGGAAGCAGCCTTCCTCAAAGAGGATCCCCGTCCTGCCGGAGACCGCCGCCGGGTCCAGGGAGGCCAGCAGCGTCCGATAGTGACGCAGGGGCATTTCGTTCTTATTGTCCTTTACTTCCATGTCAATCAAACAGGGTCGCGTCCGTATGGGGGATAAAGCAGGACGCCACGAATTCCTCCATATAGCCGGGGTGGGTGGAAAGCTCCATGTAAGTCATGTTGTGGGCCAGCTCGAAGACCTTTTCCGTGGCCTCGTCGGAGATGAGCATGGCGCAGGCCCCCGTGAGGGAGGAGTTGCCGATGTAGCTGAATTCCTCCAGGGGCAGCTTGGGCAGCATGCCGATGGTGATTGCCTTCTCAATGTCGATGCCGCTGCCGATGCCGCCGGCGATCTGCATATGCTGCAGGTCGTCCACCGTCAGCCCCGCCCCCTCCAGCATGGCGCGGGTGGCAGAGAAGATGGCGCCCTTGGCCTTGATGAAGTTGTCGATATCCCCCTCGTTGAGGGTGATATCATAGCCGGTGCCGCTCTCCTCGGCGAAGGCGACGACGTAGTAGCCGATGCCGTAGGCGTCGCGGCCGATGCGTCTGTTTTCCCGGATGAAGCGTCCCTTGGGACTGATGGCGCCGGACTTGAAGAGCTCCGCGATGATATCGATGAGGCCGCTGCCGCAGAGTCCAAGGGGCTTCTCCCCCGGATCCCCCACCACGTCGTAGGTGGGCTCCAGGGTGTCCGGATCGATGGTCACGCCCTGGACGGCGCCGGTGGTGGCACGCATGCCGCAGCTGATCTCCCCGCCCTCGAAGGCGGGACCGGCGGAGCAGGCGCAGGTAAGCATATAGTCCCGGTTGCCCAGCACCAGCTCGCCGTTGGTGCCCAGGTCGATGAAGAGCACCAGGTCGTCCTGGTCCCAGAGCAGGGTGGTGAGGACCCCGGCGGTGATGTCGCCCCCCACGTAGGAGCCCACGTTGGGGGCCAGGATCACGGGGGCGTCCGCCCTGCCGGGAAGGCCCAGGTCGGAGGCGGTCTTGCCGTGGAGCTCCAGGAACTCCGGCTCATAGGGCTCCATCCGGATGGTCTGGGCGTCGGCGCCCACCAGAAGGTGCTCCATGGTGGTGTTGCCGGCGACGACGATGCGGGTGATCTCCTCCGGAGCGTGCCCGGAGGAGGCGCAGAGAGAGTCCATCAGGGGGAGCAGTGTCTCCTCCCGGACGGCGTGCCGCAGCTTTTCCCGGCCGCCCTCCTTGGCGGACTGGATGATGCGGTTGATGACGTCCGCGCCGTAGCGGATCTGGTTGTTGCCGGCGCTGGCCTTGGCCAGGATCCTTCCGCTGCCCAGCTCCAGCATGGCGGCGGTGACGGTGGTGGTGCCGATGTCCACAGCCACGCCGACGCCCTCCGCCGCCGTCCCCCGGGTGAGCTCCGTCCGGAAGATGGCCTCCAGGGCCTCCTCGTAGCGGGCAAGCTCCTCCGGGCTGGACAGGTCCGCCGTCCGGATGTCGCTGGCGAAGGCCCCGGCCTCGGTGGGCACGATGAAGGTGGCGTCCCCCATGACCCGGCTCAGGCAGGCCAGGCGCC
>JAEEGG010020881.1_pt1 | contig 13052 bp, 7 predicted proteins | sample 9134161 | NCBI WGS metagenome assembly JAEEGG01 (sample SAMN16246543, study PRJNA631951) | gut metagenome | biome: gut microbiome; feature: rumen; material: CR-attached | host: Bos | place: Iran: Karaj | collected 2018-10
TCGCCTGCTCGCAGGCGGTAACGCCGCAGTCCACCGTGACCACCAGGGTCACGCCCTGGCTGTGCAGGGAGTCCAGCGCCTCCCCGGAGATGCCGTAGCCCTCCGTGAGCCGCTCGGGAATATAGGTGACGCAGCGGAGGCCCTGCTTCTGCAGCCAGGTGGTGACCAGGGCAGAGGCGGTGAGGCCGTCCACGTCATAATCTCCGTAAACCGCGACGGTCTCCCGCCGCTCCACCGCAAGGCGGATGCGCCGGACCGCCCGGTCCATATCCGGCAGGCGCATGGGGTCCAGGAACAGGCCGGAGTCCTCCCGCAGGAATTCCCTGGCCTCCTCTGCCCCGTTCAGTCCCCGGGAGGCCAGGAGCGCGGCCGCAAGCCTCCCGCAGCAGCCGGAGCGATAAATATCCTCCGCTGCCGCCGGATCGAAGGTCCCGACCTTCCATGCGCCGAATGCTCTCATGCTCCGGGAACTCCTTTCTTTGGTATCTGCCGGACTGTGCTTATCCGGGGGGCGGGCAGGCTCAGCCTGCCTCCGCCGTCTGGGACCAGGGGAAGCGGATATGGGCGCCTTCGCCGTCATACTCCGTCCAGCTCCGCAGCAGGAAGAACAGCACCGCGGCGGCGATCAGAAGGATCGCCAGCGCTGCCAGCAGCCTGCGCAGCACCTTACCCGCCCTGCGCTTTTTGGGATAGATCCGGGGCCTCATCCCCGGGCTTCCACTTCTCCGATCTTGGCTACCCGCCGGGCATGGCGTCCCCCGTCGAAGGGGGTCTCCAGGAAGGTATCCAGGATCTTCAGGGCCAGGCCGGAGCCCAGGACCCGGGCGCCCATGGCCAGGATATTGGCGTCGTTGTGCCGCCGGGTGAGCTCCGCGGAATAGCAGTCGGAGCAGAGGGCGCAGCGGACGCCCCGGACCTTGTTGGCGGTGATGCTCATGCCGATGCCGGTGCCGCAGATCAGCACGCCCTTTTCGCAGCGGCCCTCCGCCACGGCCCTGGCGGCAGGCTCGCCGAAGTCCGGATAATCGCAGCTCTCCTCCGAATAGGTGCCGAAATCCTCATAGGGGATCCCCTTTTCCTCCAGGTGCTTCAGGATCTCCTGCTTCAGGGCAAAGCCCCCGTGATCGCTGGCAATGGCAAGCATGGCCGAATCTCCTTCCCTTCCAGGCATCATGTATGCTGGATAGATACTTTAGTATAGCATAGGCATACCCTCGGCGCAAGTATTTATGCCGAAGTCTGCCCCATCAGGCGAAATACTGCAAGAATAGGCTCACCATGCCGCAGGCCTCCAGCCGGGTGAGGGGCTGCCTGGGCAGCAGGACCCGCCGTCCGTCCAGGCCCCAGCAGCGCAGCAGGCCGCTGTTCTGGGCCCAGACCAGGGCGCCGAGGCAGCTGTCCGATACGCTCAGGGGGTCCAGGCACCGGAGCTTCATCCGGAGCATGAGGCTGCCCCTGCCGTCCGCCGGGGCGTCCTCCGCCTTTCCCGCGCTGACGGCCATGGCCTGAAGGATGCGGATGAGCTCCTCCCGGCTCAGGGCCGCGTCCGGCTCCAGCCCTTCTCCCGGCTCCAGCAGCCCCCGGGCCAGGGCCCAGCAGGCGGCGTCCCGGTACCAGGCGTCCTCCTCCGCGTCCGGCGGGGCGGGCAGGTCCCCCACAGCCGGGCAGCCCGCCGCCCGGTACAGCAGGGTCATGAGCTGGGCCCGGGTGAAGGCCCCCTGGGCGCCGAACAGGTTTTCGGATACGCCGGATACCAGCTCCGCCCGGATGAGCTCCTTCACCGGGGCGTAATAGCGGCTCTCCTCCTCCAGATCCCGGTAGGGCACGGCCCAGCCGGTATCGTCCGTGCGGTAGATATAGGCGCTGTCCTCCACGGGCAGGCCCGTCTCACTGTCCGCCCATACGGCGTAGGCGGTGAAGGTATCCAGGTCCGTTTCGCTCCAGGAGCTGTCGATCACCAGCGGGTCCCCGTCTCCCCAGACGGTCCTGGGGGCGCCGCTTTCCCGGATGGCGGCGTTATCCTGCCAGCCCCCGGCGGTGTGCCAGCAGCCGTCCCGGTCCCGGCGGATGTACCAGCCCAGGAAGTCGCAGCCCTCCCGCCAGCACCAGTGGTTGTTCTCCGGGGGCTCGTCGGAATCCGGGTCCGGCTCGTCCGGCTCGTTCAGGTAAAAGCAGGCGCAGGCGTCCTCCAGGGCGATCTGGGACGTGCGCTTCCCCTCGCCGCCGTTCAGGTCGAAATTCACCACGTACAGCCGGTCCCGCCGGATGAGGCTCTCGTCGCAGGCCTCCTGGGCATAGACCCCGTAGCCCTTGATGTACTCGTCGTCCGGGGCGTAGCGCCGGACCCGCACCTGGTTCCGGGCGTTGCCCTCCAGGCTGTACATCCACTCCTCCGAGGCGCTGAGGACGATGCCCACGTGGTCCCAGACATGGCCCTTTTCCGCAAAGAACACCACGTCCCCCGTCCGGGGGCTGTAGTCCTCCTTATAATAGAAGGGCAGGCCGAAGGCATAGGACCGGGCGACCGTGGAATTCTGGATCAGGCTGCCGGGGATCCGGGCCTGGCGGGCGCACCAGGAGACGAACATGGCGCACCAGGCATAGCCGTCGCAGCCGCAGAAGTAGCCGTACTCCGTCCAGTTGCCGTCGGAGTATACGTCGCCGCCATGGCGCTGCCGGACGCCGGACCCCTCGTGGTACCCCACCTGGGTCAGGGCCACGTTCACCAGGTCCGCCCGGTAGTTCCCCGTGAGCTCCAGCTCCAGAAGGGCGTCGTAATATTCGCTCTCCCCATAGGGAACGGAGACCGTATAGCTGGGCTGTACGGCCCCGGCCCGCTGGGCGGGGAGCAGGGGCAGCAGCAGGGCTGCCGCCAGGATCAGGATAGGGAGCTTGATGCGCTGCTTCATGGTTTGGATCCTCATTTCCCGGGAATACCGTCAGAATGGCCAGCTTCCGCCGAACCAGCGGAGCAGACCGTTTTCATACCACATCGGCGCGGGCAGGCCGCTGAGCACCGGGTAGAACAGGGCGAAAAGCACGATGCAGCCCAGGGCCAGGACCGGGGCCCACATGCTCCTCGGATTCTTCTTTTCCAGGTCCGCCCCCAGTCTGCCCAGGGACAGGGCCAGGAAGGGGGTGCAGGGGAAATAGTGGTAGATGAAGGCGCAGCGGGTCACCGCGATCCAGGGGGCCAGGCAGCAGATCCACCCCAGCAGGGGCACCAGGGCCAGCTTGTCCCCCCGCACGGCCTTCACCCCCAGGCAGACCACGGCCCCGAGGCCGGTCCACCAGAACAGGGGGTTGCCGAAGGCGGCAAAGGCGGACTTCACCGTGTTGTCGTCCATATACTCCAGGTAGTAGAGGATGGGCCGCAGGTCCAGGATCCAGGAGTACCAGGAGGACTGGTAGGGATGGGTGGCCACCAGATTGCCGTGGTAGTTCAGCATATACCGGCAGTTGTCCAGCACCATCTTCACGTAGTCCAGGCTCAGCAGGCTCACGCCCTTGGCCCTGCCGTAGGGGAGATAGGCCAGCAGGTACACCGCCGCCGGGACCAGCACGAAGAAGAGGATGCTCCACAGCACCGTGGGGAGCAGATAGGCCTCCAGGCTGTGGCGCACCCCGTGGAGCCGCCGCCAGCGCAGGCACATCCCCTGGCGCACGCACCACAGCAGCGCAAGGCCCAGGCCGCCGAACACCACCGTCCACTTGGAGGCCGTGCCCAGGCCGAAGCACAGGCCGCTGAGGAATAGCCAGCCCAGGCCCCGCTTCGGCCCCGCGTCCCAGGGCAGGGTGAAATATCGGTAGAAGAAATAGTACATGAACAGGATGAAGAACACGCTGTAGGTATCTATGGTGGAAATGCGGGTCTGGACGAAGTGCATGAAGTCGAAGGCAAATACCACGGTCATGGCGGTGCTCACCTTCGTGCTGCCCGTCATGTTCTTCAGGAACAGATACATCAGGGGCAGCATCAGCACCCCGAAAAGGGTCCCGCTGAAGCGCCAGCCGAAGGGGGTCATGCCGAAGATGCGGATCCCCGCGCCGATGAGGATCTTCCCCAGGGGCGGGTGGGTGATCTCATAGGGCCACACCCCGGCGATATGCTCCCATGCGGTGCGGGCATGGTAGATCTCGTCGAAGTAGCAGCTGTTCAGGAAGCACAGCCGGGCGGGGACCAGGTCCTGCTCGTCCGTCAGGGGCGTGGTCTCCCGGAAGGCGACCCGCTCGCCGTTCTCGTCCCAGAAGGCCAGCTCCCCCAGGTGCAGGGGGGCGTTCTTTGCGGTGATGCGGATATACTGCACCGGGGTTCCCCCCGCCGCGCTGAGGGAGTGCCATTTCAGCACCCGGTCGTAGGTCTGCTCCAGGGTGCAGAAGCTGCTCCAGGTCTCCCCGTCCTCGCTGACCTCTATGGCGTAATCCCCCGTGTCCGGGCCGGTATAGCACACCATGCTCCTGAGCTTCCTGGGTTCATTGAAGCTCACCGTCGCCTGCTCGCCCCGCTTTTCAAAGCTCTGCCAGCTCACCACGCCCTGCTTGTCCCCCAGGCCCCAGAAGGCCACGGCGGCATAGGCCAGGGTGATGAGCAGCATGGGCAGCAGGTCCCTCCGGGCCAGGGGGTAGGGGGAGTGGAAGCGCTTCGGCTCCACCTCCAGCCCGTCCATGTCCCAATCCGGCTCCACCCGCTGGGGGCGGATGTTCCAGCCCCACCAGATCATGGCCGCGGCGGCCAGGACGGTGAGGGCGTTGAAGATGATGGCTGCGGGATTCATCGCACCGCCTCCGCCAGGGCGCGGATATACCGGGGATCCGTGCCGCAGCAGCCGCCCACGTACTGGATGTCCAGGGCCAGGATGGGAGCCATGGCCTCGGCATATTCCTTCGGGCCCAGGGGGTATATGCCGGTCTCCAGGTCCGGCGTGCCCGCGTTCAGCTTCACGATCAGGGGCAGAGGGCTGCAGTCCTTGAACTGCCGCACCAGGGGCTCCGCCTCCTCGGGGCCGAAGGAGCAGTTCATGCCGATGGCGGCGGCCCCGTGGGCCTCCAGCTCCCGGGATACCCGGGGGATGTCCGCCCCGGTGAAGGTCCTGCCGGTGGGCTGGAAGGTCATGGTGACCCGCACGGGCTTCCCGGGCAGCACCCGATGGGCGGTATCCAGAGCCAGCAGGGCCTCATGCAGGTCGAAGAAGGTCTCCAGGATGACGCCGTCCGCCTCCTGCCCCGCCCGGAAGAATTCGGCGTACATGTCCGCCGCCTCCTCCTCCGGCAGGTCCCCCAGGGGCTCCAGGAACGCCCCCAGCATGCCCGCGTCCAGCCAGACCTCCGCCCGGCCCTCCGCTGCGGCGCGGGCGTTGCGGATGGCGGCGGTGACCGCCTCCTCCACGGTGCAGCCCCGGACCCTCCGGCGGTTCACCCCGAAGGTGCAGGTGTACAGCACCTGGCTGCCCGCCTCCACATAGGCCCGCTGGATCTCCTGCACCACCTCCGGCGCGGTGAGATTCGCAGCCTCCATGAATTGACTGTTCCCCAGGCCCCGCTTCATCAGCTCCGTGCCCATGGCTCCGTCCAGGATCTTCATGCTCTATCCTCCCTCTCAATTCTGCAGAGGCAGCGCAACGGCCTCTTTTGTGGCAAAGAAATACACGTATGTCTCTATGACGCGTTTTCCGGTGATCTGTTCCAGGGCCCAGGCATAGGCCCGGAGCTGGGGCGCGTACTCCTCCGCTCTGGCCTGCTGTCCGGCCCGGGTCACCCGGTCCGTCTTGTAGTCGATCACGGTGACGCCCTCCGGCTCCTCCAGCCAGCAGTCCACCACGCCCTGGAGCAGCACCCTGCCCTGTCCGGCCTCCTCCAACAGGGAGGCGGGGGCCAGCAGGGAGAATTTGAATTCCCGGTGCGCCGCGGGGCAGGCCAGCGTCCGTCTGCCCAGGGGGGAGCGGTAATAGGCGGTGAGGTCCGCCGGGTCCACCGCGTCCGCCTGCTCCGGGCGGAGGAAGCGGCTCTCCCGGAGGCGCGCCAGCTCCCGCCGGGCGCTCTCCGGCTCCAGGCAGCATTCCGGCCTTGCGTACTGCAGGGCCAGGTGCAGGGCCGTGCCCCGCTCCGCCGGGGTCAGGGGTCCCGGCTCGCCGGTGAAGTCCGGCAGGCGGAAGTCCCGCTTCCCCTTTGCCGTGAGGGTCACGGCGGCCTCCGCCGCCTCCTCCTGCCGCACGGTCTCCCGCAGGGCCGTGGCCGTCACCTTGCTGGGCAGGCGGGTATCCGCCTCCCGGGGGTAGCGCCAGTCCACAGCCTCCCGGAGCCGGGCTTTCAGGGCTTCCCCCTCCCTCTCTCCGGGCTCCGGAGGCGCCGCCTCCGGCCGTTTCTCCGTCCGGAGCTCCGGCGCGTCCGCGGGCTGCAGGGCCCACTCCCCCGCCTGACGCCGGGAAAGGGCGGCAACGGCGATCCAGTCCCCCAGACAGGACCGGTCCGCCAGGGCCTGGGGCTCCGGGGGATCCCCGGCCCACAGGGACAGGTCGGAGAGATACTTCACCCGGTCCCGGCAGCGCAGGAACACCACCAGCTTCTGCTTTGCCCGGGTGGCGGCTACGTACAGGACCCGCAGTTCCTCGCTGAGCCCCTCCCGGTCCAGCTGATCCGCCACCGCCAGCCTGGCCAGGGTGGGATAGCGTATGCCCCGCTCCAGATCGCTCCTGCGGGTGCCCGCCCCCAGCAGGGGGTGGATGAGGATGGGGCTCCCGTCCTCCGCCCGGTGGAAGCGCCGGGCCATATCCGCCAGGATCACCACGGGGTATTCCAGACCCTTGGAGGCGTGGACCGTGGTGATGCGCACGCCGCTGCCCCCCGCCGCGGCGGTGCCCGGGCTCACGGAGCGCTCCTTCGCCTCCCGCAGCCGCTCCAGGAAGCGGAACAGCCCCCGGCAGCCGGACCTTTCCAGCTCCCGGGCGGTGGAGGCCAGCTCCTCCAGCCACAGGGAGGAGCCCTTTTCCCGGGCCTCCGCGGCGGCGGGCAGGCCCGTGCGGGCGTACAGCTCCGTCAGGAGCCGGTCCGCGGGCAGATCGGCGGCCAGGGTGCGGAAGCTCTCCAGCTCCTCCAGCACCCGGGCGGAGGCTTCGTCCGTCTTTGCCCGGTCGGTGAGGGCGTCGTACAGGCAGCCCTTCCGGCTGCCGGACCGGAGCCCGGCAAGCTGGTCCGCCGTCCAGCTCCAGACAGGGCTGCGCAGGGCGGCGATCAGGGGAATATCCTGCCGGGGATTATCCACGATCTCCAGCAGACTCAGGGCCCAGATCACCTCCCGCCGCTCCGTCAGGCCTTCTCCCGCCCGCTGGCACACGGCGGGGATGCCCCGGCGCCGGAGCGCCTCGGCATACTCCCGGTCCCGCCCCCTGGCGGAGCGCAGGAGGATGGCGATATCCCCGGGAGCAAGCGGCCGTTCCCCCTTTTCCTGTTTGACCAGGATCCCCTCCCCCAGGATCTGCTCCACCCGGAGGGCCAGGGCCTCCGCCTCCGGCTTCAGGCCGCTGTCCTTCGTCTCCAGCAGCCGCAGCTCGAAGCTGCCGGGGGTCCCCTCCGCGTCGGGTCCGGCGCCGGGCAGCAGGGCCTCCGCCGCCCCGTAGCTCATCTCCCCCAGCTCCGGGGAAAACAGCAGGCTGAACAGGCCGTTCACCCCCCGGAGGATCCCGGGGTCCGAGCGGAAGTTCTGCTGCAGCAGGATGCGCCGCCCCTCCCCGGGCTGCGGCTCATCCCGATAGGTCCGGTATTTTTCCAGAAACAGACTGGGGTCCGCCAGGCGGAAGCGGTAGATGGACTGCTTCACGTCCCCCACCATCACCAGGTTCTGCCCGTTCCTGGATACGGCCCGGAAGATCTGCTCCTGCACCCGGTTGCAGTCCTGGTATTCGTCCACCAGGATCTCCTCGTACCGCCGGGACACGGCCTCCGCCAGGGGGCTGGGGCTGCCGTCCGCCAGGGTCAGCAGGCCCAGGGCCATGTGCTCCAGGTCGCTGAAATCCAGGGCGGCCCTGCGCTTTTTCTCCGCGGCATAGGCTTCCGCGAAATCCCCCGTGAGCCGGAACAGGGCGCTTACCGCTCCCCGCACCGCCTCCAGGTCCTGCCGGTGCCCCGCGCTGTCCGTATCGAACAGGGCGGAGACCCGGTCCATCCGGTCCTTGCAGCTCTTGCGTATCGTCTTTGCCCGGAGGGCCAGGGGGTGGTCCCCCATGCCCCTGGGGGCGGTCATGTTGGGAAACACGGCCCCGCCGCAGGCGCAGGCCTCGTCCCAGCCCCGGTCCAGAGCCTCCCGGAAGGCCAGCAGAGAGTCCCGGGTCCCCCGGAGGGAGGGCTCGTAGGCCGCCTGCAGCTTCGGCTCCGCCGGAAGCTCCGCCAGCACCCCCTCCAGCTGCCGGGCCCAGTAGGCCGCGGCGGCCCCGGCCTTGCGCAGGAGCCGGGCGCCCCACACCGTGCCGGATACGTCCCCCTCCGGCAGGGGGGCCTCCTGCTGCTGCCGGAGCCAGGCGGCGGGGTCCGGGTGGGACTGGACGGCGTCGTAGGTCTTGAGCACCGCTTCCCGGAGCTGCCTGTCGTCCAGGCCGCCTCCCATGGTATCCGCCAGCTCCCGGAAATCCGGGTCCATCTCCCCGTACCGCTTCTGCAGCACCTCGTCCAGCACTTCCCCCCGGACGACGGCGGATTCCGCCTCGTCCATCTGCCGGAAATCCGGACGGACGCCCAGGCTCGCGGCGTTTTCCCGGAGCAGGGAGGCGCAGAAGCTGTGTATGGTGCCGATGTCCGCCCGGGGGATCAGGTTGAGCTGACGCCGGAGCCGGCGGGAGCGGGGCTCCCGGGCCAGGTCCCGGGAAAGGGCGTCCTGGATGCGGCTCCGCAGCTCGGCGGCGGCGGCGCGGGTATAGGTGATGAGCAGGAACCGGTCCACGTCCAGACCGTCGGTGCGGATCCGGTGGAGCAGCCGCTCCACCAGCACCCGGGTCTTGCCGGAGCCCGCTCCCGCCGCGATGAGGAGAGGCGCGCCCCTGTGCTCCACGGCGGCGCGCTGGGCCGGGGTCAGGGGGAAGTCTGCCATTTCCGCTCCTCCTCTCCCAGCTCGTTCCAGAATTCATCCCTGTCCCGGGTGCGGATCAGGCGCAGACAGTCCGTGCCCTCCCCGTCCCGGAAGCCGCAGGCCGCCGTATAGGGGCACCAGTCGCAGGGGGACGCGGTCCCCCTGGCCAGGGGATCCGCGGTGATGGAGCCGGCCCGCAGGCCGTCCCGCATCTTTTCCAGCAGCCGCCGGATATATTTCGCCAGCCGTCCAAGCTGGGCGGCGGTGGCCAGGGACCCGGAGGGGGTCCCGTCCTTTGCGTACTTCACGGGGATGAACCGGGGGGCATAGCCCGCCTCCCGGGCCTGGAGCACCCGCTCGTCATCCAGCAGCAGGCCGGTGCGCTTCAGGGCGGCGCTCCGGCTCTTTTCGATCTCCTCCGGCGCGGCGCTCCTGGGCAGGTTCTGCAGCAGGTCCCTGGCCGGGGCGTACAGCACCCCCGCCGGGACCACCCGGGCGGCGCCGTAGCGCTGCGCCCCCTCCCGCTCCAGGGTGAACAGATACAGCAGCATCTGGATCCCCAGGCCGTACCACACGTCCGTCAGGCTGAAGCTGCGGCTGCCGGTCTTATAGTCTGCCACGCAGAGATACAGGGTATCCCCGTCCAGCCAGCCGTCCACCCGGTCCACGGTGCCGCTGAGGGTCAGGCCCTCCATGCGCAGGGGAGGCAGCTCCCCGTCCTGCATGCCGAAGCTCAGCTCAAAGTCCAGCGGCCGGAACTCGGACCGGCTCAGCTCCTCCGCCACGTCCCGGAGGATGGCGTCCACGCTCCGGCGCAGGCGGTGGAACAGGTAGCTGAACCGGGGGTCCCGGAGCATGGACCCGCGGAGGAACTGCCGCACGTAGGCCTCCGTATACTTGTCCGTCAGGGCGGAAAGGGTCTCCCGGGGCAGGTCCCGGAAGCCGCCCAGCTCCCCGGCCTCCCGGCATACGCCCTCCAGGACGAAATGCAGGAAGGTGCCCAGCTCCGGCGCCTGGAAGCCCGCGCTGCGCCGTTCCCTGGCCCGGAGCCCGTACTGGAGAAAGTACCGGTACCGGCAGCTGAAGAAGGTCTCGGTGCGGGAGGCGGTCAGGCGCAGCTCCCGGCCGTACAGCTCCGCCGCCGCGGTCCGGCTCAGGCTCCCCCGGTCCCGGAGGGCCGCGCTGCGCACCCGCTCCAGCTCCCCCCGGTCCACGATCCCGGCGGCGGCCCGGCTCAGGGGGCTGCCCCCCGCCAGGGCCAGACGGAAGCAGGGCTCCGGGGCCGCGGCCAGGTGCCGCTCCCCCAGCGCTTCCTCCTCCCCCATATCGACGCCAAAGAGCTCCCTGGCCCGGCGCTGGATCAGGCTGGGCCTGGACTCCGCGCCGGAATAGGTCACGATCAGCCGCCGGGTGGGGGCGGCGGTGATCTGGTACAGGTCGTACATCCGCCGGGACAGGGCCTCCTCCGGGTCCTGCTGCAGCCCCAGGCCCAGGCCGCAGAGCTCCCGCCGTTCCTCCAGGGTAAAGATGCCCGTATCCCCGGGGCTGCCGGGCAGGGCCGTATCGTCCGCCCCCAGGAGGATCAGCACCTTCGGCCTCCGGCCCCGGAGCCGTCCCGGGCTCCCCAGGGAAACGCAGTCCAGAGCCGCGGGGATGGCGCCCACGCTGCGGCTGCGGAGCAGCAGCTCCAGGTACCGCAGCACGTCCCGGGCCTCTAGGACCGCCTCCCCCAGGGCCTCCCGGAACTGCTCGAAGCAGGCCATGAGGGCGTCCCACTGCCGGAGGCAGGCGTCCGCGGCCTGGACCTCGCCCATCCGCTCCAGACGCTCCGCCCGGGCGCTCATCGCCGCCCCCAGGTCCACGGCCCGGATATAGGCGCAGATCGCGGCAAGGTAGTCCCGCCCGGTCTCAGCCTTCTTCCAGTCCGCGCTCAGGCCCAGCAGAGGGGCGGCGGCCTTCCGGCGCAGAGCGTCCACCCGCTCCAGCTCCTCCCGGTCCTCCTCCGTCCACTCCTTCACATAGCCCCGGGGGTGCCTGTCCCAGGCTTCCTCCTGGGCCCAGACGCTCTCCCCCCGCAGGCTCCAGGTGAGGCAGTAATTCTCCAGCAGGTCCGTCTCCTCCGGGGCCAGTCCCCCCAGGCCGGATTTGAGACAGCTGAATACGTCGGTATAGCGCCAGCCCTCCGTCACGGTGCGCAGGGCGTCCAGCAGGAAGGCGGCAAGCCCCGTGTCCCCCAGGGCGCTGGTCTCCTCCGGGAAAAAGGGGACGCCGTATTCCCGGAACACGGCCTCCGGCAGGGCGCTGCCCCGGCCGGGGTCCGGGATGGCCACGGCAAAGTCCTGGAAGCGCAGCTCCGGATCGGCCCGCAGCAGCTCCAGGATCCGGGCGGCGGCATAGCGGCATTCCCCGGAATAGTTGTCCATATGCATGAGCTCCACCGGCGCTTCCCCCTCCGGGACCGGGCCGGCGGGACCGAACAGGCCCTCCGCCAGGATGCGGATATGCTCTCCCCCCGCCTCCGGCGGGCAGGACACGGGCCGGAACTCCACGCCCCGGCGGGCGGCCATGTCCGCCAGGCGCGCATAGCAGAGGCCGGGCCGGCGGAAGGCGTCCGCGCCCCCCTCGTCCCCCTCCTCCGGCAGGTCCGGCAGGGGCAGGGTCACGGTGAGGTCCGTGCCCCGGCGCAGCAGGGCGTCCAGCGCCTGCAGCTCCGCGGCGGTGAAATCCGTAAAGCCGTCCACCCATACGCCCCCCGCGCCCACGGTGCAGTCCGGCAGCATGTCCGCCAGGCGGCGCACCCGGTCCCGGCTGTCCCCCAGCCGCCGCTCCAGGGCGGCCCGGTAGGCCATCTGCAGCAGGGCCAGGTCCCGGAGCTTCTCCCCCACCGCGCCCTCGGCCTTCTCCGCGGCCGCCAGCAGGTCGTCCGGCTCCGTGAGGGAGCTTTCCAGCTCCTCCATGGCCTCCAGCAGCCGCTCCAGCCAGTCCCCCCGCTGCACGCCGGCGCCGTAGTGCCGCAGGCTGGGGGCGACCTCCTCCAGGGCCAGGGCCAGGAGCAGCAGCCGGGCCCCCTTGTCCGGTATGGGGTCCGCCAGGCCGCCCGTCTCCGCAGCCGCCCGGGTGTACAGGCGGGTAAAGCTCAGCACCTCGCCGAAAAGGCTCAGCCGGGGGCCGCAGTACGCCGCCAGCTCCCGCTCCGCCCGATGGGACTGCTGCTCCGGGGTCAGCAGGACGAGCTGCCCTTCCCCCCGGTCCATGGCGGCCTTGAGCTGCGCAAAGACCAGCTTCGTCTGCGCGCCGTCCGCGCCGCCCCGGATCACCGTCAGCATCCCATCGCCCCCTTCCGCAGATGCGCAATACTGCATGGTATTCGATTATGGTATTTTATCACGCCCCCCCTTCCGGCGCAAGACGGCGCGCGGCCCGGGACGGTGTTTTTTCGGGACGCGGCTCGGGACGGCGTTTTGCGGGATGTGGAGATGGGTCCTCTGCAGGACGCGGATCACAAACTCAAACGCTTGTTTCTATCCTCTCAGTCTTACATCAATTATACCGTTACATTCTGCGGGACGCGGAGATGGGTTTTCCCTCTTGCAATCCCGGCTCCGCCGGGGTATACTGTCCCCGGCATGCCGGTGTGATGGAATTGGCAGACGTGACGGACTCAAAATGTCTCACGCCTCACACCGTTCAAAACCCGGAAAGCCTTGTGCTACAAGGATTTTACAAAACGAAAAATCTCCGATTTTCAGGATTGGCCTCCATTTTGGCCTCCAAATTCCGAAAAACATCTTCGAGCATCCTTACCCTAAGCACCTATGCCGGTGTGGTGGAATTGGCAGACGCCCGGGACTCAAAATCCCGTGTCCGCAAGGACGTGCGGGTTCGACCCCCGCCACCGGCACCATCCGAAAGTCCCGAAAGCCTTGATTTTACTGGGTTTTCGGGACTTTCTCCGTTCTGTCTCGAAGATGGTGCCTGCGTGTCTGAAACGGTGAAA
>JAEEGG010020888.1_pt1 | contig 13050 bp, 15 predicted proteins | sample 9134161 | NCBI WGS metagenome assembly JAEEGG01 (sample SAMN16246543, study PRJNA631951) | gut metagenome | biome: gut microbiome; feature: rumen; material: CR-attached | host: Bos | place: Iran: Karaj | collected 2018-10
TTCTTATTCTTTCCGTAGAGGGATATGATAGGCAGACCCGTCTTGGGGTCGGTGCTGTTGTCCACTTTGGCGCCCGCCGCCGCGGTGCCACGGAAACCGTGCTCGGGGCAGAAAATCTTCACAATAGTCATTCCTTGTGCCAGCAAGGTGTCGACCAGATGAGTGTAACCAATAATATTCGCCGACGAATCCCTCACTGCCACCACAGAGGTCTGGTTTCCCACCACGGCATAGCGGCCGGACGGAAAAAGCAGACATTCCTCCGCCATTACATCAGCACCCGTCCGCAAACCCGGGTGCGCAGGCGTCTCGCCTGCAGCCGTTGTCTGCGCATGGCATGATATCAACAGTTGCGACATCATCGCAACAAAAAGCAACATCCGCTTAACTCCTAACCCATAACTCATAACTCTTAACTCTTTCCCGTATGTCCAAAGCCGCCGGCGCCGCGCTCGGTGTCGGAGAGCTCCTCGACTTGGATAATCTCGGCCTGCTCACACTTGGCGATAACCATCTGCGCGATGCGCTCGCCGTCGTTGATGACGAAGTCTTCGTTGCTGAGGTTGATGAGGATGACGCATATCTCGCCGCGGTAGTCGGCATCGATGGTGCCAGGACTGTTGAGGACGGTGATGCCCTTCTTCAGCGCCAGACCGCTGCGGGGACGCACCTGCGCCTCGTAGCCCGCCGGCAGCTCCATGAAGAGACCCGTCTTCACAAGCCCTCTCTCCATAGGCCTCAGCGTCACCGGCCCATCGGGCAAATAAGCCCTCAAATCCATTCCCGCCGACTGCACCGTCTCATACTTCGGCAGCGGATGGTGGCTCTTATTGACCATCTTGATTTGCATATATTTTCTGTATATTTCAAGTTGCAAAATTACACATTTTCCGCGACATGATGAAATTATTTTTTACCGATTGATTGTTGCAGTCTAATCAAATAGTGTTCGTAGGTCGGCGGTTAGGAAGTCTGTAGCGGGGTAGCCCTCATAGCCAACTACAAAAGCGGCATGAGGATTGAATTGTTCGCGGTAGGGTTGCAATCGGTGGGAATTGGCTCTTCCAAACGTTCCTTAATCACCTTACAATAAACGCGTTCGAACATATATATATTCTTTGTTAAATCAATTGAGTAATTTTACTCAATGCACTGAGTAATTTTACTCAACCGGACTGCGAAAGTACATATTTTTGTGAAACTGGCAAAATAATTTTTGCCAATTGGTTATTTATTCGTACTTTTGCAGTTGCTTTCAAGAGCGAAAGCAGTAAGCAAGAAAAGCATTGCGATATTGTCCTTTGATAGAAATTCGCCAAGTTTCACGAGGAGGGACCGAGCATTTATGCTTTCGCTTGATTGTGTATGCTAAATCTTTTTAGCATATCTTCAGGCGTGAGATATGTTCCATTAGACCCCGTTTCCTCAAAGGTGTTTGGCGATACCTCTATCAAGACGGACATGAGCACATAACCTCATGCCTTTTCTTATTGGTAAACGCTAATGTTTCCGTTGGAGGGTCGGAATGAAGAGAAGAAACATGAAACGTACAATACATTTTATCTTTATGCTCTGTGCATTTGCAACTTTATATGGCTGTCATGGCGGCAGTAATGAATCACTTAAAGAAGATGTGGAAAAAGAAATAGCACGTTTGAAGAAAGATTACAAGGAAGATGCACTAGGCTACGACTTGCATCTAACTTCAATATATGAGCCAGAAGAAGGTTACATCAATAGAAGAGATAGACTATTTCAGGACTTTAAATTAAATCCTGGAATTGGAGAAAACGGCGTATGTTTTTCGGCATATTTCTATAACTATGGTGGGGATATTAAGTTGTTTAATGGATTTGTTAATGATTGTTTCGTGCCGGCATTTGGTCATATTCAAGGAATGGCTCATATTGAGGACATGCATACTTTAAGGATAAAAAGGACAAGAGTTGATGATAAATACGGTTCATATGCTATTGTTGATTGGACTGCTGGTAATGGGATGACAATAAGCGATATTTATATGACCCCAATGGCTTATCATGGTTATAGAACTAGGAATGATGAGAATTTGATATTTGTTCAAATAATCGGTGGTGATAAATATTTGAATATTATTGTCTGTGGGGATTATTTTGAACGGATTATGGTTGATCATTCCCCAAATGCTATTGAAGATGGATTGTTCCCAGGAGCAGGGAAATCCGGGCACGGACAGTTTTGGCAATTAATATCTAAATAAAAGAAGGATATGATATGGATTGTTGTACTAGTGGCAATTCTTGCATTAATTTTCTATGTAGGAAGTGATAAAGCCACAGAAAAAGGACACGATTGGCTTGTGGTGCCAATTCTCGTAATAGGTTTTATCGTTTTGGGTATTTTCAGTATTAAATCTTGTCCACGATATGATTATTATGATGATAGAACTCCAAGATAGTATATTAATGAGAATCCTCTAACTACATGTACATATATAAACTATTACATTTTATGTATTGCGAACATTACGGAAAACGAATTGCACAATTAATCGTCGGGGTTCTTTCCTCTTTGTTTTTAATTCATTTGCCCCTCTCTGCTACTATATTGTGGTGAGGCGGGGTGACTATATTTAAATAAACATAATGAAAAATGAACATTTATATCACGCTTTGCATCTCGTCAATGGGATAGAAGAGAATACACCTATCTGTAGATACACAGAATTGGATTACTTACTCCAAATGTTGGAAGAGGAAACATATCGAATAAGCAGAAAAGAAACTTTTGAAGATAAATGTGAAGGCTCATTTCCGACAAATAGAGTAATACCTGTGAGTGCAGTTGGCAAGCATCTTCCCCCTCAGCCCATGCAGAACACAGACGAGTGTTTGCGTATATGGAGAAGTATTCAGCGGAATAGATATGTTCCTACGGCATGTTGGACTCACAACATGTCAGATAGGTTGTCTATGTGGAAGATGTTTACTTCAAAATATGGAGTTTGCATCAAGTCTAATGTGCATGATGTCGCGGCATCATTCAAGATTAATGACTATGATATTTGGTGCGGCAAAATAACTTATGACGGTTACTATGCTCAAAAGGGATTTATAGCAAATATGTTCTCAAAACGTTCTGTTTTCTCGGAAGAAACGGAATGTAGATTTTATCTTTTTGAGTGTAACGAAACTGATATTCAAACTCCTTTTATCAAAGTTCCCATTATGCCGAAAACGATGATTAACGAAATTGTTTTATCTCCGCTTATCGCGCATACAACAGCCAAATTGCTTGCTGAAATGTTGCAAGTAACTTATAAAATCAAGACAACAATATCAAACAGCTAAAAGAATAAAACAATGAAAGTAAAGTACATTCTTATTATGGTTGCAATATGTGCAAATATGGTATCCTGCAAAAGCAAGGACGGAGAAAGCAATACTCAAGTGTCCGTAAAGGATATTGCCTACAACGAAAAAATCCAGGACACATTCTTTGGTGTTCCATTTGGTTCTACAGGAGAAGAAGTGGAGGCTGGATTTAAAAAAACGGGATTGTATATTAATAGTAACAGCACTGCCTCTACTTTGTTTTTTAACCCATATGGAGCTGACTCAAAGTTTTCTTTTGGAGGCTTGACATGGGATTATTTGAGAGCTCAGTTTAGTGGTGATGGCATCAGAAACGGTGGCAAGTTTTATTCAATTCAATTTTGTAGCGCTTACAAGACGAAAGAAGCAGCACTAAGTGATTTCAATAGCGTAATGAATGCATTATCTAATAAATATGCACTTACTAAAAAAAATCCCACGGATACATCTACATATAAAATATACGTTGGTCAAACAAGAAACAACCAAGTGATTTATGTTGTTTGCTGTAGTTATGAAAGCTATGGTCATGAAAGATGGATAGGTGTTGAGCTGGGCTACACGGACAATAACTACAACAAAGTGAGCGATGAATTATAAAACAGAGGACATGAAAAAACAGATTCTTTTGTGTACAAGCTTGCTGGCAGTTGGTTTGGCAGTAGGCTATCTCTCTGGCTGGATAGTTTCTAAACACAAAATGCAAGTGGAAGTACACGATAATGCTGTTCGTGCATTGTCAGAAATGTCAGAGGACTTACAGGATGCCACAGCAGAATGGTATGCCAAGAGTGCTTACAACATTCGAGGAGATCTATTCGAGAAAGGAACATACTATAGAAGTTACGCAGATCAAACCTTGTATTTTGTTGCAACTTTTCTTTCTAATTACACTGACTATCGACAAAGAAAAGGCTACAGATTCACAATAAAAAGCGAAAAGGAGATTAGAGCAGGGAGGGCAATTCCTATACCATCCAACACAGAATATTATATTCAGATGATACAAATCGATGCCCAACGCATTGCAGAAGACAACTCAAAGAGATATACTCAATAACACAAATCAGTTTTGAAAACTCCTGTTGCAGGTTGCGAAAGTGGGTTTTGAGATACCGTATGGTCTGAAGAATTGGGCTCGTATATTTTGGATATAAAGCAGAAATAAAGATACTATTATGAAAAAACCAGTTTTATTGATTGCACTAGCTGTCATTATTGTGTCTGCTTGTGGTACCTCGCAAAAGAGCACGCAAGAAAGCGGCAATACCAGATGGCCGGATTTCCTCCGTGATTGGGCAGCAGATTATGAGATTGAGGATACCCAGCGGTTGGCCATCATTGATCAGATTGATACACTATATAGGCTCGTTGAGGACAGCACGTCAGACAATGAACTGCTCTGCTCTAAGTTGTGTCAACTACAGAACACCATTAGTGATGCCATCGTGCATGATTCCTCGTTGGTGTTTCCATTGATGATGCGAGCAACAGCTCGAAACTTCTACAGCGAGAATGCTAACAACCAGAAACTTCCAGGTTTGGACTGTGACTGTGAAATGGAGGACTACCTTTTCATAGATTCAAAATGGCACACAGCAAGCAGGGAGAACTATGATTTAATGTACACAACGATGATTGGTCAATCATGGTTGGCGCCATGGAACTTTGCCAATTTAGTGCTCGCAAAGGATGATGAAAAAGAATTGGCCACGGCCATGCTAATTGTGTACAACTATACGGATACAATCATTGATAATCTTCAGCTAACCATTTCGGATGATGAAGGCACTATTCTTGGTCTGATAACGGATAGAAATACTAATGTGGAGCAACTCGATATTTGTGTAAAAAAGATATCATTGTCTCCGAATTTGATTATGGAGGGACTGGCTGCCAACGGTAATTTTGTCATATCATACGAGTCTCATCACAGGCTGTTAAAAATGGTAGGTTTTCCAAGCATTTTCTTCATGGAACAGATAGAGGAATGCCCTCGTTTGAAGGAGGTGTTAAACCAAGCACTGAAATAGAATAATAGGAGTACGCCGGGCTCATGATTCACCCGCAATCAAGAGCATGGTTTTTCGTTGGTATGGGTACGCTATAGGAACACTATCGGAGCCATAGCGTTACCCTATACCGAGGCAAAAGGAGAACAGAAGTACTGCGATGAGGGAGCAAAACCGATAAACATATATTAGATACCTTCTGGTTTTTTTTTGCGGAGAAAAAATATATTATTCTCCGCAAATATGCGGAGAATAATTCGTATATTTGCCGCATGAATTATTGTGGTAAAAAAGCCATCTACGTATGGCAAAATGCTGATTGGCCTGACTTTAGGTGGAATGAATTACAGGTGGCACCCCTGTTAAATTCGGTGCAGGAACACCAAGCAAAGTTACTTGGGATGCTTTCGGTACTGGGCTTCGACATGCAGAAACAGACTGCCCTAGAGTCTATGACAGAAGATGTAGTACGCTCATCGGAGATTGAAGGAGAGCTTCTTAACCGAGACTCTGTAAGGTCGTCAATAGCTCGTCACCTGGGCGTCAATTTGCCGTCGGCTGGTAGCAGCGACCATTACATCGAAGGCATCGTGCAAGTAGCTGTAGATGCAGTAAAGAATTGTAACATGCTGCTCGACAAGGAGCGTCTATGCAACTGGCATGCCGCATTGTTTCCCACAGGGCGTAGCGGCATGTACCGCATCACTGTGGCCGACTGGCGCCAAGGCGACGAACCCATGTTGGTAGTGTCTGGTGCCCTGGGGAAGGAACGGGTGCACTATGAAGCCCCACCCTCATCAGCCGTTCCTCATGAAATGGACCGTTTTATTCAATGGTTCAACGGTAATCAACCTGCCAATCAACTCCTGAAAGCCGCAGTGGCACACCTGTGGTTTGTGGCAGTGCACCCCTTTGATGACGGCAATGGTCGTTTGACACGGACATTGACAGATTTGCTCATAGCTCGAGGAACAGGAATGCATTGTTATAGTGTTTCGGCGGAAATACTTAAAAGCCGTAAAGATTATTACGCCATACTTGAACGTACAACCAGTGGCAATATGGACATCACAGAATGGCTGCTGTGGTTTCTTCAGAGAATAGAAGCAGCTATCATCACTTCGGAGCAGAGTCTTCGTGGAGTGCTGCGCAAGACCGAATTTTGGAATGGCCATACCGATATTGAATTCAATGAGCGCCAACGGAAGATCATCAACCGCCTGTATGACGGTTTTGAAGGGCCGCTGACAAGCAGCAAATGGGCTAAGATATGCCATTGTTCTCCCGATACAGCGTTACGCGATATCACATCGCTGATAGAAAAGGGCGTGCTTGTCAAAGCACCCTCTGGAGGACGTAATACGCACTATATTCTTTTTGACGACTCGTTGTAGCAATAAATAAGCAAGGACACCAAACGGGTGTCCTTGCTTGTTTTAATACTTACTTTTTATTTCTTCATCAGCACCTCGTCGAGCATGCTGTAGATTATGCCAACATGTCGAGGTAATTGTCAGGGGTGACCACGGTGAAGGGCATCTCACCGCATGCATAATCCACAAATTCCATATAATTTTCTGGATTATAATCCGGAAACTTATACTAATTTTCCGGATTAGAGGATTAACGAGGGTAAAAGAAAATCTGGCTGGCAGAATTATGTCTGTCAGCCAGATTTTATACGTCCACAACAAGGGGGTGGCGCTTACTTCTTCGTCAGCACCTCGTCGATCATGCCGTATTTCAGGGCCTCTTCGGCGGTGAACCAGTGGTCGCGGTCGCTGTCTTTCTCAACCTGTTCGAAGGGCTGGCCACTGTGCTTGGCAATAATCTCATAAAGCTCCTTCTTGAGCTTCAGTATCTCACGGACGGTGATCTCCATGTCGGTGGCCTGTCCGTCGGCGCCGCCCATGGGCTGGTGGATCATCACGCGGGCGTGCGGCAGGGCGCAGCGGCGACCTTTTTCACCGGCGCAGAGCAGCACGCTGGCCATCGAGGCAGCCAAGCCGGTGCAGATGGTGCTGACCTTCGGCTGGATGTACTGCATGGTGTCATAGATACCCAGGCCAGCATAGACCGAGCCTCCGGGCGAGTTAAGGTAGATCTGGATGTCCTTGGTGGGATCCACACTCTCGAGGAAGAGCAGCTGGGCCTGGATGACGTTGGCAGTGTAGTCGTCGATGGCGGTGCCGAGGAAGATGATGCGGTCCATCATCAGGCGGCTGAAGACGTCCATCTGGGCTACGTTGAGCTGGCGTTCCTCAACGATATAAGGGGTCAGCGAGTTATTTATGGCCGACGTGTATTTGGCCATGGTTGTGCTGCTGATGCCACGGTGACGGGTGGCGTATTTCTCAAATTCTGTCATATAATGGGTTGTTATATTGTTTTTCTATTACCATGCGACCCCTACGGGGTCGAGGTCTTGTTATGTTATTCGCGTTTCTATTACCATGAGACCCCTATGGGGTCGGGGTTTATTGTCGGGTTGCTATTATTATGCGCCCCCTTGGGGTCGAGGTCTTGTTATGTTATTCGCGTTTCTATTACCATGAGACCCCTATGGGGTCTGAAATCGATTTGTATTATCGGTGGTCTATTACTATGGGACCCCTACGGGGTCGTGTTTATATTGCTCTTCATTCGTTTGTCTATTTCCATGAGACCCCTATGGGGTCTGAGGTCGGTTTGTATTATTGGAGGTCTATTACTATGGGACCCCTACGGGGTCATGATTATATTGCCGTTTCTTTACTTATCAATTACAATGGGGCCCATTGGAGTCATCCCGTGGCAGACCCCGTTAGGGGTCTTATATTAATAGCGCCCTATATCCATATAATTTCCTTTACAACCCCATCGGGGTTGCATCCTCATCCCTCACCTCCTTGAATATGTACCGTTCATCGTAATCTATATCAAATATCCTCAAAAAATCAATATACTCTTCCCGGAATGTCTTTCCTATATGATGCTGCTTCTGGCTGTTAATATAATTCACCACATTGTCAACCTGCGATTTTCCATAGGAGAAGGCCCCGAAGCCCTCCTGCCAGCTAAAGTTGCCGTCAACAAGATGACGCTCCTTGATCCACATCGCAGAGGCACGTTTAACATCCCTGACCATGTCCGAAACAGACTGTGTGGGAGCCATGCTGACCAAGATATGTATGTGGTCTCTCATTCCTCCTATGGCATAAAGTCTATGGCCAAGCCCCTGTACCACACCTGTGATGTAACGGTAAAGTTCCGGACGCCAGGAGTCGGCCAGGAAGCAGCCCCGGTGTTTGACGGCGAAGACGGCATGAATGTATATTTGACAATAGGTGTTGGCCATTTTTATGGGACCCCTATGGGGTCGGGGTTTATTGTCGAGTTGCTATTATTATGCGACCCTTACGGGGTCGTATTTGTATTGCTCTTCCTTCGTTTGTCTATGGGACCCCTACGGGGTCTGAGGTCGGTTTGTATTATCGGTTTCCTATTATCATGCGACCCCTACGGGGTCGGCTTATTGTTCTGTTGTTGGATATCCATTAATATCGTCCATTATGGAGTCTTCTTCCATTTTTCAAAGAGCTCGGGGCGGCGCTCCTTGGTGCGCTGTATGGCCTGCTCCATGCGCCACTGCTCTATCTTGGCGTGGTTGCCGCTGAGGAGGACGTCGGGGACTTTCCATCCGCGGAATTCGGGTGGACGGGTGTATTCGGGCGGGGCCACGAGGCCGTCCTGGAAAGAGTCGCCGAGAGCCGACTGCTCGTCACCGAGGACTCCCGGCACCAGGCGGATGACGGCATCGGCGATGACCGCAGTAGCCAATTCGCCACCGGTGAGCACATAGTCACCAATGGAGATTTCCTTGGTGATGAAATGTTCGCGCACCCGTTCGTCGACACCTTTGTAGTGGCCACAGAGAATCATCAGGTTTTCGGCCAGCGAAAGTTGGTTGGCCATGGGCTGGCTGAGCATCTCGCCGTCGGGGGCGGTGTAGATAACCTCATCGTAGTGTCGTTCACGCTGAAGTCCTTCTATGCAATTAGCCAGCGGCTCTACAGCCATCACCATTCCAGCGGCACCGCCGTAGGGGTAGTCGTCGACAGAACCATATTTGGTGAGGGAATAGTCGTGGAGGTCGTGGAAATGGACATCAACGAGCCCTTTCTTCTGGGCCCGCTTGAGGATGCTCTCCTCGAAGAACATGGTCATCATGTTCGGGAAGAGGGTAAGGATGTCGAGTCTCATTTCACTTTCTGCGTTTCTTGTTTTTCTTCTTGCTCTTGGCAGCTTTTTTAGAAGCTTTGGAGGAAGAACTGCTCTTTTGCTTGGCCACGCTGCCGCTAACCCTCAGTTTGTCGCCGGGATGCAGCACCTTGGTCTCTTTGATGCCGTTGAGCTGGCAGAGGCGTTTGACAGTGATGCCGTTGCGGCGGGCTATTTTGCTGAGGTTGTCTCCCTCGCGCACGCGATACCAAGCTCCGTCGCCGGAGGAGGAACCGCCATTGCCCCCAGACCACTCCTTGGTGCCGCCTTTGGCTACCTTGCGGAACGAGCCCGAGGTAATCTCCAAGCGGTTGCTGATGAGGTCGTGCGTGGAGCAGTCGACGACATTCTCGGGGTTGAGGGCGTTGCCCATATAGCGCACCTCGAAGTGGAGGTGGCTGCCGAAAGAGCGGCCGGTGTTGCCGCAGAGGCCTATGACGTCGCCGCTCTTCACCTGCTGGCCGGCCGAGACATGGCGTTTAGACATGTGGGCGTAGTAGGTCTCGAGGCCGTTGGCGTGATGGATGATGACGAGGTTACCGTAGCTCTTGTTGTATTTGGAGATGCGCACCACACCGTCGAAGGCGGCATAGATGGGCTCACCAGTGGGCTGTGCAAGATCGAGTCCATAGTGGAAACGGCGGCGGCGGGGACCATAGTGCGATGAAGGCCGTGAGGTCCAAGGAGTGGGCCAGGTGAATTTCTCACCGCGAGCAGGGTTGCACAGTTGGATGACGATAGGTTCGCTGATGGTGTTGACATCGAGTTTGGGTAGGTGGATGGCTGCCGTATCGAAGCCTTCAAGGATAATGTCATCCTCTCTCTCCACACCTTCGTCGTCGAGGGTGAACACCGTTGGCAGGTCTTCCCCGTCCTCCTCATACTCTTCTTCGGGTTCCACAATGAAGGGAGGTTGATAGAGGTTGTTTTCGGTCTCTTTGTTGTTGCGTTCGTCGATGACCACGCCTTTGTATTCCTCGTCCTCGTAGATGACATCTAACTTGTTGACCTTGATTTCTGATTTCTGAGTCTTATTCTTGGGGTCGTCAGACTGAGCGGAGACCACCAATGGGAGGGTCAACAGGGACAATAACAATAGGATACGTTCTGTATATTTCATCATGAATAGTCGATATAGGATGGGTTAAAACTTTGCAAAAGTACACAAAGTTTTGTTATCCACCAAATAAAATAGTCTTAAAAAAGACTAACAGGGTGCTATCGCAGTCTTACTCAACGGGGTGGAATGACCCATCATCCTCGATGAGAATATGGGCATTCTTGAAATCCTCTTGCGTGAGGGTGCGGATGGCTTTGGCCACGATGTTGTTCTTATCGATGCGAGGACCTGTGCGGAATGGCTGTATGAAGGAATGGATTTTCCCATCAACCAGCAGTCCTTCGTTGTCCAAGCGCACCGTGATGACAGGCGAGTAGCCGCTGATGCCCGAGACGCTAATGCCAGCAGGAGTGCAGAAGTTGCCGAGGCTATAGGCGATGAAGTGGCCTTTGTAGATCTCCACGGCACGACAGACATGGGGCCCGTGGCCAAAGACGAGGTCGGCACCGTTGTCGATGCAGAGGTGTGCGAAAGACCGCAGCGATCCACGGTCCTCTCCGAGGAAGGTCTCTGTGCCCTTGGGCAGGTGCACCTTGTCCTTCCCTTCAGCACCACCGTGGAAAGAGACGATAAGGATGTCGCAGGAGTCGCGCAGAGAGCGGATGATGGAGAGGGCCTGAGCGGTGTCTTGATGACGATAGGTGTAGCTGTTGTGGCCGAAAGCGCAGAATCCATAGGTGATATCACCGCGCTGGAGAAGGGCTGAGCGGCAGAGTTTCTTTACGCCCGCATAGCGGATGCCGACAGCGTCGAGGATGGCCATTGTTTTCTTCACTCCTTCGGTACCAAAATCTTGGCTGTGGTTGTTGGCTAGACTCACGAAGTCGAATCCGGCCTCCTTGAGGAGGTTGGCGTATGTCGATGGCATGCGGAAAGCGTAGGAATTCTTTCCCTTGCCTTTGGCACAGGGGATTTTTTCGTCACAGAACACGCCCTCACAGTTGCCTACGGCAATGGTGGCTGAGGAGAGGATTTCCTTCACATCGTCGAAGAGATTCTTGCCGTCGTTGGGGGGCAGTTGGGTCTTAGGATGGAGTGTTCCCAGCATCATGTCGCCCACCATGGCGATGGTGTAGAGAGGGTCGGAGACTTCCATGTCTACTGGGGTTTGAACCAATGCCGCTATCGCCACTTTCTCATGGTCAATGACGCGGCAGGCTCCAACGTAGCGTTTGGCATAGTAGGGTTCTTTCGATGAAGTGATGCGGATGCCAGTACTCGAGGCATGAATGAAATTGAAACTGCCATCGGGTTCCACAGAGGTGACGATGCCCACATGACCGATGGCTTTACTGCGTCCCCGGCCACCATAGAATACCAGGTCGGCAGGACTAATCTCGCTTTTCTTTACTTTGACACCTACCTTGTATTGTGGTGCTGCCGAAGAGGCCAATGCAACATCGAACTTGCCATAGATATAACGGGTGAAGCCGGCGCAGTCGAATCCTTTGGGGGTCTTTCCTCCCCATTTATAGGGGACACCGATGTATTTCTTCGCCTCGTTGATGACGGAGTCAGGATTGATGCCGTGCAACTTCTGCGCCTGTAGGTTCGAAATGCCCATCAGACCCAAGAGTCCAAGGAGTCCCAAAACAAAAACCCTTTTTATCTTCATAATGCCTTTCTTTTTCAATAATCGTAAATTATTCTGTCGTCGGCCATGTGTGAAGCCACGCCGTAGACAGTGCGTATATTCTTCGGTGTGAGGCCACCGTTTATTGGTCCATGATAGAGTAACTTCCCAGAATGGAACAGCATCAGGTCATCGCAGAACTGAAGTGCAAGGTTGAGGTCGTGGATGACGATAAGGATGGTCTTACCTCCGTCATTGCGTAGCAACCGCATGATTTCGAGTTGGTGGGCGATATCCAAGTTCGATACAGGTTCGTCCATCAGCAACACGGGTGTCTGTTGCGCTAATGCTCGTGCAATCATCACGCGTTGCAACTCACCTCCACTCATCTGGTGCGGTGTGGAGAAGCGCAAATGCCAGGTGTTGGTCTTCCGCATGCATTGCTCCACAATGTCCCAGTCGGCCTGAGATTCGTTCTGCAGCCGTTTCTGGTAGGGATTTCGGCCCATGAGGACGGTCTCGAAAGCCGAGAAGTCGAAGTCTGTCTGCGCCTGCTGGCGCACGAAGGCCACCTGCTGCGCCAGGACACGGGCCGTATAGTCGGCCACCGGCCGGCCGCCGATGCACACACACCCCTCTCCGGGCGTCAAGAGTCCTCCGATACACCGCAGCAACGTCGTCTTACCGCATCCGTTGGGACCCATCACGGCCGTGACACGGCCCTCGGCCACC
>JAEEGG010020895.1_pt1 | contig 13047 bp, 10 predicted proteins | sample 9134161 | NCBI WGS metagenome assembly JAEEGG01 (sample SAMN16246543, study PRJNA631951) | gut metagenome | biome: gut microbiome; feature: rumen; material: CR-attached | host: Bos | place: Iran: Karaj | collected 2018-10
TAGCCTGCTTGATGCGCGTTATATGTATATGGCGGAGACCAACGATGCCTCGGTGTGCCCCGTGGGACGTGTTTGGCACTATCTCCGCGATACACATGGTGAAATTGAGCTTTATACGCCCGACGAAAGCCATCCCTCTCTGGCGGGTAGCTATGCCGCTGCCTGCGCTTTCTATACCACGATGTTTGGTCGCGACCCCGACAGCATCACCTACGAGGCAGGTTTGGGCATGAAGACGGCTGGCATTATCCGTTCGGCTGTGCATGATGTGGTGTACGACTCGCTCTGGAAATGGCAACGCCCCGATCCGTATGTATTGCCTTCCGAAAGGCAGGGTTTTGAAATCAAAGTCAGTCCTAATCCGACACATGACGAGGTGACGCTTCACATGCCTCAAGAAACAACTGCCGAGATTCTCTTATACGGCACTGACGGTCATATCTTTTGGAATAAAAGGACCAATGGAACAACCTATATTTCTTTAGAAGGATTGTCGTCGGGAGTCTATCTTCTTAAAGTGATTACCCAACAAGGAATTGTAGTGGAAAGGATTGTCAAGCAATAAGAAAAAGTGTATCTTTGCCAAAAATAATCAAATCTCACCTGTTCCTATGAAAACAAAAAACATACTAAGAATCAGTGTATTATCACTGTTTGTGATGCTTTGCACCCCGTTGTTTTCACAAATTCAGACTTTTGAATGGCAAGGCACACAGCGGCAATATCTCATCAAGACACCAACGGTTGATCGTGAAACGATGCCGATCCTGTATTTTCTGCATGGGTTGGGCGACAATATCACCCGTTTGGACAATGAGTTTCATTTTCAACAGATAGCCGATGAATTTCAGTGGGTCGTTGTGATACCTCAAGCGTTGCCTCAGTCGGGTGCGACCATGTGGAACGCGGGTCTGATGAGTAGCAGCATCGACGACTCAGGATTTTTGATGGCCCTTCTCGACACGTTGGCGGTGCAATATCCCATCAATCTCGACAGTGTCTTTTTCACCGGCTTCTCCATGGGCGGTTTCATGACCCATCGCATGGCCATCGAGCACGGCGACCGCATCACGGCTTGTGCTCCTGTCAGCGGACTGATCACGCATTCCATGTCCAACCTTTCAGCAACGCCCGTTAGGATGCTGCACATCCACGGCACTTCCGACCCTGTGGTGGGCTACGACGGCAACTCGCAGTACTTTGGTGGTAACCTCGGTCTCAGCGTGGAGGCTATCCTCAACTACTGGAAAAACGCCAACGGATGTGTCGCTGAACCCGTCATCGACACCTTCCCTGACTTGAAGAACGATGGACTTCGTTTTGTGCGCTACACCTATGAAGGTGATGCCGAGCTGCAGCACATCAAGGTCATTGGTGGCAACCACACTTGGTATATGAGCGAAAACCAATACGACATCGGCTACATGACCGAAATACACAAGTTTTTCGTTGGCAATGGTGGAGGAGGCGAGGGCATCGCCGAATCTGAGTATCATCATTTGGATCTTTGGCCCAACCCAACATCAGGCTGTTTCTCCATCAAAGTGAAAACTGTTACAAACATCGAAGTCATGGATTTGCAAGGCCGTTCAGTGGCCCAATACGTTTTGACGCCTGGCACCCATCAAATCGACATGGGCAGTTTTCCGAAAGGCTTGTATTTCATCAAACACGAAAACGGCAAAGTGCAGAAGCTTTTATTGACGAAATAAAATCTAAGTCCGATGTTGAACCCCAAATTCGATACTTGTTTCTTTGAGCGTTATGCCATGGTCTCGTTGGCCACGCTTTTAGGTGAGCATTATGCCCATCTGGTCAACCGTGACCGGCCCGATCTGCAGGACGAGGAACAAGGCATTGGCATTGAGGTGACGAGAGCCATCCGCGAGAACAAGAACGTAGCCAACGCCTTGGTTAATGAGATGGCGGGCGAGGATATCAAGGAAGTGAATGCTGAGGACTTGCAACATATCAACCAAAGCGGATATGCGTATGGTTTGGGCGATGGCAGCATCATTGGTCGCAATGAGTACGAATTCTGGTCGTTGGCCTTGCCCTTGAAGCGCATCCTCGAGATTAAGATGAACAAGGTGAATGACGGCTTTTATGGCGATTTCGATGAGTTTGGACTCTTTGTCTTCACCAAAGAAGACTTGGATATCGAACAAATCAAGCAGACCATCGCCTTCATGATGGAAAAACAAGCCTACCAAAATCGACTTTATTCACGGCTCTTCCTTTCACAAATCCAAACTTTGTTCGATTGCGACCTTGAAACGGGTCGTTATCGTAAGTTCAAGATTTCAGAGGAGCAAAGGCGTTCGTTTTACGAAGAAGCCATCAAGGTTTGACGACTTTCGCAACACGAGTTCTTCCTGCTGCTTGGACAACGAGCAAATAGGATCCGCTTGACAAACTTTGGAATAGCTCACCGACTTCAACGCGGTTGAGACCGATTTGTGTTTTTCCTAAATTCTTGTTGGACAATAATTTGCCGTCAATAGAATAGACCTTTACAAACAAAACACCGGCACTTTCGCATTCAATCTCGGCATAACTTGACATTGAAATGGGATTGCCAATGATGTGTAAAAGCTGGTTTTTTTGAGAGGTTTCCAGGATGTCCGTGAGGTCGTATTCGTAAGCACCCAGGTCGATGCAATTGTCGCTAACACGTTGGTGACCATCTAGGTCGAGGCCGTTGAGGATTTCCGTGGGGGTCTCAGGTGCACCGGCATCGACGCAAGGACTTTCGGTACTCAGTCGGAAATTCTCATTATCGGGATTAGCGAAAAGAGGGTCTTCGTCAATGCAGTTCTCGTAAACAGTGATAATCTCATGATTCGAAATGTTTTCAAACCCGTACTGTACCAAGCAGTTATGGAACTCTGGGGCATAATCGTCGTATGTCCAGGACCACATCTGCACGGGTTCGTCGAGTGGGACTTCGTTGGTGTTGCCGTAAACGATGCAGTTCCACAATACGGGCGAGCTCTGCTGATAGAAAAAGATGCCACCACAGTTGACGCCAATGGAATGGTTGTTCACCACGGTGAGGTTGGCTACCAAAGGAGACGAGTCGCTGATGGCCAAGCCGCCACCGAAGTGTCCTGAGGTGTTGTCGGCAAAGAGCGAGTTGGTGATGCTACATGGGTTGTCGTAGCATCGGATCAGATACAAACCTGCCCCATTGATGCCATAGTTATGATCGAAGCGACAACGATCGATGTTGATGGAACAACTGTCGATGCTCAATGCTCCCCCGATGGCACTTTCTCCGTTGTTGTAACGGAAGTCCGTATCGGTAATGTCCACCTCGCATTTCAAGAAACGAAGTCCGCCGCCATACATGAAATAAACCGTATCTAACTTGGTGTAAGTCAGATTGTTGTCAACCATGCAGTCATGAATCACCACTTTGGAGTTTTCGGCATTCAAGGCGCCGCCGTGTTCACGCGAGAAATTGCAAAATAGGGTGCTGTGACCGATTTCCACATCTCTGCAGTCGAAGATGCGCAGCGCGCCGCCGTCTTGGTCGTCGTCGAGGGCGGCTTTGCCATATTGGAAGCGGCAATAGTCAAACTTGGCCTTCCCGGCTTTGTCCATGCGAATGCCGTTCCAGCCACCTCGCCCCACATTGAAAGCATAGAAGCCTGTGGTGTCGGCCACGGTGAAGAGGATGGAGTCACTCTCCTTTCCCAGGGCTGTCAACGAGGCACCGTTTTCAACTTTAATGCAGTAATAGTTGTCAAACAACACAGTGGTTCCAGCCTGGATACGCAACGAGTCCTGTACTTTGACATCACCGGTCACGCGTATCGTGTCGGCCGCCCATGTTCCCGATTGTAATCCTAAAACCTCGATAGTTTGAGCTTGGCAAAGAATAGAAGCCAGTAAAAACAAGAATAGAAGTTTTGTTTTCATAAACCAAGTAATTATTAAATCGCAAAAGTAAGGCTTATATTTGATTTTTAGGTTAATTCGATAAAATTATTTATTTTTGCAGCCCGAAACTCAGCAGAACGCTTTTGATGGAAAACTCTACCTCAATATTCAATCACATGTCGCAAGTAGAAGGTCCATTCTCTTTTGAATGGATTTTTTGGGCTGTCATGTTAGGTTTGTTTTTGGGGTTGGTTATCAACATGGGACCGGCTTTCATTACTTTGGTGCAAACCAGTCTGCATCAGGATTTTAAGTCGGCAGTGCTGTTTGCTTTTGGCGTGATTTTGAACGATGCAGCAGTCATCGCCATTTGTATTTTCACCTCGGTGCAGTTAGGAGTGTCGTTTAATTCAGGGGTTCCTTGGTTCAGCATCGGGGCTGGTGCCATTTTGGTATTGTTTGGAATCATGACCTTCTTTATGAAGGCGAGAAATAGGGAAACGCGCCACGAACAGCGCGCCAAGGAGTTGTTGGAGGAGCAAGACGACTGTCCATCGCCGTTCTTTTTCATCGGTAAAGGTTTCGCTCTTAACGTATTGAACCCGTTTGTATGGATTTTTTGGTTTTCGGCTGTGGCTATTGTGGTGGGAGGCACCAACAACACTCTCATCACCATCCTCTTTTTCCTCATCGTTTTGAGCACCAGCTTCGCACTTGATGTCTTGAAGGCTTGGGGCGCAGCGAAGTTGAAGCGCTTTTTCGATGCCGATCGTACCACATGGTTGAACCGTATTGCGGGCATCCTGTTGGTGTGTTGCGGACTCTATTTTATTGTTTTTAAGGGAATTGTCAACCTCGTCTAAACTATAATAACTATGGAAGTCAAAAAAGCAAACTCAGGCTGGCTGGCGTTTCTGGTGAGTGGAATCGTCGCCATCGGTTATGGTGTATTGGCCATATTGTTGACGGATAAATTTGTCGACATTCTCGAAATCGTCATGCGTGTTTCAGGCATCTGCATTGCTGCCACGGGTGCCATTTTCCTGATCGCTGCAATCGTGCGGATGACCAAGAAATTGCCTTGGGGCTTGATTCTGTTGGAAGCAATAGCGTTGATTACTGTTGGCGTGCTTTCAAGCATTTATGCCACGAAAGCATTGGCATTGCTGGTGATTCTCATTGGTATATGGTCGGCTATCATCGGTGCTTTCATGCTTCTTGTGATGGCGCGCACCAAGAACCTTTGGAATAAGGGCTTCTATATTGTGAGTGCTATTTTGAGCATCGTCTTCGGCGTGCTTTTGATAGCGCATCCTTTTGGCTTCGTCAAATGGTTTATCATCATGTCGGGTATCATCGCCTTGGCATTTGGCCTTATCATGATGATGTTCGCCTTTGCCATCCATCGTGCGGAAAAGGAAGTCAAAGTGGAAGTCGTGGAGACCTCTGCTACCGAAGAAGAGGCTTAATCCGATAACTGCTGAAACGCTGTCCAAGGCGCCACTTCTGGCAAGGGCGCTGTGATTTCTATTTGTGTCTTCAAAACGGGGTGCTCAAAGGCGATGCGCCAGGCGTGCAGGCTGATGGAGGCGTCGGGGTTGCTGCGTGGATAACCGTATTTCAAGTCGCCACGGATGGGGCATCCGATGTGCGCCAACTGGCAGCGAATCTGATGATGCCTTCCCGTAAACAACTCGACTTCAAGCAAATAAAAAGTATCTGACTTTCCGACTACACGATAGTTGAGTCGCGCCAATTTGGCCTCTTTGGTCCCTTCGGGCACGACGAACGACTTGTTCATCTTCTCGTTCTTGACGAGGAAGTCCTCCAACACGTCGGCTTGCTTGGGTGGGTGGTTCTTTACAAGGGCTAGGTAGGTCTTACGGAAGTCGCGGTCTTTCACCTTCACGGTCATGCGCGACAGGGCTTTGCTCGTCTTGGCAAACACCACAGCACCGCTCACGGGGCGGTCGATACGATGGACTAGGCCAGCGAACACGTTGCCCGGCTTGTCGTATTTCTCCTTGATGTATTCCTTCACATCGTCGAGCAGGCAAACGTCACCCGTTTTGTCGCCTTGCACGATTTCGGACGGCAGTTTGTTCACCACAATGAGGTGGTTGTCTTCGTAGAGGATTCTATCAGCAATTTTATTCATTGGTCTCAATAATTACTCCGCTACCAATAACATAAGGCTCTGTCTCATGGTATACCACGCCAAACTGTCCCGGTGCCACACCCGAGATAGCCTCCTCGGAGACAATGTCGGCGCCACGGTCGGTGAGGCGGATACTGCCATAAGTGAATTCTGGTTGGTGACGTATCTTGAAGCGGATGCGCTGGCCGTCGACGAACTGCAAGGCAGGATTCATCGGTTGCAGGTCGCCCATAGGAACGATGTTGGTATATTGTGCCACGGGGTCGTAGCCTTGCGACACGTAGACGATATTGTTCGGGATGTCTTTCTTCACCACAAACCACGGACCACCGCTGAGCCCTAAACCCTTGCGCTGTCCAATGGTATGGAACCAAAAGCCCTTGTGGCGACCCAGTTTCTTGCCTGTTTCGAGCTCAACGATGTCGCCAGGCATCTCGCCAAGGTATTCGCGAATGTAGTCGTTGTAGTTAATCTTTCCCAAGAAGCAGATGCCTTGGCTATCATGGCGTTCTGCACTCGGTAGCTTGTATTGGGCGGCCAACCGGCGCACCTCGGGCTTAGGGATGTCGCCGATAGGGAAGATGACCTTGCTCAGCTGGGCGTAAGTGATACGACCCAAGAAATAGGTCTGGTCCTTGAATGTGTCGGCTGCCGTGCCGAGCCAGAAGATGCCGTTTTCATCCTCCCAAGAGCGGGCATAATGACCTGTGGCGATCTTGTCGAAGTTGTGACCTTCTTTCTCCTCAAAGGCACCGAGTTTGATCCAGCGGTTGCACATCACGTCAGGGTTGGGCGTGAGGCCCTTGCGCACCATCTCCATGGTGTATTTTCCGACGGTCTCAAAATACTCGTGCTGCAGGTCGACAATGTCGAACTTGCAACCGTATTTCTTGGCAATATAAGTGGTGATTTCAATGTCCTCCTCCGACGGACAGCTCGACAGGTCTTCCTTGCCTTCCATACCAATCTTGATATAGAAGATATGCGGGTCGTAGCCTTGCTCCTTGAGCAGCGGCACCACCACAGAGCTGTCGACGCCCCCCGAAACCAACGCGGCAATATTCATGGGTTAGATATTTTCTGCAAAAATAGGTATTTTTCAGTTTGTAGAGACGTTGCACGCAACGTCTTTACACCATTTCATTCTGTCATCGAATACGGTTTGTCTTCGGGCATCATGCCACGTTCCAGATTCGGCTCACTGCCCATCTCGAAGACCAGTTCCCCACCCTGCATCAACTGCTCATGGGTTAGGTACAATTTGTTGATTTCCTGTCTATTAAGCGTCACTTTCTGCACATAACGGTTCTCGTCGCTCACATCAGGTGCCTTGATTTCCAATGTCTTGCCGTTGCCCAATCGTACTTTCAGATAAGGCAGATAAGGCGCACCGAATACATACTGGTCGCTACCGGGACAGACGGGATAGAAGCCCATCGCGGAGAAGATGTACCATGCCGACATCTGGCCGCAATCGTCATTACCGCAGAGGCCGTCGATGTTGTTCTTGTAGAAGCGGTTCATGATCTCGCGCAGCCAGTATTGGGTCTTGTAAGGCTGTGAGGTCCAGTTGTATAGGTAGGCGATATGATGTGCGGGTTCGTTGCCGTGGTTGTAGCAGCCCATCAAGCCCTCTTCGGTGACGTCTTCGGTGTTTTCGAAGAACTCAGCGGGCAGGTGCATCACAAACAAGGTGTCGAGATTGTGGATGAACTGCGCATCACCGCCCATGGCCTCGATGAGACCTTTCACATCTTGCGGCACATAGAAGGAATACACCCACGAGTTGCCTTCCACAAAGCCTTCGCCTTCGGTGTCGAAGAGGCTGAAGGGTGCTTTCCATGTGCCATCGCTCATCTTGGGTCGGGCAAAGCCCAACTCCGTGTCGAAGGTGTTGCGCCAATTGGCGGCGCGTTGCTTGTAGATGTTGGCCATCTCTTGGTTTCCAGCTTTCAAAGCAGCTTGGTAAATGGCCCAATCATCATAGGCATATTCCAAGGTCACGGAGACGCAACCGCTGTTCTTGTCGAAGGGCACATAACCGAGCTGTTGATAGTCATCCAAATTCACGTAATACGGACAAGTCGAACTGCGTTGCATGGCTTTTAACATCATTTCTAGATTGCTTCGTTCCTCGCAATGACGGACTACGTCCTTGACATAGGCATCCGAAAGCACCGAAACGGCGTGGTAGCCAATCATGCACCAGTTGTCGTTGCCCATGTGCGACCACACGGGCAGTAGTCCGTGGACGCTCTGCTCGCTGTGTTTCAGCATGGATTGAACCATGTCCGCATTGCGCTCGGGTTGCAACACGTTGAAAAGCGGATGCAGGGCGCGGTAGGTGTCCCAAAGCGAGAACACGGTGTAGTTGGTAAAGCCCTCGGCTTGGTGGATGTTATGGTCGAGGCCGCGGTATTGACCGTCCACATCCATATAAATGGAGGGATTGATCATGGTGTGATACAACGAGGTGTAGAGCATTGCCTTCTGGTCTTCGCTGCCTTCTGCTTGCAGGATGGAGAGCTCCTTGTTCCATTTGGATTGCGTTTCGGCCAACAATTGCTCAAAGTTGCGACCGTCTGTCTCGGCGTGGAGGTTGCGCAAGGCGCCTTCGGTACTGGTGGCGGAGAGGGCGACTTTCATCTCCAAAGTGTTGGGATTATCGAAGGTGAAATAAGCTACAATCTTGCGTCCTGTCATCTCGGGGAAGTTGTGTTTGACATCGAACTTGCCCCAACCACCATTGTATTTGGGTTTTTCCAGCTCGCGATAGCCGTAGTCCTTGATAGGTTGGTTGAAGCTGATAGCGAAATAGGTGTAATTCGTTCTCGCCCAACCGTTAGTGATACGGTAGCCCGTCAGCAAGGTGTCGTTTTCCACACGGAGGTTGGCCCAAAGGGTCTTGCCGTCGTAGTTATAGATGCCGTGCTGCAAGTCGAGGATGATGCTGCCATTTTGGCCTTCCGGATAGGTATAGCGATGGATACCAGCGTGTTCCGTTGCTGTCAGTTGGGCTTTGATGTAGTAATCCTGCAAGAAGACCTCATAGTAACCGGGAACGGCAATCTCCGTGTCGTGGCTGAAACGTGAGCGGTAACCCGCATCGGGGTTGGTCTGTGTGCCCGGATTGAACTTGATTTCACCAGTGATAGGCATCACCAAAATGTCGCCCAAATCAGAGTGACCAGTACCGCTGAAATGAGTATGACTGAAGCCCACGATGGTGCTATCTTTGTGTTGATAGCCAGCACAATACTCATACACTCTCGGCTGGTAAACGCCGTCGATGTTGTGCGGCACAGTGTCGGTGTCGGGGCTGAGCTGCACGATGCCAAAAGGTGCACATGCCCCAGGGAAGGTGTGCCCCATGCCGTTCGTCCCGATGATGGGGTTGACGTATTGGATGTAATCGGCGGTGGGCTCTGACTCGGTAGTTTGAACGGGTTTTTCGCTGCATCCGAAAGCCACTAATCCTATGAAAATCAATAAATAACGATATAGCTTCATTTGTCTGAAGGTTTAGAATGGCAAAATTAGAATAAATAATGAAACTTCCGACAATAAATGAATAATGGTGTTAACTACCTTTCTCTTTCGATAACTCAGCAGTATGCGCAAGAGAATGGTATGTGCTATACCAAAAAAAGGAAAATAATAAAAGCAATATCAAGAGTTGGCAACAGGGTTGTTGCGCTATCAAGTTTTTTGTTCTCCAGCTCTATTTGACGTAGAACTGTGCGCCGCCGTTGCCGTAGGTGTGAATGGAGCCATACTTGCCACCTCCCATGTGGTCTTCAGCCCAGGATACACGCACGGCTTGTTTGCCACGTTTGGTCTGGACGATTGAATAGCCTTGGATGACTCTCCGGAGGATGTTGCCAGCGGCATCTCTCTGCACTTCCCAGCCGTCTGAGGTCACTACACAGTCAACGACTTTGTCGGAGACAGCCTTTTCGAGCGGAAGCACCTTGGCTTTGTAGGAGGCGTTCATCGCACCCGCTTTCGGCATCGGCTTGTATTCGATCTCAATCTTGTCGTTGTTTTCGATGGCCTTGGATACGGATTCCAAATAAAGCTGACAGGTATGAAAAGAGCGCTCAAAGTTATCCTTGTCATAGTCGCTTGAAAACAGATCCTTGACAACGGCTAGTGCACCATATTCATAGACCAGCGCGAAGTTGCGGATCAATCCAACCGAAACATAGGCAATGTACAGTTCATCGTCATCGAGGATAACAGGAACGAAACCACCGCCTAAGGGTCGCTCGCAGAAATAGTACACCTCGTTGACCATACAGGCAGCGTAGGCTTTCACATCCTTCTTTTTCATGGCTTGCGGATAGTGGGTCGTCCAGAGTTTCGTTTCGAATTCAGGCGCGGGCGTCAGCGAATAAGTCCATTCCCCCTGGTTGTTTCTTTTCATCTTGACGTTCGTGTGCTGTTCGGCAATTTGGCCGATGCGAAGGATGAAATCCACAAACACATTGCATTCGTCAACCAATGCCTTTTCTAGTTTTTCATCTTTCGGACGTTTTCCTTTCGCCATCTCATCAACGACCTTGATGTCCCAATTGACTCGCGTACAAAGCTGTTCGGTAAACTCCTTAATCTGGTCTGGATTATATTGGAGGAGGGACCACGCGGTTAAGTCAAGGAGCTCTCCAGTCTGGCTGTCTCTGCTGGAGGGTGTCAGCGCTAGGAGATCGTGACGCGCTGGCCCTTGATTATCATTTTGGGCGCTGGCCGGAACAGCCAACAACAATGAGAACATAATAAGCAGTCCGATTTGAATCCGTTTCATGGTTTTATTTGTTTTGTGAGGACTTCTAAATTGTTTTGATTATTTCGGTTTCAAGTTGTCAGGATGCTGAAGTCCTGTTTAAGCACTCCTCTTCAACTTGGTGCAAATATACAACTTTTCTGTTCTAGTTGACAAACTATTAACTGTTTTTCCGTTTTTTTTCGTAGTTTTGCAAAACAAAACACAACGATGGCCATTCCAAGAGAGACAGTGGAACAAATTCTGCAAGCTGCTCACATTGAGGAGGTTGTAGGTGAGTTCGTCACGCTGAAGAAGCGTGGGTCGAACCTATGGGGCAATTGTCCCTTCCACAATGAGAAGACGCCGTCTTTTAGTGTCAATCCAGCACGCAACATCTTCAAATGCTTCGGCTGTGGCAAAGCAGGTGACTCGGCCAAGTTCCTCATGGAACACGAGCATTTCACCTATCCTGAAGCGCTGCGTTATTTGGCGAAAAAATACAACATCAAAATCGAGGAGAAGCAGCAGACCCCTGAGGAGATCATGCAGCAGAGCATCCGCGAGAAGATGTTCAACATCAACGAGTTTGCCGACAAGTATTTCGTTGATACGCTGTGGAACACCGATGAAGGCAAGACCATAGGTCTCGAGTATTTCCGCGAGCGCGGCTATTTCGACCCTATCATCCAGAAATTCCACCTCGGCTACAATCCCGCCAAATGGGACGCCTTTACAGAACATGCCAAGAAAAACGGCTATTCTGAAGAGTTGTTGGAACAAATTGGTCTGTCTATCAAAGGCAATAACGGCCTTTATGACCGCTACCATGGCCGCGTGATGTTTCCTATTCATAGCCTCACGGGGCGCGTCATCGGTTTCGGTGGACGTATCCTCGTCAATGACAAGAAAAGCCCGAAATACCAGAACTCACCCGAGTCGGAAATCTATGACAAGAAGCAGACGCTTTATGGCATCTATTTCGCCAAAAACGCCATCGCCCGTCAGGACGAATGCATCCTCGTTGAAGGTTATTTCGACGTGTTGCGTATGCACCAAATCGGCATCGAGAACGTGGTGGCCAGTAGCGGTACCTCACTGACGATGGAGCAGATTCGCCTCGTGAAGCGTTACACGAAGAACATCACCATGCTATACGACGGTGATGCAGCGGGTATCCATGCCGCCTTGCGTGGCACCGACATGATCCTCTCAGAGGGCATGAACGTCCGTGTCGTGGTTCTGCCTCCCGAACATGACCCCGACACCTTTGGCAAGGAATTTTCGGTGGAGTATGTCAGCAACTACTTGAAAGAGAATGCTAAGGACTTCATCCGCTTCAAGACGGAGTTGCTGCTGAAAGATGCCGAAAACGATCCTATCAAACGCGGACAAGTCATTCGCGACATCGTGGAGACCATCTCCGTCATCCCCGATAGCATCTTCCGCATCACCTACGTGAAGGAATGCAGCCGCCTCTTGGACATGCCTGAGCAGACGCTCACCAACGAGCTGAATAAGATCCTTAGGGCAAAATTAAAGAAGAATTTGGGTATTGAGGACAATGTGGTTCTCGAGCCCGACACCACCACGCCTAAACAGGAGGAAACCGTCGAGGACCAACTCCCAGCGGGTTATTATCAGGAACGAGAATTGGTGAGGCTGCTGCTCATGTTTGGTAAGGAGATGATTGTCGATGAACGATTGGACGAGCAGGGCGAAAAGGTGTATGAGCAATTCTCTGTGGCTCAACTGATTATCGATGACTTGAAGATGGACGGGTTTGTGTTCACCAATGTCATCAATAAAAAGATTTTTGACATCTTTGACAAAGCCCTTGACGAGGGATACATCCCTGATGATCAGGTTTTCACTTCAAACGAGGATGAAACCGTCGCCCAATTGGCCGCCGACCTGCTGTTTTCACCATACAAACTTGACCAATGGGATAAATACAGCATTTTTGTTAAACAGGAAGAGAACAATCTAAGAAACACTGTATTATCTTCGCTTTACCGCTATAAGGACCTTATCATTGAAGAGCGTCGCAAAGCAGTCGAAGAGGAGTTGAAAAACACCACTGATGTCGCTGACCAGATTATCCTACTTAAACAAAAAAAAGACCTTGATGATATCCGCAAGCAGATTAATAAGGAGTTAGGAATAGTGATAGCGAAATAGTCGGGGTCTTCGACGGGCTCAGACACCCTTATTCTAACATTATAGCTAAGGTCCCTGAGCT
>JAEEGG010020898.1_pt1 | contig 13046 bp, 11 predicted proteins | sample 9134161 | NCBI WGS metagenome assembly JAEEGG01 (sample SAMN16246543, study PRJNA631951) | gut metagenome | biome: gut microbiome; feature: rumen; material: CR-attached | host: Bos | place: Iran: Karaj | collected 2018-10
AGTAGATAGAAGAACAACCGGTAGCGTTGGCAATCATCTGACGATCACCGAACAGCTGAGAGATCAGCTTCACGTAAGGTGTCTCACCGCAACCAGAGCAAGCGCCAGAGAACTCGAACAGAGGCTGTGCGAACTGAGAGTTCTTCACGTTAGACTTGATATCAACGAGAGCCTGCTTAGAAGGAACCTTAACGAGCTTATCCCAATCGGCAGCCATCTTCTTCATGTCGGCAGCATCGGGGTTGAACGGAACCATCGTGAGGGCCTTGCCAGTCTTAGGATTACCTGGGCAGATGTCGGCACAGTTGCCGCAACCCAGACAGTCGAGTACTGAAGGCTCGATGACGAAGTGCATGCCCTTCATAGCGGCAGGAGCCTTCATCTCGAGGGTATCGATCTGGAAGTCCTTCAGCTCGTTGTCGGTCAGAACGAACGGACGGATGGCAGCGTGAGGACAGATGTAAGCACACTGGTTACACTGGATACAGTTGTCCTTGTTCCACATCGGAACGAAGGCCTCTACACCACGCTTCTCGTAAGCGGCGGTACCAACCTCCCAAGAACCGTCAACAGTGCCGTGCTTCACGAAGTCAGAAACCTTCAGCAGGTCACCGGCCTGAGCGTTGATAGGACGAACGAGCTCCTTAACGAATGCGGGAGCGTCATCCTGCTTCTCAGCGTCGTCAGGTAATCAATATAGCCCTCTAATTATAATAAATGTAGAAAAAAACGCAGATTATTCGATAATCAAATAAAATTTTGCTAATTTTGCACTCAGAAAACATAATCCATACGTTGATGGCAAATAGATATAGTAAAAGTAAGTTAAGGGAAGTAACTATTAAAGGCTACAAATCAATAGCCTTTGATAATCCTGTTACCTTAAAACTTGGTGATGTTAGCATATTGTTAGGTGCTAATGGAGCGGGAAAGAGCAATATCATTAGCTTCTTCCGAATGTTGAGTTATATGATGAGCAAGTCGTTTGGCAGATATGTGGAAATGGTTGGTACTGCCAATTCTCTACTGCATTATGGAGCCAAAAAAACGCCTGTTATGTCTGGTGCTATGAAGTTTATGGCTAACAATTCAGAAAATGCGTATCAATTTTCTTTGGCAAATGCGACACCAGACAGACTTATTATCACAGAAGAACGTATTATTTGGCATCGTAACGGTGAGGCAAAACCGTACGACATACAGTTGGAAACTAATTTCAAAGAATCATCTTTGGCCGAAAGCGATAATATCGTAGCGAAGTCTATCTATCGAATGCTGTCTTTCTGCAAGGTTTACCAGTTTCATGATTCATCAAACGAAGGTCCATTGCGCCAGTCTTGTCCTGTTGAAACGGCTAACTATCTCCAGTCGCATGGCAACAATCTACCTTCATTCTTGTTCTTCCTTCGCAACAACTACAAGGAATCGTACAAACGTATTGTGGATTATGTGTGCGACGTGGTTCCTCAGTTCCAAGACTTCTATCTTGAACCCGTTAACAACTTTGTGTCCCTCCGTTGGATAGATAATTCTGCCACAGACTATCGCTTCAATGCCTATCAATTTTCCGACGGTTCCATTAGATTCATTGCATTGGCTGCACTCTTATTGCAGCCTGCTCAGACTATGCCAAATGTTATCATTCTCGATGAACCAGAACTTGGCCTTCATCCATACGCTATAACCCAATTGGCTGAAATGATAAAAGATGCATCCATTCATGCCCAAGTCATCATAGCCACTCAGAGTAAAGACTTGGTTGACCATTTCGATATCGATAATATTTCTGTGGTCGAGATGGATGAAAGAACACAGAGTACAACTGTTAACCATCTCAACGAAGAAGATTATAAACTATGGTTGGAGCATTATACTGTCAGCGAATTGTGGGATAAGAATATCATAGGAGGCCGGCCTGTATGAAAGCAAAGATAATACACATACTCTGTGAGGGGCCGACAGAGCAAGGATTCGTCAATGAGGTACTACGTCCCTATATGATAGAAAATGGTGTGACAAGCGTTAAGAGCGTTATTGTTTCTACCAATAAGAAGTTGAACGCAAAAGGCGGCATGTCATCATATACCCATGCAAGGACAGACCTTAATATAATGCGTCAGTTGAACCCAGATAGTAGTTTTGAGAGTCATATCTTTACTACAATGTTTGACTTCTATGCTCTTCCCAATGATTTCCCTGGTTATGAAGAAGCTAAGGAAATAGTTGAACCGTATGCCCGTGTCAATGCTCTTGAACAGTCTCTTTCAAATGCAGTCAACGACAAACGTTTCATCCCGTATATCCAATTGCATGAGTTCGAGGCATTATTGTTTTGTGGTATTGAATACATTGCCAAGATGTATCCAAAATGTAAGTCACGTTGCGAGCAACTGACCAAAGAATTGCAGAAAGCCGGTAATCCGGAACTCATTGACAATGGGCCGACTACAGCACCCAGTAAGCGCATCATCAAGGCCATTGAGGGAGATAACAAGTACAAATACAACAAACCAGTTACTGGCAAGTCTGTGACAAAGGAAATAGGTGTTGATGTACTTCGTGCCAAGTGTCCTCATTTTAATGAGTGGATAGAAAAACTACTAACTACCTAATAGTAAAAAATGAATATTAAGTAACCGTTAAAAAATAACTTGGTACGATTTAAGCTCTATAAAAGCGGGTCTCGACCTATGATTTCTTACTCTCAAAATTTCCGTCATATTGTTTACTTATTTTATTAACAACTTATTGATAATTAACACTTTATATTCTTAAATTATTGGTGTGTTGACGGCAGCCAATATGTTCCTCAACACTGGTTTGAACTGGCGAAGGAACACTGGACACAGGCCTATCGTTCAACAGGAACGCCATGTAGTTGTTGGATGTGTCGCGGCAATGAGTACGATCGTTTAGCGTATAAACGTGATACTCGCCGCATTATCCGTGAATCAATGGACTAACCTCAATTACGCCCCACTTCTCAGTAAGTTGGGGCGTTTTTGTTGCCACATGCCTTCATGACAATCGCCAGAAGTAAAAGTAACCTTTAAAGCCTCGACCTTCTTTATCAGATTATTAGTAAATTACCACCACTTTTAGGCATATACAGCAGAAAAATTGGCAATTTGCAACTTCTCCCGTCATATTTCTGCCAAATTCTGCGCAGAAATCGATAAAAATCACTATATTTGCAGCGTCGAACTAAAAAAACATGATGATGACGGAACAAAACACTTTCAAACACTATGACAGCCCTGAGCAGTATGCCGAGGCTTTCCAGCAAATGATAGATGCCCGCGAAAGATGGCGTGAGCAAGTACGCAAACAAGAGAACAGACTTCAACAAGGTTAGTACGATGACGCTTTCTGCCGATACGCTCAATCAACGTTCGCCTTATGCACTGATGCAACTGGGCGAACTCACTTTTCGTTTTGTAACCGACCAGCAGATACACTACGACACAAAAACCTCCGTCCCTAACGTGTTAAGAGTGCAATTTGTCTTATTGAAAAATCATCATTATGTTGTTCAAGAAAGCCCCTTCAATTATCATTGCGGAAGCAATAGAGGGAATAGAGACGGATATTGTCTTTAGTCATAGGTATTTGCAGCCTATATCTCCCTCAACAAAGAAATTTAAAAGACATTTTCTTGTTGAAAGAAGGGATGCTTACTATATAGTAGGTATACAATTCCATTCATATAAAGATATATTCTTGGACTATAAAATCTTTGGAATTGATCATTACAATGGGAAACGTCTGGAGTTAGCTCCTGAGCCGTGGAACAAATACGACAAAAATGCGATTGCCATTCGAATGATGGGAAGTAAATTGGGGTATATTGAAAGGGATAAAACAAGGGAAGTGTGGAACATTATAAAAAACAGCCAAAAGTATCAAGCTACTTTTGATTGTTCAGTACCTGGAATGGAAATGATAAATATTGTATATTTGAAGGATTTTCATAATACATTCTCTCTTCCATACCAAGCAGATGTAGTTTTAAAAACTGAATGCCCCACGACTCAATACAAAGAGTATGTTCAATTCATCAAGGGAAATATTGGCCATACTGTATCATTTGGAGGAGAAGGTAATAACAATATAATAGCGATTTGGACGGACATGGATTCTGTGATTGGTTATGTAGAAGACACCTTCATTGCCAAGCAATACAGGAAAACACCAATTGCAGGCTTCATAGAAAATGTAATTACTGATGATGAATCAAAGAGCGTTGAGATTTACCTGAGGTTACTCATGAAGAAAAGTGTTATTAACAAGATATACTTAGAGTCGTTCAAGTCCTTAGAAAATCACTTTGGGTCATTCTATGATGCTGGTATATATAGCATATCATTGGCAGACTTGGTGAAAATCGTACCACGAAAGTCACGCTCTATCTCTGCCTATGAGCCTTTGGTTAAGTATTTAAAAGAGTATCATGCTATAACGCTAAACATCATGGAATGAATTGTATTTTAATACAATAGAGTTGAATCAGTCATGAACTTAAGTTAGAGATTATGAAAAGTAATTTATTCAGTAATATCTGTGAATCTTTAGCAAATTTAATAAAGAATTGGGGAAAAAATTATCGCATTATAGAATTAAAAGGTCATGTAGATGGAAATCCAGTCAAAAGTTTTATCGTAGAAGTAAATGGGCAAAATTATCTTCAAGTAGATTCTGCGCAATTCATTTCTTATAATGAACTTTTCCCACAAACAAAACACCAAATAGCATTGAATCATTGTTCACCAAACAAAGATGGGCAATATAGACTATTTAAAGAAGGGGAAGAAATCTTAAATAATGAATATTTTACACTTGAAGCATTAATAAATGAGGTGTTTGGTGATGCAGAAAAGAAAATTCAAAATAAACAAGAGGTCGCAGAACTTCTTGGAAAATTAATGAACCACTGTATTTTACCAAAAGAACTAGGATATGACGCTTATAGCCAGACATATCATTTCATTGATTGGAATGAAACAAGTGGAACAGAGTATTTATGGTTCAGTAATTATTTTCGAGATTTGAAGAAAAACGTCGAAAAGCCAATTCCTTTTGACCCATGGCACGTTGCAAAATACACATCTCTTGACACTGCATTGATGATATTAACTAGTGGAAAAATACGCATGATGTCTGTTACTGCTATGAATGACAAATCTGAGATTGGGCACTTGTATGGAAAATTGCTTGATGAAGAATCTGCATATTTGGAGAACAAAACAATAATTAATTATGCACGTCAAAGGTATATTACCAGCTTTACAGATAAAATAGATGACTTGACCATGTGGAGGCTATATGGTGATAACGGCAAAGGAGTATGCCTTGTTTTCTCCGAGCCTTATATGAATCATTACTATTTTCCAGTTGATTATGCTGGAAAGAATTCTAAAATATGCCAAAAAGCAAGAAGTATTTGCGATGAACTTGATAAAATGGGAATAAGATTTACCTTTAAATCATTGGAAACCACATGGCAATATTATCTCAAACCAGAAGGATTTAATGTTGAACATGAGTTGAGGTATTTAAGAATAGAAAACTCACGACCTGACGGATATTGCCTTTCATCCAATGGGGTTATTAGTAGTTATAAAGATTATCCTCTGACTTCAAACGATGAAGATTCAGAAACAATATTTCCTGCTAGTTTGCAAGCCATCATTTTAGGGCCAAATATGATGAATGTTGAGGTTAATAAATACCAGTTAGAAGCATTGGCTTATGAAAAGGGGTTGCACTTACTAAAGGGGGTACATAGTAGCACCATCAAATACTATCTTTAGACCATTATTGTTTTAAGAATAAACGTTGTAAGAAAAATTGTCTTAGCATTTCAAGAAATAAGGAAATCTGATGTTATGGCAAGAAAGACAAAACAAGAGTTCATAGAAGAAGCCCAGCGAATGCATGGCGGCAGGTTTGATTATTCAGAGGTGGAATATGTCAACACTCATACGCCTGTAAAAATAAGATGCAACCAATGCGGTTTGGTGTTCTTGCAGGAGCCTTCAAGCCACCTTGCCGGCAGTGGCTGCCCTAAATGCAGTAAGAGACAGACGCACAAACGGGTGAATCAAGATCTGTTTATCGCCAGAGCAAGAGAAGTGCATGGCGATAAGTACGACTACTCAAAGACAGTTTATGAGAATATGCACTCTAAGGTGCTGATAATATGTCCATGCCATGGTGAGTTCTATCAGCGTGCTCAGTCACACCTCTTAGGTAGTGGTTGTCCTATGTGCAAATATGACGCGCACATGGATAGGATAAGGAAGATGATGGAGCAAATAAAGCAAGAAAAAGAGTCAAATGCCATATTAAACACGAAAACTGCTAAAGATACTTAAATTATTGGATTTTGTATTCAACTTTCACAGAAGTTTTATAACTTTGCATTCAAATAGAAAACAATGGCTAAAGAGAACTTTGTATTGACACTACCGCTGAAGGTTGAGAAATGGCAAGCCGATATTCTTGACAAGCGCTATGAACTACTGCGCCAAATTTATAATATGGTACAGCAGAAGCTCCTGCGTCAGTACATATATTTCTCTCAACAAAAAGCCTACAGAGTTTGTGAGAGTTTTCAACAGAAAAGAGAGTTCTTTGCTTCACATCCTTTCCATATCAAAGGAATAAATACCAAAAACGGAGAACCGTTCGACATCAAATTCCCCTATACCTATGAAAGTAGAAGTAGTGGCACTGGTAAAAGGCCCTCCAATGGCATTTCCGACTATGTTTCAAAATTGTGGTCGCATAGCGTGGGGCAAAACACAACCTTGTCTAATCTTGGAATAAACAGCTATATACTGGAGGAACTTGGTCTGCACATTATGGGAGCTTGGGAGAAACGGCTATACGACCCCAAATCATCTCATGTCTCCTTTAAGAAATATGGTGATGTTAACTCCTTCGGTAGTCGGTATAAAAAGGACAAGAAAAACAATAGAATAACTTTACCAGGCTTTACCATCAACATTAAAGAAGGGTATATCACCTATAATGCGAATGGCAGACAAGGACAGTTTGCTGATTTAATAAGGCTCTCTATTGACTTTAGCCGCGAAAAGAAGGGCTACGCGACAGAAGCACTCAAAGGTGGTCTTGACAGTGTTCGAAAGTTGATTATTGTCAGACGATGCATTCGTGGCAAGAACAAATACTATCTTCAGCTCACGATCGAAGGCGACAAACCACAGAAAGGGCGCGTTTTAGGAAAAGGTAATGTAGGTATTGACATTGGGCCATCAACAATAGCTACCTCTTCTTTGCTAGGTGTTCATTTTGATAAACTGGCCGACAAATGTGATAATATTGAGCATGAATTGTATCTTGTAGGACGCAAAATGGATAGAAGCCGCAGGGCAAACAATCCTCAAAACTACAATGAAGACGGAACAATTAAACGTGGCGTTCGGCTGGTCTGGAAGAAGGATAAAGATTGTAAGAGATATGCGAACCTTAAGCAGGTTAGGAAAGAATTATATCGCAAGCAAGCTGAAATAAGGAAACACCAACATCTGGAGATGGCTAACGCCTTGCTTTCACAAGGCGACACGTTCATTGTAGAGAACAACCCTATTGATGCCTGGGTAAGAAGAGCAAAGGAAACGACCAAGACTAAGACGGGAAAGAATCGCTGCAAGAAGCGTTATGGCAAATCTGTAGCCAATCATGCTCCTGCAATGTTAGTTTCCATCCTGAAAAACAAGGTGCAATCGCTGGGTGGCCAGTTCTATGAGGTGGATGTCCGCTATGCTGCCACTCAATTCGATTTCACCAACGGAGTTAAAACGAAACATGATGTAAGTGAGCGAAGCATTACACTGAGCAATGGTCGCAGACACCAGCGTGATATGCTTTCAGCTTTCAATCTTCAGCATATCAATCAGGAAAGTATTGGAACAAATGATTACGCATACAATATAGAACAGATGCAAGACGACTATCCTATCTTCTGCAGGCTGGAAGATATAGAGCAGAACCGATTTAAGGTAGCACGGCATAATGAACGCGATGCACAATACTTTGTAGGAGCATCTGAAAAAATATTGAGGCATCGGCCTCAAAAAGATACGGTCGCTAATCGCCACAATGGTGGTGTTGGCCGAAAACATTGTAATACTTGTCTGGGAAGTAAGACAAAAGAAAACGCAGAAATAACAGGTAGCGGACTTGTCCGTGAGAGTATAGAGCGAGTTTCACAAGTACCAGATGAATACCATCCAGTTGACACTAACTCCATTATTCTTGATGGGCTGTAAGTGGCCGATAAAATGATGGCAATTACAAGACGCGCTCCGGCGTGTCGGTCGGCTTTGTGCTGTAAGTGGCCGATAAAATGATGGCAATTACAAGCCGTTGCCTTTCATCTGGCTCAAGGCCATCGCTGTAAGTGGCCGATAAAATGATGGCAATTACAAGATGGCGAACAACTCTGTGATGTTGTTCATGGCTGTAAGTGGCCGATAAAATGATGGTAATTACAAGAGCCAAATCTGCATCTGCTGCAGCCAGGAGGCTGTAAAAGGCCGATAAAATATTAGTTCGTGTCTGAAAGTCTAAAAGTACATGGCACAGAAAGAAAATACAAAAGAATAGTTCAACAAAAGACAAAAACATTAGAATATGATAGAGCAAGTATTGACAATAGACAAATTTATATTTGATTTTCCACTTTATCACAAAGTAGACAAAGAAGATTTTGATAATCTTTCAGAAAGTTTGTCAAAAGAAGATGAAGATATCGCGATAGAAGGATATAATAGTATAAAGAACTCTCAATCTACCTTCTATCTATTAAAAGGGCTTGGTGACGAACTGGTGTGCGATTTTGATGGTTATGGTAATCCTCATAATGGTGGCTATTATACATTCATACAAGAGCAATTCGATAAAATTGGAGTTAAGACTATCAGAATAGTTTGTAAAAGATATGGTGATGAGATGGCGATACTTGTATTTCATAATCCAAAAGAATCTGTCTTAATGAAAGTAGGCCAATACCCTTCAATGGCAGATGTTCACATAGGAAAAGTCAGACAATACAACAAGGTATTAGAAAAATCACTTGTACGAGAATTCACGAAAGCTATTGGTCTTGCGGCTAACGGTGTGGGCATCGGGGCATATGTATATCTCAGAAGAATTTTCGAGAGACTCATCATAGATGCAGCAAATATAGCTAAGGAAAACGAAAATCTTGACATAGAACAATTTGAAAGACTGCGTATGGATGAGAAAATAAAATCCCTACGCAATTATCTTCCATCATTTATTGCTGATCATCAAAGTGTTTATGGATTATTAAGTAAAGGGATTCATGAGCTATCTGAAGAAGAATGCCTTGAGTATTTCGATATAATGCGTAATAGTATCGAATTAATATTAGACCAGCGTATAGAAATGCAAGAGAAACAAAGAAAACAAAAGGAAATAGAGACACAATTGAGCGTTATGACAGCCAAGCATAAGAAATAAGCGCGTGAACTACTTTGCCAAAACAACGCTCAACCACCTGAAGCCCCAGCAAGGCTTATCTGAGCGTTACCAACGTCGTGCGATTGATGTTTCGCTGGCTGCCAAGTTGACGCTGACGTATGGCAAGTATCATCTGGCGATGCTTCACAGGCAGTTGGCCGTGAGCGAGGAGCAGACAACGTATCAGCAGGCAGAGCGGTCGGCGGCAATGATGAACCAGATGACCATCTTCCATTCGTCGCCAGCAGACTTTATGCACACGCAGGAGGAGAGCACAGACGAATCTATCGCCACATACAGGGAGTTCAAGCAGCTCGTAGAGGAATATGCCGACGAGCACTTTGTGCCAAGCGTGGTGGAGGAGTTCTGCAAGAGGGTTTATGAGGACGATGACCACTTCATATTTTTCAAGCCGTTCTGCAACCTGTACTACTCCGTCTATGCCGACGCCCTGCTGTGGTATCAGCAGGGCAAGATAGACTACTACACGTTCTGTCAGGAATTCCAGGAACTCAGTTCTTAAGACTCGCTACGCTCATATAAGCGGCAAAGCCGAGCGGGATGGACGGCAAGCGCACACCCCTTGAAGGAAGGCGGTTGAAGATGTATATCATGTCTATGTGGGAGGTGGTGGACTTCTACAAAAGACTGTCTAACAATTAAAATGATAGTAATAACATGAGACTATGGACTTCGCAAGATGTAGGTTTTTATGAAGACTTGATGTCAAATGGCATAGCCTATTGCAACAAGGTTTCTGACTTCGCAAAAGACAATGGAATAGCATATCAATGGATGGTGGAACAAATGAAGAGGCGTATTGGAGAGCCACCGCTTCCAGAAATCACACTGCCTGTATGGGCATGGTATCAGTATGAATCAAAGAAAAAGAACAAACCGCCTCTTTCTGATAATTCCAAGACTCACCCAGGACAGAAAGAGATGATGATAGAGTTTGAGGCACCAGCAGAAGATGTGCTGCTTTCAGGCTTTGTATTATGGCACCATCCTTTGAACGGGTGGGATTTGAGCATTGATAAAAGAATAGCAAGACGCATAGACGAATTCTTTCATGTTGACTTCAACGATAAGCCTGAGGAAATTCAAAAGTTGATAGTTGACAGTTGGGACGTCATCTTTGACTTGGACTTTAGGCATAAACGCATGGTCACTCGTCATAAGAAAAACCGTAGTATTCAAGCCACACTGTGGTGCATCAAGAAAGAATGGTTTGTCTCAGCGAAAGAATACTGACATGCAGAAAAACAGCATTACAGATTGGTATAGTGCATAGGTAGGGTTTCTTCGCTTCATGTTGTGAAATAGTTGTTTGGCTACAAAAATGTGCATTACCTTCCCGTAATAATTAGTGAATCTTCTGCGATTTTGAACGAAAACTGGTAGGATTGTATTGTGTTTTCAGTTTTTCTGTGTACTTTTGCCAATGAAAAGCTGAGAAGGATATGAAAGGTATCGGTATTGGCCCTGTGGGAGGCCGCGCATTGTCTCGCATGCAAGGAACCAAGGTGACACTGGCAGGACGGACAGCGTTTCTGCCTAACGACGATGTGCCATTCGTGATGCAGAAGCTGACAATGGGACAGATAAACGCTATTCCCAAGGATAGGTTCTCGGTGGCGCTGATAGAGGTGCCTACGAGAATGGGGATGGCAGGGCCAGGACGCGGAGGAAAGGGTATTAAGCCGCCACGCCTTTCGTATCGGGCGAAGGACATATTGCGTACAGGTGGCGGCGTGACAGGGTTCGTGCGTGTCCCGTCAGTCACAGTCAAGGTGGATGATGACGGGACAAGGTTGCACAATACGTTGATTAGTATAGCAAAACAGATAACTGAGACAGCAGACAGGTTTTACGATAAGACCCTTGTGCTCAGCCGCAACCAGCGGACAGACCCGCCAGAACCAGACAGCGGCCTGTTCTATTCGCCTATTGACGACGGCAGCATGACGGACTGCATCAAGAAGGCGATAGCCCACTTCTTTGGCGAGAAGGACACTTGCAAGATTGTAGGCAAGGAATACAAACCTGTTGCTTTCTGTCTGCTGATGCACGACTATTTCATACGGATGCACATTATGAAGAATACTACGCGTACACCGTTCTGCGAATACTTGCTGAAGCATGTGCTGAAGGAGGAAATGCAGTTTACCTCCAGAACGTTCACCAAATATGCCCAGGACCACAAGGACGCGATACAGGACTTCACTGATTCGGGTAAGCTGAAAATCAACTTCAATGTCCATGCAGAGCCAAGCGGCAAGCCGCTACAGGACGCTTTCCACGAAATCGGCTATTTTTTCCACAATTCCAAGTATTTTACACGTCTGAGGGAGATGCGCGACAACATGAAGGGATTCATGATTTAAGCCCTGTAGATAGGCATTTCCGCACAGACGGCATACAGTGAGGCTCCGATGAGGGGTCTCATTTTTCTTTCCACTCGCCTGCGTTGCTTTTTCCGTTTGAAAACAACGAGGAGAAATAATCCGTACCTTTGCACCGAACATCACGAATTGGTGAAACCAGGTCAAAGTCTGTGAAAGTTCAAGTCGTTCTCATAAAGGAGTCATATTGAAGTCATATCGGAGTCATATAAAACTCTAATTGAAGTCATATTCAACTCATATCGGACGCATATTGACCGCAGTCTCCAAGGGTAGGATTAACAGTAGTTCTTAATACGTTACAACAATGAAAAAGAATTATGTAATGGTTGACGGTTCCTCCAACCGTCGTGTGAAGAACCCCAAGGCCAACGCGCAAACTCTTCAGCGCGTCTTGGTGAAGGCAGTAGGCATGCTCTATGCCATGTTGAAGTTCATCTGCAACCACTCCTTCGAGGGTGTGAGCAATGGCTTTCAGTGCATGAATAAGTGCAAGGTGAACCTGAAGTACCTTCGCGAGCGTGCGGCAACACTGCAGAGTTCGGGACAGAGCCTGTACCAGTTCTACCAGTTCATGCCGCTGCAGAGCGACAAGTGGACACCCTTTGCCGCCATCATCTCGCAGGGCCATCTGCCCAGCGTGTCGGTAGGCATCGATGCTGAAGGCGGACACAAGGCTTATGTCAATGCGCCCAGCCGCACATACGCTGACTTTGTGAACACATGGGGTCTGCAGCGTGGCGACCAGGTGACGTTTGTGACGGTGCAGAAGTTGGATGGCAGGTATGAGGTGGCTTCGGCCCGCATCCTGCTGAACCCTCGCTATGCCGATGGCTCTGGTGCTCCTATGACCACGGAGATTGTGAACAGTGCGGGCGAGTTCCCCTGCTCGAACTGGAAGAACCACCTGAACTTCTCGACGTTTGAGTTTGACACCGACCATTTCAACTTCGTGCTGGGTCGTTGCGGCGACGTGGTGGCAGCAGGCATCATCGTCAGTCGTAAGGACAGGAGCGGCGGATGGTTCCGCAGCAACTGCCAACTGGTGCTCAATGAGGCCGCCCTTGGCTCAGACCTGTGCAGCCTGGCGCAGGCTGTGGAGAGCAGCTATGCAGCCTACGAGATTGACAT
>JAEEGG010020900.1_pt1 | contig 13045 bp, 10 predicted proteins | sample 9134161 | NCBI WGS metagenome assembly JAEEGG01 (sample SAMN16246543, study PRJNA631951) | gut metagenome | biome: gut microbiome; feature: rumen; material: CR-attached | host: Bos | place: Iran: Karaj | collected 2018-10
TGTGAGGACACCCAGCGTATCTGCTTCGAGAACGCTAAGTGGGCATACGTTTGTGGTGCTGCCATCGCTATCAAGAAGGGTGTGAAGACAGCTGCCGACGCTGCCGAGGCCATCGGTATCGGCCTGCAGAGTTTCTGTATTCCCGGTTCTGTTGCCGACGACCGTAAGGTAGGTATCGGCCATGGTAACCTGGCTGCCCGTCTGCTCCGCGAGGAGACCGAGTGCTTCGCCTTCCTGGCAGGCCACGAGAGCTTCGCTGCTGCCGAGGGTGCCATCAAGATTGCCGAGATGGCCAACAAGGTGCGCCAGAAGCCTCTGCGCGTTATCCTGAACGGTCTTGGCAAGGATGCTGCCCAGATTATCAGCCGCATCAACGGTTTCACCTATGTTCAGACCCAGTTCGACTACTTCACCTCTGAGCTGAAGATTGTCCGTGAGGTGCCTTACGGCAAGAACCCCAGCCGTCTGAAGGTGAAGTGCTATGGCGCTGACGACGTACGTGAGGGTGTTGCCATCCTGTGGCACGAGAATGTTGACGTCAGCATCACGGGTAACTCTACCAACCCCACCCGCTTCCAGCACCCCGTAGCAGGTACCTACAAGAAGGAGCGCACGCTGGCTGGAAAGCCCTACTTCTCAGTAGCTTCCGGCGGTGGTACGGGTCGTACCCTGCACCCGGACAACATGGCAGCAGGTCCCGCTTCCTACGGTATGACCGACACCATGGGCCGCATGCACTCTGACGCTCAGTTCGCAGGTTCTTCTTCTGTGCCTGCTCACGTTGAGATGATGGGCTTCCTGGGTATTGGTAACAACCCGATGGTAGGTGCTACGGTAGCTATTGCCGTTGCCATTGACCTGGCCCTGAACAAGAAGTAAGAGACCCCTCCTAACCTCCCCGAAGGGGAGGAATAAAGGAATAAAAAAAAGAGGATATGTTTTACGGCATATCCTCTTTTTTGCGTCCTACAGCAGCGGACGCACAAAGGCGTAGGTGAAGGTCAGCAGGAGCACCAGGAGCGACACGTAGGCCGTGCGGTACTCATAGCCCGAAGGGCTGAAGCCACGCGAGGTATAGCGGCGGTTGCCCACCCAGCGCCCATTGGCGTAGCGGAAAAGGGAATAGACGGTCAGGGCAGTAATGGTACCCCAGAGCAGGCCTACCAGAATGTCGCCAGGATAGTGGACGCCCAGGTACAGACGGGTCCAGCAGTTGACCAGCGAATAGGTCACCATGCCTACGGTAAACCAGCGGTAACGCACCAGCAGGCTGAAGAACAGGGCTATGCTGAACGTGTTGGAGGCATGGGCGGAGAAGAAGCCGTAGTTGCCGCCACGGTAGTCATCGACCACATCGACGAGATGGCCTATCTGCGGGTCATGGGTAGGTCGCCAGCGGGCCACCAGGGGTTTGACTATCTCGTCGTCAATGGTGCCCGCCATGAGCACACACAGCCCGGCAGCTGCCAAGATGAGCACGATGGTACGCCAGTTGGCGTTGTTCTTGATGACCACGAACAATAGTGACAGGTAGAGCGGAATCCACGTCTTGGCATTGGTCAGCACAAGCACCACCTGGTCGAGGTAGTAGGAATCGCTTCCGTTGAGCATCAGCAACAGCTGCTTGTCAAGTTGTATAATCTCTTCCATTTCAAAATATTATTTTAGGAAGTTAGAAGAAGTTAGAAGAAGTTATCGCTTCGCTCATGAAGTTAAAGGACAATGGTTCTTTAGACTTCCACAAGTCCTACGGTACATTTGTCTTCTTACTTCCTCTAACTTCTTCTATATAATCTCAATTGCTTCCGTCGCAATCCACCCCTCCTTACCGTCAGGCAGGCGAACCTCCTTCCAGTCCTTCATGGAGCCGTCGGTAATCTCCACACGCGTTCCCTCATGGAGCCGGAAGAGGTCGGTGCCATTCTGGGCTGGTGTACTCTTCACGCTGGTTTCCGAAGCCACGACAATGGCTCCTGTACGATTGGTGAGCATGTGTTTCTGATGCCAGGCAAAGACATTGGACATGAGAAAAAGCAGCACCATGAGGACTGCCCCGAAGAAACCCAGTTTCTGCAATGCCACACGCCCGGAGAAAAGATAGACCAGGAACAGCACAATGGCCAGAAACAGCACGACGAGCGCTGTCCACCCCCAGGCATCGACACCCATCAGGTTGACCACGGAGCGATACCAGGTGACCAGAAAGAAGTCGGCGCTGGGCGACAGCTTGTCAACCGTCTTCTGGCGGGCCAGCTGCAGGTTGTGGCGTATGTCGCCGTCGCCTGGTTCCAGGAGCAGGGCACGCTCATAGTTCAGAATGGCCCGCGTATAGTTGTCGGAACGATAGTAGGCATTGCCCAGGTTATAGTAGATGTCGGCACTGACGCCCTGCTGCAACAGGGCTTCATACTGTTTGATGGCTTCCTGATAGTGCTGACGGGCATAGGCGCTGTCGGCCTCAGTCTTACTCACGGCATGGGCCGAGAAAGACACAAGGGACAAAAGGCAGCAAAGCCAAAAACGCGTCACCAGACCCTTTACGCTATTCATATGATGTTTCATTGGTTTCATGTCTTACCTTTTTACTTTTTTACCGTTCATGGTCTCGTCAATACGGGTGATGGCCGTCATGGCTGCGTTGAACGTCTTGTTCATGTTGCCCGTCGCATCGCCGGGGGCATAACGCTCAAACTCACACTCGTCGAGGGCTGTCAGGAAGAGCTGGATGGTCTCAGTATCCACCTGGCGCTCACTCAGGCGCAGGCTGATATTGTCGCGCGTCAGCTGTTCAACAGGAATGCTCAGTTTGTCGCCGACATAGCCCCAGAGGGCACGCAGTACCTCGTCGTAGAACGCATCGGAACGGCCCTGCTTCATCAGTTTGTCGGCCTTCTTCAGACGCTTCACAGCCACCTTGTTGGCCTTCTTGCCACGCATCTTGCTGATGTTGGCATTGTCGATGGCACGCTGGCGGAAGATGATGAAGAGCGAGAGGAACGCCAGAGCCAGCAGACCGAGGGCTATCCAGTAGCCTGCGGAACCGAAGAAGTAGTCGCCCTGCTGACGCAACGTGCTGTCGCCTGTCTTGATGTAGTGGATGTCCTTGTTCAGTTCGTCAATATCCTGCTGGCTGACGCTTACGTTGCCGTTGCCGCTGCCCTTGGACACCTTCAGTTGGAAGGCATCGGTCTTCAGCGTCTTATAGGCATTGGACTGTGTGTCGTAGTACGTGAACGCTACCGGCGGAATGTCATAGACGCCCTGATGGCGCGGAACGGCAAGAAACTCCCACGTGATGCTGCCCTGCAGACCATTGCTGGTCAGGTGCGTCTGCTCGGTCTGCTTGGCATCGTACTTGTCGAAGTCCTGCGGGAAGTTGACCACGGGTTCCTTGATGAGCTTCATGTTACCTGAACCACTAACCGTAATACGCAGTGTCACAGGGTCATTGGCTTTCACCTCCTGGTGGTCGAGCGTGGCCTTGATGCTGTACTGCCCCACTCCACCCGAGAAACCGACAGGACGCTCAGGCAACGGCAGCACCTCAACAGACAGCCCGGGGGCCTGAATCTTCTTCTTCACCTCGACATAGCCGCTGCCCCCATTGAAGAACGCCTCAAAGGGGTCAACATTCTGATTGGCTTGTACCACAACACCCTCGAAGGTAATGGGCGGTATCTCCAGCTTGCCGGTCATCTGCGGGAACATGACATACTGACTCCACGTTACCGTACGGTAAGGACGGCCGTTGACATTCTCCATCGAAAACTTCTTCTGCTGCGGCAGAGGTATCTCCTGCGAATAGAAGCTCTTGAGGTCAGGCATCTTACCATTGAGCGACGTCAGGTCAACCAACGTATATACCTTATAGGTCAAGAGAATAGGCTCTTGCTCGTGGACACGGCTCTTGTTGGCACTGACCTTGATGAAGAGGTCGCTGCCCGAGATGGCTGAACCGGCAGGACGAACGCCGCTGGGCTGGCGCTGCTGCGACTGACTGCCACCGGCATGGCTCTGGGCTTGACCCGACACCTTGATATGCAGGCTGTTGGAGGTTACCTGTTTGCCGTTTACTGTGGCACGGGCGGGCGGAATGGTGAAGGTGCCGTTGGATGTAGCACAGAGAATATAGGTATAGGTGACGGATGACGAACTGCTGGTATGGCCGTTGACCATCTGGAAACTGGACTGCCTCGACGTGCTGGGACCCATCAGGACTTCCAGCTCAGCGGGTATATTACCGGCACGGAAACCTTCCACATCGTCGGTATTCACCTTGTAGGTCAGACGGAACTGCTCACCTGCAGCCACCTGCGACGGGGCGCTGGCGGTAATGCTCTGAGCTACGACATTGAGAGTGAAGAGTGAAGAGTGAAGAGTGAAGAATACAGCGCATAACAGCCATCTCCACCTTGTCTTCATTCCTGCTCTCATAATCATCTTTCCCATACCATATGCGGTAGCAAATTTTCCACTCTTCATTCTTCACTCTTCATTTATATTACCAGTTCTTTCTCAACCTCTTACGACCCTGCTGCTGTTGCTGTTCCTGCATGCGCTTCTGGGTCTGACGTTCCTGCTGCAGGGCAGCATTCAGCAACTGTTCGGCATTCTCCTTGCTCATCTGGGGCTGCTGTTGCTGCTGCTCCTTCTTCTGCTCTTCTTCCTTTTTCTGCTGCTGTTGCTGCTGTTGTTGCTGCTGCTCCTTCTTGTCCTGGTCGTCTTTCTTGTCATCGTTACCGCCACCACCATTCTGCGGCTGGTTCTTCAGCTGGCGCTTGCAGAGTTCCAGGTTATAGCGTGTCTGGTCATCGTGGGGATTCAGACGGAGGGCTTCCTTGTAGGCAGCGATGGCATCCTTGAACATCTGACGGGTCTGGCAGACGACACCAATATTATGGTATGCCTGATACTTGCGCTGGGGGTTCTTCTCAAGCTTGGCTGCCGTCTGATACTGTACCACGGCAGCAGAGTCCTTCTTCTGAGCCAGCAGCGCATTGCCCAGGTTATAGGCTGCCTGCGGATTACGGCCGTTGGCCTCTACTGCCTTACGGTAAAGCACCTCGGCATCAGCATACTGACCGGCACGGAACTGCTGGTTTCCCTGACGAATCAGCTGGCGGTCGGCCTGGGCAGCAGCACTTAATGGCAAAAGGGCCAAAAGACATATAGGCATGAACCGTTTGCCCTTAAACAGCTGTACGTTCCTGAACAACGGATTCTTACGCTCCAACAGGATGACCTCGAACACCAGCAGCAACAGGGCTGCCAGGGCAAACCAGACGAAATACTCGTTATAGCTGTTATACACCTCGGCAGATATCTCTTTCTTCGAGAGTTTGTCAAGCTCATCGTTCAGCTGCTGCTGGGCGGCATAGCCGTTCTCCACGTGGATATAGGTGCCTCCGCCTGCCTGCGCTATCTGCTTACACATGTCTTCGTTCAGAGCCGACATGACGGTATTGCCCGTCTCGTCAAACATGTACTTACCCGTAGAGGGATCTGGTATGGGAGCACCTCCTGTGGAGCCCACACCCAGCACATAGACGCGCATGCCACGCTTCTTGGCAGCCTCGGCAGCCTCGACGGCACCGCCCTCATGGTCCTCACCATCGGTAATGACGATGATGGCCTTGCCTACCTGGTCGTCCTGGCTGAAGCTGTGCTCCGCCATCTCAATGGCAGCGGCAATATCTGTGCCTTGTGTGCCAATCATCGAGGGGTCAATACTGCTCAGGAACATCTTGGCCGACACATAGTCGCTGGTCATGGGCAGCTGTACAAAGGCATCGCCGGCAAAGACAATCAATCCTATCTTGTCGTTCGAGAACTTGTCAACAAGGTTCTCCACCATCATCTTGGAACGTTCCAGACGACTGGGGGTGACATCCTGGGCTCGCATGGAGTTGGAGATGTCCATCGCTATGATGGTCTCTATGCCCTTACGCTTCTCTGTCTTCGTTCCTGCTCCCCAATGCGGGCGGGCAAAAGCCACGATAAGCAGGGTAAGCGAGCCTAACAGCAGGCCGTATTTGGCCATGGAACGCCAGCGAGACACGTCTGGCATGAGCTGACGCACCAGTTCGGGGTCGCCAAACTTACGCAGTTTGCTCTTCTGGCGCCAGCGCACCAGGAACCAGATAGCTGCCAGTACGGGAATCAGCACCAACAGCCAAAGATAAGCGGGGTCTTCAAAATATCTGTTCATGACGGAATCCTCCTGAATATAGTTACACGAAGCAGCAACTCCAACAGCAAGACGAGGATGGCGGCCAGCGCAAACGGCTGGTAAGCCTCGTAGCGTTTGCTGAACTGCTTGACGTTGAGCTTCGTTTTCTCCAACTGGTCAATCTCCTTGTATATCTGCTGCAACTCACGGGTGTTGGTGGCACGGAAGAACTTGCCGTCCGTAGCATTGGCAATATCGCCCAGCGTCTTGGTGTCAATCTCTACGGGCAGGTTCACATACTGCACGCCATTGCCGACCGGCATCGGGTAACGTGCTGTACCATTGGTACCTGCACCAATGGTATAGACACGGATTCCCAGGCTCTTGGCTATCTCGGCTGCCGTCATGGGCGAAATGTCACCCATATTGTTCGAACCGTCAGTCAGCAGGATAACCACCTTGCTCTTGGCCTTGGAATCCTTCAGACGGGCTACGGCATTTGCCAGTCCCATACCAATGGCGGTACCGTCCTGAATGAGTCCGCGGGCGGCAATGTCAGCACGTACGTTATGCAACAGGTTCAGCAGCGAAGCATGGTCGATGGTCATGGGGCACTGTGTGAACGACTCACCGGCAAAAATGGTCAGGCCGATGTTGTCGTTGGGACGGTCGGCTATAAACTCTGCAGCCACCTTCTTGGCGGCCTCAATACGGTTAGGACTCAGGTCTTCTGCCAGCATGGAGGTTGAAACGTCCATGGCCAGCATGATGTCAATGCCCTCTACGGTACGGTCCTTCCACGAGTTACTGGTCTGAGGACGTGCCAGTACGATGACGATGAGCACAAAGGCTGCCATGCGCAACAGCATCTGCAGGGGCATCAGCGTCACCTTCCAGCTACGCGGAGCATAGCGATAGGCATTGGTATCGCTCATCCGCATGGTTGGCTCGCTCTTCTTCCTGAACATCAGATACCAGATGATGTACGGTATCAGCAACAGGAGCAACAGGAAAAAACCTTTATTTACGAATTCCATATCTTCTATTGTATTAATTGCCAGGTGCCGTAGGCTACATAGGCCAACAAGGCCACGCAAGCCACAGCAACGATGCCAATGACAATCTTCAGCACACGGCGCGTCTTAACCGAACGCTGGTCTTCCTCCGACAACTGCGGACGAATCACCTCCTCGGTAGGCAGGTTCTCGGCCTTGGTGCTATTGATGAACTCTACGGCATTCACCAGATTCATGTCGTTCTCATTAAGCATGGTGGAATACTTGGCGAACTTCACCAGGTCAGCAGTCTGGAAGAGACCGCGTAACTCGTCGAGGGCCTTTTGGTCGCCCTGCTGCATCAGACGGTCGATAATCTCTGAGCTGGTCATCTCCATGGCCGAGAAGCCATAGCGCTCCTCAATATAACGGCGGATGGTGTCAGTCAGCTTCGTGTAGTACTCCTTCTGATTCTCAGATGTCGGCATCTTGTCGGCCTTAATCTGTTCGATCTCCTTCATCGCCTTTTGGTGCGGCAGCAGCTTCTTCACCACCCTGACGTAGGTAATGATAGGCTTGTTGTCGCGCAACCGCAGATACAGGTAGAAGCCCAAAGCCAGCAACACCAACATGAGTACGGAGAGCCAGAATAAAGGTGCCCATTCGCTCCAGAGGAACGGATTGTCCTGCACGTCCTTCGGTCCGTAGAACTTCTCAAAGTGAGTGGTATCTACATCAATACCAATCACTTTCAGCGCCAGGCTCTTGCTTTTTACGGTGTCACCGTTGACCAATACGGCAAAGGGTGGCAGGTAGTACAGGTTCTCGTCGAACGAGGTCAGCGTCAACACCTGCACACGGTCTCCCTCATTGCGTGTCTCAATGACCTCAACACCTGGGGTCAGCTGCTGCGTACGCTCATATTTCGGGAAACTGACGGTGGCTCCTTCCGGGGCTGTTACGGTCAGCGTTACGTGGGCCTGCTCGCCCATCAGTATCTCGATGGAGTCAATACGTGCCTCGACACTTTGTGCCACTACTTGACTGTATGACAAATGATAAATGATAAATGACAAACCTATCACCATCATCCATCTGCTATGGTATATTTGCTTTATTCTATTTCTCATTTTTCATTTAAGAAGGGAGGCACAGCCCCTTATCATTTCTCACTATGGCCGGCCGCTTAGCTTCGTTGTTTGAAGAGCAGCAGCAGGGCCTTGACAAAGTCTTCGTTGGTAGCCACACTGACATGGTCAACATTACTTTTGTTGAACGCATCGTTCAGCTTGGCCTGGCGCAGCAGGAAATACTGTGTATGGGCCTGACGCAACCGTCGGCTGGAAGTGTCGATATACTGCTCATGCCCCGTCTCAGCATCCACCACACGCATCAGCCCCACATCGGGAAGGGTCTTGGCACGCTGGTCATAGACCTGTATGGCCACCACGTCGTGCTTGCGGTTGCAGATGGTGAGAGGCTGCAGGAAGTCCTGCTGGTCAAAGAAGTCGCTCAGCACGAAAGCCGTACAGCGACGCTTGGCCACGCTGGTCATGAACTCCAAAGCCCCGCGAATGTCCGTACGACGGCTCTCAGGTTTGAAGTCCAGCAATTCACGGATGATGTAGAGAATGTGCTTGCGGCCTTTCTTCGGCGGAATGTACTTCTCTATGCGGTCAGAGAAAAACACCACACCTATCTTATCGTTGTTCTGGATGGCAGAGAAAGCCAGCGTAGCGGCTATCTCCGTCACCATGTCACGCTTCATCTGCCGCTGGGTACCGAAGTCCAGGCTTCCGCTGACATCAATAAGCAGCATGACGGTCAGCTCGCGTTCTTCCTCAAACACCTTTACATAGGGGCGGTGGAAGCGGGCGGTCACATTCCAGTCAATGTCGCGCACATCGTCGCCAAACTGATACTCGCGCACCTCCGAGAATGCCATACCGCGTCCCTTGAACGCCGAATGGTATTGTCCTGCAAAGATGTTCGAGCTCAGACCACGCGTCTTGATCTCTATCTTCCTGACTTTCTTAATGATTTCAGATGTCTCCATCAATGATCCGTTATCTGTTGTCAATCATCAATTCATCAAGGCACTTCCACCTTATTGATAATCTTGGATACTATCTCCTCGCTGGTTACGTTGGATGCCTCTGCCTCGTAGGTCAGACCAATACGATGACGCAGCACGTCGTGAGCTACGGCACGCACATCCTCAGGAACCACATAGCCGCGACGCTTGATGAAGGCGTAAGCGCGGGCTGCCTTGGCCAGGTTGATGGAGGCACGGGGGGAACCGCCGAAGGAAATCATGTCCTTCATATCCTTCAGACCATAGCGGTCTGGATAACGGGTGGCAAAGACGATGTCGGCAATATACTGCTCTATCTTCTCGTCAATATAGACCTCACGCACCACGGCGCGGGCACGGAGAATATCATCGGCTGTTGTCACGGGGGTTACCGTAGGCAGACCACCACCAATATTCTCACGGATAATCTTCTTCTCCTCCTCCAGCGTGGGATAGTCAATGACCACCTTCATCATGAAACGGTCGGTCTGTGCCTCAGGCAGCGGGTAGGTTCCCTCCTGCTCTATGGGGTTCTGCGTGGCCATCACCAGGAAGGGGCTGGGCAACTGGAATGTCTCGCTACCAATGGTCACCTGCTTCTCCTGCATGGCTTCGAGCAGTGCGCTCTGTACCTTGGCCGGGGCACGGTTTATCTCATCGGCCAACACGAAATTGGCAAACACGGGACCTTTCTTCACCTGGAAGTTCTCGTCCTTCTGGGAATAAATCATCGTACCGATGACGTCTGCCGGCAACAGGTCGGGGGTGAACTGTATGCGCTGGTACTTTGCATCAATCAGCTGTGAAAGCGTCTTGATGGCCAGCGTCTTGGCCAGTCCAGGCACACCTTCCAGGAGGATATGTCCGTCACTCAGCAACGAGATAAGTAAGGTGTCAACTAAATGTTTCTGACCCACGATGACACGGTCCATGCCCGTAGTCAGATTGGTTACGAATGCGCTTTGCTGCTCAATTCGCATGTTCAGTTCTCTGATGTCAATAGCTTCTGCCATAGTTTTATTTCGTTTCGTTTTATGTTTTGCAGCTGCAAAAGTACTCAATTCCCTTGGTATAACAGCAATTTTGGCGTCTAATAATTATTAAATCATCTAAAAGACGTTAAAGCAAACGTCCCACACAATGGCGGGACGTTTACTCTTTTCTCCTGTCGGAGGATTATTTCTTTCGTTTCTTCTTCAGTTCCAACTTGGGAATCTTGACCGTCTGGCCTTCCTTGAGGTCTGCATTCGACTTGATGCCATTGAAGGCCTCAATGTAGCATTCCATACCGGAGCCTAAGGTTCGCTTGGCCATGCGGGCTGTTGTTTCTCCGGGACGTACCTTGATTGTAAAGTCTTCACCCACAATACGATAGGCTCCATAACGCAGACGCGGGTCGGCCTTCTCCCACTTGTCTTCTACCACCTTGGGAGCCGGTTTTTCTTCCTGAACTGCAGGCTTCTCCTCCCGGACTGCAGGTTTCTCTTCCTGGACTTCAGGCTTTGCCTCGGCAACTGATTGCTGCTCAGGCTGAGGTGCCGCCTGGACAGTATCGGCAGCTGCCGTTGTTGCGGTACTGTCAACTGACATCGTATCGTTGGCCGTAGTGTCAACAGGAACTACAGCCGGAATTGCCACCTCACACTCCTGTACGTATTGCCTACCCTTCTGATAGCCAAAGTAATAGCCTCCGGCAGCTGCTGCAACCAGCAGCAACAAAACACCCAGCACTTTCAAAACTGTATTCCAGGTGTTCGGTTCCGGCTTCACTTCTTCCTGTGGTACATAAACCGTATGAACCACGACCTTCTCACGGGAAGCCTCTTCATTCTCACCTAAAGGAGATGCTGGCTCCTGTTCGGGCTCCTGTTCTGGTTCCTGTTCTGGCTCGGATTCCTGTTCAGGTTCGGATTCCTGTTCAGGCTCAGACTCAAGTTCAGGCTCAGGCTCGGGGTCTGGCTCAGGCTCGGGTTCGGGTTCGGAGACAGTTTCAACCATCTGTTCTGTCTCAGGCTCGGCTACGGGTTCTCTATCAGTGTCTGCTTCGGGTTTGGCCTCTGCCTCGATGGGTGCTTCTTCGGTTTCGGCTTCAACTTCTGCTTCTTCCTCTGCCTCAGCTGTCTCCCTTTGGGTGGACAGGAGGGGGGATGCCATATCGTCGAAGTTCACCCCTTCGTTCAGCGGTACAGTCTCAAACTGTGAAAACGGCTTGTTGACCAGCTCCTTCATAGTGGCATCAGGCGTAAACGTCACCTTGGCATGTCCCTGTATCAGCACACGCTCACCCGTTGAGACGCTGACACTCTCACGGTCACCAACCTCCACGATCTTGAAAGTACCCAATCCGCGTACCTTGACCTGACCGTCACGCTCCAAACCCTCGCTGATGACGGCAAAAAAGGCTTGTGCGAACTGCTCCGCAGAACGCTTTTCCAACCCGTTCTTCTCGACGAGAACGGCAGCAATATCCTGTATCGTCCGCTTCTCCATCACTCTTGCCCTCCCTTCTTCAGCCGGTCTTTCCAGGTAGTGCTGGGTTTGAATCCCAATACGAGCTTGGGGGGAACCAGCATACGCTGTCCGGTAGATGGATTCACCATGATACGCTCCATCTTCTTTTTCACTTCAAACGTGCCGAAGGAGGGCACAAAGACTGTAGCATCCTCCAGGAAGCTGTCGCTCATGGCATTCACCAAGTTCGTCACCAACCGCTGGGTGTCGGCTGTGCTGTACCCCATCCGGGTTGACAATTCGCTTATAAACTCTTTGTTATTCATATCTTCTATTTTCCTCCTTTCTCATGCCTCCAGCGTTGTACCATAGAGGTCAAGCGCTTCGGCATCGGTTATCTTCACATCGTAGAAACAACCTATCTCCAGCCCTTCTGAAGCAGGTATCAGCACTTCCGGATCTACCTCTGGCGAGCTGAACTCCGTGCGTCCCACAAAAAAATCACCCTCCTGACGGTCTATTATCGTACGCAGCACCTGTCCGACGCTCTCAGCATCCATCGACGTGGCAATGGTCTGCTGCAAGCGCATCAGCCGGTCCAACCGCCGCTGCTTCACGTCCTCTGGAACGTCGTCCTTGTAGAGCTTTGCCGAGGGGGTCCCGTCTTCCTCGGAATAGGCAAAGGCTCCCATGCGCTCAAAACGGGCCCAGCGAACAAAGTCGAGTAGTTCCTGGAAGTCCTCATCGGTTTCGCCGGGGAAACCCACCATCAGCGTGGTACGCAGACATATGCCCGGAACCTCGCGGCGCATGGTTTCTATGAGGTCGTAGGTTTCTTGCTTGGTGATGTGTCGCTGCATACGCGTCAGCACAGGGTCGCTGATGTGTTGCAGGGCTATGTCCAGATACTTGCAGACGTTCTTCTTCTCACGCATTACCCGCAACAGGTCCATGGGAAAGTGCGACGGATAGGCATAGTGCAGACGTATCCACTCCACACCCTCTATGTCGGCCATCTTCTCCACCAGTTCGGCAATATGCTGCCTGCCGTCAATATCAATGCCGTAATAGGTCAGCTCCTGGGCAATGACTTGCAACTCCTTGACGCCCTGGCTCACCAGCCAGCGCACCTCATCAAGTATCTCCTCCATCGGACGGCTCCGATGGCGGCCGGTAATAATAGGAATGGCACAATAGGCACAATGGCGGTCACAGCCTTCCGAAATCTTCAGGTAGGCATAGTGACGGGGGGTGGTCAATTTTCTTAGCGAAGAGTGACTCTCCTCTCTTAACTCTTCACTTAATTCAGCAAGTAACTGGCTGTAGTTGAACTTGCCATACCAACCATCAACTTCG
>JAEEGG010020905.1_pt1 | contig 13042 bp, 12 predicted proteins | sample 9134161 | NCBI WGS metagenome assembly JAEEGG01 (sample SAMN16246543, study PRJNA631951) | gut metagenome | biome: gut microbiome; feature: rumen; material: CR-attached | host: Bos | place: Iran: Karaj | collected 2018-10
CTAATTGCATTAATGACGGCATGTTCCTTTGTTAATGCCCAGACTGTAGATGCTGTCTCAAAAGGAGAAACTGAATGTGAAATAGTCCTTGAACCAGGTTCTAGCCATAAGGGAGATTATCGTTACTATCAGCCTTTTGAGTTCTCTGTAAACTTAGGTTATACCACAGCAGGTATCCTTTATCCTGATACCCATGTTTCAACTGGCAATGGCATAGGTTGGAATGCAGGTTTCAGAGCCCAATTCAACAAAAACGCCTGGGGGCTCAGAACCGGTCTTTCATATGAACTGAACAAATCATTCGTAATTGATCAGATTAACCCTTTTGGGTCAGATTTCTCATTCCGCCAATCTGTTGTTAACATACCTGTGACATTTATGTATCACGGTAACCGCCAAGAGGCTTTCGGCTTTTACTGTGGCGCAGGTTTCAACATGCGTTATTCATTTGATTCATCATTGCAGACTCTAGACTATAAGACCAACAACTTGCAGTGGTACGGACATGGTGTATTGGGTTTCAGATTAGCCAATATCTATATTGAGGATGAAATCAGCACCCAGATTAACAGCTTGTTCAAAACGGGTACAGGTGTTCCAAAAGCCAACCTTTCGACCGTATCTTTGAAAATTGGTTGGATACTCCCACTTGATTTCGGAAAAAAACGACACAAGTGACGCAAAGGGGTCGTTTAAGAATGCGTCACATAAAAAAACAGTACCAAAGGGGACTGACCCCTTTGGTACCATTTGCTTTACTGCGGGAGAACACAGACGGGTCGGATGGACTGGCCGCGGGAACGCAAATCTGAGCGCCTGCGTAACCACCATTCTTGCTTGTCACAAGATATCCTTTGACGCCGGTGCCGTTGTAATCGACCTGCCAAGTAATAATTGTTTATAACTCATAAATGATGGGGCCGACGTAAGCTTTTTTCAGGGCCGATAAGCGAGTCAGGAATCGAAGTGTTTCAGATTACACCACACTTAGCGAATTTTTGGGCTCTAACTAGCGAGATTTTACGCGCAAGTTAGCGAGCCGGATTTTTTGCGTGACGCGGGACAGCGTGACAGTCTAAAATCTCGTCACTATAAAGTCAAAATTCAACTTTATATTTATATATAAATATAAAAGTTTTTTTATGGAACTATACCACCAAAATCTTTACTGTCACGCTGTCCCGCGTCACGCTCAGTGAAAAAAAATTGTTTCATCCCTAAAAAAGTTGGTCGATTATTCGAAAACCGCAAAACTGGAATTATATCTTTGTAGAAGCCAAATAAATGATTGCGAACAATAAACGTATGAGCGATTTTGAAGGACTACGCGAAGCCATAGTAAAGTTCACGCAAGAGCGTGATTGGGACCAGTTTCACAACGGCAAAGACCTTGCCCTTGCCCTATCGATAGAAGCAGCCGAACTCAACGAAGCCTTTCTTTGGAAAGATGCAAAAGACGTAAACGTGGAGAAGGTCAAGGAAGAACTGGCCGATATCTTCAACTACGCCATATTGATAGCCGATAAATACGACCTCGATGTCAAGCAGATTGTATTGGAGAAACTAGCAAAAAACGCACAAAAATACCCTGTTGACAAAGCATATGGTAGTGCCAAGAAGTACAACGAACTATAACTCTTATGCTAGTATACAACGACACAAAAAGACAATTCGTTTCGGACGTAAAGGGCGGATTCATTGAGGATAAGATAAACGCTTGCATACGTCAAAAAGGACTTAATGCCGGACATGACAAAGAATATGAGTCTTGGCATAACTCCATGCAATTCATGCGTAACATCGTCGACGATCAGGAAATTGACGATGACGTCAGAGTTGCCATAGAATACAACATCCCATTAACCTCAAAACGTGTCGACTTTATCATAAGCGGCTCTGATCAGAAAGGAAAAGACAATGTTGTCATTGTCGAATTAAAGCAATGGCAAGAGGCCGATATTGTTGATGATTACATGCATCATAGCGTCAGAACAAATGTCGGGAAAAAAGATAATATTGTCGCCCACCCTTCATATCAGGCATACTCTTATGCACGAACCATCTACAACAACTGCCAGGCTGTAACTGACAACTCCATAACATTAATTCCCTGTGCTTATCTGCACAACTACAGGCCCGAAAAGAAATATGTATTAGAGGCGCCCATATACAAAGAATGGACAGACGAAGCACCGTTCTTTATCAAGAATCAAGTTGCGGAGTTTAATGAATTCGTAAAGTCTTTCGTCACAAAACGTTCGTCCAACGGTGATATTCTCTATTATATCGACAATGGACGAATCAAGCCTACAAAAGCTCTTCAGGACACGCTCGTATCTATGGTTGAAGGCAACAAGGAGTTTATGCTGCTTGACGAACAGATTGTCATTTACGACATGTGTCTCAAAACTATGACACAATGCATGGCCGATGGCAAGAAACGCACCATTGTAATCCAAGGCGGACCAGGAACCGGAAAATCAGTACTGGCAGTCAACTTACTTATGGAGTTCATGAAGCGCGATTTAAACACAAGTTATGTAACCAAAAACAGCGCCCCACGTGAAGCTTTCTTAAGTATCCTGACCAACTCAAACGCCAAAAAGATGGTCGATATTAAGCAACTGTTCCGTTCACCGTTCAATCTCGCTGCCTGCTCACAAAACTTATACGACTGCCTGATCGTTGATGAAGCCCATCGTCTTGTGAGAAAAATGTATGGCGATTGGTCCGGAGAGAACCAAGTAAAAGAATGCATTAACGCCTCATTACTCACCATCTTCATGTTGGATGAAGACCAAGCAATTACCACTAAAGACATCGGCTCTGTTGATGAAATCAAACATTGGTGCGAACAATTGAACAGCCGGATGATAATGAATGAGGAAACTCATCTGACTTCTCAATTCAGGTGCAATGGTTCGAGTGCATATATCCAGTTCATCGACCAGTTACTTCAGCGCTCCAAGGAATATGTTGACATAGATTTCGCCGAGATGGATTACGATTTCAAGGTGTTTGACGACCCCAATGAAATGCGTGACGAGCTCAGGAAAAAGAATCAGATCAACAACAAAGCGAGAATGGTTGCCGGCTATTGTTATGACTGGAACGTGAAAAATGGCCGCGGAGAATATGACATTTTCCTCCCGAATGGTTTTAAAGCCAAATGGAATCTTGCCAACGACAAGATATGGGCAATCAATCCCAATTCCTTTGAAGAAGTTGGATGCATACACACAGCCCAAGGTCTGGAGTTTGATTATGTCGGCGTAATCATCGGCAAAGATTTGACGTACGATGTTTCTTCAGGAAGAATAAAGACTGATAAAACCGCAATCTCGACAGACGACAAATCGTCTGGAATCAGAACATTAAAAGATAACGAGCAAGCACACAAATTGATTCTCAACACATACAAGACCTTGTTGACACGCGGACAGAAGGGTTGTTATGTTTATTGCGAAGACAAGGCTTTGGGGGAGTATATACGGCAGATGTTGGCAAAGAAAGCCTAACAAGTCAAAGGATGGAGAAGCCCAAACCATACATACCATTCAAATATATACTAGCCGCCATAGTTGGTATAATTGTCCTGATTCTGATAATCCAGATTAAGGATCCTATCTTTTTGCTCCTACTTCTGTTGCTCTTCTTTTTTATATGACACACGGGGACTTCCCCATTGCGTCATCGCCCATCGGCCCTAATTTCAAGATGCCAAATTGGCACCTTGTATTGCACAATCCCAACTATGTAAATATCAACGCGTTACTAGTTTGAGGTAACAAATTGTGACCTCAAATTGCGCAACTGGTGGCTTCCTTTTTGCACACAACCCGTTCCATTTTGGAACTAGTTCAAAGGAAAGGAACTGAATAAGGTTTCAACTTGTAAGGATTACTTACAGGTTCAGTTTGATTCTTTGAGGTGCAAAAAATTCACCTCAAACAAAAGATGCAGAAACAGTTTCCTTCCGCTTCTAGAATATCATATGTGCAAATTTTGCACATACCACGGATTTACTTTTGAGGTCGCAGATTGCGAACTCAAAAGGTACCATTGGGGCCTGACCCCTTTTGTATCATTTTGCTCGCAAAATCGCGATCATCTCGGCTGGAGTCACTACAATCGGAGTCTTGGGGAAATGCTTAAGATTGCCGGTTATCACGTAAGCATCCTCTTTTGAAAGAGCCACCTCATAGAATACGGCATCATCGGAATCCGGGAAATCAAAATCGCTTTCTATCCGTGATGCCAACAGTCCCTTTTGTACGATGGCGTTGATGTATCGGTCCACTTTCTCTTCGGAGAAATTGAATGCCAGTCTATTAAGTACTATCTCGTATTCACTGATAATCTCTTCGTTATAAAGCGGGATTATCTGTCCATTCATAATTGCTTCAAGGACCTGGACTGTCGCGGTATCGGATTTACTGGTCAATAATGCTGAAACAAGGACATTGGTATCGATTACTGCGTGTATCATGGGTTATTGTTTCTTTTTTCTTTCTGCTCTTGCTTTGCTGATTTCCTGGTTAATCTCTTCCAATGTCATATCCTGTATTCCATTCTTTCGAGCCTCGTCGCGCAGGGCGTAGAATGCGGCCAGCCCGTCGATAGGTTCTTCCTTAGGAGCCTTGATCTCAAAAGGGATGCTCCTGGTCATTACCACAGCGTTTGCGAATATATTCATCGCTGTGTTGGCGCTCATGCCAAACTCACTACAGAGTTTGTCAAACGTCTGTTTTAATTGTGAGTCCATCCTCACTGTCATTGATACTTGTGCCATAATCTCAATATTTACGTCACAAAGATATATAATTTAAATCAATATGATGTCATATTGACGCAAATCTCGAAAAAGGTACCATTGGGGTCTGACCCCATTGGTATCATTTTTCAAGAAAAAAGTGTAAATTCGCTGGGTAACAACCTTTTCCCTACAATCATGGAATATCAGAAGAATGAATATGGCGAGCCGGCCAAGAAGGACAAGACTGAGATAGCTGCCAAGATCCTGCTTGGATTGGGTGCTGTGGTTGGCCTTGCTATTCTTGGGTTTATCATCTGGTGTGGCTGGCACGTATTTTCGGGATGGGAATCGTTCTAAGACATGCTGCCCAAGTTCATAATAACGAGAGACGGAGTGCTGCGCCTGGGAATGGTCAATCAGCACAAGGACCTTCTGGAGCCCGAGGACGATTGCATCGGCGGCGGGTATTATCAGTTTGACTTTACCTGCAACCGCATGATTCTGGACCGGGCGTCATATGACTTTGGGATTCCCCGCTGGCATTTGCTTGATTCGCTGAAGGTCCCGGAGGTTTATCGAGGACTGCGCATCATCTACCGGTACGATGATGATTTTCATGAGGACTTTTTGGTGAGTGACGTGCTCAAGATTGAGTATTATTAGTTGCTTTATTCGCTATCTTTGCTTTATCTGACACCTGTTGTTATTGATATCATGTTTAACCTAATTATACTTGTTTGTTATGACAATGAAAAACAAAAATCCTGAGACAGACAGAAATGTCGCCACAGTGTGGCGACAATCAAGTTTCAATTCCAGCGTAAAAAAGTTCGCAAAAATTGCGAACATTAATATTTATGTTTTACCTTTGCCTATGATTTAATCTTTCCATGGAAATACATTTTGTAACATAATAGATATATCTAATCACTACGACTGACGACTATGACTGAATTAGGTTTTGGAGCATACGCAACACATCCCGGCGATGTGATAAAGGAAGAAATAGAGAGCCGCGGCATCACTCAGAGAATGCTGGCGGAGAGGACAGGTATCGGCTTTACGGTTATCAATGAGATTCTGAATGGTCGAAGACCTTTGACCGAGCGTAGTGCATTGCTTATCGGCGCCGCTCTTGACATTGATTCGGAGCCTCTGTTAAGGCTTCAATACAAGTATAACATGCAGACTCTGATGAAGGATCAGTCCTTTCTGAAGCGACTCAAATCCATCAAGGGTTTCGCTGCTTCAGTTACGCTCTGACGAAACGGAACCGTCCCCAGTGTCATCAGGATTCGTTTTCTCAGAGAAAGTCTGAGAGATCGAATGTGAAGATCTCTTCCGTTACGGCGTTGGCGGCGTAAATAGTCTTTGTTTCGGGGTCATAGGAATAACTCTGGATATTCCTATTCAATTTGACTCCGCCTATATAATTACCCTCATAGTCAAAGACCAGCAGCTCAACACCCATGCCGTCTTCCGCGAGGGTCTGTTCAGTATATTTGCCCGATGAACATAGTACACAGAACTTGTCTGTGCCGGGAATGTGCATCGGCCCACCTGTGCCGCCGTGGTAGTTTTTGTCCCAATCATCGTAGATATAAATATCGGCGTATGTGGGGGAGCCTTTCTGATGAATTGCAAAGTTCCTGTCGTTATCAAGATCAAAGAACATGATATAGTCCATGCTTCTCATTGTCATAACCACCAGATTCCTGTCCGGGTGCTTTAAAAGCTGTCCTCCATAGAACGTTCCCAGTTGCAGGATGGATTCATGCTTTATATGCTCTTTGAATACCTGTATCTCCTTGACAATATTGTTGTTCTCAGCTACTGCATATACAGGCAACGGCATTGAATCAGGACTACGAAGCCAGTCGGGTTCCAGTCCGTTGATTGTGAAAGTCTTGTCAAGTCCATTGTCCAATACGACAAAATCACGATTATGAGATGATCGTTGACAGGTGTTTTCAATTACCGTATGACCTTTCCTTAAAGAAGCGCTTATATTGACTTCCTTCTGGATAAAAGTGGATAAATCAGTGAAAGGCATTATCAAATCGCCGTTTCTCCTGAATTGCTGTTTATAGAATTGGACCATCTGGCCTGCAAACTCATTGTTGGCGCGGCCGCGCTGACATAAGCCTGCAATGGGCTTAAGCGTTTTTTTGTCGTAGATTTTGAGCATTGCCTTGGGATCAGAGGTTACGAACATCAGTACAGAATCCTGGACATAAACCTCCTGTATGCCAATCACCTCCAGATCCAACATTTTAGCTTTGATTTCATCGCCAGTCTTGTCCTTGAAATCCACCTCTTGTGTTTTCAGGATCATCGGCCCATTGTTGGTCTTGGCTTTAGACGTTAATATAAATGATGCGCAAAACAAGTAAAGGAATAACAGTTTTCTCATAAACAAAGGAGTTTTGGTTGTTTTGCAGCAAATGTAGCGGCCTCAAATGAAAAAGGCTGCCTAATTACCGTTTAAAAAGTTGTAATTATTAGAAATCCAACCATTTTAAACGCTTTTTAATTTGCGCAGCTAAAACACAGGCACTACCTTTGAGATATTACAACCACCACTCAGTGACAATGTGAAAAGTGCCCCGGATTGACATCCAGGGCACTTTTGGTTTTGTGATTCCGTTGGGATTCGAACCCAAGACCCACAGCTTAGAAGGCTGTTGCTCTATCCAGCTGAGCTACGGAACCATCCTTTTTGCGGGTGCAAAATTAGTTGAATAATTCTACATTTCAAACCTCTTTCCTTGATTTTTGACACCATACCAGAATAATAGGCAGAGGGAGCCAATAAACCAGGAAGGAAATGATACGCATGGCGCTGTCTGTTATTCCCAGCAGAGCATCGATATTGGTGTACTCGAGCGTCTGCAGGAGCTGGGCAGCCACGAGCATGGTGACCAGGAAATGGGCGAACGGAGGCAGTATGGTGCAGAATGCGTCGACGCAGTCTCCGGCGGTGCGGAAGGTCTCGGTTGAGAGACCGTAGACAAGTGACGGTAGGCCGATGCCCAGCATCACGAGAAACATCAGTCCGTCATAGAGCGGGCTGCCTTTCAAAGAGCCGGTAATGCCCAGCAGCAGATGACTTCCGGCATAAACGCCAAGCACAATCACACATATATACAAAGCCAGCACCACCATGCTGATGTAGAAAGCGGTGCTCTCCTTTGGCGAGAGGCTGCGGCGGCGTGAGAGCGCGCGGAACAGACCGCTGCCCCTACCCGCTCCGATTGCGATGAAGAGCATCAGTGCGTTGCCTACGGGAGCGTTACCCAGGCATGTGGCGGCGGTGCGGACAGCCCAGCGCAGACCGGGTACTCCCAGCACGCTGCGGAGCGCCAGCTCGCCGTTGCCGCCCACCCTGCTTATCTCCATGATGCTGCCAATCCAGGAAACCAGAATAACCAGGATGAGCAGAATCAGATAGATTACCGCAGGATGCAGCCAGCCTGTAATACGCTTATTCATCGGCCTCAAGATTTGACGGATCAATTATGTGGAGTTCGATGGCACGAACCACCAGACGCGTTACGTTTACGCCGCGCTGCTCGCCCTCGGGGAAGAGGCGTGCTATCAGGTCGGCCTGACGTTTCTCAAGCGACTTGGTGCTGAACGGCATGGTGTGCAGCTCGCTAATCATATCCTTGGTGTAGCCAAGTGCCAGATGACGCAGGAAACGCTCGTCATACTCATCAATCTCATACTCGATGCTGGCGCTGCGGCGCAGTCCCTCATCGGTAACGGCATTGCGGAAACGCTCCACCAGCTTCTCCAGGATGGGCTGGTTGAATACGTAACGTTTTCCGCTCATAACGTCCATGATCTCGTTGCGGGTAAGCAGCTCGCCGGTCTTGAGCACGATGCCGTGCGCTCCGGCGTCCAGGACATCGGCCCAGAGTTTCTCATTCAGGAGTTCACCGGTAAAGATCAGAACCTTGACGCCACCCTTCTGAGTGAGTTTGCGGCAGATGTCCACGCCAACTGTGGTGGAGCCGCCCAGTCCCAGGTCCAGCAGCACCAGGTCAGGCTGTGCGCCGCCGTCCATCAGGGCCCAGAACTCACGCTCGGTCTGAGCGGTACCGATAACCTCCACCTCGGGAATGTCATTACGGATGATTGACAGTGTCCCTTTGAGTTCAAGTGACACATCCTCAACAACAATTGTCTTGAATTTCTCCATATATCGAAATCTTTTTATTCAACCTCAGGGACGGTAAACCAAATCAGAATACCATCCTCAGCACTCTCGGCATTGATTCGGCAGCCGGGATGTCCGAACGCATCGTCATGCTCACGTATTATCTGACGGCACAGCACGTATGCCATATTATCCTTGTTCATAAGCGGTGTGAACAGCCCGTCCAGCACCTCCGGCTCAGGCACAGCGCACTTACGGTGCAGCATGAACTTGACAAATCCGCCCTCTGATACCGCTGCAAGCGTCATGTCACCACCCTCGGCCATACCCCTGTCAAGCAGGTTCTCCAGCAGATACTGCAGCATCATACGGTCGGCCGAGACAGTCTGGTCAAATGAGCCGATGCTGATTTTGCCCTCATATCCGTTACGTGCCTTAGCCTTCTTGATATAGGCCGATAAGCCATCACTCAGCTCACTCACCTTAAACACATCACGGTGCAGAAGCTGTCCCTTGGTCTGTGACAGCGCATACTGGCTCAGGATGCCGAATATCTCGCGGTAATAGTCCACAAGTTCCTGCATATCGGCCACCTGTCCGCTCTCCACCAGCTGTACAATACGGTTGGGATACCATACGGTCTCATGCTTAAGCGTTGACAGGCAGTTGTCAAGAATCAGGTTGCTCACATGCAGACGGTTCTCCTCATACTTGATACGCTCTGACTCCTCCTCAATCTGCTCGATGTCGCGGAATCCCGACTCAAAACGGATCACGCAGCTGTACAGCGCCGTTGCCAGATAACCCGCAATCATACCCTTCACGATCTGCCAGGTCTCATCGGCCTCATGCTCCAGACGGAATCCCACGGCGCCAATCTGCTGCTCCTCACCGTCCAGCGTCAGAACCAGCGGCAGGGCGCGGCACAGACCGTCGGCAGAGCTCTGCTCGCATCCGTCCGCCATGCAGGCGTTCACACGGTCAGCCAGACGCTCATCCTGTGCGCCGTCATTGTGTACGGCGGTTATTATGCGGCCCTCATCGTTAAGCGCAATCATGAAAGAGCGCAAATCAATCAGGTGATCCAGTTCAATGAAAATGCCGTCAGCCAGGCGTGTCACCACATCCTCGGCGTTGAAATTATCCAGGTCTGTAACAGCAGTAATCTTTGAAATGCCGTCAACCACACGGATAGCCTGCTGCAGATCACTGCGGTACTTGAGCCAGTGGCGCGAATGAACCACATAACGCACCAGCAGCACCGTAATGAAAATGAGCACGAATATGATGACCGATATCGACAGGTTGCTGTTGGTTCGCTGCAGCTCACGGCAGTCCTCCTCAATCTTCCACTCACCGTAATAGAGCTTGAAGAGCTTCAGGTAAGCGTCATCATTGTAACGGTAGACATCCCAGTCACGCATAGCCAGGGCCGATACCGCTATCTCGTTCCTAAGCCACAGGACAGTCTCGTAGTCAGTGGCGTAACCCTCCTCCAGCCAGTAAGTCTCGGCCGGAACAAGCACATCCATCACTGTCAGCAGCATATCCTCAGATCCGCCGTTGAGCAGATAGTCGCGGTTGAGAGCATCAAATGCCGAATCAGCATAAAGCAGCGCCTCCTCGAACTGTCCCTGAGTATTGCAGATATAGGTCTGGTTTGCGTAGTTGTATGCCGTAACCAGCAGGCTGTCCTGCTCCTGAGCCTTTGCACTCAGGCCGGCGCAGAGTAAGATCAGCACGCTCAGAGCACGCTTTATGCCCTTGGGCAGACGGAATGAGAATCGGCTGCCCTTGCCCGGCGTACTCTCCACATTGAACGAGCAGACGCGGAACATGTCATCGGCCTTACGGTATTTCTCAATGATACCCTTGCAGTTCATAAGGCCGAATCCGCTGCCCTTGCCCTGATGCTCGCCCTGACCTATCTTCTCGGGGTCAAACACCTTTGAGTCACGAATCTGGCTTACATCGGCCTCACTAAGGCCCACACCGGTATCGGTGACCGATATCTCAACGTAGTCATCACCCTGCTCCGCCTCAACGGTAACCTTACCGCCGGCCGGGGTGAACTTGCGGGCGTTATCGGCCAGCGTGTTTATCATAAACAGGGTCAGCACGCGGTCGGCACGCACGATAGCGTCGCTCTTGACCACATTCAGCTCCACGCCCTTCTGGCTGAAACTGCGGCTGCCCTTGCCTACTATATCGAACAGTCCCTGCACCGGGAAACTCTCCACATTCAGTGCAACCACACCCTGACGGATACGGATCCACTGTGACAGCAGGTCATTATACTGGTTAATGCGCTCAGCCAGCTCACGCACGTACTGCAGGCTCTGCTCGTACTGCGGGCTGTCGGCCGGGATTGATGACAGATGACGTATCTCGGAGCGCATACGGTCAATGTACGGCAGACACTCGGCAACCACCTGACAGCAGGTCTTGCGCGCCAGGTTCTCGCGTTTGTTGGTCTCGGCATGCAGACGGTACAGATAGTGCTGCTTCTCGGCCTGTTTCAGACGGTCAGCCTGCCCCACCAGCTCGTCGGCATTACGCATGGCAGCCTTCAGATAGGGAGCCAGGTCAACACCCTTAATGTCCGGTATCTCGATGCTGTTAAGCCATTCCGCGGTATCCTGTCCCTCAGGAGCCGGTTTCAGGATACGCTCGCACAGAGCCACCGTCTTCTGGATCATCTCCACATACTTGCGGTTTGCAGCGTTGATACGCTTGTGGAAAATCAGCAGGAATACCACCAGCAGCACAATCGCCACAGCCGCAGCGTACAGCATACCTATAAGACGCATGTTGGAACGCTTGAGCAGAATGGTACGCGCCTCATAACGGCGGTCCAGACGTATGTTCTTCTGAATCTCCAGATAAACCGTACGGTTATAGTCCGATGCCAGCTTGTCATCCAGACCCGAGTAAGCCAGACTCATCTGCTCACGCAGCGAAGCCAGACACTCCGGCACCACGCCGTGCGGCATAGCATCCATCCACTCCTCCTCGATTATACGGCCGTCGCTGCGGTAGGCCTCCAGCGGCTCCTGCTCAGTTCGGCCCGCGCAGTTCAGTCGGAAGTTCGCATTCAGCATATCCAGCGCCGTACCCAGCACACCCAGCGCCTCCTCATAAAGCCCACGCTCAATGTAGCATGACGCCAGCAGACGCTCGCACTCGATTATCTCATACTGCCCGCCGTAAGAGGCCGACAGCTGCAAAGCCTTCAGAGCCAGCTGAGTAGGCAGAAGTTCCGGATTAACGTCCGATGCATTCAACCTGGAAAGCATGTCACCGCTAACCCCTGACAGCACGTTCTCAGTGCCGTACTCCAGCAGCAGCGAGCAGATGGCGCTTATGCTCAGCGCCTGCATCCTGATATTATTGTATCGTGTGGCACTGCGCAGACAGTTGTCCAGACTGCGCAGCCTGTAAGAAGCAATATCACTCTCCTCAATTCCAATGCCCAGACCATGCATATAGGTATACATTAGATACCTGTCATGATCATCACGCAGACGGTTATCGGGCACCACGTAAGCCATCTCACGGCCCGCCTGACCCAGCTGCTCCAGCTCGAACCAGTACTGTGCCGACTCCATGCGGAACGAACGCTCCAGAGACTGCAGACGGTCCAGCTGGGCGCTGTTCAGCACCTCCTGCTCCTCATGCAGCGCACGCAGGTTCAGCAGAATCTCATTTCGGTACTGATAGAAGGATACGTTGTCCGATGTACGCTGGCAAATCCTCATCAGCCCAATCTGCGAGCCCACAATCTCCAGCGTGTTGTTCGTGATAGAAGGAACCGAGCTGTACAGCTCCCACGCCTGCGTATAATCCATGCGCATGAAAGCGATGCGGGCCAGCGTGTTGACCGCCTTGGCATGCTCGTCGCTGTGACGGCGCGTCACATCAAGCGCAAAACGGGCATACTGCTCAGCGCTGTCCAGGTTGTTCCAAAGGTATGATATGGCCTTCTCATTCAAATCAAACGCCGTCTGACTTGAACCCTGTGCCCCCGCCCGTCCGCAAAACGCCAGACAGAGCATCGCACTCAACAGCCAATATCTCAGTCTATTCACCTATCGTAATCTCTATGGCAGCCTCCAGCCCATATT
>JAEEGG010020910.1_pt1 | contig 13042 bp, 13 predicted proteins | sample 9134161 | NCBI WGS metagenome assembly JAEEGG01 (sample SAMN16246543, study PRJNA631951) | gut metagenome | biome: gut microbiome; feature: rumen; material: CR-attached | host: Bos | place: Iran: Karaj | collected 2018-10
CCAAAATATTCCACGGCCTTCTTGGACCATCGTGAGTAATTGTGCTTGATATCGGTAATATACGTATAAGCACCATCCGCCAGAATGGAGAACGCCTTATACAAAGAGTCCAGCTTGATTTTGTATACTTCTTCCATAGCTCACCACTCCTTAAATCACAACGACACGGTTCTTGCCACCATCCTTCGCACGGTAAAGCGCCTGGTCCACTCGGACACATGCTTCATCGGCACTTTCTCCATCCTTGATTTCGGTAACACCGATACTCACAGAACGGTGTCCCGCCTTTTCGAAAGCGATTTCATTGAAAGCCTTACGGATGCGTTCGGCAAAATTGATAGCCGCATCCTTCGAGGCTTCCTGCAGCAGCACCATAAATTCTTCGCCACCCCAACGGCCAATGGGCGTTTTGACATTGAAGATTTCGAACTTCGGAGCACCGTCAAAATCTTCGACCGCAGTATCTGCATACATACCGTCGATATCGTCAAACTTTATATCGTGGGCATTCACGCCGGAAAGTCCACACTCGTCAGCCACACGACGCATCACATACGAAATACCCTTGATGACGTTATCGCCTTCCTGATGTCCGAAATTATCGTTGATTTGTTTAAAGTTATCGATATCGAGCATCACGAGACAACCCGGAATCTTTTTCTCGGTGCACAAGGAAATACGCCGCTGGATTTCGCCACGGTTAAAGAGGCTCGAAAGCGGATCCGTAATGGCCATCAACGATAGTTTCTCGTTCGCCTCGGCCAGTTCCTGCGTCGCCGCATCGATGAAGGTCGCCAAACGGTTAATCATCGAGACCTTTCCGGAGAACGACTCCTGAGCCATATCCAAGTCGTAATGTTCACCGCCACGGCCTTCTCGCATGGCAACAATCACCAGCGTCACGTTATGCTGGTTCACGTACTCACCGGTACGCAAAAATTCACTCGAGGTATAGAAGCCCGAAGTCGCAGCAAGGCTCTGTAGCGGAAGCGTTTCGTTACTGATTTCTTCTTTGCCCCAGAACGTGCGGCGGGCAGCACAGGAGAACACCTTGATGACTTCTGGATTGAATTCGCCAATCTTTGCACCATCTTTACGGACGCTAGCCAAGATTGTCCACGGGTCACCGTACGCCAAGCGGGCCTTCACATTTTCATCGACATCCGAGGTCATCACCAACGAGCCGTCGTCATTGCAAGAAATCGGCGCACGCAAGATGTTGATGCCATGATGCTTGTAGAAGAACGGGAATTCCAACGTATTGTTGAAGAAATGTTCGTCCTTTAAAATATTCAGGTAACGATAATAGGCCTCGTAGGCGGGCTTGCCATCCAATTCATAAAGAATCGCCTGTTTGGCCTTGGTTACGAGGAATTCACGGCCAAGCGGTTTCCACCCCGTAATGTGCGTCGTATAAGTATGGAAATCTTCGCCACCGATCAAGAGCGCCACAACACCGCGTTCGGAATAACCCTTGACATTCGAAAAAACACAGGCATCGTTACGGTTCAAATCCGGGTTAAATGCCCCACCACCGAATATGGCGATAGAAGGGTCTACATCCTTAAATGCATCGCAGAACGGAGTCATCGACATTCCGCGAATCGTCAGCTGCAGTTCCACCGCCTTGACCCACGGGTTCGCCTTGATTTCCTGCTTGATTTCGTCCACTACACTGAGCGCCGTTTCGGCATTTAGCGTGTACTGAAGCAACTTGACCTGCGTGGTCGGATATTCAAAAATTGTGCAGACAATCGAGATAGACGCCTTGGACAGCCGCCCTTCGATAATGTTGCCGTTCGTAGAACACCCCATGCAAATTGCCTTGGGGAAGCTCTGCGACACCACGTCACAGACAAGGTCAATTTGTCCCCGGTCCAGGGAATCCGAATAAATCTGGAACACCACGTGTGACAACGCCTTCGATTTACACCAAAGGTTAATCTTGTCAAGATCACGCTTTAACGAGGTTATACTATGGTAATCAAACTGGAATTGTTTCATACAAATGGCATCCCAAATAAGAACATTCTATAATCAAGATACCATAATGTAGCGAAAACGTGCAATTTTTTTTTACAATACTTATTCCAAACTGGAATATTCGCACCTAAAATGGGCTAAAAAACGAATTTTTGGATAACCTCGGCGATGCCACCGTGGTTATTGTCAGACTCGGTCACGTAATTTGCGACCTTTTTAGCCACTTCGGACGCATTCGACATAGCAACCCCCACCCCGGCAGCCTCTATCATGGGGCAATCGTTCTCCTCGTCACCGACCGCAATCGTAGAAGAAAGCGGGACCTTGTAAAAATCGGCCATGAAGCGCACCGCATCGCCCTTGTTGGACTTCATGTGCGAAAATTCGAGCATTTCTGGCTTGCTGAAGACATCAAAAAGCTTTCCTGCAGTGGTCTTGCGCATCTCGGCGCGGAAATCCACCAGGCTACCGTGATCGAATGGCGTAATGATATTCACCTTGATAGGGGGCTTTACCACCACATTGATCGGAACGTTCGGCGCCATGCCCGAGGTAACCCCCTCGGAACCGAAATACTCGCGGATATCGTTTACCACCAGGTAATCCATCTGCATAATACGGCAATAGGTCTTGAGCTGTTCCGTCTCATGCTCCGAAACCACCAGGTCCCCCGCATAGGTGTGTGCATGCATCCCACACTCGTGCGCCCGGTCCATAATGAACTTGACGTCATCTACCGAAATCCGCCGCGTGAGAATCGACTTTTCCGTCGCGTAGTCATAGATAAGGCCACCGTTGAAACTCACCAGAAAAAAGCCCGGCCTGTCGAAACCGTAACGTTTCGCAAGCATCTTGGCACTCGTGAGCGGACGGCCCGTACAAAGCACCAGCTTGTGGCCCTCCTCCAGCATTTTTGAAATGGCGGACATGTCGACATCAAGAATCTGCTTGTCGTCGGTCAGAAGGGTTCCATCAAGATCTGTAAAGAGGAGTTTCATAGGGCGGAGTCCGGTTTTATATCACATAGATTCAGCAAATGCGGGATATGGTAGTCCACCCAGTCGGGGGTGTCAGGGGTAGGGTTCACGAAAATGGTCGTCCAACCGCGGCGGTACGCCGGTTCCAGGTTACGGAGCGAATCTTCGAGCAGCACGATTTCCTTGGGATTTTCCGGATAAGCAACACCCTTCGTCGAAAGTTTTTCGGCAAGCCACCTTTCCATTTTTTCGTAGGCGCTATCGTGCGGTTTACCCACCCAATCCAACTGTTTCAGGTCGAACACGCCGTCAATCGCCGAATCAATCCCCATGTGCGCCATGCCGGCCTCGCTCCAGTCGTGGCGGCCGTTCGTAAACACGAATCGCGGGCCCTTCAAGCTTTGCAACAGGGCAAGCTTTTCAGGGGCCTTCTTGGGGTAAATCAGGTATTCCGGCTCATGGATAAAGTCAAAAAAATCATCCGGGTCGGTATTGTTCATCACCATGAGGCCGGCAAGCGTCGTCCCGAACCTTTCCAGGTAATCGGTACGGATCTTATGCGCCGACTCAAAGTCGCCTCCGACGGTTTTCTGCACAAAAAGCGAAATGCGGTGGTCCAGCGAATTGATAACGCACCTTTCCTCGGTTCCGTACAACGTCAGATCGTAGTCGAACAGCCAGACCATAACAGACTAGTATCCCATGGCAAGGCCACCGATCTGGCGCGCGAGGTAGGTTGCGTAGTTGTCCGTCATGCCGCTTACAAAGTCGAGCACCTGGTGGTACGCTTCGGCCACCGTGACACTCTGGCCGATTTTCGCCTGGCCGATGAGTCGCACAATGCGGTCGGCACGGTACGAATTATTGCCGTTCAGTCGATAGTCGTAAACACCGTTGATAAAGGCATCAAGAACAGTGGCAAGCGTCGTGTAGCTACCGACTTCAAGTTCGGTCTTTCGACGGTCAGGGTAAATACGTTCTACGCCCAGGCGCTTTGCAATGCGGATTCCTTCCATCACGTCGGACTTGGAAAGCACCGTCAAATGCTTGACGCGCTCCCCCGCCATAATTTCGTCGTAATGCTTCACGAAGGTCATGGCCACATCGTCAATCAGGTTCTGAATGGCAAGGCCGCGCACACTGCTCAAAAAGTCGCGGAAATTCTGCCCGTTCTCCTGGAACTCGCGGTCGATATCCACATCGGGGCCGCACAGGTAACTGAACATACCACGCACATCGCCGTAACTCAAAATGCCAAGTTCAATGGCGTCTTCTACATCCAGGATGCTGTAACAAATATCGTCGGCGGCTTCCATCAGGTAGACAAGCGGATGGCGAACCCACTTGCCCGTTTCCACTTCGGGAATGCCCAAGGTATAGGCCGTTACGCGATAAAGATCCGCCTCGGTCGAGAAAAGACTAGTCGGGAGCCCGAATTTTGCAAGCTGCGGATACTTGATCATGGCGCCAAGCGTTGCGTACGTGAGGCGCATTCCACCATCCAGAAAATGGTATTCCAGCTTACTCAAGATGCGGTGCCCTTGCGCGTTTCCGTCGAAGTTGATAAAGTCCGCCATCTCGGTATCGCTCAGGTCGCGCATGGGGGCGGAGGTACGGTTCTTGCGGAACCATTCGCGGATAGCGGCTTCGCCTGCGTGTCCAAAGGGCGGGTTTCCAATATCATGGGCCAGGCAGGCGGACTGCACGATCGTGCCGAAATGATACTCGTTAATGTACTTGGGCAGATACTTTTTTATCAGGTGGTACACCGTAATCGCAAGGCTGCGGCCCACACTCGAGACCTCGATGCTGTGCGTGAGACGGCTGTGCACATGGTCATTCACCGAGAACGGGTGCACCTGGGTCTTGCGGCCAAGTCGCCTAAACGCTGTCGAAAAAACAATGCGGTCGTAATCGCGATGGAAATCGGAACGGTTCGGGTCCAAATCGGCGGGGTGCCCGTAACGCGTCGCAGATAGCAAAGTATCCCATTGAAGCATGAAACGAAAGATAGTAAATAGTAGACGGTGGTTAGGAATTAAAAATGCCTTCCGGCGTGGTTCGCGGGAAGGCGGTTTAAATGACGTTATTCTGTTTTTTAAATCAGGCGAAGGATTTCTTGTGCGGTCTGTTCGGCAAAGGTATTATCTTGTACAAAACGACGCACTTCGGTCGGGTTGATTCGGGCATATTCCGAAAGGGCTCGACCAATCCCGTTCCTGATGTAATAGTCTTCGTCCTTGGCGCAGGTCAGGCAGAACTGCCTAAGGAGCGGCCAGTCGGTGCGGTCCTTATACTGAATCTGGAAAATGATCGCACTGCGACGCACCCACACGTTCGGGTCGCGGATCCAGGAGGCAATCTTTGACCGGAGGGCCGGCAAGCGGAGGGCAAGGTCACCTAGAATGCAAGCGGCAAGGGTGTCGACCGTATCGCGCCAGGCGCGGGTTTTAATAAGCTTTTTAAGGAACGCAAGATGTTGCCCACCAAGTAAAGCCTTATGGCGGAACAGATAGTCGCATGCCGCATACTGAATTTCACGATACGGCTGCGTCCACATGTCCTCGACCCTGGCCACCAATTCGTCACCGTCTTTCGGCGGATACTTGTCGAATATGGGATAGGTCACCTCACGACGGGGAACAAGACGAATTCCAAGGAAATCGAACTGTTCACGAGCCTTCTTAGACATTTCGTGCGCTTCCTCTTCATTGGAGATCGCGCGTAGAGCAAGTAGTATTTCTTGTGTAAAGCGAAGCATTTAGCACAAAAATAGTCCAAAAAAAATTTTTTTTCTAGGGCTTGACAAGCATTTTTTTTCATTTTTTTTAAATTTGGTCTGCATTTTTTACAATAAAAAGACATTTTTCACTCTTGACAAGCTAAAAAAAACGCTAAAATTAGGTTATATGAATCAAATTTCGGTCAACAATATGCAGGAAATTCTTGACGTCCCCCCCGAACTCAGAGGCCTTTCCGACGACGAAATCATCCGCAATTCCGAGAAATCAAAGAAGGACTTTGCGGGCAAACGCAAAAATGGCGCCGCCAGGCCTTCTAAACGCGATCGCGAAACCATGCGTAAGGAACAGGCCCTGAAAGAAGCCGAAAGCATGGCTGCCGAAATATTCGGAAAAAACAAGCACACCAACGCGGATGTTTTTTCCAGCGGTAATTTTGCCATGCAGGAAAACATGGAACTGTCCCGCGAAAAGAAGGAACTTCTTGAAACAGCCTTCACACCGCGCAGCACGGGCTACTCCAAAGTTTCCGCCACGCTTCCTCCCCTTTCCAACAAAGTAGAAACCAAGCACACCCCGCAGTCCATGATAGCCGAGCCCCCCAAACCCGCATCGGGCCGCATCCTCAAGGCGTCCTTTGGCGTCAAGGGCAAGGAACAACCCAAGGCAATCATCGTAAACGCTGCCGACCTCGCCAAACAAAAGGCCGAGGAACGCGCCAAGAAAGTCCAGGCATTTTTCAAGTCCAAGCACCCCGAAGCAACGACCATGCCCGACGGAACCCCCATCAAGCGTGGCCGCGGAAGGCCGAGAAAAATCGTAGACGGGAAATAGTGTTTAGGAATAAGGTTTAGAAAAAAGCGGACGTTGTCCGCTTTTTTATTCTACCAAATATCAAAAAACTCCTTCCCGGGGTGAGAAGGAGTTTTAAGAGGCAACGATCAGACTCGAACTGATGAATAAGGCTTTTGCAGAGCCGCCCCTTACCAACTTGGGTACGTCGCCGAAGTGAACCGCAATATAGGTAATATTCTTTTCTTTTTCAAGGGTATACGCATCATTTTTTTCATTTTTTTATTTTTGGCTCATGCAAATGGATTCGTTCAAGGTGAAACTGGGTACCCTGCTTACGACACTATGGGTCAAAAGCCTGCGAGTAAGGATATCCACCCCAAACGATTTTGCACCTGGAATCCTCGGAATATGGCACAGGGACCTTCTTGCAAGCACGGCGGCATTCAAATACTGGGGAGTTCACGCCTTCATATCGCAATCCAAGGACGGAGACCTTTTCGCAGCCATCGCCCAAAAGCTCGGCTACACGGTTACCCGCGGCTCCGACAGCCACGGAGCCTCTAACGTAAGGCATGTCCTTTCCACGCTGAACCAAGGGAAATTCGCCGGCATGGCCCTGGACGGCCCCCATGGCCCGGCAGGACAGATTAAGCCCGGTTCACAGTGGCTTTCTAAGAAAAGTGGCCGCCCCCTTTGGCTTGTGTCGGCCAAGTACGGCCCTCACCTCACCCTAAAAACGTGGGATAATTTCATTTTGCCCCTTCCACTGACATCAATTGACATTGAAATTAAGTATCTTTGTACCTGAATCCTACCATGGTGATTTGAATACTCAAAAAGGAATACTAACGTGATTTTAATGCCACCTAAATTTGTAGCATTTGACCTTGAAACAACAGGCCTCAACAACCAGAAAGACGAAATTATTGAAATCGGCGCCGTCAAATTCACCGTGGAAACCAAGAACGGGAAAGTCGTCCCCAAGTTGCTTGGCGAGCTCGAAACCTTCGTGAAGCCGAACATGATGATCCCAGCCGAAGCCTCTGCCGTGAACCACATCTACGACAGCGACGTCCAGGACGCCCCCGCCGTTGGGGATGCCATCAAGAAGTTCACCGAATTTTGCGGACAAAGTTCCATCCTCATTGCCCACAACGCAAACTTCGACGCCAGCTTTTTGCGCGTCGCCTACAAGAACAACCCGCAGCTCGTGCCCGGGAACCCCGTTATCGACAGCCTTGCCATCTCCAAGGCGATTCTCCCCGAAGCAAGTTCCCACAAGCTCGGCATTCTCGCGAACATGTTCAAGCGTCGTGACGAAATTTCGATGAGTATCGAGGCCGACAAGATGCACCGCGCCGTCTATGACTGTCTTATGCTCATGGAAGTATTCGTGGCGCTCCTCCGCCGCCGGTTCAAGGAAAAGGACTGGGAAATGGCCTGCATCATGAAGAACATCGAAAAGTACAAGGGAATCCCGCAGTTTATCAATAAGTAGGGACCAGGTGCCAGGTTTCAGATACGAGGCGCCAAAGGCGCCTTTTTTTGATTTCCACTCGCGCTAACGCGCAATTCCGCAAACACGACAAAACACCGCCAAGGGGACCTTGGCGGTTATTTGAAATTTCTAGGCTCGGTAATTAGATGCCGAGTTCCTGAGCAACAGCCTGGATGCCAAGCTTGTTGATGGTACGAAGACCAGCGGCGCTCACGCGAAGCGTGACCCAACGATCCTCTTCAGGAATGTAGAAGCGCTTCTTCTGAAGGTTCGGCAGCTGCTTCATCAACTTCTTACGGTTAGAGTGGGAAACCATGTTACCCACGAGACCGGCTTTGCCGGTAACTTCACAAATGCGGCTCATAATAAACTCCGTTGTTTTATAACAGGCACCAATTTTAGAAAAAAATTAGCAATCCGTCAAGGTTAAATTATCAATCTTGCAAGGCCTTTGGTAGGTTAAACTTGGTAGATTCGACCAATTTTACAAAATTTTCAATTTCTACGGGGGCAAACTTGGACTTAATCCAGTCTACCACCCCCTGCACAAGCACCTCGGGAGCGCTTGCGCCACTCGAAATTCCGACCGATTCGATATTTTCGAACCATTCCGGATCCAAATCGTCGACCGAAGCGATCAAATGGCTCTGAATTCCCTGTTCCAGTCCAAGTTCCATCAGGCGGCTCGAGTTCGACGAATTTTTCGCTCCCACCACAAGCAGCATGTCCACCTTGGAACACAAGTCGAGCACCGCCGCCTGGCGATTGCCCGTCGCATAGCAGAGGTCCCCAGCATCGGGCCCGATAATATTCGGGAAACGATTCTTGAGGGCTTCGATAATCTTGCGCGTTTCGGCAACCGAAAGCGTCGTCTGGGTAATATAGGCGAGTTCCTTGTCGGCAGGAACATCCACCGTGCGGGCATCTTCTTCGTTCTTGATGAGCGTAATCGCGCCCGGCGGAAGCTGCCCCAGGGTACCCACCACTTCGGCGTGCCCCGCATGTCCAATCAAGATAATGTGGCGGCCGGCCGCATAATGCCGTTTGGCACTGTAATGGACCTTGAGCACCAGAGGACAGCTGGCATCCAGCACCTGCAGTCCGCGTTTTTCCGCATCGGCATAAATTTCTTCGGCGACCCCGTGGGCAGAAAAAATCACCACGGAACCCGTCGGGACCTCGTCAAGTTCGTCGACAAAGACAACGCCCTTTCCCTTTAGCGAATCGACCACGAACTTGTTGTGCACGATTTCATGACGCACGTAAATAGGAGTTCCAAACTTTTCTATCGCACGTTCCACCACATGGATAGCACGGTCCACGCCCGCGCAAAATCCTCGGGGAGTCGCAAGAATCACCTTTTTCATAAAAGACCCTTTATAAAATTCAACAACAACGAATAGGAATTCAAGACTTTCTTCTTTTCCTGCATCAAGCAGTTCCGTACCGTATCTGAAGACGGACGCCTGCGGCGCAAATAGTCCGACGCCGAATTTATCTGCGCAAGCACATGCATAGAAACTAAGCGCGAAACGACATCTTCGTGTCCCTTGGAATAGGGGCCAACGCAGGTGGAAACGCCCATCCGCAAGGGTTCCCAGAAATCATGGATTCCAAGCACACGGTTGAACGAACCGCCCACCACGGCACTTTTGCTTTTCAAGAGAATCTCGCGGGAAAGGCCAAAACGGCCGACAATCGAAACCGCACCGTTTTGTACCGAAGGATAGTCCACCACCTGCAGTCCGGAGTCCTGCAACCGTTTACGGAACACGCCCTGCTCCGAAAGCCTACGGGGCATCAGCACCACCGATTCTCCCTTGTCTACGGAGTCCTTCGCCATCGCAAGGAACGCATCCATTTCTTCTTGATGAAACGACAGGAACACCGTATCTACGGTCGTATTCTCGGGAACGCAGACTAGACCGCCATCGCGGGACCAGTTCAGCAATTTCCAGTCACCGCCCATCGTACACGGTACGGCGCCCTTGCTCGCATACGAAAAGCGTCCGAGATCGGCAGACGTCTGCAAGCTGGCAAAACCCATCCCCGAAAAATCGAGGAACGGCATAGAACGGCGATAGCGCCCCGATACAAGCGCAATGTTTCGACGGGTCGAGATCTTCGACATCGTCGAGAGATACCCCGGCCACAGTTCGTTTTCGCCAAGAATGAGTCCCAGCGGCTGCACCGAGCTTATAAAGGCATTCAACGCCGAAGGAATATCCGCGGGGGCAATACATACCTCGGCAACCCCACTACAAATATCCCGCAAAAAAGAAACCGCCTCGACCTTTTGCGAGGTTATCAGAAGTTTCGGACAATGCGGCAGGTCTTCTTTGAGGGCATGCGCAAGGCCAAGCAACATACGGCATTCGCCAAGGCTTGCCCCGTGAAACCACAAGTACGGGCCATTACTCGGCCATGGCCCCGACAGGCGTTCTTCGATATGGTATTCGCTATCGAGTCCCGGAAACAGGCTCGCAGCACGGGCGAAAGCCTTTACGGCGCCGTCCCATGCGGCCCATCCCAAGTTCACACGCTTTAAGCCCATATCAGGAAATCGACCTTACGGAAAAGCACGAGGCCAACCATCAGCGCAAGCCAAATCCAGGTCCACATGTCGGCAACGATCGCTTCCTTTCCACTACGAAGCGGACCGGGAACATGAATTTCGCGAGGAATGAAGGCGGGCGTATTCATGGCCCACAGCTTCCAATCGGAACCGTAACGACTTTCAAGATAAAGGTCATCCAGTTTAGCAAGCCTAAAGCCGAGAGCAAGCAAAATTGCAATAAACGGGATCACGAACCAGCTGATTCCCAGGTGCAGAACGATAAGGCCAATACCGATCGCCATATTGGAGGTATAAAGCGGATGACGCATACGGCCATAAGCCCCCCACGTCACAAGGACCGGAGCCTGCTGCGCCGTTCCACGCGTATGGTCGCCAATGGCCCTGCGGGCCTTGACGCGAAGGTAGATGGCGATGATAAAGATGTTGATAAAGACGAGGAACGGAACAATTTCCAAATCTGCCGGAGGGAATACTAAAGCGGCAATCGTCAAAATTCCAAGAATGATTCCCCGGTTGCGGTATAGGAACGGACGCTGCGGACGTTCATCCACTTCGGGAAGATCAATCGTCTTGGCATCGGCACCCGGCACGGAACTCTTGGGAGCGGCCTGTTCCGGCACCTTTTTTTCCGCATTGACCGGTTTTGCCTGATTCACGGATCCATTCGACTGAGCTTTCAACTGTTCTTCCATAGGCGCCTCCACTATAACTGCACAACATTAAATATACATTCAACTTTTGAAGAAAGTACATCATGACTCACAATTATTGTCCATTTGCCAAGAGAATCCGCTGCTTTTAGGTACGCCCGGAGCAGGGGTTCACGGTCGGCAAGCGCCACGGAGGCAAAAGGTTCATCGAGCAAGACGGTACGGCAATCGGAGGCAAGCGCCCAAAGGAGTGCAAGGCGCGCCCTTTCTCCACCGGAAAGCCCGTTTTTCTCGAACAGGGGCGCTGCACCAGAAACCGAGACGAATTCCGCAAGCACGGCAGCTTTCAAGCCCGCATCCGCAGACTTTTCAATGAGTCGGAAAAGCATCCGTTTGGGTGGAAGTTCCAAATCCTGAGCCACGAAAAAGACATCGGAGGGAGAAACGGAAAAAGAATCACATTTTTCAGCTTCTGACAGGGGTGCGTCCTGTTCATCTAAAGATTCGAGCCCCGCCAGCAGGCGAAGCAGCGTAGATTTTCCGACTCCATTCCTGCCGCGAACGAGCACAGGCTTTTCACGGGACCAATCGAGCGAAAGATCCGCAAAGACTAGATTCGTGGAACCATCGTAATGAAATTTTGCGTTTCGGAAAAAGACCTTTTTTTCCGCCTTTTTCACATCGAGCCTTTCAAAATCCTCGAGTACATTCACCGCACTCACCGCCGCCCTGAACTGCGGCATCACGCGAGCACATTCCTTGACCGGCTTGTAGCAAAGCAACACCGCCGAAGTAAACAGCACAAGGCCCGACGCATCCATATACCCTGTTTTCATCAGGAGCGCGCAAAACGCAAGCACAAATACCATCGCAAGCACCGAAACCGTTTCGGTCAAAAGCGAAAGCCCGGACTTCCTGATTGCAGCAGAGAGGCCATCGTCGCGAAGCCCGCGCACCTCTTTCAGGAGTCCATTCGAGATTTCCCTACGTTCATCGCGACCACTCCACTGCCTAAAGAGCCTACGGGCAAGTGCCAGGTTTCCGCGATAATCGGAGCGGGAACGAAGCAGGGATTCTTCGGCGGGGCCAAGCTTATGGAGCCTGCGCTGCAGTACCGCCACCAGCGGCACCACCACCACGAAAAGGAACAACGTTAGCGGCCAAGAAATAAAGAACAGCACCGGCAGGAACACAATCAGCTGCAAAATCGCCTGAACCGCCTGAAAGAACACGCCGCCATTGTTCTGCAACACGACAGTCGCCTCGTAAGCGGCCTCCACCATGCGTTCGCCCTTAGGAGTGTGGAAATTTCTGGGAGAAAGGCCACGAAGCCGATGCAAGAACCAAGCCTGCACACGGGCAGACGCCTTGAAAAGCCACCCCTCGGAAATTTTGGTCTTTCCGTATAGGAAAACGAGCCGAAGCAGGGCCAACAACACCATGCCCACAAGCCAGGCCGAAAGGGGAATCCGCCCCGCGCCACCCACGATATCGATAAAGGAGCGCACCCCCCAAAGGACGGCGGCATCGGTGGCGCTAGCCAACAGAGCCATCGGCAAGAAGCGGACAACACCGCCTTTTAGGGATTTTTTTAGCCAATTTCGCAGGTTCACGTAGAAAAATTAACTTTTTTTGAGTTATACCCTTGACGGCTTTCTATTCTTTACCTATATTTGGCCCTACTAAAACGCCCCTATCGTCTAGTGGCCCAGGACTCGGGATTTTCATTCCCGCAACAGCGGTTCGAAACCGCTTGGGGGTACGAAAGATCCGAATAGCGTCGTGTGGTGGAAGATTGGAGGTCTCGGTGGGCGCCGCGT
>JAEEGG010020912.1_pt1 | contig 13041 bp, 6 predicted proteins | sample 9134161 | NCBI WGS metagenome assembly JAEEGG01 (sample SAMN16246543, study PRJNA631951) | gut metagenome | biome: gut microbiome; feature: rumen; material: CR-attached | host: Bos | place: Iran: Karaj | collected 2018-10
ATGATACCCGTCTGGTCGAAGCAGCTCCACTTATCAGAATCGCTGTTCTTGTCTTTCAGTTTGTTCAGTTTCTCAATAGGCACAAACTGACCGGAGACATAGTTGGTACCATCAATGGTCACGTTGTTCATCACCTGAAGCATGGGTTCTACGACCACCTTGCAGTCCTCGGTGAACTGGCGCTCGGTCTTGGTCGTTTTGACATCACCAACATTCTTCGTGCCTGCTATCACCTCAGCATCTTCTGCCGTGTAATATGATGTTGGCACTTCTACCGTTACGAAAGCACCTTCATCTTCCCAAGCGTGCTGGTAGTAGTAACCCTCGTACAAATCATCGTAGCGTTCGCCCGACTTCACGCCCTTACCGAAGGTGGTAGGCGTAATTTCGTAGGCACTATAGACATAACCGACATCGCCGCCGCCGAAGACGTTGCCGTCACCGTCGGCCACGTCGGCTGCAGTACCAATCTCACCGCCATGGACATGCACCTCTGTCTGACCGAAGACGTAGCCGGCACAGTTCAGCGAGCCTACGCGACCCAGGTTGTCGTAGCCGCGGCCACCGCCATACAAATTACGTTGAATATGGCCCTTATACATTTCCACATGGGTCTTACCCGGACGATAGATGCCCTTCAGTTCATAACCGGAGCCACTGCCTTTCTCTTGCATATCACCACGTCCGATGGCTGCTATCTCACCGCCGCCAAAGACACTGTTGCGCACCACGCCGCCGTTGAGAATCACGCTGGTCTTGTCGACGGTACTGTTGTCGACATAACCGCCGCCAAACAGACAGCCGGCATCTTCAAGCAGCGTATTGGGAGTCTCCTTGGTGTCGTCTTCTATCTTTTCAACGTATTCGCCGGCCTTATATTCATAGCCGATATAGCCCTTGTTGAGCTTCACGTGGGCCGTGCCATAGACAGCACCACCCTCTCCACCGCCATAAACATTGCGCTGGATGGCGGGGATGCCGTCGGTGAAACTGCTGCCGCCTTGGTCGCCGATGACCACATAGGTCTCGCCGGGTTTGTCGCCGGCGGGAGAATCGCTGATCAAGCCATTGTGCAAACCTACATTTCCTTCCCAGCCGCCGCCATAGACGTTACGGCAGGTGCCGCCCTTGATATAGGCCGTGGCACTGGCGGTGAAGCCAAATGGATTTGTGCTCGCGTTGTAAGGACCCACCATGGCAAAGGCATCGTCCACGGCTCCTGCCGTACCGGCGGCATAGATATCCTTCTTCACCGTGCCACCGAGCAAAGCTATATAGGTATGTCCCCATACGTCGCCGCTGAATAGCGAGCCGCTCGCACCGTAGCCGCCGCCGTAAGCATAGTTCACCACTTCAGCACCTTCGTTGATGATAACGTTGGTGTTGTAGATAGATTGGCGCTTCGCCTTCTCTTCATCAGTGTAGCCCGAGTAGTCTCTCTCGTCAATCTCACCCTTTCTAACCAGCGAGGTGCCTCGCAGAGCGACAAATCTTTCGAAATAGTTGTTGAAGGTTGCGTTCGGCGTGTAGTAGTCACCCAACGACCAGGCATCTATCCAAGCCTGATTCCATTCGTCTTTTAACTCCTTGGTCTTCAATTCACTTGTGCCTACATCGCCAGTCCAGCGTGCGGGGTCATCCCAAGGAGGCTCTGCTGCAACATTTACCGACGGTTTGTTCTTCTCGTTCTGCATATACTGCTGCACAGTCTCGGCATTCAGCACGTGACCCATCTCACCACCGCCATAGACCTCATAAACCTTGGCACCACTGAGCATCTCAATATGCGTATGTTCCGACCAGCTGTTGAAACCCTTGCCGGCACCATAGACTGTGGCCAGATAGCCCTTCTCCTTGTTTGACCATACGGGCGACGAGATGTTTACGTTGGTGAAGATGGAGCGTCGCTGGTTGTTGTTGCCACCATAAATAGCACCTGTCACCAAGGCGTTCTGGCTCGTGTTCCGATAGTTCACGTTCGACTGGATGACATCGCAAGGCGGCAGAATCCTCAAACCGTAAGCACCGCCGAAGATGTTCTTAACCTTGATGGTAGATTCTGCGGGCACGTTAACCACCGTACGGGCGGTGTTACCCTCTCTGTAGCTGCCGCCGTAGACACTACCGATTTCACCATGCAACAAATCGACAACGGCTGAGGCTTTGTCAAGGTCGAAGCCGGGAACAAAGACATCTTCACGCATGCCCAAACCGTTGTAACTGCCGGAGCCGAATACCTCCATATTCTTGAAGCCTTCACCGTTTTCGTGGGTAAGGTCAACGAGCACGTAGCTGTGGTCCTGCGCCTTATCATCCTTGCGGTTGCCCGGATAACCCGTACCGGCACCGAACACTCCGACTATGCTGTTGCGGTCGTTGCTCACAGGACGCAGGTTGACAAAGGAACTCTCCTGTCGGGGCATCTTACTGTCAACGCCATAGAGCTCCGTTTTTCTATAATCATAATATCCATACGAACCACCGAAGATGGTGTCCACACGACCTTGGAGATATTCTACATACGACGCGCCCTTCAACAGGTAGTCGTGCTTACCCTCGGTATAGCCGTGCAGCTGTTCCTTCACAGTGGCATAATTCTGTACACGGGCTGTGGCATCGAAGCCATCCTCGTAGGCACCATGGATTTCACCGCCGAAGTCGTTACCGCCATAAACGATATCACGTATCCATGGGAAGCCATTTTTATAGCCGCTGCTGCCGTTGGGCTGGCGACCGATGACAACCTCCGTATGTCCCAGGATGTCGGCATCGCTGGCACCTCCGAAAGCGTCGTAGATGCGTCCGTTGCCCAAGTTGACGTATGTGTTGCCGCAGACATTGCCCTCGTTACCGCCGCCATAGATATATTCTGTCTCGGCCAGGTCTTCTGCCGTACCTTCATGTGAATAGATGGGCGACGCTCCGTTCAGGTTCACTGTGCTGCTGAAGGCCGGATCGAAGTAGTATTCCTTACCTGTGACCTGACCGTGTTCGTCCGTCACATCACGCGGTTTGCCAACCACGCCCTGCTCACCGCCACCGAAAATCTGGAAGGCGTAGCCGTTGTTGTGGTTCACTGTGGTGCTGCCCCATATCTCTGTTTCTTTACCATAGCCGGCACCGAACACCGCCAAGGCAACGGCCATCAGGTCGTCGCGCTGGTCTTCGACCTCTACGCCGGAAGCAGGATTGCCAAAGACACCTTCACCTGTTCCAAAGACCTTATCCTTATTCAGCAACTCCTCGTTGATATTGATAACCACATTACCGTTCACGTGACCGCTCTCATAGCAGCCGCCATAGACGTTACCGCCCAGCAGACGAATATTTTTATCGGACGGATTTCTTGCTACTTCAACAAAGCCGCCCTTTTCATAGAAATGGTCATTTTCACCTACTATGATGCTTGTGCCTGTTACAGTTTGCTCTGTATAAACTCCTGCTGCTTCAGTATAATATTTCTCACCGACCGCCAGCTCCGTACCTGCCTCTATCTTGAAGTAAGCATTATTATCCCACTTGTTCGTGTTCCAAAGAAGCTGGGTCTTGGTATCATTCCAGCGGAGCGGCGTGATGGTCATGTTCTCAAGGTTGATTTCAATACGGTCCTTGATTTTGCCGCCTTCCATATATCCGCCTTCTGCCCGTTCGCCCGCAGTACCGATAACGCCGCCCTCGTATGCAGCATTGTACGTGCCTGCTGCCACGTAAGCATTGTTACAGCCACCTACGAACTTCTCGTATATGTTCACACCTTCGTCAATGGTGAAGGTCTCTTTGCCCTCGATGGTCATACTACCCACATTACCACCGCAATAGAAGGAACCGATAAAACTCGAGAAGGGCACATACGATGCGGGATCACCTCGACTGACTTTATCAAACACAATGCTGGGTTTCAGATTCATGGCAACACCGTCCATATACCTGGAAAATACGCTGGCATCCTTCAGGTTCAAGGAGCTGAAACTATCGTCGTAATATTTCTCCAGATAGGTCTCATTAATCATACCGACACCATTGTTGCCCAGGAACACAGTGTCAGCAATCACATAAGAACCAATTTTCAGCTCCACCATCGGATCCTTCTTCTTGGTGACCAGCGATGCACAGTTACCACCCAAATAAACGGAGCCCTGGATGATGGTATAGTCAGGTCTTTCTCCTTCAGATACAGGTGCATTACCTTTCAAACGGATAGACACCTGCTCGGCATTCGGACGGAAGGCATTGAGGGCTTCCGTAGAACTGGAGATACCTGCATCGGCCATGAACCCAGAATAGTTGAAGTCGCCATAAGTAGCATCATCCGCCATACCTTCGTTATCCGAATAGGGATAGTTTCCGTTACCACTGCCATACACATCGCCATATACGGTAGTATAGATACCGACAGCATTACCGCCATACACCGTACCGGTCACGTCGTTACCGCCATAGACATTGTTGATATGTCCGCCGCGCACCAAGGTTCGGGCCGCCAGTTCGTCCGGGAATTTATATATCAGATTACCCTCACCGTCCTTATCCTGAAGATTCGTACAAGCAACATATACACCGTTCACCGTCGGCATCACGTCCGCCATACGGCAACCGCCATACAGGTTGTCGACGATGAGGGTCGAGTAGTCCTTGATTTCAAGGAGCAGGCCCTCCGGACTGGTCATAGCACCGCTATTACCACCGCTGTAGAGGTTACGTATCTTACCCGCCAGCAGATTCCACGTGGGACGGATATGCATCTCGGCCTTGTTGTTACCGCCAAAGAAGCGGCCCACCTGGTACGCACCGCTGCTGGGCTGCGAGAAGGTGGTGTTGATGCCCATCTCCAGGAAACGGTCGTCGTCCAGCAAGTCAATAGCGCCTTCTGTGCCTTCAGCAACTTCTTCGCCAACATTATTGGTCCAAATATGGTTCACCACCGCACTGGGGTTGTCGAAGTGGATGATGTTCTGGGTCTTCACCGTGGCGTTGTTGCCGCCGCCGTAGCCATAGACGATAGAGCCGCCCAGCACCTCCAGATAGGTCTTGTCGGTCTCGGGCAACTGGAACCCCACATCACCTGCGTCGGTGGTTACCTGTGCAACAGGATACAAATGATTCTTGTCACTCCTGTTGTAGATGGTATGGGTTATTTTATCACCCGCTACAGCCTCCTGCACATAGTCATAGTCACCGTTACCGCCGGCAAAGAGTTGTCCGATATATATTTTCTTGGCAGTAGGATCGGGCTTGTCATCTACACCCGGAGTCTTGGCATAGGCCGGATGATCTTCGTTATCCCCGGCCTCATCAATATCACCCTGCGTATATTTCCCAATCGGCGCCTTCGTGCTGACACGCACATAGCTGTTGAACGTGTTGTCGACGCTGTTGCGGCGTGGATTGTCGGTATCTTCTGAATGGCCTGTGCGCTTGATAGCAGTCAGAGAGTCTTCAGGTACTTTTATTCCCAAAGCCTGGGCCGTACCGATTTGTCCTGCGATATCATTACCGCCATAGACCTGGTTTGCAAGGATATAGCCGGTGGCATGCTCACCGTCGATATGTACGTAGGAGTAGCCTCCGACGTTTGCCATACGGGCTCCGCCGAACACCTTACCCTTAGGATTTTCCAGCGGTCGTGTTGCATCCGGGTCGAGAATAGCACCGATGTCGCCGGCCTTCACCGTGACGCTTGTGGTGCCCTTCACCTGAGCCTGGTTGCCACCGCCATATACGTTACCACCAATTCGGATCTGCCCCTGTGCTATGATTGTGCTCAGGAGTGCAAATGTCAATATGGTAATAACGCGTCTCATTCTCAATTATCAATTGTCAATTCTCAATTCTCAATCAACAACCATCGTCGGGTTATCAAGATCCGGATCCGACAGCACATACAAGTATGTTGGCACGACGGTCATTTTGATGGCGTATTTCCAGCCGCGCTGCACACCCAGGAAGTGGGATATGATGTCCGACAGTCGGATGGTGTTGGTTGCCTTGCAGTCCTTGCGTAGCAGGTTGTTTTTCTTGTCGTAAACGTCGTACGTGCAGGTGATAACGACCTTCGTCACATCTTCGATGGGCAGGAAGTGGCTCAGGAACGACTGGTAGCTGGTGGTCAGCGTCAGTCCTTCGTCCGACTGATATACCTCGGTGCCATCACCCACTGCGGGTACAGCGCCCGTCGGGGTGTAACTCAAGCTCGAGATTGGACTGGTGCCCGTATTGTTTGCCGCCAATTCCACCACCACGTTGGCCTTCACATTCATCAGACCGGTTTCCGTAGCCGTCTGGAGCGCCAGCTTTTTCAGTTTGATAGTGCGCAGGACATTGTAGTCACCGTCCACCTTGATACCGATGCTCAGCGCCGAGCCGAGATGGTCGAAGAGCAGGTAGAGGTAGTTCTTGACTTTATTTTCTTCTGCAACTTCAGGTCCATCGACCGTCTTCTTAAGGTAGAGTTTGAAGTCACCGGCCACCAGACGGTTGGTCCTGATATCGGTTCCTTCGTCGTAGCTGCCATTGGTATTCGTGTCGGTATATCCACCGTCGTGATCTATGTCGAAGCCCTCTCTCGCCCCGATGATGGCGCAGGCATCGTAGCCCGCCGTGTGCAGTCCCGTGATAGTCAGTCTGGCACCATTCTTATAGTCGTCCCCGGAAAGTTTGGCAATGGTGGCATCATCAGCGGCATTGCCGGGAATGAAGCCATAGACGTAGTAGTTGCCATACTGAATCGTATCTGTCTTAACCTTTCTGATGGACAGACGCCATTTATTGGTTGAAGTCATGTAGCGCAGTCGGGCGTGATAGGGGTAGAAAGCGGATGCGGAAGCCGCTGGTTCTTCTCCGGTAGCGCGCGTGAAGAAGGCATCGATGCTCTTGTTCCTCAGGTCGACATCGGTAAAATTGACATAGCGGTTGCCGTGGTCGTCATAGAGGTCATCATAGAGGTAGTAGCCGGATGGCGGAGCCCAGGCTTTGGTAATCACTTCCCGGGCGCCATTCTGGTCATCTCCTGCATTCTCAGCATCCACAAAGTCTGGAGCCGAGGCCGACAAGTCAATCGTCATCCCCTTCTCCTCCTCAGTCGAATCCGGAATGACCGGCGTCAGTTCATTACTGTCGTCTGAACAACCTGCAAGCAGCACGATTGCCATCAACCCGATAATATGTTTCGCTATCCTATCCAATTCTCAATTGTCAATTATCAATTATCAACTATCAACTACCAATTATAGACGTCACGTATTCCGGAACCGCCATCAATCCACGGTGTAAAGGCCGACTGCACCACCTCGATATCCAGACCGCCTGTGGACGGTGTCAACTTCAGTCCCAGCGTGTATTTTGTATTGCCTTCGAAGTTTCGCTTAATCGTTCCTACTGCAATCAGCGGATCGGAGTCAGTATCAATCGTGTAGGTTACGGTCACCTTCAGTCCGGGGTCAGAGACATGGTTGCGCGGAATGATGAGCAGTCCGTGACCGAGCAGGTTGACGGGATCCGTCTCCCTGGGAGGTGTCAGTTTCGTATTAATCTCAAACTGTTTGTGTTCAAGATCGGTGCTGTCTTCTGCATTTGAAAGTCTGACTCTCATGTCTCCGGCGCGCTCGTCCCAAATGGGTTTCTCCGACTCCGATGCGGTAGGACTGCTCAGGCTCAGCAGGCCGCGGGTATATAGGTTTCCTATCTCGATGCTTTTTATGGTCACTTTGTCGCAGCCCGGGTCGGCAATGACGGAGCAGGTGAACATCAGACACGACATGCCGTGATGGAAGAACCAGTCGATGGTGCCGTTGCGCGTCTCGCCTGCATTGGCCAAGCGGTAGGTGCCGCTCATCTGGTAGGTGATGTTATCGTATAGATTACCGTAGGTCGTTCCCACGTCGTATTCGCCGCTGGGCAGCACCAGTCGTCCCGTGCCCCACAGCGGGTCGTGCTGCGTACCGTTGTGGTAATCATCCTTGTCCACCACAATAGGCAGTTGCGGCATACCGTGCACGTCGGTCATCACATAGCTGGTATAGGGTGCGTAGGCTCGCAGCGTCAGCAGTTCCTCCTGGTTGATGGGCCAGTATTTCTTCGGGGTGTAGGTCCATTTGCTGCCAGTGCCGTCCCACTCCACCTTCTGGTTGTTCATCAGCATGCTTCCGGTGGCGCCCAGATAGTCCTTGATATGCGTGTTGGGAGCATTGAAAGCGGGGTCGAAGGAGTTCGAACCCGTGTACCAGCAGAACACACCGAATCCGCACGCTTTCAGCATGGCATTGTCACTGGCATCGGAATACTCGCCATCACCCACAGCTTTCGTCGTCGGCTCGGCAAAGTTGCACGTGAAGCCCATCTCGCGCTCTACCGCCGTCGGCTGTTCGGGCTCAGACGGCTGATTGGGAGTAGGCAGCGGACCCACGGGAAGGTCACCGTTGTCGCCTGAACAAGCTGCAAGAATGACTGCCGCCATGAAGGCGACCATCAGCAGGCTTGCATAGTATCGTAGAATCGCTAACACGTTATCTCAATTATCAATTGTCAATTGTCAATTATCAATTATCACCAGTCTTACGGTTCTTCAATTTCTATATCATTTATCTCGACAACAGCGCCCCACTCCACCACCTGTCCGGTGAATTCGATGGCGTTGGCACCGATGCGGATGTAGTACACATAGTGATGGTTGGGCTCCCACTCCGTCAGCGGGGTGTCTGTGCCCGTTCGCTTCATTGTGTTAAGCTGTATCGAGGCGTTGTTGTGGTACGTATAGTCCTCGTCGGCTACCAGCGTACCGATGAGCGCGGGGGTGGTCTCACCAGCCCTACTGCCGTAGTAGTGGTAGCTCGTGCCATCGCTCTTGAAGGTGACATCGTAGTCGATGCTCAGCATGACACCGTCGCCCAGCGTCTGCGGCATCATCAGATAGCCCGTCAGCGTCTTCAGAGGGAAACTGAAGGCCGGAGCCGTGCCGTGCTTGGCGGTCTGTTCGCTCCAAGCATATGTTGTCTCGCCTGCACTGTAGCTGGGCGTCAGCTTTCCGTCCTTGTAGAGATTGCTCACGCTCAGGCTGTTCAGCTTGAAGTGGGATATATCCTCGCGCACCTCTGGCGATGCAACAATGCGGAACTCCACCTTCGATGTCATGTGGTGGAACAGGAAGCGCACGCGGTCGGTCACCGTCAAGTCGCTGCGGTCGGCAGCATTGCTGGGCCACACGGCGCTGGTGCCGTTGGGCAGATTGGGCAGGAGCTCCGACACCAGGAAATCGACTTGATTTTCAGCCGTCTCTTTCACGGTGAAGCGGAATGTGGGCAGACCCGTTTCATTGTTGGCAATCAGGGGTGTGAGGCCAGTTTTCTGCGGAGATTCCGGATTTTCAGGATTTACCGCATCCACATCAGTATATGGGAAATATGCCATGAACGACAACTTGTCTTCCGACTCGTTGGGCCAGTATTTCAGGGGTGAATAGTTGAAGTTGCCGCCCTTCTCCAGGCAGGTGGCCTGCTGGTTCCACATGAAGTTGGGCGCAGCCTCGTCGCTCCACGTCGAGTTGTCGTGATAATAGGCATACACGCCGATGCTCTGACCTGCACCGATGCCCTGCTCTGCCGAGTACGCCGCACTGACACGCGTAGGCTGAGCGGTATAGGCATCTGCGAAGGCGATGGGCCTCATCTGGCTCGTCGTCAGAGTCGTCACAGGCTCATCGCCCGAACAAGCCATCAGGCAGATAATTCCTATTATCGTTATTATATATTTCACTTCACTTCCGCTTGTTCCTTTTTAGACAAAAACCGAGAAAACCCCTCTGTGAGTGTCATCAGGCTACGCCCATTGTTCTCACTTTGTGCCTGTGCGCCTGAAAACAAGCTTTCGCGCCCATTCCCAAAGCAAAACAGTTTCTGCGAAACAATGACACTCCCCGAGGAAAAAACCTCGCTATCGCTAAAAAACCATTTCACATTTGACATTTGACATTTAACATTTTGCAATGCAAAGATTGTTTTTCTAGTGAGTGCAACGAACGTGTTTTTGCCTTCTGTAGGCTTATACCGCATTGCGGTTGTGACGAGTGCCGTGGCTATGACGGGAAAGCTTGTTTTCCAAGGCAGAGCAATGGTGCTTGGCACAAATGCTCTGAAGGAGCTTAAAGCCAACAGAAGGGGTTTTCTATGTTTTTGTTTATATATCATCAATGCTCAATGCTCACTTATATATCACTCAGCTTCAAACTCAAGGTGCAGGGGTAAGGTCCAGCTTCAGGTTCAACGTATATGTCTTGTTACCCAGGAGTTTCGGATTTGGCTCCTCCAAGGTCGGTTGTGGGATGCGCAGGGTGGACGCTGTCGTAGTCTTGATACCCACCACATCGCTTTCTGATGTCATCTTATGGTATTTCACCGACAGCGTCAGACTCAGCGTCGTCTGCGGAATCAGATAGATGTAGCCCTTTCTGTCGCCTGTGTTCAGGGCGTTCTGGAAGCCCTTGTCCTCTGCTTCCGCGTCGTATGCTTTCAGTCCTGCGGGCTGCCAGCCATACGGCAGTCCCGGTATATATCGCACCTGATTTTCTATGATACCATAGCTCAGGGGGTCGTTGTCTACGTTAGTAATTTGGAAACTGTGGTCGATGTCATCACCGCCTCCATTCTTGTCGTATACCTGGTTGGACCAGTCTGGGTAGTATTTCTTGTCCACACCGCTACCCTCGGTTGTCTGACTGCTCAATGACAGTCGTCCCGTCTTGGCCATCTTGCCTGTCAGGGTTATCTTTTCTATCAGCACCTTCGTACCAGATGCGGGTGCTGTGGCCAGCGCCACTTTGAGTTCCAGTCGCGCCAGAGCGTGGCGCATCTTCATCGCCACCGTACCAGCCGCCTGTTGGGCTGTTCCTGCCGGGATGGCAGTCGGTTCTTCGTAGTACCACAGCAGGTCAACCTGTTTGTTGGGCTTCTCGCAGCGTCGGTAGTCCACATAGGGCTCTACGTTGTTCGCTGAGATGCCATAGATGCCTGTCTCGTCTGCCGGAAGGCTTACCAAATCAGCTGGATCCACATAAGGAGCGTATGCGCTGATGTATAAGTTCGTGATACTGTTGGGCCAGTATTTCGTCGGAGAGTAGCTCCAGTATCCTTTCTTGGGGTCACCTAGGTCGCCCACAAGGGTGAACTCTACCTGCTGGTTGTACATCAGGGTGGGCTTTTTGTCGGCTGTCACACTTGCCATCACGCCAAATCCCGTGGTGCACAGGTCTTCTGTGTTCATCATCCCTTCGTAGCCAGCCCTTGTTATATTTTCTTCTTGGTCATTGTAGTTGCAACTGAAAGATATGGCAACGGCGCGTTCCGATGTAGTTTCTATGACCACATCGTCGGCAGAGCATCCTGTCATCAAGAGCATTGCTCCCGCCATCATCATGCCATTTATCTTTCGCGCGTACATTATTTATTATAATTCTTTTCTTTCCTAATCGTGAGGCAGTGGCGTTGTCGCCACCACCTCACGAGTTGGATTTGAGTTTCAGTCAGGGGGACTTTTTTTACTCCCTAGTTAAGGAAAAAATTTTTCTTAGTTAAGGAACAATATTTTCCTAGTGAGGGAATTATTTCCTCCTAACCATTCGTTTAACCTACGCAGAGATTACTCAGCGGTGTTCTGAGGCAGGTAAACCTCAGTGCTACCATCAACCTCCCAGTCAGCAACCTCAGCGTCGAGCTTAACAGAAGTCATACCGAGGATGAGCTTCAGGTTGTAAGCCTTGTTGTTCTGAAGATTAACAGGAATGGTCTTGGTGATAACATTTTCTATACGAGAGCCATCAACAGATCCAGATGCAGCAAGGTTTGCATCTATTGTCTGCACATAATACTTAATCTTCACTGTGATATTCGTATTACCAGTAGGAATCACCATGAAGTACTTGGTAGCATCAGCGAAAACGTTCTTTTCAGAAGCAGTTACACCCTCAGGCTGAGAAGCAAAGGCTACAGCACCTCCATCCTTAATTGTAGTGTTAAGAACGCCATTTGCAATTGTGAAGACAGGATCAGTACCCGTTGCTTTTGTAGTAGACGTCCAATTAGCTACACCAGGAGTAGCGTTGTTAAGACTTAAAACACCTGAAACGCCAATTTCGCCTGTACCATAAATGTCAATCTGATCAACAGTAATCTTGGTATTTGCATCCTTGCTACCACCTGCTGCAATCTGATCAAATGCACCAACAACCTTCAAACCAATACGTGAAAGCGCATGCTTGAAGAGGAACTTGATCTTCTGATCCTTGTCTGGCTTGACGAGGTTAACAAGAGGCTCACCTGCTGGAACTGTAATAGCAGGAAGACCACTTACCGGTGTGTAGCTCAAATCACCTGCAGGAGCAACACCCCAAAGGAGGTCAACACTGTTTTCAGGCTCCGGAGCAACCTTATATGTAATAGTAGGATCGCCTGCAACATTATTTGCAGACATACCTATTATTCCAGTACCGGTAGCAGCATCGGCATCAGCAGCTGCTTTTGTAACATACGGTGCGTATGCAAAGAAAGACAGCTTATCTGCTTTTGCGACACCAGTTGGTCCTGTAGCTGCTGGACTCTGGCTATCATTTACAGTCTCATTTGGCCAGTACTTCAAAGGAGAATATGTCCATGCAGAACTTGAATAAGTCACCTGCTGGTTGTACATGAAATTGGGTGTTGCAGTTGCACTATTGTAATCATCGCCATCCGAATAGGTTGCGAACACACCAAAACCATCACCTCCTTGCAAAGAGGTTGTTGTCATCACGCCTGCAGCACCGGCACGGGTAGCCGACGAAGTGTAGGTGTCAAACATCACAGCATTAGCCGGGGCCTGCTGAGAAGCGTCGTTAACAGCGACATCGCTGTCATTTGAGCAAGCTGTCAGCACAAGGGCTGCAGTTGCGAACATAAATAAACTCTTTTTCATAATTGTAAAGTTTAAAAAAGTTAATAAATAAAGTGAATTAAAAAAATAAAATTTAGTGGATTAAACATTTTGTTACTTATCTCTCAAACCAACATTACATTGGTA
>JAEEGG010020914.1_pt1 | contig 13039 bp, 11 predicted proteins | sample 9134161 | NCBI WGS metagenome assembly JAEEGG01 (sample SAMN16246543, study PRJNA631951) | gut metagenome | biome: gut microbiome; feature: rumen; material: CR-attached | host: Bos | place: Iran: Karaj | collected 2018-10
TATTCGAATTTCGTAAGGAAGCGGTCATCGCGCTTCGCGGCCGCCTCACCGGCGTAGCCCATGGAGCCGGAGGCGTCGACGAGTATCGTGGCGCGCATGTTCGTCTCTTCGACGAACTCCTTCACATAGAGGCGGTCAGTCCGCCCAAGGACGCGCCAGTCGAGGTTGCGGAGGTCGTCGCCCGCCGAGTATGGACGGTGTTCGGCGAATTCAACCGAGAAGCCCTTGTTCGGGCTGCGGTGGCGTCCCGTTACAAAGCCCTCCTTCGGTGTGCGCGCGAGAAGCTCCAGGCGTCCAATGGCCTTGAGACTTTCGCCGGGAAGGAGGCGCATGTAGTCGGAGGCGTCCGTCATGGGGAGGGGACCTCCCCATGCGGTTTGACGGTTTGACGGTTTGACGGTTTGACGGTTTGACGGTTAGTCGGTGTGTCGGTTAGTCGGTTAGTCGGTGTGTCAGTTGCGGAGGCTGAGGGCCTGGAAAGAAGTGGCAATGGGTCGATGGGGAAGCCGTCGCGCTCAAGCTGGAAGTGGAGATGCTCGCCGGTTGCGCGGCCGGTCTTGCCCATCCAGCCGAGGACGACGCCCTCGCGGACAGCGTCGCCGGCCGCCACGCGGAGCGAGCCGCGTTCAAGATGGAAGTAGCGCGAGACGAGGCCGTTGCCGTGGTCGATGGCGACGCAGGTGCCGGCGGGACCGTCGGTGTCGGCCGCCTCAATGACGACGCCGTCGCGCCATGCGCAGATGCCGGTTTCGAGCAGCATGCGCCCGTTCCAGAGCGCGCCGTCGATTCCCGCATGGAAGGTTTCATGGTCGCCCGTTACGGGATGCGGCCGCATACCGAAAGGGGATGTGACGAGGAATTCGCCGGGATCGAGCAGAATGGGAGTGCGGAAGCGCGGGGCGTCGCGGTACTTCTCCGCCTGCATGGCGAGTTTGGCGGGGCTGACGGCCGTCATCGACTTCCACATGCGGAAGTAGCGTTCGCCGAGCATGTGCTGGGCCTCGGCGCTGAAGTGAAGCTGGTCGCCGCGGTCGGGAAGGTCGAAGGCGCTGACGAGTCCGACGTATGGCGTTGTCGCGACGACTTTTTCGAATGCGGCCTCGACGGCGTCTGCGCCAGCCACGATTTCGGGATACTTGTCGCCATAGAAGGTCGCCAGCGTACCCATGATGAACGGCACCGTCTCAGAGAGGCCGAGGTCGCGACGGAAGTTTTCGATGACTTGGCGCAGGAGCGAGTCGTAGTGAGGCGTCTTAAGCGAGGCGTCGCCTTCGCCCTGGTGCCAGAGGACGGCGACGATTTCGCCGTCCTTCTGCGCGGCGCGGGCGCGAGCCACGGCGTCGTCGTAGGGATGGTTCGCGGCGTCATGCGGGTCGACACCGCCCGGAAGCCATGCCGAAATCGGCGTGCCGCCGACGGCGGCGGGAATCAGTCCGACCTCGTCTTCCGGCGCGAAGGCGCGGAGCAGGCGGCCGAAGGTGCGGCCCGGGCCGACGCCGACGACGCGGTCGCCGGCCTCTGGCGGAACGGCATCCCACGGGTCGGGCGAGACGCGTTTCGTCCCGTCCGCCGCGAAGGTGCCGACGAAGGGGCGGTCCTTGGTGATTGGCTCGATGGCCTCGCGCCATGTGAGGTCGCGCGCGAAGTGGAGAACGCCGGGGATGGGGACGAGATCGTCCGGGGTCGCGTAGCCGCGGCCCGACATGTTGGACTGTCCGACTAGAAGCACAAGACGCATCGGTGCTGCCTCCGTCCCGTTGTTAGATTTCGACGTTGTCGGCCGGGCGGAGCTTGTCGAGGAGCATGTTGATGATGTGGTCGCTCGTCACGCCCGAGGCCTCGGCGTTGAAGGTGGTCAGCACACGGTGGCGGAGCACGGGGAGGGCGACGGCGGCGATGTCCGCCGTGGTCGCATGGTAGCGGCCGTAGAGGACGGCGCGCGCCTGCGCGGCGGTGACGAGGTAGATGCCGGCGCGCGGACCCGCGCCCCAGGCGACCATTTCCTTGACGAAGTCGGGGGCGTCGGCGGACTTCGGGCGCGTCGCGCGAGCGAGGTCATTCGCGAAGGCGATCACGTGGTCCGCGACAGGTACGCGGGAGACGGCCTTCTGGAGGGCGAGAACCTGCTCGGCGTCCATGATTTTCTCAAGCTGGGCGTCGCGGTGCGCTGTGACCTGGCGGATGATCGCCATCTCCTCCTCCTTGGAGGGGTAGTCGACGACGATGTTGAACATGAAGCGGTCGAGCTGCGCCTCGGGCAGCGGGTAGGTCCCCTCCTGCTCGATGGGGTTCTGGGTGGCGAGGACGAAGAAGGGTTCCGGCAACGGGAAAGACCGGCCGGCCACCGTCACCGCATGCTCCTGCATCGCCTCCAGCAGGGCCGCCTGCGTCTTGGGCGGCGTGCGGTTGATCTCGTCGGCGAGCAGCATGTTCGTGAAGACCGGCCCCTGGACGAAGCGGAAGCCGCGCCGCCCCGTGGAAGGATCCTCCTCGAGGACATCCGTCCCGGTGATGTCCGACGGCATCAGGTCGGGCGTGAACTGGATGCGCTTGAAGGAGAGGTCCAGCACACGGCTGACGGTGCTGACCAGCAGTGTCTTGGCGAGGCCGGGGACACCGACCAGCAGGGCGTGGCCCCGGCTGAAGACGGCCATCAGCACCTCGTCGACGACGTGTTCCTGGCCGATGACGACCTTCGACAGTTCCTCGCGCATGCGGCTGTAGGCCGCGCTCACGCTTCTGACTTGCTCCAAATCATCCTGTATTTCCGACATGTCAACCAAAACCTTTCTCACCGGCATCCGACCCGTCGCGGGGGAATGCACCAACAAGGGGAAGAGCAAGAAACATGCCAAATGCCAAGGAAGACACTTCGGCAAGTTCCGAACGAAGGAATCAGGCGCGGCCCCCTTTCTTGCGGGGCGCCCACAGCGCCGGACTCCGGGAAACGCCCGGAGGCGGGGCCGGCCTTCCCGGCGAAACGGCCGACGCCGGGAAACAGTGCCGAAAACTTGTGCTATACTATTAATGGTCTATTAGACTCGCTTTGTACCTCCCATGTCAAGGTCCGCACCCCTAGTTCTGCTGGCGGCCCTGGCGCTTTGCTGCGCCGGCTGCCGCACGCCCCTGCCTCCGGGCGCCGCGACAGACGGCTTCCGGCTGGGGCCCTTTTTCGAGACGGCGTCCGACGGCGCCGGCGGCTCGATGCTGGCGGTGCGACCCTTCTACAGCAGCGAGACGATCTCCACGAACGCGTCCACTCTCCGGGGCGAACGGGACTTCCTCTGGCCCCTCGGCATCCGCTCCCAGCGCGACGATCACTACTACTGGCGCGCCCTCCTCCTCTACGGAACCGGGACGGAAGACGCCCCCGACAGCCCGGAGGACCCCTGGCGCTTCCGTCTCTTCCCGCTGATTTTCGCCGGCAGGACGCAGGACGGCGACAACTACGCCGCCCTCTTCCCGATCTACGGCAAGATTCGAAACTTCCTCTTCCTCGACGACTTCCACTTCTTCCTCTTCCCCATCTACGGCGGCGGCGACGCCTACGGCGTCAAGATGACGACCTTCCTCTGGCCCTTCTACCTCGAGCGGCACGGCGAGAACTTCGACCAGCTTCGCCTGTGGCCGTTCTACGGGAAGACCGAGCGCCGCGGGCTGCACGTCACGCGTAGCCACCGCTTCATCGCCTGGCCGTTCTGGTCGGAGACCTCGCTCCACGGCGCGGTTTCGGGCGACGGCTTCATCCTCTTCCCGATTTTCGGCCACTCCCACTTCGAGCGCGAAAAGCGCGGCGACGAGGAGACCTGGCAGCTCCTGCCGCCCCTCTTCCTCTACGGCCGGGGCGACGACGGCTACCGGAAGGTCAACGCGCCGTGGCCCTTCATCCGCATCCTCGACATGGACGACCACCACGAGCGCCATCTCTGGCCGATCTACGGCTACTCGAAGCGCAGGAACTCGTCCCGCGAGTACTTCCTCTGGCCGCTCATCCGCCGGACCGAGGCCGTCGCCGACGGGTACCGCAGCTACGACCTCCACCTGCCGGTGCCGTTCTTCTACCGCAGGGAGCGCGAGCTCGCCTTCAGCCCCGCGCCCGGCGAAGACGAGTCGCGCCACCGCACCACCTACACGCGGCTCTGGCCCTTCTTCTCGCGCCGGGACGGCAGCGGCGACGGGAAGGACACCGTCGTGCGCGTCCCCGAACTGACGCTGTGGAGCGGCAGTTCGCAGATCGAACGCAACTGGGCCCCGCTCTGGTCGCTCTACGTCTTCCGCAGGCGCGTCGACGGCGCCTACTGCAACGACCTCCTCTGGGGGGCGCTCGCGTGGGGCCGCAATGCGTCGGGCGGCCGGATTCTGTCGTTTCTGTGGATACCCCTGGCGAGGTGACGAAAGATGATCAGCAGAGAACCAACCTTTCCGCCACCGCCGCGAAACCGGATCGAAGCCATCGGGCGCGCAAGCCTCGACAGCCTGCGGGAGACCGGCATCTGCACCGGCTACCTCTGGTCGGCCCTTGTCGCGATGCGGCTTCTCCTGGTCTCGCGGCGCATGCGGGGCGAGACGATGGCGCAGATGTACATCGTCGGCATCAAGAGCCTTCCGGTCATATCGTTCGTGGCGATCTTCACGGGCATGATCCTGGCCCTCCAGCTCGGCCTCGAACTCCAGCGCTACAGCCAGGAGATCTACATCGGGTCGGCCGTCATGGTCTCGCTGCTCCGCGAGATGGGACCGTTCATGACGGGCCTGATCCTCGCGGCCTGCGTCGGCTCGGCGATGGCGGCGCAGATCGGCACGATGTCGGTGAACGACGAGATCGCCGCGCTCGAGATCATGTCGATCGACCCCATCCGCCTCCTGATGGCGCCGCGGCTGGCCGCGATGCTCGTCATGACGCCGCTCATGTCGTTCTACACCTGCATGATGGGCGTCCTGGGCGGCGGGATCGTCGGCAAGACGCAGCTCAACATCAACTGGAGCCAGTACATCCAGAACGCGCTGGAGTTCGCGGCTGTCAAGGACCTCTACGTCGGCCTCTTCAAGGCGATGGTCTTCGGCGCGATCATCTCGACGATGGCCTGCTACGAGGGCTTCTCGACGACCCAGGGCGCCGTCGGCGTCGGCCGCGCGACGCGCAACTCGGTCATCTCCTCCTTCCTGCTCATCCTCATTGTCGGTTACTTCATCACGAGCCTCTTCTACAACACATGATCCAATTCGAACATGTCTCAAAGAGCTTCGGGCCGAAAAAGGTCCTTGACGACGTCTCCTACGAGATCGCCAAGGGCGAGGTTTTCATGATTGTCGGCCCTTCTGGGACGGGCAAGAGCGTTTCTCTCAAGCACATGGTGCGCCTGCTCACCCCGGATTCCGGCCGCGTTCTGGTCGCCGGCGAGGACATAAGCCACGCCGACGGCTCCGACCTCGAGCGCATGCGCGAGCACTACGGCTACCTTTTCCAGGGAGGCGCGCTCCTCGCATGGATGAACGTCGCGGACAACGTGGCGCTCCCGCTCCGCGAGAAGACGCAGATGCCGGAGGACGAAATCCACGACAAGGTCATGCGCACGCTGGCTCTTGTCGGCCTCGAGAACGACGCCGACAAAATGCCTTCCGAAATCTCCGGCGGCATGCAGAAGCGCGCCGGACTGGCGCGCGCCATCATCCGCGACCCGGAGATCGTCCTCTACGATGAACCCACTTCCGGCCTCGACCCCGTCATGTCGCGCCACATCGACCACCTGATCGCCGACCTCAACCACAAGCTCGGGATCACCAGCGTGGTCGTGACACACGACTTGAACAGCGCCCTCGCCATCGGCCACCGAATAGCCATGCTCAAGAACGGGCGCATTGTGGAGCTCAGCACGCCGGACGAATTCCGCAACTCGAAGACTCCGGAGGTCGTCGAGTTCATGGAGGCCCAATTCAAAATCAACCGCGAGGCGGACTAAGGGAAAACAAAATGTCAGATGCGAAAAAAACGGGCGAAAACCGCAACACCATGCAGGAAGTCACAGTCGGCTTCTTCGTCTTGGCCATCTTCATCGGCCTCTTCGTCTTCACCGTGCTTCTCAATGGGATGGCCCTCTTCCGCAGGGGCGGCAAAAGCGAGATAGACGTGCAGTTCGAGCGCGTCGGCGGCCTCCGCAAGCACGACACGGTCCTCGTCCGCGGCATGCCGGTCGGCCAGGTCGACAGTCTGGAACTGGAGGAAGGCGGCGTCAAGGTCCACCTCAAGCTCACGAAGTCGATCATCATCCGCGAAAGCTACAGGATCCGCCCGGAAAGCTCCTCCCTGCTCGGCGGCATGCAGCTCGTCATCGACGAGGGCAAGGGCGAGCCGGTGCCGCTCGACACGCTCTTCAAGGGCGAGTCTCCTGAAAATGTGATGGACAACATCAACGGCGCGGTCACGGACATCCGCCAGTCGCTGAACGAGGGGGGCATCCGCACAAACCTGGAGAACGCCGTGGCGGACATCTCCGAACTGACCCGCCGCCTCCGTGAAGGCGAGGGGACGCTGGGCAAGCTTCTGTCCACCAACGACACCGTCTACGCCGACCTTCAGGAGACCATCGCGGACATCCGGGCCATAGCCGACCGCGTCGAGAAGGGCGAGGGGACGATCGGCAAGCTCCTCTCCTCTGACTCGACCGTCTACGACGATCTCCAGGCGACAATCGCGGACATCCGCTCCATCGCCGACCGCGTCGAGAAAGGCGAGGGGACGATTGGCAAGCTCCTCTCCTCGGACTCGAAAGTCTACGACGACCTCCAGGATACCATCGCCAACCTCAAGACGATTTCCGAACGCCTCGAAAAGGGGGAGGGAACCCTTGGCAAGCTTCTTTCCTCGGACGACAGCATGTACACCGACCTGCATGACACAATCGCCAATCTCAAGACAATCACAGGCCGACTGGAGAACGGCGAAGGCGCGCTTGGCCAGCTGATGCGCGACGACGGCGAGCTGAGCCTTGAACTCAACGGCTTCCTCAAGGACGGCCGCGACATGCTCGACGACCTCCGCGAGACATCCCCTGTGTCCACTTTCTCGTCAATCTTCTTTGGAGCGCTATGACCATGAAGGAAGAATCCTACATCAAGATCGGGACGGACGGCCTGGACGTCGAGGACATCGTCCGCCAGATACACGAACGTGCCGACGCACGCCGCAACAACGGCGAATTCGACATGAACGCGGTCGCCCGCGCCGAACGATTCAACCTGGAGAATCTGACGGACGACGATCAGTTCTTCGAACGCTACATCGACTGCCTCGGCATCATTTTCAACGTCAACATCAACGATTACGACATCGTCGAGCGCCGTAGCTTCCTCGCGCCCTTCCTCAAGCGTTTCAAGAAGTGCATTTGGAAAGTCCTCAAGTTCTACACCTACCATCTGTGGTCTCAGCAGAACCAGGTTAACCACGCGTTTCATTCCGGGTTCAAGCTGATCACCAGCCACGAAAAGGGGCAAATCGACAAGTTGCAGAAACGCATCGATGAACTCGAGGCGCGCCTCGCCGCGCTGGAGGGCGCGCGCGGGGAGTAGTTTCATTTTGATTATTAAGAGCGAGGTCGCATTCTAGCGCGGAAAACGTGCCTTGTGCTATCATAGTTGCATGGATAAAAATCTTGCAATCCCATACGGCGTCATCAACTGGGCCGAGCTCGTCCGCGAATGCCATTTTGTGGACAACACGGCCTGCATCCACGCCCTCGAAACATGCAAGACCCCTGTGTTTCTGCGGCCGAAGAGGTTTGGCAAGTCAGTTGTCTGCTCGATGCTCGCGCATTATTACGACATCAACCTCAAGGACCGCTTCGACGAACTCTTCGGAAAAACCGACATCGGGCGTGCCCCCACGCCGCTGCGCAACTCGTTTCTCGTGCTCCAGTTTGACTTCTCGACCGTCCAAGTCGGGACGCTGGCGGAAATCGAACAGCGCTTCTGGCACAATGTCCGGGGAGCGGTTGGGTCCTTCGTCGTAAAATACGGACGACTTGCCGACTGGTCGAAGATAAAGGAGACGACGGCTCCGGCCGACTGCATCGACATGGTGCGAGATGTGATCAGGGACAACAACCTTCCGCCGCTCTACGTCATCATCGACGAATACGACAACTTCACGAACGAGCTTGTGGTCTTGGGCCGCGACGCGGAATATAACGCGGTCTGCGGACACGACGCGAAGGGCGACGCGACGCGCGAGTCGTTTTTCAAGGCGTTCTTCAAGTCCTTCAAAGCGGGCCTCGCGGACGGCACCTTCGGCCGCACCTACTTCACGGGCGTTCTGCCGATAACGCTCGACGACCTCTCCAGTGGCTTCAATGTCGGCACGGTTGTCAGCCTCAACCCCGATCTGCTCAACCTCGTCGGATTCACAGAGAAGCAGATGAAGCGCTACGTGGATGAAATCTACGCGGAACGCGGCTACGACCGCTCGAACCGCGAGGCGGTCCTCTCCGATCTCAAGGCGTTCTACGATGGCTACCATTTTGTGCCCGGCGCCGAGCCGCTCTACAACCCCACGATCTGCAACTGGTATCTGTTCAACTTTGTCGCACACAAGGGGAAGCAACCGCCGGACGTCATCGACGCCAACGTCCGCACCGACATCGGATGGTTCCGGCGTCTCGCGCAGACGAATTCGCGGGCGCTTGAGAAACTTCACGCCTACATCGAGCGCGGAGAAGGCGAGGATGTAGCCCTGTCGACGCTCTCCGCCAAGTTCGGGCGGGCGAAGTTCTTTAGCGAGGAGTTCTTTCCCTACGCGCTTTACTACCTTGGTTTGCTGACATTCCGGGATCCGATGACGCTCGGCATCCCGAACCTCACGATCAAGAACATGTTCGTCGACTACTACGACGAACTGTCCGAGTTCACGAACGTCGACGAGGCGCGGCGGGCCTTTGTCGGCGCCGCCAAGGCGCTTGCGCTCGGCGACGGGAAGTGGAAGGCGGTATTCGACGCCTACTGGGAGCACTACGTGAAAGCGCGCATCCCGGCGCAGGCGTTCGACAAGATGAACGAGAACTTTTTCCGCACGACTTTCACTTCGCGCTGCATGGATGTTCTGCCAATGTTCTACTCCTTCGAGACGGAATACAACTCGTCCGAGGGCCGATGCGACTTCCTCGCCATCCCAAAGTCCGGCATTGGAAAGCCCGCGCGGCTCGTCGAGTTCAAGTACTTCACGAAGGCGGCAGCGGAGAAGGGTAAGGTGCTTGGGCGGGTCGAACCCGATGCGGAGACGGTCGAACAGGCGCTCGCCTACCGCAAAGCCCTGGCGAGACGCCCCGACTGGAACCATGTCATTGAGGTGACCGTCGTGGAGGTCTGCGGTAACGCGGGCTACAACTGGTTCGACCTCCCGGCCTGAGATTATGGGCACCACTTCGGCATTCCGCCCGGAGTGGCGGGGAGGCCTTTGAAACACTGAGGTCGGTAGGCCTCAAAGAGTCATTTTCGCCTTGATGGCGCCGCCTTCCGCGAGCTGTTCGACGAGAGCGGGAAGGTCATCTTTTGCGATTGCCTCGCGGAAATCTGCGAGACGCGCGATATACCGGTCGAGGACTGGAAGAAGTGCCTCGCGGTTGGAGGCGAAGAGCTCTGACCAGAGGGCGGGGGAGGGCGCGCCGACGCGGATCATGTCCTTGAAACTTCCGGCCGAAAAGCCGCTGTGCTCCAACGCCAGTGGCTCGCGGACGTAGGCCGACGAAATGATGTGGCAGAGCTGGCTCGTGAAGGCGATCATCTCGTCATGGTGCTCGGGAGTCGTGATGACGGTGCGCCCGAATCCCAGTTCCGCGAAGAGAGCGCGAAGACGGTCGAGCAGGGCAGGGGATGTGCCCGGTTGTGGCGTCAGAATCATCGAAGCCCCCTTGAAGAGGTCGGCGTCGGAGTTCGCGAAGCCCGACACCTCCTTGCCGGCCATCGGGTGGCCGCCGATGAAGGTCCATCCGCAACCTGCCTCAACACCGGTCAACGCGCGGCAGATGGGACCCTTGATGCCGCAGGTGTCAATGACGGCGGCGCCTTCCTTGAATTCGGTGGCGTGGAGGCGTATCCAGTCGACGGCCGTCTCGGGCGCGAGGGCGACGAAGACGACATCCGCGTCGCGGACATCAACGGGATCGCCCTTGTCGAAACCCACGACGTCGTAGCCCGCGCGCTTTGCCGCCTTGTAAAAGGAGCCTCCGATCAATCCCATGCCCGCTATAGCAATGGCTGCTTTGCGACGAAGTTTGGGCGGCGGAGCCGCCGAGGTTTGGGCCGCTGGCGCGGCCGAGGTTTGGGCCGCTGGCGCGGCCGTTTCTTTGTCAGCCAAGTTCTTCATAAAACTTCAGCCCGCTTGCGGGCGAAACCTCCTTAAACTTCTGGCGGTGTTAGCCGCCGAACCCTCCTAATCCTCATTAGAAACGCCTTTTCCGACCTTCATTTTATCATGTAAAAGAGAATCATGTCCTTCCGAATCGAGTATATGCCATGACATGTCTTTTTCCGAATAGTAGTGGCATGAGTTTGTTTCCGTTGCAGGCAGATCCAGAACGGAAAAGGCCAGCATAGCCTTTTGAGCCGCTTTTGCCACCCGTTTATTCTGGTCTTTTGACAAAAGCAGTAAATGCGGCTTTGCCCGCGTTGCACGTTCTTTGTAGTGAAAGGCAAATGCCGCATTGGCGCGAACAAAAGGATTGTCATTTGTTGTGAGGGAAACTATGAGCGGAAATGCCAACTCCCGCGCATCTTCGTTTTTTAGTTGGCAAAGTACACTGGCCGCTTCCTCCCCGATTGTAATAGGCGGCAGCAAAGTGACAACAGATTTGTCCGCGAGCATTTGAACCAGGATTGGCACGGCATTGCTGATGTCAAGGTAAGGTTCACCGTAGTCATACTCGCGAAGTTTTCCCAACGCGGCGTATCGCCGAGAAGGGTCTCGGCAAAGCAACTCTTGCGAAAGCTCCTTCATTTCACGCGAGAACCCATCAAGATACGGCTTGGGCTTTGGTGAATCAGCCCCACATCCGGAAACTAACAACCCCAGGGCAAGCATAGCCGCTAACGCGGCCGAATCTTTGTCAGTCAAGTTCTTCATAAAACTTCAGCCCGCTTGCGGGCGAAACCTCCTTAAACTTCTGGCGGCGGAGCCGCCCAACTTCAAGCGGCGTTGGCCGCTGCAACCTCAGGCGGCGTTAGCCGCCGCAACTATTGGAAGAGATCGTCAAGAGTGACGATCGACTGGAAAACCCCTGAATGACGCCCTTGTTTCAATCCGTATGGCGAAACCAGTGTCATGTGGACGGCCTTGCGAGTTCCTGTTTCCCGGATGAAGGTCTCGCGTCTTTCGCGAAGCCGATTTGCCTCTTCTGCGTCGACCTCGTATGGACCGCTGGAATACTTCATTTCGCACAGGTTCACTATGCGGTCATCGCGGTCGATGACGAGGTCGATCTGGGCACCTGAATGTCCCTTCGTCCCTGCGAAGCGCCAAGAGCTGATTCCACTGGCTACGCCGGAAATGCCAAGGGCGCGCCGTATCTGGGCTATGTGCAGCAGACACAAGCGCTCGAAAGCGAGTCCAGCCCAGGCGTTGTGGGCTGGGTTGCCGAACGATGACGACCAGAACGTCGGATCGCCTTTGGCGTTTTCCTTTGCGAACCGGAAATGGAACAGCGTAAACGAGTCAAGCAACTGAACAAGCGAGCCTTTCTTCCTCGCGCCGAACGGAACATAGCGCCGCACGAATCCGCATTGCTCGAGTTCTTCGACGATCTTGGACATCTTTCCTGACTCGCTAAAGCCGCAGGCTTTTTCCAGTTCCGCCCTTTCCAGTCCCTTTCCCTTCGTCCCCAGGGCCTCCACCACTCGCATATAGGGTTCTGGATTCTTGAACAGGGAAGAGTAAAGTCGCGAAAACTCATGACCGAGTTTCGCGTCAGGCGCGAAGAACAGCTCGTCGATGTTCATGGCAAGGCTCGCACCTGGACGCAGAAGGCTCCAGTACCATGCGACGCCCCCAAGCGCCATGAAGGCTTCGGCAATGTCCTGCCGTGACATTTCCAACCCGAGTTCTGACGTATAACGTTCGCATTCCAAAAGGGAAAAGGGTTGGAGCCGGATCTGCTCGGACACCCTGTTGTGCAACCCGCCCCTTGCCTTTAGGATGTGGTTGATGATCCATGAAGTCGCGCTGCCGCAGACAACAAGCATCACATCGTCCCGCGCCGAAGCCCAAGAGTTCCAGAAGAATTCAAGTGCCGCCACGAAATTCGACTTTGGCGTGTCCATCCATGGTAGTTCGTCGAGGAAGAGGATTTTCTTCGGGGCGTCAGATTTCCTGATGGCGTCCTTGAGCGCGTCGAATGCGTCAAACCAGTTTTTGATTTTGAAGTTAGGTTCGACACCCGCATCGCGAAGTGAACTGCGAAATGCGCGAAGCTGTCCTTCCATTCCGACGTTCTCAACGCCTGAATGGCTGAACAGCATTTTGCTTCCAAGTGTCTTTCGGATAAGATATGTTTTTCCAATGCGTCGTCTGCCGTACACGGCGACGAACTCCGACCTTGTCGAATTCGCGGCGCGCTCCAGAATGGCCGCTTCCCTTTGTCTGCCAATCATCGAGAATCTCCCATTGTCCTAAAAGCAGACAAAATCATACTCCATTTGCGACATTTCGTCAAGCAATAAGACATAATCGGGCGAAATCCGCTTAAAAATCACTCATTTCGACCATGTTTGCCGCCTTGTGGCGGCAGGCGGCGGCGCAAGCCGCCGCCTAGTGCTCCGCGTAGGCGCCGAGGAAGGTGAAGCGCTCGATTTCGGGGTCGGAGGAGAGTTCGGCGAGGAGCTTGAGGACGGCGGGGTCCTGCGGGCGCGCCTCGAAGTCGAAGGTGAAGAGGAACTCGAAGTCCATGCCGGGGATCGGGCGCGATTCGAGCTTGGTGAGGTTGACGTCGATCGAGGCGAATTTGGCGAGGATCGTGCTGAGTGAGCCAGGGCGGTGGGGCAGGCTCATCATGATCGA
>JAEEGG010020915.1_pt1 | contig 13039 bp, 7 predicted proteins | sample 9134161 | NCBI WGS metagenome assembly JAEEGG01 (sample SAMN16246543, study PRJNA631951) | gut metagenome | biome: gut microbiome; feature: rumen; material: CR-attached | host: Bos | place: Iran: Karaj | collected 2018-10
CGTGGACGAGGACGCGCTGATCGAAGCGCTGCGGCAGGGCGAGATCGCCGGCGCAGCCCTCGACGTTTTCGCGAAAGAGCCCATCGCAAAGAGCCATCCGTTCTTCACGATGCCGGACAAGGTGCTCGTGACCCCGCACATCGGGGGCGCCACCTGGGACGCCATCGCCAACCATACAAGGGAATTTGTCACAGACGTAAAACACTATCTCAACGGCGAAACACTCGAATACGAGTATAAGAAATAGGAGGTTAACATGCAGTACTTTCTTGTAATGGACGCAGGAACGACCAGCATCAAAGCCGGTCTGATCTCTCTGGACGGTAAATTTGCCGATATCCAGAACGAACCCGCGCAGGTGTTGATGCCTTTCTCCGGCGCGTCGGAGATGGACATGAACGACGTGTGGGAAGTCGCGAAGAAGGTCATCCTGAAACTGAGAGCGAACAACGAAGCGATCTGGCCGGAAGTCGTCGCTTTAGGCATCTCCGCCCAGGGCGACGGTCTGTGGGCCATCGACGCCCACGGCAAACCCGTGCGCAACGCCATGCTGTGGAACGATACGAGAACGGTGTTGGATTACGACGCCATCAACCCCACGGCGCTGGCGCTGAACACCACGTCGCTGTTCCCCGGCGCGAACATCGCGGAGCTGACCTGGCTGAAGAAGAACGAGCCGGAGAACTACGCGAAGATCGCCTGGATCTTCCACTGCAAGGACTGGATCAACTTCAAGCTGACCGGGCAGATCGGCACCGACGCGTCCGACGCCTCCACGTCGCTGATGAACATCTACACGAAGCAGTACGATGAGAGCCTTCTCGATAAACTGGATCTGTCCGAGATGAAGGGCAAGTTCGCCCCCATCTCCGTGTCCGACGACATCATCGGCACGATCTACCCCGACGTGGCCGAAGAACTGGGCCTGCGCGTCGGTACGCCCGTCATCGCGGGCTGCCTGGACGTTCTGGCCATCGCCACGGGCTGCGGCCTGATGAAGGGCGGCCAGAGAGGGTCCATCGTGGGTACGACGCTGGCGAACTACGTGGTCATGGACGAACAGGCCGCGAGAAACTGCATCGCGACCAACGGCTCCATCCTTTGCCATACGAAGAAGGATACCTACATCCGTCTGATGGCCGCCACGGCCGGCGCTTCCGCCATGGACTGGATGAGACGCACCATCCTGGAAGGCGAGGACTACGCCAAGACGGACGAAGAACTGGCGAAGATCCCCATCGGTTCCGACGGCGTGCTGGCGACCCCGTACATCAACGGCGAGCGCGCCCCGTTCAAGCTGAGCTCCGCTTCCGCGGGCTTCTACGGCATCCGGGCGCACCACACGAAATACCATCTGGCCAGAGCCAGCTTCGAGAGCGTCGCCATGGCCATGGCGGACTGCTACGCGAATCTGCCCAAGGGCGACGCGGAACTGTACCTGGCCGGCGGCGCGGCAAAGAGCCCGTTCATCTGCCAGATGCTTTGCGACTGCATGGGCGCGGACACCTACCGCTTCGAAGAGAAGGAACTGGGTCTGATGGGCATTTACCGTCTGATCCTGTCCGCCCTGAAGATCGGCGGAGATCTGAAGTCCGGTACGGACAAGTTCGAACCGGATATGGAGAATCATAAAAAGTATCAGGAACTGTACAAGGAGTACAGCCTGCTGAAGGAAAGCCTGATGCCGTTCTGGAGATCCAGAGCGAAAGTCGAAAGCGCGGAATAAGGAGGCGAAACATGTCACTGCTCATCAGAAACGCGAACATCGCGACCATGGACAGCGAGCAGCCCAGAGCGAAGGCTGCCGTAGTCACCGGAAAATATTTTGCCTACGTCGGCACGGAAGAGGGCGCGAAGGAATATATCGCGGCGCATAACGACGGGACCTGCGAGGAAGTGGACTGCGGCGGCCAGCTGCTGCTTCCCGGCTTCAACGATTCCCACATGCATTTCCTGCACTACGTCAAGACCTGCATCCACGTGGATCTCGTGGGCTGCACGTCCCTGAAGGAAGTGCTGGACCGCATGAAGAAGGCCTGGGAGACGTTCGACACCAAGGACGGACTGTGGTTCGTCGGCGAAGGCTGGAACCAGGACTACTTCACCGACGAAAAGCGCTTCCCGGTCAAAGAGGACCTGGACACCATCACGGCGGACTGGCCCATCATGATCCAGCGCACCTGCGGCCACGTGGGCGTGCTGAATTCCAAGGGCATCGAACTGTTCGACATGAGTCAGGGCGAAGGACTGAAGTATAAGGAATATGCGGAAGTTGGCCCCGACGGCACGCTGAACGGCGTCATCAAGGAGAACCTGTTCGACTACATGAAGACGACGCTGCCCGCGCCTTCTCTGGAGAAACTGATGGATCTGATGGAAGAGCATCAGTACGACCTGTTCGAGAAGGGCCTCACCTCCGTGCAGTCCGACGAGGGCAACTACGCCCCCGGCGGCGAATATCACAACCTGCAGCACCTGATGCGCGAACGGGCGGAAAAGGGCACGTTCAAGCTGCGCCTGGCCTCCCAGATGCTGTACTTCAACGCCGAGAAACTGAAGTGGGCCTTCTCCGAAGGCTACGATAACACCTTCGGCAACGACACCATGAAGATCTCCTGCACGAAACTGCTGTCCGACGGCTCCCTGGGCGCCAGAACGGCTCTCATGAGAAAGCCCTACGCGGACGACGCTTCCACGACCGGCCTCGGCCTGTGGACCCAGGAGGGTCTGAACGAGATGGTGGAGATCTCCCAGCGCCAGAACGTGCCCGTGGCGGTCCACGCCATCGGCGACGGCGCCATCGAGATGGTCATCAACGCCATCGAAGCGGCGCAGAAGAAATATCCGCACCTGCATCCGCGCCACACCGTCGTCCACAGCCAGGTGACCGACAGAGCCATGCTGCAGCGCATGAAGGATCTGGGCATCTCCGTCATGGTGCAGCCCATCTTCATCGACTACGACATGCACGTCATCTACGACAGAGTGGGCAAAGAGATGGCGGAAAGTTCCTACGTCTGGAAATGGTACAAGGACATGGGCATCCACATGAGCTTCGGCACAGACTGCCCGGTCGAGAGCTTCGAACCGGTCCAGGGCCTGTACTGCGCGGTCACGAGACTGGCGAAGAACGGCGACGGCCCGTACCTGCCCGAGCAGGCGCTGTCCGTGGAGGACGCCATCTACGCCTATACGGCGGAATCCGCCTGGAACACGGGCGACGAGAACATCAAGGGGAAGATCAGGGCCGGCATGCTTGCGGACTTCATCACCATGGACAGAGACCTCTATACGATCGACCCGAAGGATATCCTGAACGCGAAGGTCACCCGCACCTTCGTGGGCGGCGAAAAAGTCTACGAGAGGTAAGCGAGTATGAGTAAAACTGCATTTCTGAACGGTAAAGTTTACGTGGACGCCGGCCATTTCGAGCAGGCGGTGCTGCAGGAGGACGGCATCATCCGGGCTGTCGGTACGAACGGCGAGATCCTGGCCTTGAGTGACTGGGACACCGAAAAGATCGACTGCGGCGGTAAGACCGTCATCCCGGGCCTGAACGACTCCCACATGCACCTGCTGATGATCGGCGAAGTGCTGAACGAGCCTCCCATCGGCGGCTGCAAGTCCGTCGAGGACATGGTGGAGATCTGCAAAAAGTTCGCGGCGGAGAATCCGGACGCGATCCGCTTCGGCATGCACGGCCAGGGCTGGAATCAAGACCTGTTCGAAGAGGGCAAGGTCCGCCTGCCCAACCGGGACGATCTGGACAAGATCTCCACGGAATACCCCATCATGCTGGAACGGGTGTGCGGCCACACCTGCGCGCTGAATTCCAAAGCTCTGGAACTGCTGGGCATCACGGATGACACGCCGGTGGACTTCTACGAAGGCGGCACGATCGAAAGAGACGAGAGCGGCCGGGTCAACGGCTACGTGACGGAGAACGCGGTATACGAAGTGCGCCACGTCGTGCCTTCCGCGGATCCGGCGGGCATGCGCAAGGAACTGCTGTCCGCCATGAAATACGCGACGGAACACGGCCTGACGTCCGTGCAGTCCAACGACCTGGGCTTCATGATCCCCAATTCCGACGAGAACTTTAAGGTCTACAAAGATCTGTACGACGCGGGCGAAGCCACGCTGCGCTTCCGCCACCAGGTCTGCTGCCTGCTGGAAAAGGATCTGGACGAGTTCCTGGCAGGGGAGTACGCCAGACGGGAGGAATACGACAAGTATAACGGCTGGCTGACCCTCGGACCCCTCAAGATGTTTAAGGACGGCTCCATCGGCGCCCGCACGGCTCTGATGAGAGAACCCTACGTCGACGATCCCAACAATATGGGCATCGATTCCCTGGAGCAGGGACTGATGGAGACGCTGGTGAAGAAGGCGGCAGCCAACGGCCTGCAGAGCGTCACCCACGTCATCGGCGACAGGGCGGTCGAACTCACGAACCAGGCTTACGAGAAGGTGCTCGTGGACGGGAAGAACGTCCTGAGAAACTGCCTGATCCACTGTGAACTTACCGGCATGGACCTGCTGGAATACATCAGGAAGACGGATTCGCTGATCGCGTACCAGCCCGTGTTCCTGCAGGGCGACCAGTACACGATGGCGACGCGCTTTAAGCCGGAACTCATCAAGACGTCCCTGGCCTGCAAGACCGTCATCGATATGGGCATCCACGCCTCCTACGGCACGGACAGCCCCGTGGAGGACTGCAACCCCTTCGCGAACATCTACTGCGCCGTCAACCGCAAGGACCTGACCGGCAAGCAGGAATACTCCTGGAACCCGCAGGAATGCGTCACCGTGGAGCAGGCGATCGACGCCTACACCGTGGAGAGCGCTTATATGGAATTCGCGGAGGAATACAAGGGGAGGATCAAACCGGGCTTTTACGCGGACCTGGAGATCCTGGACACCGATATCTTCACCTGCGATCCCATGAACATCATCAACATTCTGCCCGAACTCGTCATGGTGGGCGGTAAGATCGTATACAGAAAGTGATCAGGAGGCGATCATCTATGAGAAACAAGGAAAAACTGCAGAAAGCCATCGAACTCAGACATGAGATGCATCAGTATCCGGATCTGTCCAACCAGGAGAGACCGACTTACGAGCGCATCATCAAGTTCCTGAAGGAGAACGCGCCGTCCATCGAGATCGTGGACAAGGGGTACTACGTCTACGCGATCTATCACAGCGAACATCCCGAAAGACCCCGCATCGCGTTCCGCACCGAGGTGGACGCCCTGCCCATCGAGGACCTGATCGACGAACCCTACAAGAGCTGCAAGCCCGGCGTAGGCCACAAGTGCGGCCACGACGGCCACGCTGCCACCATGTGCGCCCTGGCCATGGAACTGGACGAATTCGGCGCGGAGAGAGACGTCTACATGATCTTCCAGCCCGCCGAGGAGACCGGCGACGGCGCCGTCCAGTGCACGGACTTCATCACGGACAACAACATCGCGGAGATCTACGGCATGCACGGCAGCATCGACGAGGATTACGGCGTGGTCCAGACCAAGGCCGGCCTGATGAACTGCGCGTCCGAAGGCATGTGCATCGAATACAAGGGCGTTTCCACCCACGCGTCCCTGCCTGAACTGGGCAAGAACCCGACGCTGGCGCTGGCGAAACTGGCCCTGTACTGCGACGAACTGCAGCATTCCGACGGATATAAGGATCTGATCATGGCGACCGTCTGCTACATGCGCTCCGGCGATCCGGAGGCTTACGGCGTCGCAGCGCACAAGGGCTGCTTCCAGGTGACCCTGCGCGGCGCCATCGAAGCCGAGATGGTCGATCTGGAAAAGAAGGTCGAAGCGAAGGCGAAGGAACTGGCGGAAGAGTACGGCCTGGGCGTCGAGATCTCCTATTCCGACCGCTTCCCTGAGACGGTCAACGATCCGGACTGCGTGGAAAAGATCTTCGAGGCCTGCCGCCGCATCGGCGTGCCCACGGCGGTACGTCCCCAGGCGGAGAGGGGGTCCGAGGACTTCGGCCACTTCGCGAAGCACACGAAGGGCGCCATGTTCTTCTATTGCTACGGCAAGGATAATCCGGATATGCACTCCACGGAATTCAACTTCCACGACGAGATCATCGACCGGGTGATCGATATCTACGACGAACTGATCAAGATGTACTAGGAGGAAATCATGAGCAAAACAGCATTTTTCAACGCGAAAGTTTACGTGGAAAAGGGCGTCTACGCGGAGGCTCTTCTGCAGGAGGACGGCTGGATCAAGATGGTGGGCACCACCGGCGAGATCCTGAGCATGGCCGGGTATGACGCGGAGAAGATCGATTGCGGCGGCAAGACCATCGTGCCAGGCTTCAACGATTCCCATATGCACATCCTGCAGGTCGGTTTCGCCATGCAGCAGCTGGACCTCTCCGGATGCAAGAGCGTGGAAGATATGATCGAAGCGGGACGCAAGTACATCGCGGATAACCCGGACTGCCCGGGCGTCTTCACCCAGTCCTGGAACGACGACCTGTTCGATCCGGACAAGAAGCGCCTGCCCGATAAACACGACTGCGACGCGATCTCCACCGAGATCCCCGTATTCCTGGGGCGCATCTGCGGCCACTCCGCGGCGGTCAATAGCCTCATCCTGGAAAAGATGGGCCTGGACAGGGATCATCACACTATCGAAGGCGGCGAAGTCGTCCTCGGTCCAGACGGAGAACCCAACGGTTACCTGTTCGAAGCCGCGCAGGCGGAAGCCCGTCTGCAGGTTCCCATGATGACTGTCGAAGACGCGAAGAAATATTATAAGATGGCCATGAAATACGGCGTGGAGCACGGCATGACCACGACCCAGTCCAACGACTACACGACAGTTGCTCCCAAGGAGATCGTCAAACAGGCACTCGAAGAGCTGTATGCGGCAGGCGAAGCGCCCATGCGCTACGTCGGACAGTGCGGCTGCGAGAACATGCAGCAGGCGGTCGAGTACGTCAGAGACGACTGGGGAAGAAAGGTGGGTCTGATGGAATACGGCCCCGCCAAGATGTTCAAGGACGGTTCCCTGGGCGCCCGTTCCGCCATGATGAGAAACGGTTACGCGGATGACGCGAACGCCAAGGGCGTGGACCGCATCGCGGACGACGAACAGCTTGCCATGATCCAATTCTTCCAGGACCACGGCGTAACGGTCGCGACCCACTGCATCGGCGACGGCGCCATCGACGTGACCCAGAAGATGTACGCGCAGGTCGCGGGCACGGAGAACAAGTACCGCCACAACATCATCCACTACCAGATCACGGATATGGATATGGTGAAGTTCACGAGAGATCATAACATTCTCGTATCCTATCAGCCGGTGTTCCTGCAGTACGATCTGCACATCGTCGAAAGCCGTTGCGGCCACGATCTGGCCATGCAGTCCTATTGCTTCAAGACGGCGAAGGAGATGGGCATCCACGCTTCCTACGGCACGGACAGCCCGGTGGAGAACTGCAACCCGCTGGCGAACCTGTACTGCGCCGTCACCCGCAAGGACTTCAAGGGTCAGCCTCTGGAAGGCTGGAACCCGGCGGAATGCATGAGCGTAGAGGACGCCGTGGACGCCTACACCTACGAGAGCGCCTACGCGGAGTTCAAGGAAGGCGTAAAGGGCCGCATCAAGCCCGGATTCTACGCCGACCTCGTCGTTCTGGACAAGGATATCTTCACCTGCGACCCCATGGAGATCAAGGACGTCCTGCCCGTGCTGACCATGGTGGACGGCAAGATCGTTTACAGAAAGTAATTTATGGTGAACACTATGAGTAAGACACTGTTTTATAACGCGAAAGTGTACGTCGAGCGGGATACGTTCGCCGAAGCGGTCTATCAGGAGGACGGCTGGATCAAGGCCGTCGGTTCCAACGCCGACGTGTGCGCTCTGGCAGCGGACGACGCGGAGAAGATCGACTGCGAAGGCCGCGTGCTCGTGCCCGGCTTCAACGATTCCCATATGCACATGTGCTTTACCGGCGAGAACATGCTGGTGCCCGACCTGTCCAAGGTGCACAACAAGGACGAGCTCGTGGCGGTCATCAAGAAGTATGTGGACGACAACCCCGGCATCACCGGCGTATTCTCCCAGAGCTTCGACCAGAACCGCTGGGACGATCCGACCCTGCCCACCTGTAAGGACCTGGACGCCATCTCGACGGACATCCCCATCAATATCGCGCGTTCCTGCGGTCACATCGGCATCTCCAACAGCTATATCCTGAAACAGTTGGGCATCGATAAGGACCATAAGACCTGGGACGGCGGCCGCATCGACTGTTTCGAGGACGGCACGCCCAACGGCATCATGGCGGAAACGCCGAACATGGCAGCCCGCATGGCGGTTCCTTCCATCACGTTCGAGCAGGAGAAGAAAGCCCTCGTGACGGCCATGGAATACGCGGCGGCTCACGGCATGACTTCCTGCCAGAGCAACGACATGGGCGTCATCATCAAGGATCAGGCTTACTGCTACAAGATCGTGGACGAGGTGTTCGCGGAGGGCAAGGGCCTGGTGCGCTATCACTCCCAGACCTACGTCGACACGCCGGAAGAACTGAAGGAGAAGATGAACGACCCGCGGTTCTACAAGGGCTCGTTCCATGACGGGTGGTTCACGACCGGCCCGCTCAAGCTGCTGAAGGACGGCTCCTACGGCGGTCACTCGGCGTTTATGAGAAGGGACTACGACGACCAGCCCGGCAACCGCGGCGTGGAGAATATCCCCGACGGCAAGATGTACGAGATGGTGAAGATCGCCAACGAAAACGGCATCGGCTGCGCCATCCACTGCATCGGCGACGCCGCGCTGGAAAAAGTGACGGACTGCTACGCCCGCGTGCAGGAAGAACTGTTCGGCGACAAGGCGAACAATCCCTGCCGCAACGCGATCGTTCACTGCCAGACCATGGACGCTACGCTGCGTCAGAAGGTGGCGGACGCGAACATCCAGGCCATGTACCAGCCCGTGTTCATCCGCACGGACATGTACGGACTGGAAGAGCGCATCGGCAAAGCCATGTGCTACACGTCCAATTCGCCGAAGACCATGCGCGCCATGGGCATCCACGTGTCCTACGGCACGGACTCCCCCGTCGAGGACTGCAATCCGCTGGTCAATCTCTACGTGGCCGTGACCCGCAAGGATATGGCGGGCAAGCCGGAAGGCGGCTGGTATCCGGACGAATGCGAGGACGTGCAGACCGCGGTGGACGCCTACACCTATGAAAGCGCCTGGGCGCAGGGCATGGAGGGCGTGAAAGGCCGGATCAAGCCCGGTTATTACGCGGACCTGACCGTTCTGGACCACGACATCTTCACCTGCGATCCGATGCTCATCAAGGATACGCTGCCGGTGCTGACCATGTGCGGCGGCAAGTTTACGTACAGGAAATAACATGAGCAAGACAGTTTTTTATAACGCAAAAGTTTATGTAGATAAGGGCGTCTATGCGGGCGCCCTTTATCAGGAAGACGGATGGATCAAGGCGGTGGGCAGCACGGACGAGATCCTGGCGCTGGCCGCGCCGGACGCGGAGAAGATCGACTGCGAAGGCAGGACGGTGCTCCCCGGTTTTAACGATTCCCACATGCACCTGATCAACCTGGGCAAGCAGATGATGGTGCCGAATCTGGCGAAGTGCAGAGATCTGGAGGACATCATCCAAACCTGCCAAAAGTATCTGGAAGAGCATCCGAACTGCAAAGGCCTGCAGTGCCAGGGCTGGCGGGAGGACGAGTGGCCGGAAGGGCACAGAAGACTGCCGGACAAGCACGATCTGGACCGCATCTCCACCGACATCCCCGTCGCCATCGTGCGGGGCTGCGAGCATGCCGGCGCGGTAAACTCCGTGCTGCTGAAGAACATGGGGCTCGATAAGGATCACCATACGATCGAGGGCGGCGAAGTCGTCCTGGGCGAAGACGGCGAGCCGAACGGCTATCTGAAGGAGGCGGCGATCCGCGCGATCTACGGCTTCATCCCCAATCTGTCCGACGGCGAACTGGAGGAAGCCATCCTGACCGCCATGCGTTACTGCGCGTCCTGGGGCATCACCACGGTGCAGAGCATGGATCTGGGCACGTATCTGCCGAACTGGACGCCCAACTACCGGGTGCTGAAGGGCATCTACGAAAAGGGCGAAGACCTGGTGCGCTACACCGCGCAGACTTCGTTCGCGACGGTCGAGGATTTTAAGGCCTACGCGGACGGTTCCTACGGGAAGACGCCCGACGGTTTTCCGTTCAAGGAGATCGTCTGCGGCGACCGTATGCACATGGGGCCGCTCAAGCTCGTGCGCGACGGCGCTCTGGGCGCCCGCACGGCCATGATGCGCCATGAATACTGCGACGATCCGGGCAATTTCGGCATCGACTCCATGTCGGACGAATCCTACGAAGCTTACCTGAACGCCGCTGCGGCGGCGGATCTGCAGGTCGTGACCCACTGCATCGGCGACGAAGCGATCGAACGCTGCACGAAGAGCTGGAACAAGACGGGGAGAAAAGACCTGCGTTTCGGCGTCGTGCACAATCAGATCACGGACGTGCCCCTGCTGCAGTTCCTGAAGGATTCCGGCTGTGTCATCGCGTACCAGCCCATCTTCCTGGACAGCGACATGCACGCGGTGGAGAGCCGCTGCGGCAAGGAGCTGAGCAGCACGTCTTACGCCTTTAAGACGGCCCGCGACATGGGCCTGGCCTGCGCCTACGGCACGGACGCGCCGGTCGTGGACCCGAACCCGTTCGACAACCTGTATTCCGCGGTCACCCGCAAGGACCTGAAAGGCTGGCCGGAAGGGGGCTGGAACCCGCAGGAACGCGTGGACAGAGAGACCGCCGTCGACTGCTACACGTACGACAGCGCGTTCTTCGAATTCCGCGAAGGCGTCAAGGGCCGCCTGAAGCCCGGGTTCTACGCGGATCTGACCATACTGGATAAAGATATCTTCACCTGCGGCGAAGGCGAGCTCCGCGGCATACGCCCCGTGCTCACCATGTGCGCCGGCAAGATCACGTACAGAAAATAACCAGGTTACTATGACTTATTCGATCATCGGGATCCTTGCGTCGATCGTCCTTCTCATCATCAACCGGGACGTGCTGCATCCTGACAACTACAGAGACGTTTCCCCCGCGGAGCGGAATTACCGCCGTTTCCTGTTCGGGGTCATGGCGTATTACGTCACGGACTTCCTATGGGGCTTTCTGGAGGCGCGCCGCCTGACTTCGATCCTCTACGCGGATACCGCGGTGCATTTCCTTGCCATGGCGGCTGCCGTCATGCTGTGGACCCGCTACGTCGTTTCGTATCTGAACGAAGAGAACGCGTTCGGACGCATGCTGAAATGGGCCGGGCAGCTGTTCCTCGCCTTTGAGACCATCGCCGTATTCGTCAATTTCTTCCGCCCCGTTCTGTTCTGGTTCGACGCGGAAGGGGGCTATCACGCCGGGCTTGCCCGTTACGTGACGCTGGCGGTCCAGATCCTGCTGTTTCTTCTCACTTCGATCTACACGCTGCGGATCACGTCCAAAACGGAAGGGAAGACCCGGCGCCGCCACTTCACCATCGGGGTGTTCGGCATCGCCATGGTGCTGCTGATCAGCATCCAGGTGTTCTATCCGCTGCTGCCGCTGTACGCCATGGGCTATATGCTGGGCACCTGCCTGCTGCACACCTTCGTGCTGGAGGACGAAAAGGAGGAGTACCGCCGGGAACTGAAGGACGCCCTTGCCATCGCGGAGAGCGCCAGCAAGGCGAAGACGGCGTTCCTCTCCAACATGAGCCACGAGATCCGCACGCCCATGAACGCCATCATCGGGCTGAACAATATCGCCATGAACGATCCTTCCGCCAGCGACAAGGTGAAGGAATATCTGGAGAAGATCGGCGCGTCCGCCCAGCATCTGCTGGGGGTCATCAACGAGATCCTCGATATGAGCCGCATCGAATCCGGCCGCATGACCATCGAGCAGGAGGAGTTCTCCTTCGCGAAATGCCTGGAGCAGGTGAACACGATGATCAGCGGGCAGTGCCGGGAGAAGGGGCTTGCCTACAACTGCAATATCCTCGGGCAGGTGGACGACTACTACGTGGGCGACGCCATGAAGCTGAAGCAGGTGATGATCAACATCCTGGGCAATTCGGTGAAATTCACGCCTGCGGGCGGCGAAGTGAACCTGCAGATCGAAGAGAGCGCCAGGTACGACAACAAAGCCGTGCTGAAGTTCACGTTCCGGGATACGGGCATCGGGATGAGCGAGGAATATCTGCCCCATCTCTTCGAGGCGTTCAGCCAGGAGGATTCCTCCACCACGAGCCGGTACGGCAGCACGGGACTGGGCATGCCCATCACCAAGAGCATCGTGGAACTGATGAACGGCCGCATCGACGTCGCCAGCGAAAAGGGAAAAGGCACCACGTTCACCGTGACGGTGCCCCTGGGACAGTCGGACCGCAAGCGCACGCAGTCGGATAAGGACGAATTTGATCCGGGCAAGCTGAGCGTGCTGGTGATCGACGACGACCGCATCGCGCTGGAACACGCCGTGATCGTCCTCGGGCAGATCGGCATCCGCTGCGAGACGGCGGAATCCGGTTGGGAAGGCGTGGATAAAGTCCGCGTCAGCCACAGCAGAAGGGACGATTACGACCTGATCCTGGTCGACTGGCGCATGCCGGAGATGGACGGGATCGAAACGACCCGGCAGATCCGCGGCATCGTGGGGCAGGAGACGCCCATCATCATCCTCACCTCTTTCAACTGGGATGATATCGCGGGCGAGGCGAGGGAGGCCGGCGTGGATACCTTCGTGGCGAAGCCCCTGTTCGCGGGAAGCGTCATGGACGAATTCCGCGAAGCGTTCCGCAGGAAGAACGAGCTTCTGGAGAAGCAGACGGCGGATCTGAAAGGCAAACGGGTGCTGGTGGCGGAAGACGTGCCCGTGAACGCCGAGATCCTGATCATGCTGCTGAACATGCGGGAAATGGAGGCGGAACTGGCGGAAAACGGCCAGATC
>JAEEGG010020917.1_pt1 | contig 13037 bp, 10 predicted proteins | sample 9134161 | NCBI WGS metagenome assembly JAEEGG01 (sample SAMN16246543, study PRJNA631951) | gut metagenome | biome: gut microbiome; feature: rumen; material: CR-attached | host: Bos | place: Iran: Karaj | collected 2018-10
CCATGCAGGTCAATATAAAAGTTCTGACCATCCTTCTTAACCCTTGCCACACCATGACTGAAATTCTCCAAATATTCACAACCTTCAATAGCTTTGGCAATGGCTTCAAAGTCATAGGGTTTCTCTATTACAACGGCAGCTGAATCCACCACCGTCGAGTCGGCAATGACAGCGTCGGTACTTTCCGTCTGTGCCTTCTTGCCTCCGCATGCCATCAGCATCATCAACGCGGAAATCATCAATATACTTCTTCTCATAACATTTTGGCTTATCGTTTATTATTCTCTTTCCTTCCCTCCTATCTCACGGAGGAACTTTCCTTCAAGTGAATAGGCCTTGTTCACCGAATAGCGGCCATCATCGTCGTAACCATAGGAAGCTGCCACGATTTCCTTCTTTTCCCAGTCAAGACTCATAACGCCCTCAGTAGAAGGCAGTTGTATAGCCGTACCTTGATAAGGATCGATGATGTAAGTCCAGATATTGCGCCCGTCGGGACAACCCTCGACTATCACCTTGCTCACATCGCCTGGGGCAATCATGGCCTTATCGGCAGCAGCAATCTGAGTGAGAGCGACACTAACGCCATCGGCATCCTTGCCACTCATCTTACTCCACTGAGGTTCTGCCATGGGATTCGTAACGCAGACCTTGATGACCGTACCCGAGCGTTCGTTAGCAAGCCATACCGATCTCACGTCATCCATTTCACCCTCACCGCTTGCAGGCTTATCCACATTGATATACACGGCATACTGGAAATGGGCATTTTGCTGACGTACAGCGGTCTTCGGCATTTCACTGATGTCAAGCAAATCGACCTCCACGCTATCCTTGCTTCCCGTAAAAGCATGTGTTGAGGTGCCGTCTGGACCATCAAGGATAGCCTCCTTATTCAGACCATCCACAGGCTCTTCCACAGAGTAATCCGCTGAATCGCGCTCCATTCCAGGGCCATCAAGAATCTGGCCTCTGATATATTTGCAACCTACAAATAGCGCTGCAACAAGCACAACTAAAACTACCGTAACGATTGTCATCCTTTTCATATCTCCTGTCAAGTTACAATTATTCTCTTCAGAAGCCCAAGAACTCTTTGATGCGAGGGTCGCGTTCGAGATCTGCCCTACCAACGTAGAAAGAGCCAGGGGTAGCCAAATCGAGATACTTGTCAAGAAACTCTTCCCAAGGCAGCTTGAAAAAAGAAGCAGGGATGAAGACCGTCTTCGAGCCGCCTGCCGAACGGTTGCCAGCCGTGACATAAGCAGAATAGCCACCCAACTGATGCTTCTGAATCCGATAGCACTCCAGATACCAGTCGCCACTGCATCGGTTGGAGGCTTCCACATCGATGCTTTCCTTCACGGGATTGGCCTTATTAAGTTCCCAGTCACGGCCACTGGCGAGCCGACGGAGAAACTCCTCACAATCGACATCTTCTTTGTATGCCTTCAGCGTTCCGTCATACTGCGAGTGATAGGAGACGTACTGATATTCGCCGTCCATTTTCTCAATGCCCAAGTTCGTATTATCTGCTATCATCTCCCTCGTTGCCCAGGGAAAATCAGCCTTCATCTGCTCGAATGCCTTGTCAATATAGGCATTCACATCGTAGCCGTATGGGAATTTCTCGCTCATAATTATTCTTTTAAACGGTGCAAAATTAGCGAAAATATGCGAGAATAACAAGAAGTCTGGAAAAATATGCATTATTTCGATTATATTTCGTAATTTTGCAGCTGGTGATATTAATGGTAAACCTATATGAGAAAATATATATTGTCGTTGATGATGATCTGTGCCGTTTGTATATCGGCACAGGAGGTTACTGAAAACCGCGGATTCAAGGCTCTCCTGAACGGGAAGATTGCCGTAGAGGTGTTCTTCCAGACAGCATGTTATAATGGCGAATGGCAGACGGCGGGCTATATCTATTACCCAAAAGCCAAGTCACCTGCTCCCATACTGATTGTTGAGAACTGGGGGAAGGAAAAACCGATAGTCTCCAATGAGGACAATGTGTTCGACAGCCGTTTTATGGAGTACCAGCCCGACGGTGAAACAACAGGAATTATCTATCTGACTTATGCCGAGGTTGAGGGCGATTTCCAGATGCTGAAAGGCTCATGGAAGAATCCTACTACCGGCAAGGTGATGAAGTTCACGAATTTCCAAGAGATGCGAGAGTTACCCAACTGGTGGCCCGGATCTCCATCGGTCTTCGGTGCGCCCAATCGCAATGCGTGGCAATTCCTGTATAAACTGGAAAACAAGTACGACGAAAGCGGAGACAGCGAGTGGATGGACAACATCCACGTGACCTTCGAGGTGAACGGCAAGGAGCATCCCCTGAGTTTCGACGAACCTCTGAACGGAGCCGTCAACAGCGAAATGGAAGAGACGCTGGACTGGATTATTGAGAAGGACATCAACTTCGACGGCATCCCCGACCTGATGGTCTATCTCGGTGTGACCCACAATGCACAGTCGCTCTATAAGGCGTTCGTCTGGAATCCCGTTACCCGCCAGTTCTACGATGTCGAGGCGTTTCAGGAGATTCAGGAGCCGGATTTCGACAGTAAGGCAAAGACCATTACCAGCCGCGCCCGTGATGGAGGAACACTCTACACAGATACCTTTAAATGGAAAAACGGCAAACTGACAAAGATTGCCAGCAAAAAGGATTCACTATATTAAAAAGCATATGAAAAGACTATCATTAGCAATCATCTTTGCCTGCTGCACATTGGCAATGGCAGCACAGGAAGGTTTCCGAGTAGATTACCAGGGCGCACGCCCAACAATCAAAGACTTTGTGAACGCCTATCTCACATCTATCCTCTCCGAAGAAGTAGAGGAATGTGATATGGAGGGAATAGCCATTTATAAAAGTCTGCAACGTGCCATAACCAGTAAAGAAAAGGGACTTCCACTCGATGAGAACGTGACACTTACAATTGACACGAAAAACGGTTTCCTTGTCTATGAGCAAAAATACGAAGATTATTTATCAAGGATAGAGATGTGCTACTGGAACGAGGCTGACGGCAAACACAAGCTCTTTGCCGAAAACAGATGGAGTTTCCAGAAGGGAAAGCCCATCCTCGGACAATACGACGGGCTGTTTTTCTTCCGCTACGACAATGCCACGAAGAAGATGGCCGGATGTAACACGCCAGGTTTCGACGTGGAATTGTTCGACAAATCCTATGCCCTGCCACGTACAGGCAAGGACATCATCGTCACAACCTGGCATGAAGATGGCAAGAAGACACAGAAAACGCTGAAGTGGACAGGCAGCGGGTTCAGTTATTGACTTCAAATAAATTTGCGAGAACGGGCTGTGTCACGATGGGGACAGGATAGTTTGTGACTGTCACAAAGTGTCCCGACGTGCCACTAATTGACCCTGTCTTTACATAAAAACGAATGCAATGCAATAATGCAATATCACTCGTTATTACCCAAGAATGAGATCCGCTTCAGGGGCAGCATGTTCTTGTCGTCGTCTGACATCTTATCGTAATACTCCTGCCACATATCGATAAACTCGTCACCATCTATCAGACGGATAAATTCACGCGAGCTGGTACTTGTGTTCTTGGCATCTGATGAGAATGTTCCACTCGTAACAAATAGTGCTATATCGCCTGCACGCAGTACGCCGAGAAGGGCACGAATGTCAGAGGCACCGATGGCTGTTTCTGGTTTATGCTTCACTTGCACTTTAATACGAGGCGTCTTTGCACCCAGCGGGTCTAAGTATGCTGTGATGTCGATTCCACCGTCTTTGCCTTTCGGTGCAATAAATGGTGTGTGATAGTCCATTGCGCGTAGCAGAGCTGCAACCATATCCTGAAATTCATACGGGCTCTTGGCTGCAATGAATTGACGAATGCCTTCACGGGCGTTCGATTCCAACAGATCAAGATTCATTGAATTGTCTTTCTCGGCAGTTTCATCGTTAGGTTCCTCATCGGGTCCTTCCTCCTTTTTGGGGTTCAGCCGTCGCCATTCGTGATAGGCATCGTTGGCTATGTTCATCACTTCCTCAGGTGTCTTCTTTAGAATAGTCTCACCTTCTGGAGTCAAGTACCAGTTGCCATTCTTCTTAACAATGAAGCCTGCCTTCTGGTAGTCTATAGAATAGAACTGGAAACTATTGGTCCAGCGAATATATTTCATTTTACCTGCTGGCTCTCGTTCCCAATCGGTTAGTTCCACGTTTTCATTCACAAAAGGATAGAGTTCCTTAGCAGGCATACTTCCGCCTCGGCGACTCATCTCCTTCATTACTGCATACAATGTCTTTGTGGCGCAGGCTTTAGTTCTGCTGAATTTGTCTTTAGCCATATCGTTATTCTTTTGTTATTTGCATGTATAGTTTAAATAGTTCGGCTACACACAGGCTTTCAGTCATGGTCTTGACATTGAAACCATAGGCAGCCATAACGGCACGGTCGTTATCTTGATGGGCACAACGGAGTTCAACCGGCATCGTTATTTCATCATAGAGGTCGGCCAAAGATGAGTCCGGATATAAGGCGCGAGCATCAAGGATTGCTCGCGCCGTTTGTTCTATCTTATGTTTCTGTTCATCTGTAGGATTAGGCCACGGGAAGTTGTTGTAAACAACATCCTTTGAATAATTATAATCACTCTTAAGACGTCCACAGACCGCCCTCACCCATGCCATGTGTACGTTTGAGTTTAGTATACCAAAATGATAGATAGAAGCATTGGGTAGGAATTTTATCCGGTCAGTACAGATTACATTATTATCTATATAACCCATTGGTATATATCTTCTTCTTTCCGAAGACACAACAGGAATCACAATACTTGTTTTAGGGTTCAATTGTTCTCTAAATAAATGCGGTACTGCTGCCAATTTCCTACGACCTTCATCTGGTGCACTCTCTCTATCTTCCTTACATGCCTGAATCCTTTTCATGACTAATGGCATATTGCGAAGTTCTGAAGGAGATACACCCACAAGCCATAAACACCACCGTTCTAAATTATTAATAAACTCAACTGCACCTAGGAGCTTCTTAATGTATGGTTTAGCTAAAGGTTCTAATCTAATAAAATCATCATAATCTTCTGCTTCGATAATCAAATGTCCACCATCAGCAGGTCTATTACCAGTAATCATCTGCGGTACATCAGCTAAAGGTTCCTTTCTGCTTTCTATATAAACATCTTGTGCATCGATCAAATAAGCGTTGATATTATTAACTTCTTTCTTCTTGTCGCTATCATAGATAAACTTTGGCACATTTACATTACTAAAACCAACTATCACACAATGTACATGAGCTTTTAATGAGGCTTCGCTATCCCAACGGAATGTACGATAAGCAAAATCAATATGGATACCAAACATCTCTTTCAGAGGTTTCCATATAGCTGCAACTTGCTCACCCTGAGTAATACTATTAGTAGATACAAGCGCCACTCTGATATCTGAATTCTGTATTAGTTCTGCAGCTTTGTAGTACCAGCCAGCTACATAATCTATCTTACCAGCAGTCTTAAATGGTTTCCCATTCATATCGACAAATACGCTCAGAATATCATTTTTCTGGTCCTTAGATTGCAATGAATAGCCCACAAACGGCGGATTACCCATGATGTAGTTTAGCTTCTCTTTTGGAACGACACTTTCCCAATCAATTCTCAAAGCGTTACCTTCAACGATATTAGCATACGATTTCAGTGGTAAGAAGTCTATCATCTGGTGCATGATGCGTTCTGTTTCTGACAGCATCTGCGCCTCACTAATCCAAAGTGCTGTAGTTGCAACGGTGACTGCAAAATCATTGATCTCGATGCCATAAAACTGTTGGATGCTGACCTTGACGGGATTTAGAAACTCTACCATCATCATCTGACCATGATAGCGTTCACGAATGGCCTCATTCTCCAAACGACGCAGACTAAGGTAGGTTTCTGTTAAGAAATTACCCGAGCCACACGCAGGATCGAGGAAAGTCAACGATGCCAGCTTATTTTGATAGGCATCGAGTTTCTGATTACGCTGCCTTTCTACCTTTTCTTCCAATATTTCATCGAGCTCATTTCGCAAGTCGTTCAGAAATAGCGGGTCTATCACCTTGTGGATATTCTCAATCGATGTATAGTGCATACCACCCGAACGGCGCGTTTCAGGATTCAGCGTCGATTCAAACACAGCACCAAAGATAGTGGGCGAAATCTCGCTCCAGTCGAAATCGAGTGATGCATTTTGCAACAATGTCTGCTTCAGCTCCTCTGTGAACTGCGGTATCTCAATCTCTTCTTCAAAAAGTCCACCATTCGTATATGGGAATGCAGCCAATTCTTCCTGGAGATATTTGCTACGTTTCTCCAGAGGCGTATTCAGCACCTCAAACATATCACGCAATGCCCTACGAAGATCTTTGGCTTCATAAATGACGAGAAAATCATGGAACTGATCTCTGCTGAAGACGCCTGCATCCTCAGCATAAAGACAGAATACCAAACGGACGCACAAGATATTCAGCCAACGAAGGGCTTCAGGCGAGTTATCGTCATATTGCTTCAAGAGTGCTTCATAGATACGACCGACAATTTCACCGGCCTGCATCGATACCTCCATCTCTTTCGACAGATGGTCGCTCTTGGCATCAACTAAGAAATGAAGACGATAATACTCTTTACCAAGATTTTCAAGCAGTATTTGTTCAGGCTCGCCATTAGGCTGTTCCATATCATAGACAAGGAACTCAGAGAAATTGCAAGTGACAATCCAGCGAGGATGCTCTGAAACAGGAAGACTGACCACATAGCGACGTGCCTGCTGGAAAGGATTCAGCAAAGATCCATCACTCTGGAGGATTCCTTTACGCAAATCCTTGCCCAGCGACTTCTGTTCAATAAGTACTTTGGTTGAAGGGATGCGCCCGTCGATGAAGTTGGAGGCATCCACCATACGATGATCTTCAAAAGTGATGAAGCCATCGGAAGGAGTCTCGATACCAAACACGTTGCTTAGGAGGTCAATCCAAAAGGGTTGTGATTCACCTCGCTCATATCCCCTTCCTTTCCACCGCTCGGCAAATTCCGCAGCAGCAGATGCTATTTGTTTTTCAGTTTTCATAAACTGTTATTCGGTTTATGCACCGCTGACATATCGGGATTTGTGACGGGCTAAAACGAAAGAGACCTCAGGACATAGAAAAAGCGTGAACCGCCTTACCTACATCTTGAGGCCCTGAGAAAGCCCGTGTAACCAGATAAGTCATGTCCACGCCATTGGCGCAGACATTAGTGACAATCATCGGTTACACTATCTATTGAAATTTCTCAGGTTTCAAGATGTTCCGAATAATCAGCTAATGCTGTTATTGTTTACCCACAAAAGTCGCACCGGCGGGCTTCCGCTGAAGCCATGAAAACATATAAAGAGCATGCAGCTTTCTGTCCCATTAGGACTATCAGCCGGTGTTCGAGGGCAAAGATACAAATTATTTTGGAAAGTTATTCTCTTTTGGACGAAAAATTGAAAATAAATTGAGATTTATTTGGAAGTTTGCTCGCTTATTCGTATCTTTGCAGCGTCAAAATGTATGTTTTGACTACGCCGCTGAGTGCGGGGAGCAAGCCTTGATCGACACTACTCCATTTAAAAGTCACCTTCGGGTGGCTTTTATTTTCTGAAACTATTCATCATCAATTTAAGATCTGGTTGATAAACTGGGCACCTTTCAAATAGTGCAATTCCTCCAACTCGTCAGCCATACATCTCCGCACATACCCAATAAATTTTCGAGACATACAAGTATCATATTTATATGACTTATGTATAACACATGAACAACTCAAATTGTATAGTGTTTTCCAAAAACGGATAACTTTCTGTTTTAAAAAACAAAAAAGTTTCCTATTTTGGGAAACTTTTACCAACAAACGCTTGGTTATACCATTGATTTTAAGTAACTTTGCAGCCAAATATTAACATTTTGAATATACAATGGCATATAACAAACATTTAGATAAAACTGAGGAAGAACTTCGTGAACTAAGAGTAGTTTACGAACGTAATGATGTTGACCGTTTTATTGATGGTCTTGAGGCTGGAGACATTAAGACAGAAGAGGATATCATTAACTTAACAAATACAGTACGTAATAATGACGGACTCGCCCTATTAGAATATAGCAGGTTGAAGAGACTTAAAGAAGAAGGTTTTATTGAAAATTACGCAACTAACTATAATAAAAGATATAGTACAACTCACATGCTTATGAATAAGATGCGTAGTAGTATTAGTCGCGGACTCAGCTTTTTAGAAAATTTCTGTGAAAAGAAACGTCGCAAAGGGCATTCTAAGAAGAAACGTAGTGTGGTTAGAAACTCGAAATTGGGAAATGGCGAATACCGCCCGTCTATTTGGGGACTTGAGCACTACAAAGAATCAGTAAAGATATTATATAAAGAGGTTGTTGGCTATACTGACGATCTTACTAAATGTATTGAACTATGCATAGAAATGATAGAAGCAGTGAAACATGTTAAGTCACATCCAGAAGTGGCTGACAGAATATACGACAATTGCCATAGAGATACCGTCATTAATAATCGCACAACCATAAAGCGTTTTATTACCCTTAATGCAAATCTTGAGAACGATATTCTAAAAAAAATGCAAGAATGGGAGAAACAGAAGAAAGAGATGAAAGAACTTAAAGCAGAGCTTTATCATACAATGGACGTGAATGAGTGGAACGATCTCTGTATCTGCGAAGAGGTGATGGCTGCTCGCCTGAATGGTGTTACTAATAAGGAGCGAGCACTATGGGGTGAGAACACCCATCAGATTATGAGAGTACGAGTTGCTTATGACCATCTTGATGAACTCGAACCTGAAGGACAGAAGGGAAGGATTGGAGGTAAGTTCCTGTATAGGCTTCTTGTTTGGAGTCACGTATTGCCTAATCGTGGCATAGAATACTGGCATGAATACTTTTATGAAAGATATACAACTAAGGGCACACATAATCCTGACAAACCCAGTGCAATAAAGATGGCTAAGGGGAAGATTGCTAAGATGAATCTACAGGATGACAAAAAAGAACAGGAAGAGTTTAATCGCAAATTGGACGAATTAGTCAAAATGTACATGATAAACGAACAAGATAAGCTACAAGCATTGAAGGAAGTGGTCAACTTTTGACTTTTTTACCACCCCTCAAATCTGTTGGGTTAGCCTCTTATATAAAGGCTAACTCAAATTTTTGACTATTATTTATTGAATGACAGTCAAAAGATAGATGAGTTTTTTGACTAATTCTAATTCGTTCCTGTCAACATCCTCAATTATTTGACGTTTTTGACACACATCTATCAAGATTAAACACAAGCGATGTTTGAAATAGGTTTTTCCAGTCAAAAGCAGATAATTCACAAAGTCAATATAACTTGTAAGTCATTGAGGCAGATATGTTATCTTTGCATCAACTTCTTAGGCACGAAGCCGCGTGCTTATTATGAAGTGGTGGTGAAGGCCCGTCGGCAAGGTAAACCTGAGACCACTTTTCATCCTATAATAAACGTAAAACGTTATGAAAGGATCTCAAGATTTATTGTCGAGTATCTACGATGCAACCCATTCGGGACTCGACATCATCACCGACCTGCTGCCAGCAGTAGATGATGCTGTGATTAACAACAAGAAGGCGTTTCGCCTTCGACCTGACGAGAAGACACCGTCGGCATTCGTCTATCCGCCAGACCAGAAGCGGCCTTATTGGCACGTGAAGGACTACGGCATGGGTGAAGGCGGTGGATTATTCTCACCCGTCGACCTCTACATGTGGGATCGTAGCTACAGCCAGGACAAGTTCCGCATGGCACTGGAGGAACTGGCCGAGCGTTATGGCGTTCAGGAGGAGTTGAAACAGAGTGTCAACAAGCCCGACACGGAAGTACGTGCAGCCTGCCCCGAGGAAATCGGTGCTCTGCCCAGTATCTCGCTTCTTGATGGTTTCAACGGCATCGACCTCAGCTGCTGGGGCGAGGGTACCAAACCTGAACATCTGACTGCCTATGGTTGGAGTGCCGTCAGCGAGGTTCGCATCCCCAAGGGTGACAAGGTGTACGTGCGTCGTCCTACGCCCACCTACCCCATCTTTGCCCAGCGTTGCGATTACACTGATGAGCAAGGCCAACAGCAGACGTTCTACAAGGTCTACGAACCTAAGAACTACGACAAGGCCCATCGATTCCTCATTGCCGGTGTGAAACCTCGCATACGTAATTATATATATGGTATGCAGGCTGTGCGCAAGGCTTTCGAGGAGCGTGACGAAGAGAAATTCGACGTGCTATTGATCGTCAGCGGTGGCTCCGATGCCGTCAGTGCCTTGGCGATGGGCTATCTGGCGGTATGGCTTGATAGCGAAGTAAAGGGACTCTCTGAAGCTGACTACTGGATGCTGAGGAAGTACTGCCACCGTCTGGTCAACATCCCCGACATCGACGACACCGGCAAGAAATGTGGCCGCCGTCTGGCATTGAACATCCTTGGAATCCATACTGCCTGGCTCAACTCTATTGACATGCGCGGACTTCATGACAACCGCGGCCGACAATGCAAGGACCTGCGTGACTTCCGCCGTCTGAACCCGTCGAAGAAGGCCATGGACCAACTCGTCGCCCGAGCCATCAGTGCTCAGTTCTGGACGGAGCTCACAACTAAAAGCGGACATAAAGAGTATTCGCTGTCGCTCACGTCGTTGAACTACTTCTTGGAACTGAATGGTTTCTACACTATCAAGGATGAGACGCGCAAGGAGCCTCAGTACATCCGCATCGACGGTATCGTGGTGCGCCAGGTGACCGCCAAGGCCATCGTCGGTTTCTTGAAGCAGTGGATGGAACAGCAGGGACTGCCTAAAGCCTTACAGGATAAGGTTCTGCGTAGCCATGATCTGCCCACCAACATAGCCAGTACCTTGCGCGAGCGTGACGATCTTGATTTCCGGAAAGGCACTGCCACTACTCAGTATTTTCACTTTAGAAACTGCTGGGTGGAGGTGACTGCCGCCGGCATCAAGACACACCGCTACGGCGATCCTGCCGACCACTTTGTATGGGAGGGAAACATCATCCAACATGACTATCGTAACGTGACCGATATGTTCACAGTTACCACCAACGAGGATGGTTGCTATATAGTAGAGTTGGCAGAGAGTGCCGGGCAGTGCAACTTGCTCCGTTTCCTGGTCAACACATGTCGCATCCATTGGCGCAAGGTCGATGAGGGCGGTCTGGAACTGACTCCCGAAGAGCAGGCTGAGGAACATCTCTCCCTGGCCAGTCGCCTGGCCAACATGGGCTACCTGCTGACGAGCAACAAGTCGGAGTCTGAGGCCTGGGCTACGATCTGTCAGGACAGTACGATGGCCAAGAACGTTGACGAGTGTAACGGACGTAGCGGCAAGTCGTTCTACTTCCGTGCCGTGACCAAGATGGTGAAAGCCTTCATCATCGATGCCGCTACGACGTCGTTCAAAGATCCTCGATTCATCTTCGATGGTGTGACACCCGACACAGACCTCGTGCTCATCGACGAGTGTCCGCGCAAGTTCAACTACAATTTCATCTACGGCATGGTGACGGGCGACTTCCGTGTGGAGGAGAAAAACCGCCACTCCTACGTCATCCCGTTTAGTCAGAGTCCGAAGTTCGGTCTTGGCACCAACTTCACACTCTCACGCCACGACCCTTCGACTGAGGGACGTATCTGGCCGCAGCCCTTCTCGGACTACTACCACGTGCAGACGCCTCAGAACGACTACCGTGAGACGCGCTCCATCCGCGACGATTTCGGTCAGAACCTGATGGGCACCGAGTACAGCGAACAGGACTGGCAACTCGACCTGGCCCTGATGACTCAGTGTGTGCGTTTCTACCTCTCTTTGAAGCCGGGCAACCGTCGCATCATGCCGCCATTGAGCCGCATAGAGCGTCGCGAACAGTTGGCGGCCGTCGGTAAGGACTTCAAGCAGTGGGCCGACGAGTTCTTTGCAGAGGATAGCGGACATCTGGACTGCGAACTGAAGGCCGAGACGGTACTTTCCGATTTCAATCAGGAAACGAAGTTCGGTTGGCCGCCTAAGACGATGACACAGCATCTGAACGCCTACTGCCAGTTTGCCGACCACATCAACTGCCTGAATCCCGTCACCATCACCCATAAGGATAAAGACGGTGAACGCTGGATCAAGCGTGATGAGAACGGTCAGCAAAAGGCATACTACTATGTGCAGTCGGCCAAGGCTGCCGCAGAAGCCAATAAGACAGAGCCGGAACAGACTGCCCTGCCATTCGATGACGAAGAAGAGGTCGAGATCTTCTAAGGCATACGCTCTTATCATGGCCCGCCCCAAGTGATTGTACCTGGAGCGGGCTTTTCAGTTCTGTTACAGATACACATGTTACACTTCGATCCTATTCCTCTTCGCTCATATATTCTTTTTTCTTTTACGACCCTGATTTTTTGACTTTTAAGTGTAAATGTGTAACAGAGGTATGAATAAAGTATCTAACCCTTTGATGATCAAGTCTATTCACTCTGCTACACATCTGCTACACATCTGTTACACATCGTTTTCTCTTCTCAATGTGTAACACAAGCCATGCCGATGGAATTCTTGCTGGAAAGCCTTCCAACACTTTTTACATGGCTTTCCAAAAAGTGTTGCATGGCTTCGTAAAAAACGGAGGTAAGCCCTCAAAAATTAAAATAAACCGAAAAATATTTGGTTTTACCGAAATAAATATCTATCTTTGCACCAAACGTATATAAGTATGGTACAGATTAAGAATGAAATACAGTATAAAGCGGCTTGCGAACGTATCAACGAACTGCTGAAGGTAGTCAATAATGATACTCCTGCTGATGATAAGAACCTGCTGGAGCTTGACCTGATTTCTGATTTGGTTGCTGACTATGAGGAAGAACATTACCCCATAGCAGCACCAACTCTGGTGGAGACCATCAAGCT
>JAEEGG010020918.1_pt1 | contig 13037 bp, 16 predicted proteins | sample 9134161 | NCBI WGS metagenome assembly JAEEGG01 (sample SAMN16246543, study PRJNA631951) | gut metagenome | biome: gut microbiome; feature: rumen; material: CR-attached | host: Bos | place: Iran: Karaj | collected 2018-10
ACCTTCGACCTTATCGGTGCCGTCGACGGTCCTGTGCTGCTCTGCACCATTCACCATATCAACGATGTCAATGAGCGAGGCGTCAAGGCCATTGCCGAGATGAAGCAGCTGGCTATGGAACGCGACATCCGCTTTGCCGTCATCAGCAACGCCGAGCAGAGCGACCTGCTGCAGTTCCTTTATGGCAACACGCTGATGGACGTGGAATACTACTTCGGCGACGAGAAGGCACTTGAGGCAATGATACGCAGCAACCCCGGCTTCGTACTGATGCAGAACGCCACCGTCAAAGGCAAATGGCACTACAAAAACGTCGACAAAATCAAAGACTACCCCTTTGAAGTGGAAGAATAACGCTTTTCCTTCCCTCACCCCTAAAACCCTTTAACCCTCAAACCCTTAAACCCTTAAACCCTTTAAACCTTTTAAACCCTTTTAACCCTTTCAACCCAAAATGTTACAACGTATTCAATCTTTCTATTTAGTACTGGCAGTTGTAGGCATCATTATGCTCTTCCAGTTCCCGATTGCAACCTACACTATGCCCAATATGACTCGCACCGGCGAGATGACCTCCGAGCTTCAGCTGATAGGCAAAGACAGCCGTTACCAGAGCGACAGCCGCGACATCACCGAAATATGCTATATCGGTCAGGACCTTGTGAAGCTTAAAGGCGGCTGGGTGCTGAGCATTATGGCTGCGCTGGTGGGCGTTGTGGCGCTGGCGAGCATCTTCCTGTTCAAGAACCGCATACTGCAGATGCGTGTCGTCGCTTGCGGCGGACTTCTGAATATGATATACATATTCCTTGTCTTCTTCTGGGCCATCAACGGCACAGGCGGCAACGGAGGCTATCTGAAAGCCCTGCAAGACCTTCACATCACAACCGACACCATCGCCGTAAATATGTGGACGCCAGGCACCATCATCCCCATCGTTACGCTGGTATTGCTCTATCTGGCACAGCGTGCCATCAAGAAAGACGAAATGAAAGTGCGCGCAGCCGACAGACTTAGATAAGCGGAAAGCGGAAATTCCATTTAGCTCTCCCAAAAATCAACATTCAACTAAAAATGCTATCTCTGACTTTCAATAATATTGAGCAGTTGCCAGACGTAGCCCGTCGACTGCTCGAGGAGTTCCCCGACGAACGCTTCTATGCCTTCTTCGGCTCGATGGGCGTCGGCAAGACGACACTTATTAAAGAGATTTGCGCCCAACTGGGTGTGGAGCAGAACGTCTGCAGCCCCACCTTCGCCATCGTCAACGAGTATGCCGACCGCAACGGTGAGCCAGTATACCACTTCGATTTCTACCGCCTCAAGAACCTCGACGAGGCCTACGACATCGGCTACGAGGAATATTTCTATTCCGGATGCTGGTGCTTCACCGAGTGGACCGAGAAGATAGAGCCCCTCCTGCCCGACCACTATGTACAAATAGTAATAAAAGAGCAAAACGGTATCCGCACTCTTACTGCCGAGACAATAGAATAGTGTCGCCACATAGAAAAAAGGCCGGACAAATCATCTGAATTGCCGGCCTTTTTCACAAGCACCATTGACCTAAAGGGTGCTGGAGAATTTGTTGAATTAGTGGTTCAACCAGTATCTTGCGAAGTCGCGGAGGAAGTCTCTGATTTCGGGGGTCATTCTGAAGTCGCCGCCGGTGATGGTATAGGTCCCGTCGAGCTCAAACATTACAGTGCCCACAAAGTGTCTGATAATAACACGCGAGGTGGTGAAAGTGGGATGGAATTTGATATCGAATCTGATGCCTCTTCTGCCAAGGAGTTCATAGCCGCCCCATACAGTCCAGATAGCGCCATTCGAGTCGGTGAAGTTCATAGGGTCTATCGGGAAGTTGACATATTCAGCATCTTTTGGAACAGACTGTTCAATCTGGTTGTCGATGGCATCATTTTCTTTATCGCACGACACAAAGGTGAGGCTGCCGAGGGTCATAACGGCCAAAAAGGCCAATGTGAATATTTTTTTCATTTTGATCGTTTTTTTTGTTGATAAATACTTTTTTTAAGCAACGTTCTAAAGATTATATAGCAGGGTCTCGCAACATTATAATGCAGTTGTCTAATCCAACGCGAGAGAGAAAAAACTCAACCAATAATCTTTAAAACAATAATCTTAATGAGCTGGTGTCTTCCAAAGAAGAACATTAATAGAGCAAATATTTCGAGTAATCGCGAACAACCAGCCATACCAGGCGAGTGGGATAATCACCATCGGGGTTAACAGTGAACTGGATCGGGTCGGAAGTGGGATTCCAAATAGCTTCACCTTTATAGTAATAGATGTGATCATCGCCGCGCTGCCTGAAGTTGATGTTCAGATAGACACCGTTACGGCCACCGTTGACATTGATCCAAGAGCCCGTGCCGTGCATATTCCAATAGCGTCCCATTGAGTCGCAGAAGACCTCGTTGATTAGGAACTGCAGTGATTTAGGGCTGACGTTAGACTGTTCGGTCTGAGGGGTAATGGCGTCATTCTCCTTGTCACAGGATACGAAAGCGAGGCTGCCGAGAGCCATAAGGGCGGCGATAGCCACCGAATAAAATTTAATAGACATCTTCATTGTTTTGGTTTTTTTATGGGTTTATGTTTAAGGTTATGGTTTCCTTAAAATTAATACTGATCCTCCTTGTCGCGGAGCACACTGGCACTTTGCACAGTGTTTTCGGTTTGTCGTGATGTGCTTTATGGTTAAGACGGCAAACAAAATCTTGAACCATAAAATAATTCCCCAGCTCTCACGTTATAATAAACAGAGCATACAATTATGCCTAAGGTGCAGGGGTTGGAGGCCGACTGTTTTGCTTTCCTACGGCGGTAGCAGTCTCCCTCCACAAGGCACCTTTCCTTGTTTATAGTCCCATTCAACGGCGCACTCTTGGATGAGACTAATATATTGTAAACTTCATAATACTTGTTTTGTTTGTCTTTATTAGTGACGTTTGCGACTCCTTTTTACCATTAAATAACATCTTTTCGTCGCAAAAATCTACAAGAGGAAGAAAAAAGGGCAGTAATTAACATATTTTAACATTGCACTCATTCCGTTGTAGCTATAGAAACCGCCACCCTGACGGATGGCGGTTCAAGTCGCATCGGAAATATCTGGCGGCGTCTGCACCAATGGATGCGCACCTCGGCTTTCCCACCAAAAAAATAATCGAAGGAATGGCTGAACTCGCCGACAGTCATCTCGTCGGTGATGCTCAGCACCTATTCGGTGATAGAGACTCCCACTGGGGCTTTCTCCTTTATCAAGCTGTGCACCTCTTCGTCGAGGCGATCCTTGTAGTAGTCGGTCAATCCTGCCGGTACCAATATCTCGGACAAATGGTCACATTCGTTAAATATTCCTTCGCCTATCTCTTCAACCACTCCCATAAATTCGACTACAGACAACAACGTGCAGCCTTCAAAGGCTATATCGTCGATGAGGTTCACTGAATCGGGTATTACAATGCGTGTAATACTAAGTACATATTGGTAAAACCCATATGCGTTTGCGAACCAATAGTATGGAGAAGGGCCCGTTAGTGAATGTTTGCTAAATTGCTGTGGATAGAATAAATAAAGCCCGAAACGGACGTGCCGAGTCGGGCTTTATTATTGTGATGTCGTGGTGGTGATGCTTTACTTTTGTATTACCGTTTCATCCGATAAAACTTCTTTTTGTTATATTCTCCACAGCAATTTGAAATATTTGGCTTTGGGTCTTTCAAGGTCATCACCCCACATCAAATCATTGTCGTAAAGATTCTGTTCTTCCTCTTTTGTGACATCTTGCCATGTTATCGCACCATTCTTGATGACGGTTCGCTTTTTTATAATGTAGTTCCCTTCTTCCTCTTGAACGATAAAGCTGTATGGCTTGATCTGCGGAAGCAATTGGTCTATTTCTTCGGTAAGACTATCAAAGACTCTGTCCTTCTCCACTCCTGAGATTTGATTGAAAATCAACATTACAATGTGTTCTTTTACTATGAGTCGGACTTCATTAACAAGATGGCATCTAAGACAATCCTTGTTGGCCAATTTGTCGGCGAGAATCCAGAAGTCAGATTCTGTCTCAGCATATACATACATTTTGTACTGGTACACTTCTCCCCATTCTCCGTTTTCGCGAATACCTTCATAAACCAATGCGCCTTCCTGGGTAATCCACTTCAACAACTCCATCTGGGGAAATCTGTTAGTGACTTGATCCAAGAAGGATTCCACAGGCATATTCCTGTTTCTCGAAAGCGGACCATCGTATAGGTACCATGCCACACCCTCGTCATTAGCCAAGAACCCTGTGTGTTCGTCTCTCTCCTCGTCATGGATGGTGACGTCGTAGCCCCAATTATTCAGGCTCCATTCTTTTGTTATTTCGGTGGCAAATTCCACCAAATCCTTTAAATCTTCGGGCATTCTCACATCAAGGCCATAATATACACTTGCTCCCATGTTTTTATATTAAAAATAAAAGGATAACACTATTCAAACAGGTCGTAGATGAGGTCTTTATGATTGCGTTTTAGATAGCGTGAAATCCTTGGAAAGATGTAATCATCAACAAAGACTTTCTTTCCTCTGATTTCCAAGCTCGTCCAGCCTGAGAATTCAACCTCAATCTTACCATTACAGGTTTCTGTGGCTTTGCTGCCGTAATAATACTTTTGTATTCTGCACTTTACCGTTACTGTAAAATCATCATCAATCTTTTCAAATTCAAGATTGTCAAACCCAATCGAAAAGGTGTCGAAATCATCCTCAACATTGTTTAGACAGTCTTGCAGCTGTTCAACCGCTATAGCTACAACCTCGCTCAACTTGGTTATGTCCTTTAATACCCTTCTCATCAATCATTCTCCTTCTCTTCTTTATCGTCTATCCTTATGATACGGCTGTTGATGTAGATCTGTTCGAGGTTTTCAAACGACAGATGGTCTATGGCCTCTTGCTGCATCTCAGCAGTAATGTCACCTTCGACACTATAGACCTCCTTATAGACAGCGGCCAGCCTTTTGATGAAGACACCCGCCGACTTGTGATGGTCGTAGCTCTTAAGGAGTTCCCTTACCTTTTCGTCATAGACAGAATCAAGCCCTGTTCTCGGCTTGGTCAGTTCATTCGATTGTGTATCTGTATTCATAATCGTTTGGTTTTAAAACGGAAAGTCATTGCACCCCGTGTCTTGCTTTTGTGCCTGCCTTTGGGACATCCGTTGCCTAAACTCCTCTTCCTCTTGTTCGTATAACCTGTTAGCTTCGGATGCGAGTCTCTTGAACTCTTCGTCAGAACTGAAGAGGATGGCCTCTGAGGTGAGCATTTTATGGGTTGACGTAGCGTACATCATGGGACTACCCATTAACTCAAGTCTTTCTGAGTTGGTGCGCAACCATTCTATATGGCCGTTGCGGACACGGGCATATTCCTCGATTTCACAATCAATCGTGCAGTCGTCGTATCGGTAGGCCATCAGCTCGGTATCGGCCATCTGCCGGCTCAACTCTTCCAGAATACGGTTAGAATGATCTTCCTCAGTCTTCTTGTCGTAGCGCCAGCCGATGGAATGCCGCTTTGGCCAAAAGTCCAGCAGCAAGTCTTTTGTGGAGAGTAGGGTGTGCAGCCGCTGATAGTTGTCATCGTCGGCCACATGGACAACAAAAGTCCAAGGAACTATCGTCTCCAGACGGCCATCCTTCGACACACACTCAAAATCCAGTGGACCTTCGTACGTTTGATAGTAGCGCATCTTGATGTCAGGGAATGTGGCCACAACATCATACATAATCTCAATCGCCTTCTCGGCGCAACCTTTCCTTACACCGCCAATGCCAATACCCCAATGGCGATCATACCATAATAGACTATTCATGTCAGCCTTATGGAAATCGAGTTCGATAAACGGTTTCATGTCCTGGGGAACCGTTTCCTCTATCAATTCTTTGGCGTGGGCAGCCATCTTCTCGGCATCCTCGCGACGCTTGACAAGCAATCCTACATCAATAACAGTACTCATAATCTAAATTTTAATTTATTACTACATTTTAATTCTTACTGTCTAATATAGTAACATTGGGGTAAAAAATTCAACTATTTTTCAATTTATCTTCATTTGTTAGTTTAATACTTCTATGCCAGTTTGGAATCGAATGTATCATGCAGTTTGGCTTGGAGATGCCTGATGTCTTTCAGGAGCATATCTTTTTTAATTATATGACCGCCATTTCTGGGGTAAATATCAACAAAGCAACCTTCAATGAAACAAGTCGTAAGTATCTTCTCGGCTTCGCCCACCGTCATACTGCTGTCGAGCATCAGCTCGGCAGCGTGGTCGGGCTTAATGAATCCCTTCAGCGGCACCTCGTCGAGCTGGCGCCGCTTGTTGTGGATGATACGCACTTCGGCTTTCCCATCGAAAAGATAATCAAAGAAATGGCTGAACTCGCCGACGGTCACCTCGTCGGTGATGCTCAGCCCGTTTTCTACTTTGTTTCCTTTTTCCATATTAGACATGCATAAGTTTGTCCCACACTTTGACCATTGCCCAGGTATCGAGGTTGCAGTACTCTAATAGCGATTGGCGGGCGGCGTCGGCTTTTGCTTTGGGCATCGCCTGGATTAGGGGGAAGATGGTCATCGCTTCGCCACCATTGTGGACAGTGCCAGGGAGGTTGTGGTAGTCAAGATCGGGGTCACTGGGGAAGAGAGCTGGCAGTACGCTTTTGATGCTGAAAGAGCCACCCATATCGGGAAGGTAGTAATATCCCTCGCGGAAGGGCACCAGCAGGTCGCAGATGCCGTCGTGGATGCTCATCAGGTGGTCGTGCAGGTCGGGGTAAATCTCGGCCATCTCCTTGAGGCGCGATTTCTCGAAAGTATCGTTGTAGACTACCGTGCAGGCACCCATGGGAATTTTTTTACAGAGGTTCTCGGCCAATTTGCGGCGCGGGTCGCTGCCGTCGCTGGGTGCCAGATAGCCGTGGCCTTTCTTGTCGCAGATGGTGTTGGGGTTCTCTACGATATGCAACGAATACTGGAAGGCAATTTGCTGGTAGGGTTTCGAGTCGTCATATTCCGGCACAGCGAACTGCATAGTCTCAAAGTCAAGGAAGTAGAGCGGATAACGCAGGGTGTTAAGGAAACTGCGGATGGCGCCAGCGTCGATGTGTGTCTGCCGTTCCACCTGCATACGCTGGATGATGCCCAGCGGCTGACCCAACAAGTCGTCATACGACACACGGCCGGCACGGTAGTTCTCCAATTTTTTGTCGAGATAGAATGTGGGGTCACCTTTCCCTGTACTTTTCCCATATACGTCAAACACCGACGGCTTGGGGAGTTGACGGCTGCAATATTTCCAGAAGAGGCAGGGATAGGGCTTCTCGCAGTGGCGGTCGAGGTCTTCGTTAGGTTCCGTCTGGCTGTCGGCGAGCATCTTCTGGGCTTTAGCTACATTGATGGGCACCTTGAGGTATTCGTCGGCTATCAGATCCACGGGCTTTTTGATACCAACGTTCTGCATATCGATGATGACGAAGAGCTGCTGAATGTCGAGTGCCCCGTGACGCACATATTCGGCGTTGAGGCAAACGAGGTGGGTGCCTGTGACGTTGACGCCGCACTGGGTGAGCACCCATTTCTGATAAGCGATATCAGGTGCATAATTCTTCAGTTCTGAGGGTTTGCCGTCTTGATCAGAGAAACTGCTGCTCTTCACCTCGTGGATGTCCCATCCGTCGGGCGTCTGCACCAGCAAGTCGACGGCACAGTAGCAACCGTTGTAGGAGAAGGCTGCCTCGGCTATCACAGGAGTATTGGCAGCCATCAGTTGCCGGGTGAGGGCAATCATTGCCGGCAGGTCGGGATTGCCGTTGGCGTCAAAGACGGTGGCATCTATCACTTGTGGGAACAGTTGATGCGCAAGTTTACCTACCTTTGTACCGGCCTCCAGCCTCATTTGTGTCGACATATCAGGCTGAGCTTTCTCACCTTGCTTATAAACATCCAGCCACAGCATCTTCGGACACTGACAATAGATTGTATATTTTGATTTCGAGAGATTCATAGCACTTTTTATTATATAACTCGCCAAATATATGTGTTATATTTCTTTGGACACGTAGGTGGATTATAACCTTTTGGAATAAAGCCAAAACGTTTGTACACTTCATAACGTAATAATTCCTTGACGGCATCGTTATGATCTGTCAGTTGCGCCAAAGCTCGAGGAAGGAGAACTAGATTAGCTATACTTGCATAATAATGTCTGTCTCCTGGCAAATCCCATATATGGCAGGCTTCATAATCCCTGAACTTTGCACCATTCAGTTTGATCTTATATTTATTTTCTATTGATATCTGAATTGCCCTCTTGATGTATAAATTGGCAAATGTATTATTATCTGCTATCTTATATGGTAATGTCCCTTGAAAATTGATGTAATCCTGTACTTGTGTATCTTTTTTTATGGAATTGTCTCTATAATGCGACATATAATCCCAAGATGCATAAAGATTGTGGTAACCCGATATCGAACTTGCTTTTTTATTAAAAGTTGTACCAAGTTTTCCTTTTATAACATCGTCTACAACGGCTTTACTCGGAAAAAGTGCATTCTGGGCAACCATTTTACACAACAGATCATCATCAGTCACCATCGACATCCAAGTGTTGGCATAAAAGATTCCAAAAACGACCGCTGCGAATTTTTTTAAACCGCTACGATAGTTTTGTTGGGTTTTTGGCTTCCAAGTACTTGTTTTTAAGAGATGGTTTATGTTTGTATTTACTAAAAAGCATTCAACGGGGTCATTTATTTTATTTTTATTGTTAATTATATAATTAACCCAGTATTCAATCGATTGATTATTTTTTTGACACAGTTTATCTATTTGGTCAACGTAATGGCAATAAGCTTTTGCGCTTTTGCCTTTATATGCATTAATGAAAATGTTTTCATAGTTAGCTAAAGTTGCCATATTCAAAGTATTTTTCTCTATTATTCATTTGCGGTTCCTTTAATCCCACGGGTTTATATCATCATTTCGAATAATGTTGGTGATAAAGCCATTGACTGTTAACGGTTCGAGAGTGAGTGTCTCGAATGGGTAGTCCTCGGTGATAGTGAACGTCCGACGGCTATCGGTGAATTCCAATCGGACAGTGCCCTTGGGCAGCTTTACCATTTCCAAATTGGAGCATCCGAGAAAGACTCCGGCGGCAATCTGCTTTACCGATGCCGGGAGCACTACCGACGCCAGGTCGGTTCTTCCGCGAAACACATCCGTTCTAACTACTTTTGTCCCTTCGGGTATGATACCCTCTCCGTTTTTGATTTCGTATGTTGCCATATAATTTTTTAATTAAGAATTGCAAAGTTACAAATTAATATCGGTAAGCCCAAATTAAAAACACAAGTCGCTGTTACACAATACATTCAGCATCTTGCCACCTTAATCCTTCACTTCTTTTCTCCATTAATATAGTAACGTTTTCTAATTTTTCAAAACAAATCGCATTTTGTTCATAATCCATAAAGACGATCGTGGCAAATAAAAACCGCCACAAATACAAAAAGTCCTTGAGTGTGGTCGTTACGGATTTGAACTTTTTTGCTTTGCAAGTTAGAGATTTGAGACTATCTCCACCAGTGGCTTAGCTGCTCGAACAGCACAGGTATTCTTGTAGGGCCGCTGTTGCTCCAGCCGATGCGCACGATGACAAGGTTTTTGTGCGGGTTGACGTAGAGGACCTGCTCGCAAATGCCCAGGGCGTAGTAGCCGGAATATTGCGGACGGACGTAGTCTTCATAGTTGATGTTGTACCAGTTGAAATGGTAACCGTGATAGCTGGTGTCGCAGTCGGCGGTTTGGCGCACCCAATCCTCGCTCACTATGCGGCTGCCATTCCACATTCCATTGTTAAGATAAAGGCGACCAATCTTGGCAAGGTCCTTTATGGTTAGTGTGATGCCGCCGAAACAGTGCGCAAAGTCGTGCTTGCGGCTGTCGATGTTGATCAGCGCAGGGTGTTCCATTCCAAGCGGTTTCCACACACGTTCGCTGAGGTAGTCGGCATAGCGCTTGCCAGAGGCGCGCTCGATGACAGCGCCGAGGATGGCCGACGTCATACTCTCGTAGCGGAACTCGGTGCCGGGCTCACAACGGAACTTCATCCCGCGGATTTGCCGCATTATGTTGTCTCCATAGTTCAGCCTCGCCATTGCGTTGATCATCTTCAGGTCCTTCAGCGAGGTGAACTCGTAGGTGTCGTCGAAATCCAGGCCGCTCCGCATATCCAGCAGGTGACGTATGGTCAGTTTCTGCCACATAGGGTCTTTCTTCTTCAACTCCGGCAGGTAATCGGTAACAGGGTCGTCAATACTGCGGATGTAGCCGTCGTCAACGGCAATGCCGCACAGGAGCGACGTGACAGATTTTGAGATGGAGAAGATTGTAGCCATACGGTCGGCCGAGAAGTCGCCCCAGTAGCGCTCATAAACGACGCTGTCGTTGTGGATGATGACGATTCCCTGCGTCTTGCTTTCCTTGGTGAACGCTTCCCCGAAGGTCATTGGGTCGCAAGGATGTGCCTTATGAAAGAAGTGCGCAGTGTCAATCCAATCGGCCTGCTTTTGTGCGACAGGGAAGTGGAAGACGACGTCGCCGTTGGCGATGGTGTCGTGTTCCTGATACTCGAAGCTGAAGATGTTCGGGCCATTCTTGCCGTCAGTTCTCAACCCCTTCACTATGGAGCACGACGAAACAGTCAATGCACAAAGGTCAACAACAATAGGTATTAGCTTTGTTTTCATTTATTTGGTTATGGTTCTTTAAATACTGTTTTTATTTTCCAAACACCTCTTTGGCTTTGTCCATCTGCGTGGGGATGTCCACACCGAAAGGACAGCGGCTGAGGCAGGCCCCGCAGTGGGTGCATTCGCCGGCGTGGTGCGGCAAGGCGTCGTATTGGGCCTGCAGTTCGGGGGTCATACCGTCGCGCTCGGCCTTGTCAAGCAACTCGTTGACTTTGGCGATAGGTATGCCTTGCGTGCAGGGCGAGCAGTGGTTGCAGTAGGTACAGTCGCCTCCTTTATCGGCATCGGCACGCGGGCCAACGTTGGTATAGTCTTTCTCGGCCTCGGTAGCGTGAAGCCAATGGAGGTCGGTCTTCAGCTCATCAAGGTTGTCGATGCCGAGGATACAGGTGCTGATGCAAGGCTTGGCAAGGCAGTAGGCGATGCACTGCTCGGGAGTGTAAGCCACACCGAGTGGCGATGCCTTGGAGTCGAGCAGACGACCGCCGCCGCCAAAGGTCTTCATAACGGTGACACCGATATTGTGCGTAGCGCAATAGTCATAGAGTTCCACGCGGACGGGATCGATGCCCGCCTGCAGGTTTTCCATAGCACCCTTGTCCCAAGGAATGGCACCGCCGCGCAGACGGTCGAAAGCAGGATTGAGCGAGAACATAATGACCTCGATCCATCCACTCTTGGCGGCACGCAGCGCAACTTCGGCATTGTGGCTGCTGACACCTATATGCTTGATTTTGCCCTCTTTCTTCAGCTGGAACACATATTCGAGGAAGGGGCTGCCGTCCAGCTCGTCCCACTCTTCGTGGCTGTCGGTGATATGAATCATACCCACCTCGATATGGTCGGTGCCCAGACGCTCAAGCAGGTCCTCAAAACCTTGGCGAGCCTCCTCGACATCGCGGGTGCGGGTGTGCTGCCCGTCCTTGAAGATGGTGCCGATATGCCCCTGGATGATCATCTCGTCGCGACGACCCTGAAGGGCGTAGCCGATGTTGGAACGCGTCTTGGGGTTGGCGTCATAGATATCGATGTAGTTCATACCGCTGTCGAGCGCCATAGTCATAAGCTCGAGCGACGCGGCGCTGTCGAGCTTCTCAAAGCCACCGCAGCCGATACTGATTTCACTGACCATCAAGCCGGTGTTGCCCAGCGGACGGTATTTCATAAGGGTTTCCTTCTTCTGCTGTCCGCATCCCACCACGGCCAATGCGACGCAGAGCATCAAAGCTGAGAGTAAATGTTTCTTCATAATATGGTTTTTAAATTCAACAATTTCATTGACAATAAATTTCACACAGCCGACTGACACTCAACGCTAAGGATGTCGCAACCAGCATATATCCAACTGATTTGAAGCACAAATTGGAATATCAAAGATTGTGCACTCCTTGTATTCAACAGAATAAACGTCGTTGTCTCGAGCCCTTTTGCGTTGAAGGTTAGAGATTTTACACAATCTCCACCAGTGGCTAAGCTTCTCAAACAATACAGGGACTTTTCAGAACATCATTCCACCCTATACTTCTCCAAATCTTTGGGAAGCACAAGGAATTCTCCAAATTTCGCCTCGGTATGAGGTTTGGCAGCCAGTTCCCTGAACAACGATTCGCCCTTTGTCCTGTGAGTATCAATGAAAGACTGGATTAAAGAAGATACCTGCCGATAATCCCCAGTCAACTTGTCAAAGTTGCCATATAACAGATACCTTCCCGACCTGTCCTCGAACGAAAACGAGTATCCTCCCCCACCAATAGGATGACGCTTGACAGTCTGGACGGAAAACCGAATTGCAGAAAGTTTGTTTACCAACTCCAAAAACTCATTTTTGTCATACCGGCACACATCACTCAAACTGCATTTGTTTCTCGCCTCTGTGTAAGTCCAAACCAGTGAATCCTCATACAACACGAACGATGTATATCTCGCATCTCCCGAATTAGTACTCTGGTGATAGCTAATCTTGGTCGTTGCCGACGAAATGGGACACCTGTTTTGCGAGCATACACTCTGACTTATCATCAGAATTGTCGCAAATATAAGAAATGTTTTCCTCATAATAGTTATGTTTTTGATATTCTAACGGCAAACACTTCATTAAATTGCGCCCTGATATGTTAATTTTTAGTAAAAATTGGCAATATAATTTTAACATTTACAACTTACTGATTGTCAATACTCCAAAAATTAGCACCTCACAAA